>Ga0209515_10000357_pt1 | contig 85891 bp, 88 predicted proteins | sample Subgroupgradi54m_FD_187454 | JGI IMG/M metagenome (GOLD analysis project Ga0209515, IMG submission 187454) | Subsurface groundwater microbial communities from S. Glens Falls, New York, USA - GMW60B uncontaminated upgradient, 5.4 m (SPAdes)... ...
TACTAAGAGAGTCCACTACGCTTTTCAAAACAAACTATCTCCAGTACAATTTATGATATCCACACAGGAGAACAAGCAATTCATTCTTAACATTCCCGAGGAGTCTAAAAATGGGTGGCATTATACAAATCATTTACTTTTCCCTCCTTTGAATTATAATAAATATAAAAGGTCTTATATTTATTAATTAATAAAAAAATTCACCCGATCAAATAATTTCGCCTTGCGAAATTAAAATCTTTCGGATTTTATTTGACCGGGTAAATAAAATGGAAACAGTAAATTTTTTAGCGAGTTTATGGGGATTCTCCCTCATTATAGTTTCATTAGCTTTTTTAATAAATTCAAAAAATGTAGAACACGTCATACGATTAGCAGAAGATGAAAAAATGTTATTATTGGTTGGCATTATTAATATAGTGTTGGGAATTACGCTGGTGCTTACTTACAATGTATGGGATTCAAGCTGGAAAGTTTTAATAACAATATTAGGTTGGCTAGTAATCGTAAGAGGATCTTTAATTTTATTTTTCCCAAATATAGTTAAAAAAGGCGTAGCAAAAATTAAAACTTATAGAGATTGGTTTTCTGTTATACTTGTAGCATGTATTTTATTGGGATGCTTATTAATATATTTTGGCCAACCTTTTTAAAAAAATATATCAGAATTAAATATTTGAAGAAAGTTGATTTTTGATATAATAAACTTATGAAAAAAGAAATAATAATATTTGGAGGAGGATGTTTCTGGTGCACAGAGGCAATTTTTAAAATGTTAAAAGGGATTATTTCTATTCAGCCAGGATATGCGGGGGGAAATGTAAAAAATCCTACATATGAAGAGGTTTCAATAGGTAATACTTGCCATGCAGAAACCGTAAGAGTGGAATATGATCCAGATATTATCTCTTTTAAAAACCTTTTGACAGTATTTTTTGCAACCCATGATCCAACAACAAAAAATAGGCAGGGAAATGATGTGGGAGACCAATATAGATCAATTATTTTATATACAACACAAGAGCAGAAAAAAGAATCTGAAAAATTCATCAAAGAGTTAAACGGTTCAAATGAAAAAGGAGCTCCCATTGTAACTGAAATAAAAGAATTAGATAATTTTTATGAATCTGAGGAATATCATAAAAATTATTATGAAAATAATAAAGAAAAACCGTATTGCCAAGTTGTTATAAATCCTAAACTCAAAAAAGTGCAGGAGGAATTTGAACATTTACTAAATAACTCAAAATAATATGGAAGAAAAAGATTGGAAAAATATTTTGACTAAAGAGCAATATAGGGTTATGCGCAAAAAGGGGACAGAGCCGCCTTTTACTGGAAAATACATCCACGAAAGTAAAGATGGAATTTATGTTTGTTCTGCATGTAAAAATCCTTTGTTTTCTTCCGATACAAAATTTGATTCTAAAACCGGCTGGCCAAGTTTTGACAAGGCGATTGAAGGTTCGGTTAAATACCAGCCTGATGGCAACCAAAAAGAAATTATTTGCGCCAAATGTGGTTCACATTTAGGCCATGTTTTTGACGACGGACCAACTCAAACCGGTAAAAGATATTGCATAAATTCAATTTGTTTAGATTTGAAGCCAAAAAAATAATATGAATGTGGTTTTGAATATTATTTTTTCAATTTTTTCATTTTTCTGGTTTGTTATTTTCTTTTATATATTCATTTCTTTTATTTTCAAAATGTTAATTCCTCTTGTATTTTGGGGGGCATTTTATGTCCAAAGTCAAGATAATCAAGTTGAAAAAATGATAGAGTTTGCCGAAATTAAAAGTCAAGAAAAAGCCGTAGATTTAGGAGCTGGCGATGGGAAAATAGTCATAGCGTTGGCAAAAAAAGGCATAGAAGCACATGGATATGAGATAAATCCTATTTTAGTTTGGAAAGCTCGCCAAAAAATTAATAAAGCCAGATTAAATAAAAAAGCTTTTATGCATTGGGGCAATTTATGGGGAAAAAATATTTCTGACTTTGATATTATAATAATTTATGGAATTTCTTTTGCCATGGAAAAATTAGAAAAAAAATTTAAAAAAGAAGCGAAAAAAAATGCAAGAATAATCTGTAATCAGTTTTGTTTTCCTACATGGTTGCCAATAAAAAAAGATAAAAAAGTTTATTTATATAAAAAATAAAAAGTAGATTTTTTATAAGAAAAAAGCCTTGTTGAGTATCCGGCCCCTTGGAAAGATACGTCAACAAGGCCTAAGGTGCCAAAGCATACGCTTTGGAGAACGTAGCAAAAGACTCTTCCTGCCGTGTGTGACAGGCACCTTTGTTGCATAGTCTATCACATAAATAAAATATTATCAATAATTTAAAAAATGAGAGAAAAAATATTCGGAATTAAAAAAAATGTCTTATATGTGGGACTCTTAAGTTTTTTTGGGGGAATCAGCCAGGATATTTTCGCCCCCATATTGCCGATATACCTGACATCGATTTTGGGCTTTGACAAAGCCGTTGTTGGGATTGCAGAAGGGGTTGTATCGGCAGGCTCATATATTTTTAAAATTTTTTCCGGGCTAATTTCTGATAAATTCAAAAGGCAAAAACCAATTATATTTTTAGGATACTTTTTATCAATGGTAAGCAGGGTACTTTTGGTTTTATCAACCACAGTTGCATCAGTTATCGGGCTAAGGTTATTGGATGGAGCCGGAAAGGGAATAAAGGACCCGCCAAAGGATGTTTTAATCGCAGGTTCATCTGAAAAAGAAAATAGGGGGAAAAGTTTTGGCATAGCAAGAATGCTTGATACTTTAGGGTCTGTAGCAGGGCCTTTAATGCTTTTTTTCCTTATATATATTTTCAAAGACAGCACTTATTTGTACCACTACATTTTACTATTTGCTGCAGCGCCACTGATAATTACCCTTTTAGTAGTATTTAAATTAAAAGAACTGCCAAAATCACTAAATACGCCAGATGAAGAAAAAAAAGATTCGGCTTTGCAGCCAGCAGGCAAATTACCCAAATCTTTTTATATTTTTCTTGCAATAATTATTATATTTACTTTAGGTAATTCATCTGATGCATTTTTAATTTTAAGGGCCAAAAATTTAGGAATTACATTACTGCAAATCCCTCTTATTATCGCATTATTTAATTTAATATACGCTTTAGCCGCCGTTCCTTTTGGCTCCTTGTCGGATAAAATAGGCAGGATTCCAACTTTATTGATAGGGTGGCTGTCTTTTTCCTTAGTCTATTTGGGTTTTGCAATTGCAAATAATTCTGTTTTTATTTGGTTATTATACGGATTTTACGGAATTTATTATGCGACAAACGAAGGCGTTTCTCGCGCCTTGCTTGCAGATATTGTCAGCCCAGACCATAGGGGAAAAGCTTTTGGCATTTATGGAATGGCAATAGGATTTTCAACCCTTCCGGCAAGTTTTTTAGCGGGAATTTTATGGGATAAATTTGGAGCGCAAACTCCTTTTTATTTTGGGGCTTTTATGTCTTTATTAGCGCTAATTTGCCTATTTTTATTTTCAAAAAAAATGCAAAAGGATATGAATTTAAAAAAACTTTAAAAATCAACCATTGTAAAAATTTTAAAAAGTAGTATTATGAAATTGGAGTCGTATAGCTCAAATCTTAGAGCACCAAAACTTAAGATTTATTAGGATCTTCAGTATCTTCGCGAGTCTCCTAATGAAATAAGTTTTGGAGGTTACGGGCCCAAATCCCGACGACTCCATTTATTGTACATTTACAAAACGCGTATCCCTGGTAAAAGAGGGTTTCCGGGGAGGGCTCGAAATGGATTTCGAGCCCTTTTTTTATTTTACTTTCGATTAAAAAATAAAATAATATAATAATAAACTTATTACTTTTGACCCCGTTAGAAGTTTGAGATAATGCAATTTTACAACGCACGAATATGCGTTGCCAGAGACTGCTATATAATGTCTAAAACACAAACAATAAATGTATTAGTGAGGCAAACAACGGGGTTGACAAGCTTTTATGCATATAATAAGATGTATTATCAGTCATTAACTTAGACTGCTAATATGATAACCGAACGCCAAGAAAAAATTTTAAATTCACTGATAAAAGAATATATTGGGCTTGCAGAGCCAATAAGTTCAAACCTTTTGCAAAAAAAGTATGATTTAGATATTTCCGGAGCAACAATAAGAAATGAGCTTCAGGAATTGACAGAACAAGGCTACATAACCCAGCCCCATACTTCAGCTGGAAGGGTGCCAACCAATAAGGCTTATAGATATTTTATTGATATAATATTTGCTGAAAATGAAACTCCAAGTTTTATTTCAAAAGAAGTTGAAATCGCAAAACAAAAAATAGAAAAAGAATTGAGGCTAGCGCAAGAGCTGACAAAATCCTTAACAGAAATATCAACGACATTAAGCTATACAAGACTGCAAAATAAGGATAATATTTTTGAAATTTTAAAAATAATCGGGCCATCACGAACCACTTACGAAAAAAATATCAGTTTGATTGAGGAGTTATTAAAAAAATTAGAGAACTTTTAAAATTTTATAAAAAAAGAAGGGCGGTCGCTCGAAAGCAATCCGCCCCATGTGCCTCTTTCCGTTCTAGCCCCGGATCTTGACAATTTGTGTCACAGCGCCGTCAGATCACAAAGACCAAGAGGCGCTTTCTTCTGGCAAAACATTCAAGTATCCTTTCTTGAAAGAGTGGCATCGACGCATCGAGTCGCCGGTGGCCGGGGTCAGGAGATCATGCTCAAATAACTGCGCAACGAGCGCAACAAAGAAAAGCATACCACAATCATAGCCAGTCCTCCAAAAAGGAAAGAAACTTCCGCAAAACACACAATTGCATCTAATTATTTAGGTCCAATTGTGTGCTTCGCGAAATGCAATGAATTTAACCTGTAAATGCACTAATTCTTACTATGTCTTGATTATATCACTATCAAGATACCTTGTCAAGTCTTTTGCGGACAAAATATCGAAAAGTCCTAAATTTGAGCTCAAACTAATATATCAAAAATTAACTAAAAGATCAATAGTATGACAGAAGAAAATACAATAAAAGAAAAAGAAATCAATAATAAAAATTTATACCAATGCAAAGAGTGCGGTTTGCATTATAGAGATAAAGATACTGCTGAGAAATGCGAAGTGTGGTGCAAAGAACACAAAACCTGCAATGTAGAAATTACCAGTCAGGCGGAAGAAAATAAAAAAGAGAGCTTGAATAATAGATTAGATGAATGTAATAAAAAGTGCGAGGAATATTTGAATAATTGGAAACGGGCAACTGCCGACTTAATAAATTATAAAAAGGAAGAAATGGAAAGAATTGAGCACTTGGTAAAATATGCCAATCAGGAAGTAATTTTTAAAATCCTGCCAATTTTGGATAATATTGCTTTGGCAGAAAAACAGCTTCCGGAAAAATTAAAAAAAGGTGAAGAGGGAACCCCGCAATCAATAGAATGGACAAAGGGATTTTTACAAATCCGCAAGCAGATTGAGGAATTTCTAAAAAAAGAGGGGATTGAGGAGATTGAGTCTGTTGGCAAACCGTTTGACCCCAATATTATGGAAGTAATAGAAGAAGTAGAACATAAAGAAATGCAACCAAATATCGTCATTGAAGAGGTACAGCGGGGATATAAGTTGGACGAAAAAATATTAAGGCCGGCTAAAGTAAGAATTAGTAAATAAAAAATATAATTAAATAATTAAAAATATGATATATGTAAAATTTTCATCTCCAATAAATCCACAAACATCTCAAAATTTGATGAATTTTTTAAGTCAGCAAATTAGTGTTGGTCAAAAAGAATTTTATTTTTTAATGTCTTCTCCTGGAGGAAGCGTTAATGATGGAGTTGTGTTATATAATTTCATAAGAGCATTACCAGCTAAAATTATAATGCATAATATGGGAACTATTGATTCTATTGCCAATGTAATTTTTCTAGCAGCAGATGAAAGGTATTCTAGTCCAAATGCTTCTTTCTTATTTCATGGAGTTGGCTTTGATATTGCTCAGCCAATAAGAATGGACGAAAAGGATTTACGAGAAAAATTATTAATTATTGAAAGAGATCAAAAAAGTATCTCAAATATAATTTCAGAAAGAACTAAGTTAAAATCAGATGAAGTAGAAGAAATGTTTTTTCGAGCTAAAACAAAAAATCCCGAAGAGGCTAAAGGAGTTGGAATAATTCAGGATATAAAAATGGCTCAGATCCCAGAAGGTAGCCAAATAATATCATTATAAAAAATAAATAATAAAAATTATGAATATAACAGAAATAAAAATAATAAACAAAAACACATTGGGTAAATATATTATCGTTAACACAATTCCAGGATTTCCTACTACCTCAGAAGGAATTTCTACCACCAGCGGTACTATTGCTCCGACTGCGATTGTGCAGGCAATAGATATTGGTGGAAGCACTCTGTTGGAAGTTCATCCTGTTTTTGATCCAGTATCTGGGGGTGCATCAATTCAGAGTTTCGATCCCTGTGCAAGAAATACTTCTTTTTCTCGTGACTCAGATCACGAAACCACTAATCATATACTTGGAACATACAGTTTAACCGAAGATGGATTAAATAATATATCCACGTATTTTCCAGATAGTAATTTAAATGGAAGTGATTTGCATATAGTTGCTGCTGTTAGTGATTTTTTATCAACTGGCTATAATATAATATTAAAATTAACGGATAAAGATAAAAAAATAATTAATTTTTTATCAAATAATTACAAAAAATTATGTCAAAAATATTAGGAATTGATTTAGGCACAACAAACTCGGCTATGGCTGTTGTTGAAAACGGCGAGCCCAAAATAATAGAAAACAAAGAAGGGGCCAGAACCACTCCCTCTATTGTTGCGATAACAAAAGCTGGCGAAAGGGTGGTTGGAGTTTTAGCAAAACGCCAAGCCATTACAAACCATGAAAATACTATTTTTTCTGTAAAAAGATTGATTGGCAGAAAATTTTCTGACAAAGAAGTGCAAAGGGATAAAAAGCTTCTGCCTTATGAAATAAAGGAATCTGCCGATGGCGGGGTTGATGTTAAAATGTCCGCCTCTGGGCGAGATCTCGCCGCTGGCGGAGGGGACAAATGGTATAACCCCGCTGAAATTTCTGCAATGATTTTGCAAAAATTAAAAGCTGATGCAGAGGCAAAATTAGGTGAAACTATTACAGAAGCAATTATTACTTGCCCTGCATATTTTGATGATTCACAAAGAAAGGCCACAAAAATTGCCGGAGAAATTGCCGGTTTTGAAGTAAAAAGGGTTATTAACGAGCCTACAGCCGCGGCTTTGGCATATGGGCTTAATAAAAAGAGAGATGAAAAAATTATTGTGTATGACTTTGGCGGAGGCACTTTTGATATTTCTATTTTAGATGTGGGAGCTGATACTATTGAAGTAAAAGCTACTGGCGGAGACACTCACCTTGGCGGGGATGACATTGACCAAAAAGTAATGGATTGGCTGGTAGGCGAATTTAAAAAAGACAATGGCATTGACCTGTCAAAAGACAATTTGGCATTGCAAAGGATTAAAGAAGCTGCAGAAAAAGCAAAAATAGAGTTATCCAGCTCAATGGAAACGGAAATTAATTTGCCGTTTATTACTTCTGGCGCTGACGGCCCAAAGCATTTATTGTATAAATTAACCCGCGCCCAGTTTGAAAATATGGTTTCAGAATATATTACCAAGTCAATTGATTTGGTAAAGCAAACATTAAAAGAAGCTGGGCTTCAAGCCAGTCAAATCAATCAAGTGGTGCTGGTTGGAGGCCAAACCAGAATGCCAAAAATAATTGAAGAAGTAAAAAAACTTTTTGGCAAAGAACCAAACAAAGAAGTAAATCCCGACGAAGTAGTGGCAATTGGGGCTGCGGTGCAAGGCGGAATAATGCAGGGAAATGTAAAAGACGTGCTTTTGCTTGATGTAACACCTTTGTCACTGGGAATTGAAACTATGGGTTCAGTCAGCACAGTTTTAATTTCTAAAAACACAACTGTGCCAACGGCCAAAAACCAGACATTTTCTACTGCCGCAGATAACCAAACGCAAGTTGAAATTCATGTACTGCAAGGCGAGCGTCCAATGGCGCAAGATAATAAAACCTTGGGAAGGTTTATATTAGATGGTATTCCTCCAGCTCCAAGAGGCATGCCTCAAATTGAAGTTTCTTTTGACATTGATGCCAACGGAATTTTAAATGTTTCAGCAAAAGACAAGGCAAGTGGTAAATCACAGTCAATTAAAATTGAAGGGTCAGCCGGACTTTCAAAAGAAGAGGTTGAAAAAATGAAAAAAGATGCGGAACTGCATGCCGTCGAAGACAAGAAAAAACAGGAAATGATTGAAACAAAAAACTTAGCAGATGCAATGGTATACACCGCAGAAAAAACTTTAAAAGATGCGGGAGATAAAGTGCCGGCAGATATGAAAAAAACTGCAGAAGAAAAAATAACAGCTTTGAAAGAATCACAAAAATCTGATAATATAGAAGAAGTCAAATCAAAGACAAAAGATTTGTCGGAGCACATGCAAAAAATCGGCGCGGAATTATATAAACAGAATCCGCCAACTAACGGACAAAAACCGGAAGACAAAAAAGACGAACCGAAAGCAGACGAAGGGGAGTTTAAGGAGAAGAAATAAAAAAGTCCCACACCGATTGATGTGGGACATATTCCCTGGTTTCAGGAGTCAGATTCTATCTGCTTTATTACTCTGTCGCGTGATTCTTTAGGCAATCGCCTGAGCTGTTCGAGGACAGATTCTTCGAGAATCTGATACGCGACATAGCCGTAGCCGGTCAACCTCATGAATTCATTGATTTCATTGAAGTCAAGCCGATAGGCTTTTACGATTTTGGCAAACTTCTTTGGGACGATGGTACAAAGACAATTCTCCCAAGACCAGACGCTATGGGTAGACATGTTTACTAACTTGGCAACCTCTTGTTGGGTTTCTCCTTTTTTCTCTCTGATTCCCTTCAAAAAGCGACCCACAACTTTTCCCTGTTCAAAGCCTATGTGCATTTGTGCCTCCAATAGAATAGTGTGCTTGAATTGGATATATCATATAATAAAAGTTATGTCAAATAGTATGGATTACTACGAACTCTTGGGGGTTTCAAAAACTGCCTCGCAAGATGAAATTAATCCCACACCAATTTCAGCGAAGGTAAGTAGTGTGCGGAAGTATAAAGGCGAAGCGCCTTCGGCTGTCCACGTATTAATCGAAGGTTATTAGTAAAATTGGTGAAGGGATTTCGCGGCGGCAAAGGAAATTATATTCCGCCGCTCAAAAAAAGCTATCATATTATGGACTATTATGAAATATTAGGAATAACAAAGAATGCCTCACAGGATGAGATTAAGAAGGCATTCCATCGTCTCGCCCACAAATACCATCCCGACAAAGGGGGAGATGAAAAAAAATTCAAAGAGATAAATGAAGCTTATCAGGTGCTTTCGGATGCGCAAAAAAGGGCACAGTATGACCAATTCGGCACTGGATTTGAAAACATGGGACAAGGCGGAGCAGAGGACTTTAACTGGGCATGGCAAAATCAAAATATTAATATTGACTTTGAAGATTTGGGAGACGTATTTGAAAATTTATTCAGTTTTGGCGGAAGTGGGGGACGCCGGGCAACAAAAAAAGATGTTAAAAAGGGAAAAGACATACAGGTTGATATAGAAATTTCATTGGAAGATACTTTAAGGCAAACTTCAAAAACAATTACTCTGGAAAAATTAATTGTTTGCCACAGGTGCAGTGGCGCAGGAGCCGAACCGGGAACAAAAATCAATGAATGCGTTATGTGCAGGGGACAAGGACAAGTGCATCAAGTTAAAAAGACTATTTTAGGGTCTTATACAACATTTGCTGTTTGTCCGGAATGCAAGGGAGAAGGAACTAAACCTGAAAAACCATGTAATGTTTGCAAAGGCGAAGGCAGGACAAAGGGGCGGGAGGAAATAGAAATAAATATACCAGCTGGAATAGATACAAACCAAGTAATAAAAATTGAAGTAAGGGGAGACGCAGGCAAAAAAGGCGGCAAAGCAGGCGACTTATATATTAAAATATTTGTCAAAAGGCACTCTGTTTTTACTAGAAAAGAAGATGACTTGTATGTATCAGAATATATCGGATATTCACAAGCAGTTTTAGGGGACGAAATTGAAATACCAACCCTAGAAGGGACAAAAATATTGCTAAAAGTGCCGCAGAGTACAGAATCTGGAAGGATTTTAAGAATTTCTTCAAAAGGAATTCCGCATTTTGGAGGATATGGCAGGGGAAATTTATATGTTGAACTGCAAATAAACACGCCCAAAAAAATCACGCGCGAACAGAAAGAATTGCTAAATAAGCTACGAGAAAAAGGACTGTAGAAATTATAAAAAAATACGCTAATATTATTAGCGTATTTTTTATTTATTGTGTCTTTATTGTACCAAGTTAGAACCTATTTTCAAAACAAATGATGTCGCGCGCTCCGCGCGCGTGGTAGCTTTGACCTAAATTGTACGCTCCGATTGCGTGGTGAAGCGAATGGGCGCACCTTGTCCGCTCCCTTCGGTCGCGGGCAAAAACCAAAAATTTTCCTTCCTTATTTCTGATTTTCGGCGGGGGGTGTGGGGGGAGCCGACAAAAAATGGAAAGGAAATTTTTGGTTTTGCTTCGCCGCTTCAGACTACGAAATGAACAATCTTATTTTAACATTTTTGTTTGCTCTTTTCTCCATCTTCGCGGCGAGACGAGGCGCTTCCTCTCGGCGTTTGGTGGTAACTCTGGACTTCGTGGCTTCGTTCACTGGTCGTGGTAACTCAAAGAATATGGATTGTGCTAAGGCACAAGCAAATCTCATTGTGCTTGCCCCGCCCGCCCTGTGCGCGCACAAATCCCCGCCGTTTTTAGGAAACATTATAAAACGGCGGGGGTTGCTCCCTTTACAATTATTTAGATATGTTCCTGTTTTAAAGAGAAGCCTGGATCAGCCGAGCGTTTGACGCTGACCGGTTGCCGCGGCTGTCTCGATGGCATCCAACATGCGATGGCGCGTGACCGCGTCGTCGAACGTGGGACACAAATGCGTTCCTTCTCTATAGTCGCAGGCGAAGCGCGTGTACGCTTGAGCAACGTTAGTGCCAGGGCCTTGTAGTGTTGCCCAGTGATATTTATCTGGCACAGGTAGAACTTCGAGTGCAGTCTGCGCACCCTTGCCACCCCGTACGGTCATCTTAAAGATCTGGACGTGGCCGCCGTCGGCAGTGAGTTGCAGATCACCCTCGGTGCCGTTGATTTCCCAGAGTAGGTTTGTGCCACGCGAAGAGCCGCCGCGATAGTGGATCGAGAATGCGGCTCCGCCTTCCAAAAGCCCGGTGACTGCCACTTGATCAGCTACGTTCCTTTGCTTGGTTTCGCCGGTTCCCGCGATTGTGTAAGTCTTTCGGCGCGTTGTCATCGTGGCCGAGAGTTCGCAGATTTCGCCAAGGCTGTAACACAGCGCCTCCGCCGCGATAACTTTTTATCGGCATGACCCGAGTGGCTAAATAGTAGAGTTTATGCTAAAATAAACACAATTATGGCATGGTTTTCTAAATCAAAACCAGATAGGGATTTACAGATTTTTCTCAGCGAGTTTCCTTCCTGGGCGGCAATTCATTCTGCAAGATTAGTTGATGAGTTGCAGGCAGAGGATACGACTGGATGGGCAGAAATTCTGAAAAACGATTCGGCTAAGGAAAAATTGAGTAATTGTTTTATTGGTGCCCATTTTCTTTATCTCCGACTCGGAGCGGAAGGAGAGATTGCAACTTTATTGTTTGGCGAAGATATTTTTGAGAAAAGCTTATCCTCACTACCCGAAAAGGCGAAGATTTTCGTTGCTTTGGCATATAGTTTGTACGAAAAAAATAATCAACGTGGGAAAGATGGTATGACTTCGTCTTTAGAGGATTTTTATAAAATCAAGATAAATCCACTTGATGCTTGTGTTGCATTTGTTATCGATCAGGAGGTGAACGGTAGTAAAGAATTTTCTCTACTTCTAGGAGAACTTTTGCCAACCTTGAACCGTCTCCAGATTCAGCAACTTGAGTGGCTCAAAGGATTGACAGAAAAATGGTCAAAGAGAAAAAGCTAATAATAACATTGACCCGAGTGTCTTAGAAAGTTGAAAACAAAAACAGCGATGCAAAATCGCTGTTTTTGTTTTGGCTATTCATTTTTATTCGCTAATGGAATCAACAAACTTTTTAATCGGAGGCGTGAGAACGCTGGCTATGACCATACCGAGGGGTAGTTGTCCGATATAGGAGACCACCCATTTTTGAAGGAAGTTATCCGTAAAGCCAAGGTTGAGCCAAGTAATGACGAACGACATGATCAAGCCCCCGATAAGACCGAAAAGTACGCCCATGAGCAAACCAGAATATTTTTTAGGAATTTTTTTCATATCTTCTGAAACATTGGTAAATTTAATTAAGATTTGACTAAGGGCAACCCAGCATTCTTCCAATCCTGTTTTCCTCCTTTGTAGTCAAGGATATTAGTATAGCCCATTGACTGAAGGAATCTTGCAGCGCCCGTTGAAGCCGTACAAAGAAAATCTGAACAATACACCACTATGCATTGGCTTTTATCCGGTAGCATGGTACTTGCTAATTCACTGAGTTTATCAACTGGAATATTCATAGCAAACGGTATGTGTCCGGTCTCATAATTTTCTTTTGCCAGCACTTCAACCAGCTTGAAGTTTTCTTTATTTTCCATCATTTCAAACAACCCTTCTTTTGAAATAAATTTTATTTTTTGTTCTGACATAATATTTTTTCTTATAAGCTATTCCTTTGTCGCTTCGATATTAATGGTAATATCAACCTCGCCTCCTACAGTGGTTACTCCATTTCCTGCGGGTGCATCCCAGTTTATTTCGAAATCATGGCGGTTGACTGTTGTTTTGGCAGAAAATCCGGCTTTCGTAGTTGATGCCTTCCCATCGGCTGAAGGAATTTCATGCACACCAAGGTATTCCACATCGAGCGTTACCTGTTTTGTCACGCCTCGCATCGTCAAGTCACCAGTTATTTTAAACTTACCATTCTCTGCCTTTTCTATGTTGGTACTTTCAAAAGTTATTTTTGGGTTATTTTCAGCATCAAAAAAATCTTTGCTCCTTAAATGGTTATCACGCATATCATTTCCCGTCCAAATGCTTTTTGCTTCTATTTGCGCATGCCAGGAACTCTTTTCCATATTATCAGGTTCAAATTCAGCATTGCCGCTTACATCAGTGAAACGTCCTCTTACCCAAGATATCCCTAAATGCCGTACGCTAAATTCTGCCGAGGAATGCACAGGATCAAATTTCCATTTTGTCATAGTTTTATATATTTTTTAATAATAAATTACGAAATTTTATCAACTTTTATACGGCCAGGAATATGATAAATGGCTCACCAATGTAAAAGCCCGAAAAGAGGTTTTTACATTGGAATTTAAAATACTATTTCTTCACATCCGGCATCTTTTTTGCCATGTCCAGCATTTTACCGACAAAATCTAATTCTGCTTTTAACATTGCTTCTTTCTTTTCTAGCTTAGCTATTTTAACTTCTTTTGGCATATGCATCCACATTCCCATTTCGCCTCCCATGCCACCGCACATACCGCCACACTTTCCGCCACATTGACCTCCGCACTTAGAACAATCTTTGTTTTCTTCGTTCATCATATAATTTTATTTAGGTTACTATTACTACGACCTTTTTATCTTCTTATTAATAACATTTCATATTAAAACCTATCTTTTCTTCTTTGAACCCTCGAACAATTTAATCAGTTGTTTTATACGAGGGGTTTTTGAATTTACTTGATACCAAATCATCAATCCCATTCTCATTCGCTGCACCAATCCCGCCCTTTCAAGTATTTTTAACTGCTGGGACGCCGCTGAAGTGGTAATATTAAACACTCTTGCTATTTCAGTCACGCAAAGACCGCAACGTTCGGTAAGAAGCTTGAAGGTATTAAACCTTCCTTGGTCTCCAAGGGCTTCAAATATTAGAGGAAGCTGACTATCGCCTTTTTTAACTTTTATTTTCTTTATCTGTTTATTGGTAAGCATAGTAATTATTAAGTGTTTAAGCAACTACTTAAAGTATAGCAAATGCAATAGTTGTCTGTCAAGAGCTGGTTCCACGCTACAACCAAAAACCACCCGAAATAAAGGGTGATTTTAAGCGGTTAAGTCAGGTTAACCCACACGGTCACTTGACTTAGCACTGGTTGGTGCCCCCAGCAGGACTCGAACCTGCAACCAATTGCTTAAAAGGCAACTGCTCTGCCAATTGAGCTATAGGGGCTTACTTATTCATAGTACACCAAAAAATAATTTTGTAAATATTTTTATAAAAGAAAAAAGCCGCTAAATGAAATGAATCCACTTAGCGGCATGTTGTTATGAGCGGAAGATGTTACTCTTCGCTTTCGCCGTTGCCGTCGGTTTCGCCGTTGTTCACCTCTTCGAGGCGGTTCACAGGCGCACCGTCGTCGCCGGCCTTCTTGCGGCCGCGCTTGGCGGTTGGCTTGGCCCCGGCACCATTGGAACGAACGATGCTCTTCTTGGGATCAGCGCCGCTGAGCCACTTAAAGTGCGTGAGCACGGCTTGCCCAAAGGGCATCTTGTTGGCGGGACGGCCAGAGCAATGGCCCCGTCGCGAAGCGCTTACGATCAAAAGCTCTTGGGCCTTGGCTTCGCTGAGCAAATCCACATTGACACTCAGGTGGCCGACGTAGCCCCACTCGGGAAAACGCGGCCGGATGATGCCGACGGCACCGGTGCCTTGGGTGGCATTACCCTTACGCACATCCACCACCCATTGGGCGGGTTTGCCGTCCAGTCCCAGAATGGTGAAGTACTTTTCGTGAAAACGGATCATGTTGTTGATCTGTGTGCCGCCCGTGGCCATGGTGATACGGTCATTCTTGCCCGATCCGTACTGCACGAACACGCCGCCGTCACGCCACATAGCGTACACGTTTTCCCACGGGATAACGGGGTCGCCGACGGGCATGTCGTTTTCTTAGGTGGCTGCGTACAGCTTGCGCCGTGCCTTATTTTCCAAAGGCTCATCCTTCGGATACTCCACCTTTTGGCCTGTGATCAGCCCCAAGACTTGCTCTTGGGTCATGCGGTCGGTCATGAGTTCCGAGATGCCGGTGTAGGCGAATTCGTACAGTGCCCAGTTGACCTTGCTTTTGGGCGGTTGGGAAAACATTACCCTTGCTTCCTCGTCCGAAATCATCGGGATTTCCAACACAGCGGTTGTCATGAGAGATACTCCTCTTGAAAGAACTTGTTTCGTGTCACGGACGCTTGTCCATGCTATACCACGAACACGTCTACAACCCTATCATATAAACGAAACCGTGTCAAGGGTTTTCTTGACATAGATAATATTATATGCTAAGAGTGATGCATCCCTACTTACGACGTTCGTAAGCATGGTACCTTGGTTATGAAATGCTTTTTGAAATAAAATGATGGAACTTTGTGTAGATGAGCGCGAAAATTTTTGAGATGATGTTTACTAAAACATCATTAAGAAAATTTTAACGCTCAGATGCCGAAGTTACGCATTTTAGACAAAAACTGCATTTCGTAAGTCAAGGTACTAAGGGAAGAGTCTGATGTTTCTTTGACAAGAAAGGAAGTGTCATGAGTGCTTTCTCGACCATTCCGGGCGTTACACTGGAGGTCTACAAACAAAACCGCCAGCTCACTCCGGAAAGCGATGGCTACGTGGGCCAGCTTTTCTCTGGTTCCGCGACCATTCTGGCCGTCATTGATCCGAGTGCCGACAAAATGATCGGCCTCTTTCGCGATGGCCAGGACCATTACGTCCGCGTGTGGAATTGGCTGACTGATGTCAGCCAAATCCCGTCACCAATTGTGCAGGAACAGCAACGCAAGCGGCAGAAGTTCCTGGAAGGCCATTCTTTTCAGGAAGGTTCTCAGGTCTACGGTGTCAATATGCCGCTTAGGGTTTTCTCGTACGAAAGCCCCCCCATCAACACCGTTCACTACCCCGAAAACATGCTCATACTGGCACGGTACGTGCGTGGCAAGGGTGGATGTCTTACGGGTGGTGTGCAGATCTGGAAGGTGGCGCTCGTCTCGCAAAACGGTGAGTTCTTTCTCACTGTCCAGCAGGCGTACAATACCACCGCCTATCGGAATGCCGATGGCCAGATGCGCTTCCCACGTTTCGAACAGCATCGTCTTTTGGAGCGAGTCTTGGTGGCCAATGCCCCCGAAGACCTGCCACTGATGTCCGAGGAAAAATTCGTCTTCGTCAAACAGCGGTCAGGTCGTGGTTTGCAAGAAGGCGAGGGGATCGTGGATCGTTGGTATGCGGCCCGCAACATGGGGTGCGTCATCACCGCCAAGGGCTCCGCACGGGTCCACTGGTCTGATGTACCGCCCCGGCCTCGCCTCCGCTTCTTGGTGGAAGGCGAGCGAGTGAGGATCGGAACGCTGGGTGCTCCTCCGCAAAATCCCAAGACGGATCTGCGGAAGGTGCGCAAGTCGCGGTTCGAACTGCAAGCGACTGGGATCGAAGTCGGCTAACCCAATGCTGTGAGGATGAGTGCGGCGCTCTTAGGTCACGCAGTATGCAGGATGGATGAAAATCCGTCGTTGATGATCGCATCAAGGCGACGCAGGGTGAAGTCTTATTAAGTTGAGCCTCTTCCTGCTTTGCTTACTTTACGACGAAAGATTTTCGTCACTTATATCGCAGTGCAGGCCCACAGAAATGTGTTTTCTGCACTGCGATTTTTTCTACGACGTTACGTTCGTCTGCGCGCATTGTCGCGTTTCTGTAGTCCGTTTCCGGACGGATTATTTCCGTCATTGATTTCTGTGTCCTCCAGTTTCGTACTTTCCGTTGGCGCTGAGTTAGTAACAGTACTTTACTATGCTGCCCCGGACGGATTTTATCCGTCGATAATTCTGCTGGCGTGTGCTAGTGTGCTTTGCTGCATGATGCCCTGGTCCAGATCAGAATGTAGTGGCCCATTGCTCTTGATGGATTTTTCCGTCATTGATTTAGTTGTGTCCGGTCCGACCCTGCTGATTGGAGTTGAGTAAGTCATGGCGTAGTTTTGGATGGATTTTATCCATCATTGATCTCAACATCGCATAGCACTTTGTGATTCTTTGCAGTGTGGTCCGGATTGTGCAACTCACGTTATTGGATGGACTTTGTCCGTTATTGATTCGGGCTCGAGCTAATCTCACTTGATCGAGGTGCTCTAAAGCTGAGTCTGTTGGACTTAAGTGCAGGACGGATTAATCCGTCATTAATTCCGCAACGTATAGTAGCGCATTATAAATTCTGCTTGGGTGGCGCGCTGGACGGACTTATGTCCGTCATTAATCTTTGTTCTTTCTCTTTCAGGGACAGTCAAAAAAAACTGCTCTTTTTTTGCATCAAATTATTGACATAGTGGTGGTTTTATGTTAGATTAAGGCACTCTTGAAAGCTCTTTGAAAATTAAATAACCAATGCATAAAATGGTAGATCACTGTTACGTGCTTCGGAATTCATTTCTCCAGAGTTGCACGATGGATTATTCCGTCATTAATACCGCAGAGTGTTGTTCGTTGTCGTTCGCCACACTCCCGCCTCACATAGCTCACGATGGATTATTCCGTCATTGATATCCGTCGTTTATTTTTCGCACTGCCCCAAAGTTTTTCACACTCTGTTGTCGTCACGCCGGGTAAAGTCTGGCAAACATGCTCGATGGACTATTCCGTTATTAATACCGCAGGGTGTTGTTCGTTGTCGTTCACCACATTCTTGCTTGACATAGTTCACGATGGATAAATTCCGTCATTAATTTTGCGGTTTCCTGGAGTGTATTAGTGTAGGGCAATCCGCGTTACACTATCGCGCAGAGCAGTACTTCTCGGGATGGATTTATCCGTCACTAATTGCACCGACGTAGAGTGTCGTGCGGTCATCTTCTCTATAACATTATGCCGTAAAGGATGGAACTATTCCGTCTTTGATTTGGCTTGGTAAGGTTCCTCCCCGCTTGCTGCAACATTCTTTTGTTCACTCCGCCACAAGATGGATTTTCCCGTCATTAATTCTGCAGTCGGGCAAGTCAGCGCGAAGTAAAGTTTAATCGAGTGTCGCAGAGTGGAGTTCGGGACGGATTTCGTCCGTCGCTAATAAACATATCGTGGCGCGTAGTAAATTTCTGCATCGCAGAGTACTTGTACCTTGTGGCCGACCTAATTCCCGCTCGCGATGGATTTTTATCTGTCATTGATTCAAGTCGAATCCGGTCCGGCAGTGTTCGGTCCAGTAAACTCGAGTTAGGTATTTTTCCAGCAAGGGACGGATTTTTTCCGTCATTGATTCCGCGTGGAGTATAGCTACTTTTCGTGTTGCGCTTCCAACTAAAGTGAAACGAAGTTTGGCAAGCGACGGATTTTATCCGCCATTGATTCAGTAGAGCTCGTTGCGGTTCGGTGGCGCCCTGTCGTCTTTGCTTTAGTAGTGTCCAGGACGGATATCATTCCGTCATTGATTCTTACGCCACTGCGGAGTGCGTTTTCACAGAGTATTCTTGAGCCCATGTCGAGTTTCACTTAGGACGGATTTTATCCGTTATTGATTTTGGTACAGCTGTGTGCCCTACAGTGTTGCTGACTTCTGTAGAGAATAGTACTGCCAACTTGTTTCCGGCTAAGGATGGATTTTATCCGTCACTAATGCCGTACCGTAGGGTTCGTCTTGCTATATCTAAGTGGCCCAGGGTGGGGTTTTGTCCACGATGGATTTTTCCGTCGTTAATTTACCGAGCATAGTACTGTTCGGTCCGGTAATATTTAGCACTTTCCAGTATAAGCAAACGATGGATCTATTCCGTCATTGATTGCTGTTGTGCCCCGCTGAGCATATTATAGTAAGTTCTCGTATCAGTACTGCCTCCCAGTGCCCACTACGTTTCTGGACGGATTTGTCCGTCGTTGATACTGTATCGCCAAGTTGTGTATAGCTAGTTGTGTTTATACGTAGTGGAATTCCAGGACGGATTTCATTCGTCATTGATTTCCCAGTCTGTTATCGCTTAGCAAGGTTCTATACAACAAGCTGTCGCGAACCCCCCGATGGCTTATAGCCGTCACTAATTTGTTCTTTCAAATTATCTTTTTTAAAAGGAGATGCATCATGCCAGAAAAAAGGGCTTTTAACACAAAATCTTTCAGGTCATTTGAGGATGCTATTTACAGAATGCATCGCATCTTGAAGCGCACAAAGCAAATCTTCAGGTCCATAAAAGATCCTAAGGATGCTAGAAAAAAAGTAATGCGCGAGTGTGTTGATGTAATGCAGTCTGCCTTAGAAGAAGCAAAACTTCATGGAGATAAATGGCTATCTGAAATAAAGGAGGATGCCACAGATTCTCAATCGTAAACCCTCTACAACATCGTTTGTTAGAGGGTCTTTTTTTTACCCCCAATATAGGCCTAAATTGGTGGTGGGCTTGACAGGATTTTATAGTATGATATAATTAAGTTATAGGGTAATTCGTATCTTTCTTTCAAATCATTAACTGAATGGATAATAGATATCAATGTTTAATCTAATTTCATAGAACTAACAGATGTCAAAAAAGTAGTGATTTGAAAGAAGGGTGTGCATGGTGCATGCACTTCATCCTGAACAGGAATTCCCTGGCAATGCCATAGCAGGGGATTTCATGGAAAACAAGGGGGAACGTTATGGCTACGGCAGTCTTTGTTAACAATGGGTTTGTGAGTGGTGGGCGGCTGTTCAAAGTTACCAAGCCCCAGGGAAACATCGACTTCTGGGACGGATTTATGGACTGGGCCGAACTAGAATTCGGCTTCGGCCACGAGGAATTAGAGGAAGGGATCCGTTTCGGGTTCTCGTTCCTCGGGGAGGAGGAGCTTTGGCAGAGGCCTTTGTTTAATCTTGCTCTTCAAGTAGGCGAGTCCTTTGGTCTTGCCAAAGAGCAAGTCAAACAGGAGCTACAACAACTTCTCCACATCTGGAATTCGGTCCGTCACCACGAAAGCTGTCGTTGCTAAGTCAAGGCAGCACACAACTCAAAACGCAGTTCAAAAACTCATCTGCGAAACAAAATGAGAAAAAGGAGAGACATCGGGTCTCTCCTCTTTATTTACAATTTTTCTCGTTCCAGCGAAAAACCTTGACATCTATTAGTTATTATGTTAAATTAGCAACATTGCACGACAAAGTGTCGTGTGTGCTTCTTTGACAATTCAACCCATTAAATTCTTGCTTGGAGCAATGTATTTAATGGGAAATTTCTTGAAGGGAAGAGAATCATGGCAACCGGTAATCTGGATTTCACCGAGCAAGAGTTGTACGATGCGTTTCCGACAAGCGCCGAAATCCGCCAGCCCCGGCCTATTCAGCACGATGCAATTGCACAACTGGTAAAGGGCAAGCGGCTTTTGGAACTTCCAACAGGAACCGGCAAAACGGCGCTTCAGTACATGATGGCCGCAGCCAGCCTTAAGGAACTTGAGGATGGCGAAACCGTTTTCTGGATCTTCCCAACCAAGGCATTGGTGGAACAGACCAAGAGAATGCATCCCTCGATCAAGACGATCCATGGGAAGCAAGACCATCCATGCATTTGGTGGGTAGAAGAATTTGAAGAACAGCCGGAAGAACCGGTAACTTGTGTTCAACTGCCCGTGCTACAGGAAGACAAAAACGTGGAGCGCGTAAGCGCAATGCCGCAGGCTGTGTGCGCCGGCTGCCCGCATTTCGTCAACCAGAAAACTGGCGAAACGAATGTACCAGGCAAGCTCGGCTGCACCTACTATCAACAAACGTACGAGGCTAAGCGCGGCAATGGCATCATTGCCTCTACGATGTCGTTCTACATTTTCGCCAAGCTGTTCGCGCGGCGGAAAGCAGATGACAGCGTTCACCAAACGGCCTACGGGCGAGTGTCAGCGCTGGTGATTGATGAGGTTCATCGCTTTGCCGATGTTATTCGGTACACATTGTCCTACGACATCACCGACTACCATCTGCAAAAAGCAATTGACTTGCTCAAGCGCATTGAAGCGCCTGAGTACAAGCAACTGCGCAAATTCCTGAAAGCGCTCGATGACATTGCCACCGCGCATGAAAAAGAGCAACTCAAGGAACATCTGCTCACGAGCGAGGAAATCATCAAGCTGGTCGATATCTTGGAAGAGATTGACCCCAAAGTGCTTGACCCGCGCCGCATCAATGAGGCGGTGAGGGCAGGTTTGCTTGACCGCAAAAAGGATTTTCGCGAAATCAAGACGATAGAAACGCTGGCCCGCGACATCAAGCGCTATATCCACACGCTGGAGTACGCGCTGCCGGGAGAAGAGCGTGAAGGCGAGAACATCAACAGGCGTGGAGGACCGTTCAACTACAGCTGTTCCTATTTCAAGGAAGAGCTGGGTGAGAACGAACGCGTCCAGAACAAGCTGGTGCTTCATTGCCACTATGTGGCTCCGCTAGTAAGAAAGCGCCTCAAGGCGCCAACTACCGTGTCGTTTTCGGCAACGATTGGTAAACCCGATTTGTTTGCCTACGACAGCGGAATCAGCGATGAATTCTTTTCCGCTCCTTCAACCTTTCCGATTGAAAACAGACGGATTTATCTGCCTGCTGATGTAGAAGATTTGTCTCAAAGATCCGACCCAACAGGCCGGAAAAGGACAAAGACGCTCCGTCAGATTGCGAGGGGTTGTCGGGAATTGGTCCGCAAACACATCCGCAGTTTGGTGCTTGTTCCGTCAAACGACGAGCGCCAGAAATTCATGCGGATGGCCGCAAAGGAAGGCGTCGATGCGTTGACTTACTCGGAGGATCTGCTTGCCAAGGATGCGGCAAAGAGGTTTGCCAAGGATGGCGTAGGAGAAGTGCTGGTGGGCTGTGTGGCTCACTACGGAGTAGGTCTTGACCTGCCCGACGGCACCGCAAGTGTCATCTGGTTCCTTCGGCCCGGCTACGCTGACCCCGAAAGCGCTGCGACTCAGTTTGAGATTCAGCGTTTTGGGAAAAGCGGATACTGGAAGCGCCAGTACTACAAGGTCATGCTGGAAGCCCAGCAGGCAATGGGACGCAACATTCGCGGTCCTCGCGATCGTGGAGTGTGCTTCTTAATGTCGAACGCCTTCGAGAAATTCGTGTACCACGGACTGCCCGAATGGCTCAAGCCCGCTTACAAACGCGGCCTGATGCTGGACGAGTGCCTGGCAGACACGATGAAACTGCTTTTAGTAAGGTAGAGTCCAGTTTGGTTCTTGTATGGTCAGGTCGCGCTTTCTTTGTTAGTCTAGAGGACGGATTTTCCGTCATTCATATCGCAGTGCAGAGGTGCAGAAATGTATTTTCTGCACTGCGATTTTTTCTAAGTTCGGTTCTGTGGTGTTGCCCGAGGTACAATTGTGCTGTATTGCAGTAATCGACGGATTACTTCCGTCATTGATTTCCTCAGAGTCCTCTGTTGTTCGGTAGACTTCCGTTTCTTGCGGTAAGTTCGACTAGTGTGCCCGATGGATTTTATCTGTCATTGATTCCCCTTGTAGTGTGGCTTGGCTAAGCGCCTTGTTCTACAGTTAAGTAAATCTAAGTTAAGGACGGATTTTGTTCGTCATTAATTCAGGCGTAGTGGGACATAGTTCTCTAGTATGCGCTAACACACACTGGAGCAATCGATGGTTTTTAACCGTCATTGATTTCCTTGGTGCGATTACGCCAATTGTGGTCAGGTTTGCTCCTTCAGATTGCAGTCCAGGACGGATTTTTCCGTCATTGATTCGGTTGACTTGCGTTCAGTATATTAGACCAGAGTTCACTTAACTGTCGTTCGGTTGAGTTTAAGCAGCGGACGGATTTATCCGTTACTAATTGTTCTTTCGTCAGATCCCCAAACACTTTGTGCGGGGATTTTTTATTATGCAATAAAATAAAAATATTGAAAAAAAATTAATAAAAAGTTAATATTTAAATATGGATAAAATTTTTGAATTGGAAAAACTAAAACAGGAAATTGCAAACGATGAAAATCTTCCGCTCAAAACAAATTTAGTATTTGGCGAAGGGAATCCCGATTGCGAAGTTCTTTTTATTGGCGAAGCGCCGGGAGCTGTGGAAGACCAATTAGTAAGACCATTTGTAGGCCGTTCGGGACAACTATTGCGACAATGTATCCGTAATCTTGGCTGGAAAGAAGAAGATGTTTACATTACCAATATTGTAAAACGTCGACCGCCTGAAAACAGAGATCCATTGCCGGAGGAAATAGAAGCCTACAAACCGTATCTTACACGCCAAATTGAAATAATAAATCCAAAAGTTATTGTCCCGCTTGGGCGTTTTTCAATGAATTATTTTTTACCGCATGCTAAAATAACCCGCGACCAAGGTAAACTTTTTAAAGAAGATGATTGGTTTATAGCTCCTATGTTTCATCCGGCAGCCGCTCTTCGCGCACCAAATGTAATGAATGAATTTCAGAAAAACTTTAAAAACTTACCGGCAATGCTTAAAAAGATTGAAATTGAAGGTGAAAAAATTGAAAAAGTTGAAGAAATTAAAAAAACTGAAGAACCTAAACAATCTCTTAAATTATTTTAAAAAATTAAATTGGGCCTATAGTCTAGTGGCACGACGCTTCCATGGCATGGAAGAGGCGCGAGTTCAATTCTCGCTAGGTCCACCACGTAATAAATTTTTCTAAAAGAAAAATTTAAACGTGGTAGTCGCATTTAATTTATATAATAAATTATTGTGCGATACCACACATTATGTGTAAAATAAAAAAAGGGGATTAGCCCTTCTTTTTGTTTTGAGCATTAGTTTCTTGATTTATTTAATGAAATATGTTATGTTTCAGTGAACTCTGGACAATGTGTTCAGATGCAAAAAAAACAGTACCTTGAAGGAGGATCTAATCATGGCCGAGGGTCCATTTCTGGTCAGCGAACAGCAGTTTCGTGAAGTGCTCGAAAAGAATCTCGGCACATCATGGGACCGTGCTCTCACTGTCTTCCGCAACTACGGCAACAAACTGACGTATGATGTGACCAATATCCTAATGCACGCCGCCGACCAGGGAAAGGTGGATGAGGTGCTCGGCGTCCTGGAAGAGCACTACCGGAGTCACCTCCAGTATCAACACCCTGAAATCCGCGGTACCGTAAAGAATCTCGGCGTCAATCCGACAGAAACTATGTTCCTTCGCATTTGCGAAACAACACTCGGACTCAAGCCGAATCCGGTGTAGCGATGTCCTCGGCAAAATCTCAGGCCGGTCCCACAACACAATCGTGGGTTCGGCTTTTTCATTTATACGATTTGCAAAAACACCTTCATCTGTTGTAATATTACCTCAAGAGCAATATAAATCTGCACCCAATCCAAGGCTATACGAAAATAATATGAACAAAAAAACTTTATTATTAATACTGCCAATTATTGTAATTGTTTGTATTTACTACATAAATAAGACAAACCCAATTGTAGCTCATTCTGTTAATAAAAAAGTTGATCAAAACAATCAAATTGTTTCTGCAAAAAATTTAGAAAATTTTGTTGGGCAAAGTGCCAAAGAAGCGCAAAATCCTCAACTTGGAACATCTAATGTTAAGGATTTTACTGTTAATAATTCTGTAAAACAAAATAACCAAAAAGAATTACAAAAAATTTGTGAGGGAATAGATTTTGTAAATTTTGATTGCTACCAAAAATATTATCAGGGTTTAGTGAAAAATCAGGGCATACAAGCTGCTTTTGAAGATTTGCGATCAAGGTACAACCAAAATAACTATGTGGTTGCCCAGTGCCATCCTTTGACTCATGTGATTGGCAACATAGCAGTGGAAAAATATGCTACTGTGGAAGAAGCATATGCACATGGAGATAGTTTTTGCTGGTCAGGATATTACCATGGTGTAATGGAGGGTATTGCGTTAAAAATTGGAGAAAAAAATATAATATCACAATTAAATGATATTTGTAAAGATATGAACGGCAAGGCCAATTATTCTTTTGATTATTACAATTGTGTGCACGGACTTGGCCATGGGCTTATGGACCTTACTGGTGATGAATTATTCGATTCTTTAAAAATGTGTGATAACTTAACTGGTGTTTGGGAACAAAATTCCTGTTACTCTGGAGTTTTCATGGAAAATATAATTACAGATAATAAAAATCATTTTACCAATTACTTAAAGCCAAACGATCCTTTGTATCCCTGCAACGCTGTGGATGAAAAATACAAGAATACCTGCTACTTGATGCAGACTTCTTATATGCTAAAAGTCAATAATGGAGATTTTAATAAAGTCTTCAGTCTTTGTGAAAAAGCTGATAGCGCATATATTAATAATTGCTTTATAAGTTTAGGACGAGACGCTTCCGGTAGAAGTGTAAGCAATGTTATGCAAACCAAAATCACTTGCGATTTGGGAAAGAGTTTTGAAGCGAGATCAAATTGCATAATTGGTGCAGTAAAAGACTTTATTTCTTATTTTCACTCTGATATCCAAGCTAAAACTCTTTGCAACTCATTATCAAAAGATTTACAAAATATTTGCAGTGATACAACAGAAAATTATTATAAGTCTTTCTAACTTTAACTAATAAAAAAAAGAGAGAAATAATAAGCAATTATTATACAAAATCAAAAAGTCCTGATGAAAATTTAATAAGGACTTTTTTATTATATTTGTAATAACACTTTTACTTGTGCTATAATTACTTCATAAGCTATATAAATCTGAATCCAATAAAGGTCGGCTAAAATTAAATATCAATCTAAAAATTCTTAACAATGAAAAAGATAATTATAACTAGTTCTGCTGTTTTGCTTGCTTTTACTTTAATTAGTGGAATTGCTTTAGCCCAAAATACCACAGCTCCAACAGCAACTACGGGAAATCAGGCAGCAACACTAAGCTGCGTTGCTTCTGCTGTTGCCAAAAGAGAAAGCGCGATTCAGGCCGGATTTACAGCATTGTCATCTTCATGGAACTTGGCTCTTACAACAAGAGCATCTGATTTAGCTGCCGCATGGGCAATGACTGATAAAACTGCACGGAATACAGCCATAAAAGATGCTTGGAAAAAGTTTACTGCATCTAAAAAAGCAGCAAGAAAGGCATACAACGATGCCAGGAAAGCATCTTGGAGCCAGTTTTCAACCGATAGAAAGGCATGCAAAGCCTCTAATACCGGAGAAAACTCAGGAGGAGATGCTTTGTAGAAATCCCCGTGGCTTCGCCACTCTATAATAATTTTTGAAAATTTATTTTTCACTTTGTGAAAAGTTTCAAAATTATCGGATTTATATAATTTCCTTCGTTTTGCTACGGGCAGGCATTCGGAGATGGGAATTTTCGCTAAAGAGAATAATTCTCGCGTCTTAACCTGAAATTATAAAATCTAAAAAATAGCATTAATGCAAAAATAAGGACATCTTAAAAAGGTGTCTTTATTTTATATTTTTTAAAAAACTAAATTGATAAAATAAGAAACACACGAGGTAATCTTTAACAAATCACGATTATTTGGTATACTGATTTCTATATATGTATTCTAAAGATACCGTTTTTGAGCTTACCTCTTATAAATTTAAACCTGACAAAAAAAGGATTTTTTTTAATTACAAAACAGAATTTAAAAGTAAAAAACCGCTTTTTTTTACTGAAACTATAATTTTGCCCAAAGTACCAGATTTAAATAGTATCCCAAAAGAAGTCATAAATAAAATATTAGAAAGTCTTCATATAATATTAGGCATAAGTTATTATAAACTTTATTGTGGAGGGAAGCGAGAGTCTGCCGTGAAACGGGGACTCCCTTCCTCGACAAAAGTAAAGCTAAATTATAATTTATCAAAAAAAGAAGCTGATTTTTGGAATATAGTTTACAAAAAAGGTCTGGGTGAATTTTTTTATAAAAATAAATTAGACTCTAAAATTTCCCCAAAATTTCCATTTGTTAAAAATATAAAGAAAAACATATACTCTTTAGAGAAAAACAATAAATGCCTAGTTAGCATTGGGGGAGGGAAGGATTCAATAGTCGCCGTAGAGTTATTAAAAAGAAATCAATTTAATATAAATACTTTTTTTGTAAAAACCAATGAGGAATCAGAATTAATTGATAAAATAATTAAAACTACAAATATAGAAAATATAAAAATAGAACGTTTTTTAGATTATCAAGTTTTTCAAGAGCATCAATACAACGGCCACATACCAATTTCGGCTATTTATGCCTTTTTGGGACTTTTAGCATCTGTTTTATACAGATATTCTTATTTTATTGTAGGGAACGAACACAGCAGTAACTTTGGAAATTTAAAATATAAAGGAGAAATTATTAACCACCAATGGAGTAAATCTTATGAATTTGAAAAGCTTTTACAAGATTATGTCAAAAATTTTATCAGCCCTGATATATTTTACTTCTCTTTGCTGCGCAGTTTTTACGAGATAAGAATAGTAAAAATGTTTTCTGCTTATAAAAAATACTTTTCTGTCTTTTCAAGCTGTAATAATAACTTCAAACTCAATAATAAAAAAAATAAGGGATTGTGGTGCGGCAAATGCCCCAAATGCGTTTTTGTGTTTACTTTATTGTCTGCATATTTAAGTAAAAAAGAACTAATAAATATTTTCCACAAAAATCTATACCAGGATGAAAATTTATTACCAATATTCAGAGACATTTTAGGTTTTGGCAAAATGAAACCTTTTGACTGTGTAGGGACTTTTGAGGAAGCGCAAACTGCATTGTTTTTAGCAAAAAATAAATTTAAAAGTGATTTTATTGTGCAAGAAATTGGAGGTAAGGTAAAATACTATGAAAAAGTTTTTCAAACAAACGGTGAAAACAGTATTCCTGAAAAATTTAAGTTATTAGGCATTGAAAATGTTTTAATATTGGGTTTTGGTAAAGAAGGTAAGTCAACGCAAAAATATCTTAAAAGATATTATCCAAATCTAAAAATCGGTATAGCTGATATCAAACAAAGTAAAAATTATCTTAAAGAAATAAAAAATTACGATCTTATAATAAAGACGCCTGGTATACCAAAAGAAAAATTGATGGTAAAAACCAGAGCACCTATTGTGATAGGTGCTTGGCCGAGCACTAAAATTTCAAGAAATTTTAGTGCTCTGGTTCCATATACTACAGCCACAAATATTTTTTTCTCAAAAATTAAAGAAAATAACATAATAATAGGTATAACAGGAAGCAAAGGAAAAAGCACAACATCCACTTTAATTTATGAAATTTTAAAAAAGTCTGGCAAAAATGTTGAATTTTTGGGCAATATCGGAAAACCCATGCTTGAATCTTTATTAAAACCCATTGAAAAGAATACTGTTTTTGTTTTAGAGCTTTCCAGTTATCAATTAGATGACTTAAAATTTTCACCAGATATTGCAGTAGCGACAAACTTATTTCCAGAGCATATGAATTACCACAATAACATAAAAAATTATTACGAGGCCAAAAAAAATATAATCAATTATCAAGACAAAAATAATTATTTTATTTATAACCCAAAAAATAAATTAATGGCTGATTGGCTAAAAGAATACAGAGGTAAAGCAATTCCATTTTCAAAGAATATACCGCTAAAAGATAATGAAATTCCCCTAATTGGAGACCATAATAAAGATAATATCAAAGCTGCTATTGCTGTTGCTAAAATATTTAATATTTCAGATAAAATTATTAAAAAAGTAATTAAAAATTTTAAGGGACTTGAACATAGACTAGAATTTATCGGAGAATTTAAGGGAATTAAATTTTATGATGATGCTATTTCAACAACTCCAGAGTCAACAATAATGGCAATTAAATCTTTAATAAACGTTGACACAATCTTACTCGGAGGCAAAGACCGAAACTATAATTTTTCCCAGTTGGAAAAAACAATTAAAAAATATAAAATAAAGAATATTGTGCTTTTCCCAGACAGCGGAAATAGAATTTTAAAATCAAAAAAGGGTCTTAATATTTTAAAAACCCCGAGCATGAAAAAAGCAGTTGAATTCGCATATAAAAATACTCAAAAAGGATGTATTTGTTTATTATCATGTGCTTCACCTAGTTACTCTTTATGGGAAAATTTTGAACAGAAAGGTAATGAATTTAAAAAAATTGTAAAAATCTTAGGAGGGTTATAATTTGCAGTTAAAGTATTCAATTTGTAGTAGAATAAAATTATCAAACTATAGCCCTAAATATGAAAAAACATATAAATTATTATTTTTTAGCTTTAGCAATTTTTATAATAGTTTTTGGATTATTATTTTTATCAACGCTTTCGGCAATAGCTTCTCTAAAAAATTTTGGGGATACAAATCATTATTTATTCCATCAGTTAATTTCTATTGTAATAGGTTTAATTTTGGGATTTATTATTTTTAAAACTCCTTTAACTTTTTTAAAAAAATTGGCCCCCATTTTTTTATTAATAAATTTGTTGGTTTTAATTTTTGTTTTTCTGCCTATAATAGGAACTAAATTGGGGGGGGCTTCGCGATGGATAAGCATTGGAAACAATACCTTTCAGCCTTCGGAGTTCTTTAAAATTACAACTATTTTATATCTTTCTGCTTGGCTTTCTAACAAATTTTCTGAAAATTCAAAAAAGGGTTGGATTCTTGTAGTAAAAAAAGGTTATTATAAATTTATACAAATATTTTTGCCTTTTCTATTTTTTTTAGTAATCATTGCAGGAATATTATATTTACAAAAAGATATAAGTACATTAGGAGTAATAATAATTGCTTTGCTAAGTGTTTATTTTGTGGCCGAAACACCCGTTTGGCATACAATTTTATCAATTGCGATAGGAATAGGAAGTGCATTAATATTAATTATAAAAGAACCATATAGAATCCAGCGTTTATTAATTTTTTTTCACCCGGAGACAGATCCCTTGGGGATAGGTCTCCAATTAAAACAATCGTTAATAGCAATTGGTTCTGGCGGAATTTTTGGCAAAGGATTGGGTATGTCCACCCAAAAATTTGGATTTTTACCACAGGCGATGTCAGATTCTATTTTTGCCATATTGGGAGAAGAAACAGGAATTATTGGATGTTTAGTTTTAATTTTATCATTTTTATTTTTTTTGTTATTAGGATTTAAAATAGCAAATTCAACAAATAATAAATTTTCTAAATTAACAGCTGTTGGTATTACTGTTTGGATAGTGTCTCAAGCTTTTATAAATATGGCTTCTGCAATTGGTATGTTTCCTTTAAGCGGCATTCCATTACCATTTTTTAGCTATGGCGGTTCACATATTATTTCCGAAATGATCGGAGTAGGGTTATTATTAAATATATCCAAAAACGGATAAAAAATTATGTCAGAAACAAAATACGAACCAGAACTAGGACCACAAGAAGAGAAGAAATTAGAAATTACTGACAATGTTGAAATTCAAGAAATATTTGATGAAGACCAAGAAGAACGAAAGAAAATTAATTGGCAAGACCAAATAGCTATGCAAGAATTAGAAAGTAAGGATCAAGAACTAATGATTCGTCTAAAAAAACTTGTCGCGGAGGAAAAACTTAAAACTGGAGCAGACTATTATCATGCAGCAATAATATTTCAGCATGGAAAATTGCCTGATGATTATTTAAAGGCAAATGAATTAGCAAAGAAATCAGTAGAATTAGGCGATTCTCGCGGATTACTGCTTGTGGCTACATCTTGGGATCGCTATTTAATGCAAACCAATCAGCCTTTTCAGAAATATGGCACTCAATATAGGACAATTGATAGTAAAAAAGAATTGTATCCTGTTGATCCAAATACTACAGATGAAGAAAGAGCTGAATTTAATGTACCGCCATTGCAAAAATTAAAAGAAGAAGAAATAATTTAATAAATTAATTAAAATTATAAAAATGAAAATATTATTTACGGGTGGGGGAACGGGTGGGCACTTGTTTCCAATTATTGCAATTGCAAGGGAAATAAAAAGATTGTCCGACAACCCAAACATTAAGCTTTATTACATTGGACCAAATGATAAAGATAGTTTGATTTTATTATCGCAAGAAAACTTTAAAATTAATACAATAGTATCCGGTAAAATAAGGAGGTACTTTTCAGGGTCGCGAGATTCTTTTGCTTCAGAGATAAATCTCGCGACCTTGTTTAAAAATATAGTAGATATTTTATTTAAAATACCGCTGGGTTTTTTCCAAAGTTTTTTCATTTTACTTTTTATAAGGCCTCAGTTAGTTTTTAGCAAAGGTGGTTTGGGATCTTTGGTTGTAGTTTTTTGTGCAAAGATACTGGGAATTCCCATATTTTTGCACGAATCAGATACCGTGCCAGGCTTATCCAATAGAGTAGCTTATAAATGGGCAGAAAAAGTATTTATTTCCTTTCCCAAAACAGAATACTTTGACTTAACAAAAACAATATTAGTTGGAAATCCAATATTAAAAGAAATATTAGAAGGCAATGAAAAAATGGCGCAAGAAATATTTAATTTAACTTTTGAAAAACCTATACTTTTATTTCTAGGAGGGTCACAAGGAGCACAGGCAATTAATGATTTTGTTTTAAGTATTTTAAATGATCTTTTAAATGGTTATGAAATAATACATGTTTGCGGTAAAAAAAATTATAAACAAGTACAAGCAGAATCACAAGCGTTTTTAGATAAAGACCTAGAAAAATATTACCATTTATACGAATTTTTGGATGAAATAGAGTTAAAGCATGCTTTAAAAGCCTGCAGCTTTGTAATTTCTCGAGCCGGATCAGGAAGTATTTTTGAGATAGCAGCTTGTGGCAAACCAAGTATATTAATTCCTTTGCCTTCTTCTGCTAATAATCATCAATCAAAAAATGCCTATGAATATTCACGAAGTAAAGCTACAATAATTATAGAACAGGAAAGTCTAAATCCTAATTTTTTTCTGGCAAAAATAAATTATTTGATTTCGTCTCCTAAAGAATTAGAAGGTATGAAAAATAATGCTCTAAGATTTTCAAAACCATTGGCCGCTAAAGCAATTGCCAGAGAAATTTTAGAATATTTAAATGTCAATTAAAAGTAATGCAAAAAAAATAAGGGTGCGGTTTGCACCTTCTCCAACAGGACCACTTCACATTGGAGGAGCCAGAACGGCTTTATTTAACTATTTATTTTCAAAAAAAAATAAAGGCAATTTTATTTTGCGAATCGAAGATACAGACACAGAAAGATCTGAATTAAAATGGGTTCAAGAAATTATAGACGAATTAAAATGGTTGGGGATTGAGTGGGATGAAGGACCGGATATTGATGGAAAATTTGGGCCTTACAAGCAATCTCAAAGATTGGATATCTATAAAAAATATTTAGAAAAACTTCTTGGAGAAAATAAGGCATATTATTGTTTTTGCTCAAAAGAAGAACTGGAAGCAAAACGCCAAGAGCAGTTGGCTAGGGGAGTGGCTCCTAAATACGATGGCAAATGTAAAAATATTAATGAACAAATCGTTAGAGATAATTTAAGAGATGGAAAACCGTCTGTCATAAGATTTAAAATCCAGAATAAAAAGGTCAACTTTCATGATTTAATCAGGGGAGATGTAGAATTTGATGCCGGCCTTTTAGGAGATATTGTTATTGCAAAAAATTTAGATACACCTTTGTTTCACTTTGCTGTTGTAATTGATGATTTTGAAATGAAAATAAACCATGTTATTAGAGGAGAAGAGCATTTACCAAATACACCAAGACAAATTTTATTACAGCAAGCCCTAAACTTTAACTCGCCCACCTATGCGCACTTGCCTTTGATGCTTAATTTAGATAAAAGCAAGCTTTCTAAACGCCAAGGAGACGTTGCTTTGAAAGATTACCATAGCAAAGGATATTTACCAGAAGCATTAGTTAACTTTATGGCACTTTTAGGGTGGAATCCTGGGACAGAAAAAGAAATTTTTTCTTTGAGCGATTTAATAAAAGAATTTTACATAGAAAATGTACAAAAAGCGGGTGCAGTTTTTAATATCCAAAGATTGGATTATTTAAATGGATATTACGTTAGAGAAAAAACAATTAGTAAATTAACAAAACTTTGCCTTCCATATTTAATTGATGCAAAACTTATAGATTCTGAAAATAAAACACCATTTGGAGAAAAATTTGAAATGAAAACTTTAGAAAAAATTGTTGAAAGCTACAAAACAAGATTAAAAAAATTATCAGACATCGTAGAACTGACTGACTTTTTTTTCAAAGATAAGTTAGAATATGATAAAAAATTATTAATTTGGCAGAAAATGGGGGAGAGCGAGGTTAAAGAATCATTAGTGTATGCAGAAAAAATATTATCTGGCATCAAAAAATTTGATAAAAAAAGTTTAGAGGAATTATTAATTAAAGAAGCAGAAAAGTTTAACATAGTAAAAAATTACCCCATAAAAAACAAAGGATATTTACTTTGGCCATTAAGAGTTGCACTATCTGGCAAAGAGGCATCAGCCAGCCCTTTTGAAATAGCAGAAATATTAGGCAAAGAAAAAACCCTAAAAAGAATTTTACAAGCAAAAGAACTGTTAAATTAATCTTATTGTGCGACAAAATAACACATATGAGTGAAAAAGGATTTATACTAAACATTGTAATGATAGTTGTTATATTAACATTGGTTTTTTTAAGCCAGCAACCATATTTTATGAACACTGGTAAAAACTTATACTTACAAGGGATAAAACAGGGTGGCATATATTGGTCAAATTTTGACGAATGGTTTAAATCAAATATTTACCCCGGAGTGAGCAGGGAAGTGACAAGGAGGGGTGAGACAGTAAAGAAAGAAATTGATAAACAGAAGAATAATGTTGTGCAAAATATCTGGGAAAAATTTAAAAGCTATTTTGCTGCAAAATTTTCTAAAACTTTCGGGACGAAAGTGGAGTAATAGATATTGACACCCTGTTTTGCAGGGTTTAATATTAATATAATAGAGTTCGCATAATTATAGTTAAGCGTACTCTATGATAGAGTACGCTTAACTATACCCAAATTAAGCAAAATCATGATCACGCTTAATTTGGCTGTTTTATATGAACAAAAGCAATATACCAATAACTAAGCATATAAATGACTTTTTAGACTGGATTGATGTTGAGAAAGGATTATCTTCAAAGACTCAGGAAAATTACAGAAGATTTCTTGAAAAATTTCTAGTTTGGCTTAAAAAAAATAATTTAGAAAATATTCTTCCCCATCAGCTTAATCAAGACCATATTTGGGACTATAGGGTTTACTTGGCACGCTATTCCCCCACCTCTGGCAGTAAGTCCCTTAAAAAGGTCACCCAAAAACTACTATTTAATCGCTTTAAGAGCCCTTTTAGGCTACTTTGTGGCAAAAGACATAGTTTCGCTACCCCCTGAGAAAATAACGCTTTCTAAGCCTGATAAAGAGAGAATAGTGAAGTTTTTGACCCTAGAACAGCTTAATAAGCTATTTTTAGCTCCTAATGCCTCTATTATACAAGGATTAAGAGATAGAGCTATATTAGAAACCTTTTTTTCTACCGGTATGAGAATATCTGAATTAACTTCATTAAATAGAGAGCAAATAAAGATTAAACCCGGAATGAATGACTTAGAATTAGGAATCATTGGCAAAGGAGGCAGAGCTCGCACGGTGTATTTTTCGAAAAGCGCTATAGAATGTCTAGACAAATATTTAAAAGCCAGAGGTAATAACGATAAAGAAAAGGCTCTTTTTATAAATTACGGGGGTAGAAAAAATGCATCAAGAAGATTAACCCCAAGGGCCATTGAAAAAAATTTAAAGAAATATATTGTGTTAGCAGGTTTGCCTATAAATACTACTCCTCATGTATTGCGACATAGTTTTGCTACAGATCTTTTAACTCAAGGCGTTGATATAAGGCTCGTGCAGGAATTCTTGGGCCATAAAAATATACTTGCCACCCAGATATATACTCATGTAACCAATAAAAGATTGCGTGATGTCCACCGAAAATTTCACGGTAATCCGAAATCAAATAATAATGAATAATGTAAATTTAAAATCATAATTTCTTTCTTTATATTGATTTGTCGCACAATATAATTACTTAATTTAATTTTCATTCCCCTACTCCAAGGCTATTATTCATAATCTTATTGTGCGACATTTTTATAATTTAAAAATAAAAGAGAGCGGTTTGATTTCCCGCTCTCTGTGTTTTTCTGGCTTAAGAAATCCGCCAATTGATATAATTCCTCCAAGTATCCAAAGAAGCTACGTCTCCCTTCTCTTGATATTGTTGGATTTTCATTACTTCGGATCGTAAGTCTTCAGTAGAGGTTGGAGAAAAAGAATCTCCACTCGGATTTCTTATGGACAAAGGAGTTATAGGAATTTTCATTCCTGATTTGGTTAAAACCTGCAAAAGGGTTAAAGTGCACCGGGGAAGATGATATGCTGCGGTAGTCACTATAAGGTGTTTTACCTGTGTATTTTCTTTCAACAAAGATACACACCATTCCATTTGGTCAAGAGTGTGCCTTGCAAATTCTCCACAAATAATATTAGGATAATGTAGGTCATTAGGATAATCTACGTCTATTACAGAGATAATTTGTTTTCTTGAGTAGGCAGGGTCTCCGTTTGTTCCTGCAACCCAAAGATATTCTCCCTGATCAGGCCAAAATTTTGTTCCTTCTGTTATCCTATATTCTTGATACATCCCAGGCAAAACCAAGATTGCAGTTTCTTCTGGTTTCCCCTTTTTCCAATTGGGACCATCTAACAGAATTTCCGACATTACCCGGAAAACCTCTAACATGATTACTTCTCCTTAATTGTAATGTCAAAAATATGTCGCACAATAAAAATTACCTTGTCGCATAATTAAATATTTGGTATACTTATATATATTATAAATAAAATAATTATGGCGGAGAAAAATAAATTTAGTATTACAGATTTAGTCAACAATGATGGGTGTTTTGATTTGCAGTTTCGCAAAGATACAAGACATGAACGCACAAATACCCCTACATATTATAGATGGAAAATCCAATTTGTGATTACTGGTCCTAAAGAAAAAATAAAAATTTTAAAAAGGGTTAAAAATATAATTGGATGCGGTAAGATTCATATAACAAAAAACCAAGCAAGATTTTCAGTACAAAAAATCGATGACATAACAAAATTTATCGTACCATTTTTTAAAAAAAACAAATTAATAGAAAAAAAGAAAAAAGATTTTGAATTATGGCAAAAAGCAGTTGATGTTATATATCGCAATAAAAGTAAATATCTTGTTAAATGGAAAAAAAATGATTTGCTGTCTTTAATAGAAATTCATAAATCAACCGCAAAATACAAAAACAAGCCAAGAAAACAAAAATGGATAGAAATGGCACAGGCAATAACAAAAACACCTTAGAAAACCCTAATCCCCTACTATCATAATATCTATAACTATTTTATTTGCCAAATCTGCGACTGCGTATATCAAATTCCCGTAGGGCCAAATCTAAGTCCTGCTCTGTAAAATCTGGCCAAAGTTTTGGAGAAAAATATAATTCCGAATAAGCCGCCTGCCATAATAAAAAATTAGAAAGGCGTATTTGCCCTCCTGCCCTAATAATTAAATCGGGATTTGGCAAGCCGGCTGTTGATAAATAACTTTCAAATAATTTTTCATCTATTTTATCTAGTGAAATTTTATCTTCAATTATTTTTTTTACAGCATTTAAAATATCCCACTTACCGCCATAACTTACAGCTAAATTTAAATAAAATTTTTTATTATTTTTAGTTTTTTCTTCCACCTCTTTTATAATTTTTTGAGAAGATTTAGGCAATTTTTCTTTTTGCCCAATAATCTTTACTCTTACTTCGTTTTTTTGAAATCTTTTAAGAGATTCAAGTAAACCCATATCTAACAACTTCATTAAATAATTAACTTCTTTTTCTGTTCTTTTCCAATTTTCTGTTGAAAATCCAAAAGCGGTAAGAACTTTCACTCCCCTATTTTTACACCAATCACCAAAATCAATAATATTTTTATATCCTTGATAATGACCTTTAAAAGAATCCAGCCCCTTATCTTTTGCCCAGCGCCGGTTACCATCGGGAAATAAAACTATGTGTTGCGGTATGTTTTGCATTTTACTTTATTAATTGATTTATAATTATTGGCTCTCTGTCTTGATATTTTGCAATTATATATCCAGAGGCAAAAGATAACAATATAAAAAGCATAATTATAACAGCTAAAATTATATTATCTAAGTTAGTTTTGACAAATTCTAATATTTTTGCTAACATATCATTATAAAAAACTAAAAACATAAAAACTTAGAAAACTGAAAATGTAAAATTATTTTTAGATTTTTATTTTTTTAAATTTTTAAAAATACAATGTCAACAAGTAAATCATCTGGTTCATCTAGATTGGGCAGAGATTCTGCCTCGCAAAGGTTAGGTATTAAAATTTATGCTGGTGAAGGAGTAAAAACAGGAATGATTATTGTAAGACAAAGAGGTACAAAATACCTACCTGGAAAAAATGTTAAAAGAGGATCAGACGATACTCTTTATGCAGGTAAAGAAGGAATTGTCCGTTTTACCACAAAATTAAAAAAATTATTTAATGGTTCTCAAAGACGGGTAAAAGTTGTTAATGTCGATATAAAATAAATAATTTTATTTTATAAAAAATAAAAAGAATAGTAGAGCACTAAAATTTAGTGTTCTATTTTTTTTATCGCAGCTTTTATAAATTCCTGAAACAAAGGATGTGGCCTTAATGGTCTTGATTTAAATTCTGGGTGAAACTGAGTTGCAACAAAAAAGGGATGGTTTGTTATTTCAATTATTTCCACTAAATTTTTTTCAGGATTTACACCCGCCATTACCATTCCATTACTCTCAAGTTTTTTTCTATATTTATTATTTAATTCGTATCTATGCCTATGCCTTTCAGATATTTTTGACAAGCCATATGCTTTTTGACTAATTGTTTTTGGTTTCAACCTGCAATCATAAGAACCTAATCTCATTGTACCACCATATCTTTTTTCTTTTAATAAAACTTTCTGTTCTGGCATAACGTCAATAACAAAATTATCAGATTTTTGTCCCGACTTTATCGAGGATCCTTGATTGCCTTGCAATCGGGACTTGAATTCAGCAGAAGTGGCATCTTTCAGGCCACAGACATTCCTGGCAAATTCTATAACAGATAATTGCATGCCCAAGCACAATCCTAAAAATGGAATTTTATTTTTTCTGCAATATTCAATTGTTTTTATTTTGCCTTCTATTCCCCTATTGCCAAAACCGCCAGGCACAATTATACCGTCAAAATTATTTAAGTTTTCAAGAGTTTTTGGATTTTTTAGGTCGGGAGCTCCCGCTTTGCGGGAAGCTCTCGCGACCAGCTCAAAATCTTCGGCAGATATCCAAGTTATTTTTGGTTTTCTATGCTCAAAAAAACAAGCATGTTTTACCGCTTCAATAACTGATATATAAGAATCTATCAAAGTAAACTTGCCGCTTTCAAAATATTTTCCAACTATGCCAATATTAACTATTTTCGGTGAATTTTTTATTATTTTTACTAAACTCTGCCATTCTTTTAAATCGCTTTGCCTGGGTTTTAAACCAAACTTTTTTAAAATCCTATTGCCCATATTTTCTTTTTCAAAATTAAGCGGCACTTCATAAATTGAGGCGACATCCGGGGCTGAAATAACATCCTCTGTTGCAATATTACAGAAATTTGAAAGTTTTCTCTTTCTTGGTTCATCTAAGACGCTCGTAGATCTAGCAAGAATCATATCTGGCTGAATTCCAGCAGAATTTAAGGTTCTTACTGCATATTGAGTCGGTTTTGTTTTCATTTCTCCTATTATGTTGGGAACTGGCAAGAAACTTACCAAAATAAAAAGCACATCTTTTGGATGTGAAATTTTAAGCATTCTAGCTGCTTCTAAAAACAACATATTCTGATATTCTCCCACTGTGCCGCCTATTTCAATTAAAACAAATTCGGCATTAACTTTTCTGCCAGCTCTTTTAATTATTGAAATTACTTCATTGGGAATATCTGGAACAACTTCAACGCATCGACCATTATATCCTAAATTTCTCTCTCTATTTATAACTGCCTGATAAACTCGGCCTGTGGTCATATAATTATCGGTATATATATTTTCATCTAAAAATCTTTCGTAGTTTCCAACATCTTGATCGCATTCTACGCCATCTTCGGTTACAAATACTTCTCCATGTTCTACAGGATTCATAGTGCCAGCATCAACATTAATATAAGGATCAATTTTAATTGCTGTCACTTTAAATCCCTTACTTTTTAATATTCTCCCTATCGATGCAGTAGCTATTCCCTTGCCGATTCCAGACATCACTCCACCCGCAACAAAAATATATTTTGCCATCATTTTAAAAAGCTAAAAAATTAAAATTTTAAAAACTTATGTTTTTTAGTTTTTTATGTTTTTAGATTTTTATTCTTTTTCTTCGTTAATTATTAATCTTATTTCTGTTTCCAGATTATGATCTAAACTAATTTTTATCGGAAATTCTCCAATTTCTTTTATGGGTTCTGGTAAATTAATCTGAGATTTTTTAACATCAAAACCCATCTCTTTAAGCTTTTCGGATACCTTTAAATTATTTATTGATTCAAAGAGCTGACCTTCAGGGCCTACTTTCACTGAAATATTTACCTCTAAACCATCTATATGAGAAGCCACCTCTTGAGTTTTTTTAAGATCTTCTTCAGCCTCTTTTTCCATAATTTCTTTTTGTCTGTCTAGCCATTTTAAATCTTTTTTTGTGGCTAATTTTGCAAAACTTTGAGGAATTAAAAAATTTCTGGCGTAACCATTTTTTACTTCTTTTATTTCATATTTCTTACCAACATTTTTAACGTCTTGCAAAAGAATTACTTTCATAACTAAAACTTAATTATATAAATAACCGCGGTTATTTCTATTTCAAATTATTTTTTATTTTACTTTATATTTTTAACTATTTCAAGCGCTTTGTCTAATTGCGGATCTTTATTTGATTGAGTATCGCTACTATCTGCATCTATTTTTACATCGGGATTCAAACCAACTTCTGAAATTGAATTACCTTTTGGAGTCAGCCATTTTGCAATTGTTATTTTTAAAAATGATTCGCTTCCTGTTAAATTTATAACTTCTTGCACAGATCCCTTGCCAAAAGATTTTTCACCGATTAATTGAATATTTCTATTATCCCTTAAAGCTCCTGCTAAAATTTCTGAAGCGGACGCCGATCCTTTGTTTATTAAAATAACCATCGGGTAATCAACAAAATTAGCATTTCCCTCTGCCTTATATTGTTGCCTATCTTTGCCTTTTCCAAAATCTTCAACAGTTACAATTTGGCCATTTTGCAAAAACCAACCTGCAATATCCTGGCAAACTTCAAGATACCCGCCCGGATTATTTCTTAAATCTAATATTATTTTTTTGGCGGGACTACTTAGCACTTCAAAAGCCACTTTTTTAAAATCGTATGACAGTGTTTGATCAAACTGATGAATATTTATATAAGCAATGTTATCATTTTTAAGTTTCCATTCTACAGAAGGAATTTTAATTGTATCTCTAATTATTTTAAAATCCTTTGTATCTTTCCATCCATCTCTAAAAATAGTCAAATTAACTTCTGTGCCTTTCTTCCCGCGAATAAGATTTACAGCCTTATCTGTAGTTATATCAAAAGTGCTTTTACCATTTATTTTTATAATTTGATCCCCTGCCTTAATGCCGACCCTCTCTGAGGGAGTTCCCTTTAACGGAGCTACTACTGTTAACTGATCTTTTTTTATTGCAACTTCTATGCCAATTCCATCAAATGAACCAGCTAGATCCTGCTGGAATAACTTTGCTTGCTCGGGATCAAAAAAGGAAGTATAAGGATCTTCTAGGCTTTTGGCCATACCTGAAATTGCCCCATAAATTATTTTTTGGTCGCTTATTTTGTCAGGATCTATAAAATTCTGATGTAATTTATTATAAGCGTCCCAAAAAAGGGAGAAATCAACAGTTTCTGGCTTACAAACTTTACAAACAACTTGATTTTTACCAATATAAATTCCTACATAAAAAACAATAAAAAAAAGCGCAATCAATGCTAAGGAATAAAATATTTTTCTTTTGTTTAGTAACATTTAAAAATTAAAATATATAAAAACTAAATAACCCCTCACTAATTTTGCAATATTATTATAACTAAACTTATATTACTCATCTATTATTTAAACTCCTGCGACGCAGAGTTAAATAACCCCGAGCGATTCAGGGTCGCGAGAGTTATCCGCTTTAGTGGAAACTCTAGACCTAGTGAGTGTGTCACCATCTACTATTTAGAAAATTAGTGTGTGGGTTTATGCATTTTTTATTATATTATTTTACCAAAAAATATTTTACAAAGCAAGTTAATTTAGTTAAACAAAAAACTATCGGGTTTACCGATAGCTTTTTGTTTATTTATTTTTATTATTATCTTCTTTAAATTCGGCAAGTATATCTTTCCACATTTCACCAGCACTGGGCGGACGCCCTGTTAATATACCCCATCCCATTTTTTTAATAAATTTCCAACCTGCTCTCACCGATGACAATGCAGTATCGGTTGCAACTGCTAATGACGCTCTTATCGGCCAACTTCCTGCTTTTCCTACCTTTAATGCTGCTCGCCCTGTTTTTTTTAAATATCCATCCTCACTCTCCTCTATATTCTTAAAATTATTATCTAACTCATTTTTTAATGAATTTATTTTTTCATCTTTATTTGCTTCATCTTTTCTTGCCTCATTTGCCTCTTTTACTTTTCTATCCATTTCTTTAACGTTTAAAACAGACTTATTTTCTTTTGATTTTTCTGAAACTTTATACTTTTCTGGATTCAAAGATAGTTCACTTTTTTCTGGTGTTTTTACCATGTTTTGTAATATATATTGATATTAATGTATATTATCCTTTAAATAAAAACTATACAACCAAAAAGATTTTATTAAAACGCCTTCTCTTTTTTCTTGATTTGTATAATTTTATTTTTCAATTGTTTTTGAGCTATACGATTTTTATGCTTTAATTTTTTTGAATCAAGCCAATCTGTAATACCCAAAAAATCAGATCTAAATAGCCATATTCCAATTAAAGATATCATCAAGGGCAAGAAAAATGAATCAATAAAAAAATTATTAGTTAAACCTGTTGCAACAGTTGTGGCATCAGATACTCCTGTTTTTATTACTATAACTGAAGCAATAGCTGTTTTTGAATTATACCCTGAATCTGTACTGGCAACAGTCACAGAATTATTTAAAGTTGTTGTACTAGAAGAGAAATTCTGGGCCTGTGCCACTTGTGCTTGATAAGTAATATTTCTTGTCTGACCGGCTGATATATTGCCTATGTTTATTCCAGACGTAATATCTCCCAAATTAGTAAGGCCATCTAATGTTAAACTATTTTTATATAAAAGATTAGCTGGAAAAACATCTCTAACAGTTACATTATTTACATATTGATTATTTGAAGATGATATTATAATACTAAACTGAACTATATCAGAAGGATTAGCATTTACAAAGTTAGACCAAGTCAAGTTTCCTGAAGAAAGATTCCTTAATGTTTTAGTTACTAACAAAGATGTTTGATTTTGGCCTATGCATGAATTATTTTGACATGTTTGGTTATAAGAACAGTTTTGAAATAAATCTTGCTGTATTCCACAAGAATCAAACCAATATATAGAGTTTCCTATGCACCTTTGATAAGAATGGTAAGTGCAGTTGTTTAAACTCGTACAACTAGCATTAAGGCAAGTTTGACCGGGTCCACAGCCTTGCTGTATCTTGGAAGTTACTGAATTACTACAGTTTGAATATGATGTTCCAGGAAAATTACATGCATATATCTTGTAGCTTTGATATACATCATTATCTTGGCAAAAAGGACTTCCCACGGCTACATTAGTTCCACAATCAGAATTTGTATTACAAAACACAGAGGCGTTAGAATTTAAAGGATAAGCCATTAGTAATATTAAAACTGTAATACAAATTAAGTTGTTTATAATTAATAATTTACTTATATTTTTCATTTTTTTATTTACTTGGATTAATGCTGAATACTACTTTATTTTTGTTATTTTGTCTATAATTTACAAAAAATATGGAAGATATTGTACACAAAAAAGGGGTATCTACCTTTAAAAATAGATACTCTTTTAACCTAAAAGTTTAATAACCACTCCAATAATTGCCAATACTATACCGATAACCCAAAATCTCATTGTAACTTTGTAAGCTGGCCAGCCGATTGCTTCAAAATGATGATGTATTGGGGTAGAAAGAAATATTTTTTTCTTCCTAAATTTTTTTGACAAAAGCTGAATAATTACAGAGCCAACTTCTACTACTAAAAGACCTGCAATTATTGGCAAAACAAATACTGAATCGGTTAAAAATGCAATTACAGACATTGTAGTAGTCAGTCCCAAAATACCGGTTTCTGCCATATAAAACCTAGCTGGAGGAATATTAAACCATAAAAATGCAAATAATGTTCCTGTAATAACGGCACAGAATGTTGCTAAATCAACTTTACCTTGCGAAAAGGAAATAATTGTAAAGGCGCCAAAAATAGAAGCAAATGCTCCGCCAGACAAACCATCTAATCCGTCAATTATTCCTCCAGACCAGCAAGCAATCATTACTATAATAAAAATTGGTATATAGAAAATACCAATTGAAAAACTGCCAATCAAAGGAATGCTTATAACATCCCAGCCTAACTTTGAATAAAACCAAATACCTCCCGCCAAACCCAGCAAAGACACAATTAAAAAACGTTTTTTAAAAGACAGACCGCCGCCAATATATTTGCCAAGTGAAGACACTACTAAAATATCATCTAAAAGACCAACAAAAGATGCCACAATTAAAGTAAATAAAGGAAGCCAAGTTTGGCTTCTTGATAAAAAATTAAGTTTTGAAAATAAACTATTTGGAAATATAAAAGAAAAAATATAGAAAAAAAATACAATAAATACAGTTGTAACCCAAATTAAAAGACCACCCATTCGAGGCACTCTTGTTTCTCTTTCTTTGTGAAGATTATTAAAAATAACTGCATCTTCACCACTTATTGCTTTAGTTCTTGCTTGTTTTTTCCAAAGGTTTTTTTTATACAAAAAATTTATCAAAAAAGGGCACCATAACATAGCAATTACGGAAGCTATCGCCGAAATCCCTAAAACTTTAATAACGTTAAAAGTAAAAAATGTCATTTAATTTTTACCCAGCATCACTTTAACTAAATAATCGAAAGTTGTGTTTATATTTAATTATAATTTTAAAATCGGCAAACATGTTAACAATTATAAATTGAAAGTGGTGCTGGGTTTACCACCTATAAGCAGCATTAATCCAACTTATCATATTTTTCATTTCTGCAAACCTGTCTTCTGCACCCAAAACTATGTTAATTAAATAATCCCCAGGCCGGCTGGTTGCAGGACTATCTTGTATTACCATAAAACATCCCTTAGCGCTATCTGTCCAACCAGTTTTTCCGCCTATAATATCGCTATCCCCCAAAAGCTTATTGGTATTTATAAGCTTATGATGGAATGTGCCGTCATCCAAATAAAGATCATATTCTTTTAAATTTACAATTTCCTTAAACAAGGGGTAATTTTCAAATAAATATTTAGACAATAAAAATAAGTCCTCGGCAGTAGAATATGATTTCTGATTTAACCCCGTGCTATCCTCAAAATGCGTATTTATCAGACCCATTTTTTGCGCATCGCTATTCATTAACTCAACAAACTTATCCGTTCCAACAACTTCTGAAAGGGCATAAGCAGCCCTATTACTGGATTCAATTAGCGCTATATAAAGAAGATTTTTAACAGAAAGCACTTGGCCTAATTTCAAATCGCCCTGCTCTCCCTCCTGTAACATCGCCGATTCGCTTATAGTTATTTTTTGATTTAAGTTATATTGCTTCAAAACTACCAAAGCCGTCATTAATTTTGCCAAACTTGCCATAGGCAATTTTTTTTCTTCGTTTTTTTTAAATAAAATTTTTGTTTTACCAGATCCAACCTCAACTGAAATAGCCGCTTCTGCTTTTATTTTTAAATCTTTTACTTGCCAATCCCGGTACGGCAATAAATTTTGACTATTGGCAAAGTCTATCCGTGTAGCAGAAATTCTTGTATTAAGCAAAGTTGCTGGTGATTCAACACTTGCCGCTGCATCATTAATAGATGCTTCTAAACTTCCTGAAAAAATATTACTATTGCGGATTAATAAATTTCCTACACTATTATAAAACAATTGTTTCCCCAAAAAAACTACTCCCACTAATAATACAAAAACAAAAAATAATAAAATGCTTTTTATTATTTTATTGTGATTCATTTTTTTTGAATTTTTATTTTTTTAAAACTAGTTTTAACAGATCCTGACTTGTCAACTTTAATATGTAGCTCTTTAAGTTGTTTTGGATAAACTTCACTGGGAGCCTGCATCATTAAATCCCTGCCATCGCCTGTTTTGGGAAAAGCAATCACTTCTCTTATGTTTGGTTCGTTTAATAAAAGAGAAACTATTCTATCTATTCCAGGAGCAATTCCCCCATGCGGTGGAACACCAAAACTAAAAGCTTCAAGCATATGCTCAAACTTTTCTTTTATTTCTTCTTTTTTATAACCCATTATTTCAAAAACTTTTTCCAGAGGCTCAAGATTATAATTCCTAATGCTTCCACCTCCAATTTCCAATCCGTTAAGAACTATGTCATATTGGGTTGTAATTATTTTTTCTATATTTTTTTTATTTAATAAATCTTCCATAAATTCCGGCTTAGGAGCTGAAAAAGGATTATGCGTAAATGTCCACTTGCCATCCTCTGTTTTCTCAAAAAATGGAAAATCAATTACCCAGCAAAAAGCTAAAAGATTCGCATCTGATTTATCTTTTCTCATATCTGGCCTGTCAATTTTATATTTTTCCATTGCCTCTTTATAAGTAATTCTCGGGAATGGAATTTGCTGAATTTTTTTATTCGGAAATAAAACCTCAACTAATTTAATTAGCATTCTTTCAGTTAATTCCATTACATCTTCCCTCTCTACAAAACTCATTTCTAAATCCAATTGTGTAAATTCCATTTGCCTATCGCCTCTTTGGTCTTCATCGCGAAAACAGCGGGCAATCTGAAAATATTTTTCTAGACCCGCCACCATAAAAAGTTGTTTGTACTGCTGAGGCGATTGTGGCAGGGCATAAAATTTTCCCGGCTGCAATCTTGAAGGCACAACAAAATCTCTCGCTCCCTCCGGAGTTGACTTAGTTAAAATTGGAGTTTCAATTTCTATGAAGTTTTCGTTTGATAAAAAATCTCTGATGAACTTTACGACCTTGTGTCGCACAATAAGATTATTTTTCATTCTTTCTCTCCTTAAATCTAAATATCTATATTTCATTCTTATTTCTTCATTTATTTCCCTACCGTCAGTTTCAACAGAAAAAGGCAAAGTTTCCGCTTTTGATAAAATTTTTAATTCCTCAACAGAAAGTTCAACTTTGCCTGTTTCTATTTTTTTATTAACCATATTTTCTGGCCTTTTTACAATTTGGCCTACAACTCCTATAACCCATTCGGCTCTAACCTCTTGAGCCTTATCATAGGCATCCTTATTTGTCGGCACAAAAACGCACTGCAAAATACCGCTTCTGTCTCGTAAATCAACAAAAAGTATTTTCCCGTGTGCCCTTCTTACATTCACCCACCCACAAACTTTTACCTTCTCCCCAATATGTTTTGCTGTTTCACTTATTAAAAATCTCTGCATATTATTTTAAATTAATTCTAAAAATCGTCTTTTACCAACTTGAATTCTCATGCCTTTCTCTGTTTTTATTATTTTTTTCCAATCTTCTTGATCTTGTCCATTTATCTTTACTGCTCCTTGTAAAATTAATCTTTTAGCTTCCGATTTTGAAGGCACTAAACCTCCATCTAATAATAATTCAAGAATAGGAACTTCTGGCCTATATTTCTCCATTTTTTTATACTCTAATGGCCATTCTTTTTCTTTGTGGACTCTTTCAAATTCTCCTTGTGCTTTTTGTGCTATATTTTCGTTATAATAAATTTTCACAACTTCCTTAGCTAATATGGCTTTCTTGTCTCGTGGGTTGGGATGTAGTTTTTTAATCTCTTCAATATCATTTTCTGAAAAACTTGTTGTCAATTCAAAATATTCTTCTATTAATTCGTCACCAATAGACATTATTTTGCCATACATATCATTGGGCTCGTCAACAATGCTTATAATATTGCCTTGACTAGTTGACATTTTGTGTCCATCCAGTCCGGAAAGCATTTTTAATATAATAATGTCCTGTGGCTTCTGACCTAATTTCCTTTGTATTTCCCTGCCCGTCTGCAAATTAAAAAGTTGATCAAAACCACCTGTTTCAACATCTGCCTTGACTGCTACAGAATCATAACCCTGAAGTAATGGATAAGAAAGTTCATGAAGTCCAATTGGCTTTCCTTCATCCCATCTTTCTTTAAAATTTTTTCTCTGAATTGCCTGTTGCGCAGTAAAAATCATTGATAAATATAATAATTCCCTTATTTTCATTTTTTTAAACCACTCACTATTATAATGTAATTCAACTTTCTTTATATCTAAAATTTTTCCAATCTGCTTCATATAATCCTTCATATTTTCTTTAATTTCTTTCTCCATAAGAGTTTTCCTCATTGCCTGTTTATCTGAAGCATCTCCAATTTGCGCAGTAAAATCACCAATAATCAGCACAATTTTGTGTCCTAAATCCTGAAATTCTTTTAGCTTCCAAAACTGAAAAGCCCGCCCTAAATGTATTTTAGGGCCCGTTGGATCTATTCCATGCTTTATCCTTAACTGTTTTCCGGAATTTAGCTTTTTGATAAGATTTTCCCTATCAAAAATTTCCTCTACACCTACTTCCAAAATTTCGTCTATTTTTTGTTGGTCAATTTTTGTCATGTTTTTTAATTTTAACACTATTTAAAACTTATCCGCAAGTTTATAAATATCACCGGCGCCCATTATTATTAACACCTCTCCATTTTTAATATTTTCTTTAATAAATTTTTCTGCTAAGTTTAATGACATATATTTAATATTTTTTTCATTAATTTTTTTAACAAGGTTTTCTGAATTAACGCTAGAACTGATTTTTTCCTCTTCTCTGCCTGCAACATCATATATATCAGTTATTATAATATTGTCTATGGGCACTTTCCTAAAAACTTTTACAAAATCTTTAAACAAATAATGCGTTCTTTGATACTGATGGGGCTGAAAAACGCACCAGATCTTTTTGTTAGGATATTTTTCCCTTGTTGCCTTTAAGGTTGCTAAAATTTCCGTTGGGTGATGGCCATAATCAGATATGACAATTATTTTTTTGCCATTGGCGATTCCCTGCTTAATTTCAAATCTTCTCCATGACCCTCCATATTCAGAGAGTGATTTAAAAGAAATTTCATCCTTGATATTTAAAATTCTTGCAACCGATAAAGCGGCTAAAGCATTTGAGATATTGTGCCGGCCTGGAATTTTTAAAGTCTTTTTTAATTTTGCAGATTCCTTTTGTATTGTTGAATAATGTTTAGTGGTAAATTTGCCTTTAGAAATTTTTACTAAATTTTTATCATCTTTATTGGCAACCAAAAATCCGTCTTTAGGAAGTTTTGAAATAAAATTTTTAAATTCTTTAATGACATTTTTAAAGGTTTTAAAATAATCTAAATGCTCTTTGTCTACATTAGTCACAACAATTATTTTGGGAAAATAATTTAAAAAAGAGTCATCGTATTCGCAAGCCTCAATGACTAAATATTTACCCTGCCCCATTTTAAAATTAGAGTCGCCAAATTCTTTTAATTTTGTGCCAACAACTACCGTTGGGTCATAGCCCGCCTTAATTAAAATTAAAGCAATCATTGCAGTTGTAGTACTTTTGCCATGAGCTCCCGCAACAGCTATTGTAAAATATTGTTTAGTTAAATCTCCCAATGCCTCTGGATAACTTTTCAATTTAATATCCAGCTCTTTTGCTTTTTTGTATTCAGGATTGTCTGTTTTTACTGCCGGACTGTAAACAACTAAATCAAAATCTTTGTTTATATTTTCCTCTTTGTTGCCAATTAAAATTTTAATTCCTTTTTTTCTTAAAAAATATGTAATTTCTGAAGCAACTAAATCAGACCCCGAAATTTCGTGCCCTTTTTGTAAATAATACTGCGCCAATGCTGAAACCCCTATTCCTCCAATACCAATAAAATGTATCTTCATATTACTAATACTAATCAATTAAAAACATTCTGACATTCTCAAGAATGTCAGAATGTTTTTATGAATTTAAGAAAAATTTGACCGTATGGCGATAAAGAATGAGATACTGCCCTACCTTGATATTTTTTATTAATTAAGCCAGCTTGGACCAATCTTCTAATATGTTCTGAAATAGTCTTAAAATTACAATTCAATTTTTCAGATATCCCATCAACAGTAATTCCTGGATTTTTAGAAACCAAAATCAAAATATCTATGCGGCGATGATTCGCCAAACCTTTAAAATGTCTTTCAAGCTGTTTTACAGTTTTCATAAGTTTTTTACCATTTTATTTTTTATTATAACTTAATATTCTCATATTCTCAAGAATATGAGAATATTCTATTAATTGTTATTTTTATAACATATAAAAAGTATAAAAGTTATTGCAATTGATGTGATTCAATAATTGTATATTGCGGTCCTGAGACGGGAGCTCCCATTTTATGGGAAGCTCTCGCGTCTTGACCTTTTTTTAATTGGCTTTCCATTACTTCAATTGATTCAACTGTAAAAGTTAAATCTATATTTTCGTTGACCTCCGGCCTTTCTTCAGGCTCAATCGCCCTCCATTCAAATGCATTTATTCTCGCTAAGGTAATGTGGGGCGAAAACGCCCTTAATTCTGGTATGAAGCTTACTTTCTCCAACAAAGCTTCCTGTAAACCATTTTTCAATAACGATAACTCTTTTGATTTTTCGCCATTAGCCCAAATAAACCTCGGCGGCTTGTCCTGAGCCGTGTCGAAAGAAATCTTGTCATCAGGCCCATAACTAACTTTATTTAAATTAATATCTAAAGAATTATAGTTTTTTGCAATTTCTTTTACCACCAAACAAACTTCGCCCAATTCTTCATCTGTTAAATACCCTAAAAAAACCAATGTAATATGTAAATTTTCAGCGTTTGTCCATTTTGCAGGTAATTGAGTCCATTTCTTCTGGAAACTAGCTAATTCTTTTTTAACGTCTTCGGGCAGATTTATGGCGATAAAAACCCTATGTCTTTTTTGCATGCTTTCACTTTATCAAAAACTTTACCTATGTTCAATTTGACATATTTAAAAACATATGCAATAATAGAAAAAGGTCTTCGACTTTCTCACAATTCGGAGGGGACTATGCTCTCAAAGAAACGACTAAAAGAGATTGGGAGTGCGCTTGTGGAATGGAATCAACAAGAACGGGTTAAGGAAGAATATTCAACTCTTGAATGCCCCAGCGGCTATCTCGTCGCTCTGGTTGAAACGGATCAACCAGGAAGTCGGGAAAACCCACAACTGATAAGACTCATCCAAGAAACGGGAATCAGTTTAGATGATCTTATCCAGTACTACAAACAATGTGAAGAAGATTTATCATGTGGTGACTGACGTCTGACCTATGGAGGCGAGAATGCAAATCGCCTCCTTTTTTGTTATTTGAAAAATGGTAACATACAATCATGAATAGCGAAATTGCTAAAATATTCAAGGAAATTACGGAACTTTTAGAAATAAAGGGGGATTCGGCTTTTAGGATTAATGCCTACAGAAAATCGGTGAAAATTTTAGAATCTTTGCCAACCGATATTTCAGAGATTTACAAAGAAAAAGGGATAAAAGGAATACGAGAGCTGGGCATCGGGGAAAAAAATGCAAAGAAAATAGAAGAGTATGTAAAAAAAGGAAAGATAAAAGATTTTGAAGAATTGAAAGAAGAAAACGCTATAAGAAGCATTATCACCCATTTTTTCAAGTCTAAAGGCCTGTCCTTGCAAGAATTGAAAGAAAATGCTAAAAAAAGAAAAATAATATATTCAAGGTTTACCAAACCCGCCAAGCAATTACTTGAGTTAGCCGGGTCAATTGAAAAAGCCAAAGAAGCAATTGACAAGGTTGCTACTTGGGCAAATTCAAGAAAATTAGATTACACCATTGAAACTGTATTCAAAAAATGGTTGGAATTGGACAGATTAAAGCCAAAAGAAATAGTCAAAAAGCCGTTTTATAAAGGAGACCCGATGGTGTGGAGTGAGGCAAAAAGAAAATGGTATGTGATTTCAAAACAGGGAGAATGGCTTTTATTTGCCGACAAAGAATCAACTATTGAGTGGAAAACTATAGAATAAAAAAATAAAAATATGCTAACACACACAGATTTAAAAAAGGCACGCAATTTATTTATGAAAACCAACCATGGGAGGTTGTGGATGCTTTGCTTGTAAAAATGGCTCAAAGAAGGCCTGTTATCCAGACAAAAATAAAAAACTTGATTGATGGCAGGTTCCAGGAAAAAAACTTTCAACAGGGAGATGTTTTTGATGAAGCGGAACTTATCAAAAAAAGTATAAAATTTCTGTATTCAAACCCCATTAGAGGCGGGGCCTCTAACGGGGCAAGTCACACCCAGTATTTTTTTTGCGAGGAAAATGACCCTTCAAAAAGATTTTCATTTACAGAAGAGCAATTAGGAAAACAAGCCAAGTTTTTCAAACCCAATTCATTGGTTGAGGGAATAATTTTTAATGATAAAATTATAAACGTTTCTGCTCCGATTAAGGTTCAACTAAAAGTAAAAGAAGCTCCGCCGGGAATCAAAGGAGACCGAGCGCAAGGCGGAACTAAAGCGGTTATATTAGAATCCGGAGCTGAAATACAAGTCCCCCTTTTCATAGAAGAAGGAGATATTTTGGAAATAAATACTGAATTGGGAGAATATGTAAAAAGAGTTTAAAAATCTTACATAAAAACAACCCTGATTTTACGGAGTTGTTTTTTTGTATTTTTAATCACGAGAAATACAGTACTCTTAATCTATTTAAATAGGAATGGTGGGTTCGGTGGGTGCTCTGTTAACACAATCAGCATCAGTCTTACACTTATCAGCATCTCCCCCAGGTACAGATAAACACCTTAAATTGACACAATCAAGGTGAGTTGGTAATTGTTTAGTATTATTGAAAGTGCAGGTGGTGGTTTGGCCAGCTGTTACGGCAGTTCTTCCGGGTGTTCCGTTAGTGCAAGAAGAAGAAGTAAGTGTCCAGCCAGTTGGAACTGTTTCCGCAATAGTATATGTGCCTGGGATTACCAGTAAAGTGATTGAACCAGTCCCATTAATAGTTGGAACACTTGAGTATGCATTTGATGGTCCATAAGTATTAAAATTAAATATTCCATCTCCGCCTGTGGTATTTTTAGTTATTATTAAAGTTCCTGGTTGAACGGTAAACCCATGCGCAGGCGAACTATAAACAGCAACTTGAAACATTAAGCTTGTGATAGAACTCACTAAAACACTTAACACAACTAACATAACCACCAGATGCAAATCTTCTTTTTTCATTTTTATATTATCATTTAATAATATTATCTAATTTTACCCCCCCCCAGAAATTTTTAACAATGTCTAACTGTGGATAACTATTTTTGAGATATTTCTATTTTTTGAATTGGCGGAGTTTGTATAAAAGACCTTTTAGATATTTCTTCCTCAACTATTGCCTTCGGCTTACCGTATTTTAATTTTGATATTTTTTTGATAGCTTCAACAATTTCAGGCCTGCCTGCTTTAGGAGGATACGTTTCCATTTTAAAGGGAGTTGAAACTTTGTTATTAGTTATTTTTATAAATAATTCTTAATTTATCTACCGACACAATCAGCATCCAATACCAACTGGTGCACAATTGTCAACTTCACCTGAATTTAAACGAGGCACACTGGTGCATTTATTATTAACACACTTATTTACATATGAAACATTGCAATCATCACCAGCATTACGACCATTACAACCTGTGTAAGAATATCCTGGGCCCGTTCCACATTTCCCGTTGTAAAGTAAGCTGCAACCCACTACATAACCATTACAAGTAGCGCCAGTATTAAGATTACTACAACCCGTGTAAGAGTACCCTGGTCCCGTTGTCCCACATTTGCCATTAACAAGTGAACTGCAACCATTAGTAGGACACCAAAACTTAATACCATTATAAGAATCAATATAGTAAGTTCCTCCATCACCATTCACTTCGTTCCAAGCATGACCACCAGACGTCAGATCAAGACCTTTAGTTATATAATTTTGTTCGATTCCCATTGCTTCAAGCACTTTTTTAGTACATCGAGCGTGATGCCTGCATACATTGCCATTGTTTAGTAAAGTATTGATATAAATTAAGACACAGTCTAATTTTTCTTCCATTGTAGTCTTTTGATTACATCTAGTTGCAAGACTACTTATTTCGTTGTCAGTGAGGTCACATCCACTAAGCAATCCTTGCGATGCACACACTTTAACCGCTGGAATGGCTAGTCCATTTATGTGCCAACACCACAACCAATCTGCATTGGTCTGTGTTCCTGTGTATACTACACAATTAGATGGTAATTTAGGAGGGTTATCACATGTTCCTGCGGCATAAGCAATTGAAGCGCCCAAGAAATTATCTTTAAGAGTGCCCTTTAAAGGAGGAGAAGATACCGGGTCACATGTGGGGCAGGTATCTGTTGTAGTAGTTGTAGTTGTAATAATGCTATACGTAGGCGAACCATAAACAGCAACTTGAAACATTAAGCTTGTGATAGAACTCACTAAAACACTTAACACAACTAACATAACCACCAGATGCAAATCTTCTTTTTTCATTTTTATATTATCATTTAATAATATTATCTAATTTTACCCCCCCCCAGAAATTTTTAACAATGTCTAACTGTGGATAACTATTTTTGAGATATTTCTATTTTTTGAATTGGCGGAGTTTGTATAAAAGACCTTTTAGATATTTCTTCCTCAACTATTGCCTTCGGCTTGCCGTATTTTAATTTTGATATTTTTTTGATAGCTTCAACAATTTCAGGCCTGCCTACTTTTGGAGGATACGTTTCCATTTTAAAGGGGGTTGAAACTTTGTTATTTATCATCATTTTTAAAACCAAATTAAAGTTGTCTAAATTAACCAAGTCAAATCTGGAAAAACCGGGCTCAAACTGTTTTTCCAAAAATTCAGCATCTTCAGAACCAATGCGAAAAGCTCCAATAGTGCCAACATTCCCCAACACCGCGTTTTTAATCTGGTCGGTCAATTGAGGAATATATTGATGCGCAATCGTTAAATTCAATTTGTATTTTCTGGCTTCGGATAAAATTGTGGCAATGCTGTCTGTAGTAAAATTTTGGAACTCATCAACATACAAATAAAAATCTTTCCTTTCGCTTTCTTTAATTCTTGCCCTTTTCATTGCCGCCATTTGCATTTTTGAAACTAAAATCAAGCCAAGCAAAGAACTGTTTACTTCCCCAGTCAAGCCTTTTGATAAATTTGCCAGAAATATTTTTCCTTCATCCATTACTTTTGACAAATCAAAACCTGAATGGCCTTGGCCTATGATATTTCTCATCATTTCATTTTCAATAAACCTGCCTACTTTAGAAACTACATAACCTAACATATCGCTTCTTGTATTACCTGTTGTCTGGGCCCATTCCTTTGTCCAGAAATTTTTTACAATCGGATCTGAAACTTTAGCCAACCTTTCCTGCAGAAAAGTTGCATCAGTAAACATTTTGGGAATTTCAACTAAAGTGCCGGGGTTATCCTTATCTGCCATTAAGGCCAACATTGCATTTCGCATATAATGCTCAAACATGGGACCGATGATTTCCGGCGGAAAGAGCTTGTAAAAAATAGCTATCATCTCCTGAACCGCAAAATCTTTCTGTTCCGGCGTATCATATTCCAGCATATTTAAGCCACAGGGCCTTTGCAAATCAAATGGTTCAAATAAAATAATGTCATCAATCCTGTTTTTGGGTATATTTGCCAAAGTTGCTTCAATTAATTCTCCATGTGGGTCAATAACGGCTACGCCTTCGCCATTTGCAATATCTTGGCGTATCATTTCGCTTAAAAAGGCGGATTTACCCGTACCCGTTTGTCCTATAATATAAAAATGCCTCCTCCTGTCATCCCTTGAAGCAAAATAAACTTTTTTTTCTTCTTGCCTAAATAAAACTTTTCCAATCAAGTTCATACCCTTTTCCGGCAAATCGGCAGGCGGAGCAACAGCAGAAGATTTTACTTCTTTTATGTAAGGCGTCTCTGTAAAGTGGGTCGGAAAGTGATAAATGCTGGCAATTTCTTCAACATTTAAAATATTACTTTGGTTTATATTAAAAATCCTGAAACTAAATTCGTAAATAAACTTTTTTAACTGTCTTCCCTTTATATTTCTGGACTCTAAGCTGTTTATCGCAGAAATAGAAAACTGGCTGAAAGCGCTGACTAAATGATTTAAAATATCTTCTGACCGGGCTTTTGTCTGGGCACAGGCAATCAGCCTTATGTTTGTTTGAAAGGGCTGTTTTTGAATCTTGCTTTGCACTGCGTCATAAGCCACTTGGTCAAAACCCTGCTCTTTGTCCTTATTTGCCTCTGTGGCAAGGCTTTTATCTTTTGGCGCAGGCTTGAAAATTTCTGCAACCAAATTCATTAATAAACTTTGCGTGGCTTCTGCCACTGCACTTCTAGCCTGTTTTCCCTCTCTTATCTTCAATAAGGCCCTTTCCCCCTTTTTCCTCAAACTTAATCCGGATAATGGTCTTATGATTAACTGGACTGCCGCTCCCTCATCGGCTTTAATCTTGCTTAAATTATTAGTAATAGTAGAAAGCGGGTCCTTTTCTAATTTTTGGTAAGTGCTGATAGGAAATAAATAATTTTCGCTTAATTTTAAATAAGCTCCTGAAGTCTTGCCATGCGGCTCAAAAACAGTATAGTCGTCTGGAACTTTATCTATTATTGCTTGAGTGTAAATTCCCTGAACGTATTTTTCAAAAGCTGTTTCCAAATATTTTGGCACGCAGACGTAAAAAGAAATATCTGTACCTCCGACTTGAGAAGCGATTTCCAAAGCCACAGAAGGCGCTTCTTGAAATAGTTTTGGCTTTTTAATGTATAAAAAATTAGCAAGAACTTGCTCCATTTGGGATATTAAAACCTTTTCCTCTTTTTGAATTTGGTCTTCCTTCTTTAAATTATTTTTGGGCATCATTACCAAAAATAAAACAGATTCCAGTCCACCGAAAACTGATTTTTTTTCTGATTGCTCAGAATACAAAGCAATCAGAAAACCCAATATTACCAAGAAAAAAACTAAAACTAAACCGTATATTAAAAGAGGCATATTTTTAAACTTAAACCAAACGAATTAATCGTAAAACATCCTATATTCCTATTTCAAAAACTCTTTATAATAACCTTCTTTTGCTAAAGTATCATGAAAAGTATCCAAAATAAAAGGGTCGTTCATTTTTTTAGCCACATTAACAGCAAAAATAACACCTTTTCTTTGGGCAATACTTAACAAATTTTTTATTTTTTCCTGGTCTTTTAAAAGCTTAATTTTATCGGCATGTATCTGTGTCTCTTTCTTTTGGCTGCCGCTTAAGTCCATATTCTCTATTTCTTGCCTTATTTGTCTGTCTATAATTTCTTTTTCATTAAATTCTTTTTTTTCTGATGTTTCTTTTGTTTCTATTGGCAGTTCTATTTTTTCTCCATTAAAAAAAACTTCTCCAGATTTTTCATCTTTTGGGTTTTTTTCAGCTTTTTGATTTTTTACCATAATTTAAAGTTATCTTTTTATAATAGGTTTATTGGGTTATATCCAAATCTATAAATGATTCCTGCTTTTTGGTGGCATTCCTATCCATAAAACTTACCTCTACTTTAAGTTTATTTGACCCTTTTGCAACCTCGTATAGTTTTAAGCAAGGGATAGGCTCAAAATCTGGTTTAAGCAAAGAGCCGCACAAATCCGGCTTGGGCAAAAAAAGATATGCTTGGTCATTTATCGAAACAAAATTCCTCCCATCTGAATCGATTATATTACCAACATCCCATGAACTTTTTAAAATATTAAATTTTCCAATATCCTGGGCTCCGATTGTTACCATTATATATTTTTCCGTAGTAGTTAAATTTTCCTGATACCTTAAATCTTTGCTTCTTAAAACGTTACCTATGTCTTGAGCTTTTTGAAAAATAAATTTCACATCGCCAATTGATGTTTCATGAATCGGTTTTGGAACTTCGGTAGTATTATTAGAATTGTTTGCGGAATTTGAATTTTTTATCGTCCTTACCCTAATAACCACAAAAACAATTATTATTACAATGACTAATATTACGGCTAGAATTAAAAGAACAGCTGATATTTGCCCGGACGATTTTTTTGCTTTTTTTATTTTCATATTTTTACCTTTGTTATTTTTTTACAATTTATTAACCTAACATTATTATATCATATTTATGTATTACTTGTTAATTTCACTTGCTCCTTTCAACCATTTGTCAAATTGGCAATCCCTGCTATGCGCCGGCACATTATCACTTTTTACAACCGATACCGCGTCCTTAAAGATTTCATAAACATCCAAAGGATTAGTTTCTATTTCATATATTTCTTTGCGAAAAGGCAGCCTATCTATAAAACCCCTGCTTTTATCAACTATATAAAAAGCCAAGTAGCCTTTTCTTGGAGTTTTAAATCCATTTTTTTCAAGCAAAAACGTGTAAGTATCTAATTGAAGCTGAAACCTATCATATATGTTGGCAACCCTGCTTCCGGTGGACTTATAGTCCAAGGCGGCTAAGGCACCACCTTCAAATTCTAAAACATCGTCAACTGCGCCAAATAAAGTTGCCTCTAATTGCGAATCATAAAACCTTATTCCATTGAAATTATCGCGCCATTGGTTCAATAATTGCTGATTTGGAAAAAGTCTTGCTTTTATGTTATTTTGTAAAAGCAGGGGGTGAATTTCGTTATTTTTCCTATAAGTGTCAAATTCTTCTTTTAAAAGTGAATCTACGGCCGAATTTAACGCATAAGGATACGGGGGCGGCCTTTTAATTCCCATTTTCTTGTCCAGCCAAAAACAAGCTTGGCACTCAAGATACAAATTCAAAGAATTAGGAGATAATTGTATTGCTTTTTGATACACCATTTTCTAGTTTCAGTTATGTATTATAACATACCTGAATTTTTCGTATTGGTCTTTAAAAAATTCAAATTTTTTATATTTGAATTTTAAAAGTAATTTTTTTATTTGATTTTTTTGCGCATAATCAAATTCCATATATATTTTACCATTGCTATTTAAATATTTTTTTGCATCCTTTAGAAATTTCCATATATAAAAAAGACCATCTTTGCCACCAAATAAAGCTATTTTTGGTTCATATCTTAAAACTGATTTTTGTATTTTATTTTTTCTATTTTTTGCAATGTAGGGCGGATTTGCAAAAATATAATCAAACTTACCTTTTACATTTTTAAAAACATCTGATTGTATTGTCTTATATCTATTTGATTTTATTTTATTTGTTTTTAAATTAATCATTATTTGTTTTATAAATTTTTTATCAATTTCTGCAAAAAAAACTTTGGAATTCCTGATATGGCGCATAATGGAAATTCCTATGCATCCAGAACCTGCAAAAATATCCAAAACTTTTAATTCTCCATTATCAGACTTTATTTTATTTATAGTCTTTTCCACCCAGTATTCTGTCTCGGGCCTTGGAATTAGAGGTTTTTTGGATAAATCAATTTTGCATCCCAAAAACTCGGTAAATCCAATTACATAGTCCAACGGCTCCCCTCTTTTTAATCTTTCAATATCCGTCCTAAATTGTTTAGTTGGCTTGCCATCATATTTTTCTTTTAAAAGCCAATTAACTTTTTTATTCATATTTTATTATTAACAAATTCATAAAACTTTACAACAAAAAAGGGGCTTTTAATCCCCCTTTTAACTTAAGAAATTATTTTTGGAGAAACAGCTGACAAATTTTTATCTGACCAATTACCTAAAATCCAACGACAACTCCAATCCCAAGACATGCTATATCCTTTATAAAAAAACAATACCCCACAATAATCATCAGAGCAGCAAACAATATCACCAAAAAAATCCAAATAATCTATACTATTTTGCTTATAGAGATTTTCTAATACGCTATCACCATTTTTTTCTTTCAGGTCCTGCAATAGCCCCATAAAAACTGATGCGCCGTAACGAATGCGAAAATTGTCTTTTTTAAGCCTATTTAGCTTTTCTTCGCCCGTAATTCTAAGTTCATCTTTATCAACGCAAGTGACAAGTTCTATCTCAGAGAAATCAACCTCATTAAGACTGGCTGACCTATGATCCTGATGATCAACAATTAACTTCCATTCTTCTATGTGTAAATTATTTTCTACGCTCAACTGAACCGCATTGAAAGGAATGGTTTTAATAATCATGCCCATAATTTCTCTCCTTTTTGTAAAAGAACTGCCAGCCAGCAAAAATCCGCAACGAGCGGATTTTTGTTAACTTTTAATTTCTATAATTTCAACTTCTGTAAACTGCTGTCTGTGGCCTACTTTCCTTTTGTATCTTTTCTTTGGCTTATATTTGAAAATAATCAACTTTTCACCTTTGCCGTGCCTTAAAATCTTCGCCTTGACTTCTGCCCCTTTTATGAAAGGTTCTCCAATTTCTATCTTATTATTTTTGGCACCCTCCTTCGCTAAAGCTTCGGACGGGCAAAGTAATAAAACTTCTCCAAAGGTAATTTCTTTTCCTTCTTCTTTATCCAATTTTTCAACTTTTATTTTGTCACCGGGAGAAACCAAGTATTGTTTCCCGCCGGTTTTAATTACTGCTAACATCAATGGAAGTCTATCATTTTATTTTCTATTCGTCAAGCATTGGTCTTTCTACTTGTTCGATTTCTTCGGTATTTATTTGAGTCTCACCCTCTGTAATCCTCTCAATATCTTTACCAATCATCCCATAATCGCGTCTGGCATCTGAATATGATTTTATAGATAAATCCAAATACTTTCCTATTTTACTAAAAGATTCTTTATACGCAGATAGATGCCTACCCAAATCACCAACCCATCTTCTTACTTCTGTAGTTTTTTTATCTAACTTCCACATATTTAAACCATGCAACATTGTTTTAAGCTGGGCATAAAACATATTTGGAGAAACAGGAATAACACTTTTTTCATGAGCATAAGTCATTAAATCTCTAGTATAACTTTTAATTGAACCCACTTCATTTTCAAATAAATCACTATAAATTCCGTCCGCAGGTATGAACATAATAACATATGATAATGTATTTTCAGATAATCTTACATATTTAGCAGCCTCATCAATTTGCTTTTTTAAGGCATTAATAAAAACTTTTTCTAGTCTTTCTTTTTCTATAGGATTTTTTTCGGTAGCTGCTTTATTATAACTGTCTTGAGGAAACTTGGAATCTATCGGAATTATTTTATTTTCTTCAACTAATACTACAGCATCAACTATATCTCCATTCTTGAACTGATATTGTATCTTATACATTGAAGAAGGTAAAATATTTTTTAAAATACTTTCTAGCATAATTTCTCCTTGGATTCCTCTTATCTTTTGATTTGCCCATATATTTTGAAAAGACTGAAGTTGCTCAGTAAAATTTAAAACCTATTTACCAGTTTGTCCAAATTTAACCATTTCTTCGGTAATGCTTTTAATAACATTTGAATTTTTAGTTAATTCAGATCTGGCTATTTCGTTAATATCTGAAAGTTTTTTATCTACAGTTTTAATAACTTCGTCTATTTGATTTTTTTGATCTAATAATCTTTGTTCAATTAATAAAAAAGAATCATCTTTTTTTTCTGACTCCGGCTTTTTTTTCAACAGTAAAAAAATCACAGCCCCAATTCCTGCAATAATCAAAACAAAAAATATTATTGTTAAATCCATTAAATTATTCTAACTTAAAAATTGTAAATAAAAAAGCCCTTTTGTATCTGCAGATTGGGCTTAGTTTAATTATGTTTTGTGCAATTCTTTTGGAATCAAACAGTAAGTGAAAATTCCCATATTGACCTCATCTAATTCAACGCTGAATTCTTCTCCAGCCAATGCAACCGCTATTGAGTTAAGAAAAGCAACTTCTTCTATCGTCAACCTCGCAAGCCAACAGGAACCGCCGCCATCCACATACTTTCTATTTTCGTGTTTTTGAGAATCATAACCATAAAGAAGGTTGACCTGAATTACTCTTCCCTTAGTAATTTTATCGTTGCCTAAAAAAACATTTATTCTTATTTGGGGATTTTTTTTAGATACTTCTTCAAATCTTTCTTTAAGTTTTTCCTGATTTTTAACCGAAAAATTAAGTTTTAAAGAAGTGGCCATAAAACAATCCTCCTTTTTAAATGTCAACGAGCTGATTTACAATAATACATTATTATTTATTTTATGACAATATTTATTAGAACTATTGAGTGGAAATATTTTTGGGAGGTTTGAAATAATGGAAGTAAATCAGTTTTACCAACTCGCTTAATGCAAGATAGCTAATCAGCAATATTAAAACTATAAACATGCCGTATAACGGGGGGGCTACAAAGTGAAATAGTTGCTGGCCTAATTTAGTAAACGGCAATAAAATTATTACCAAAGCGTCTATTATTGTGAAAAATACCAAAGAAAAACTCGGTTTTTTTGCTTTCCAAAACAAGTGGCGCGTCCTTATTATGAAAATAAGGAAAATTTCCGTAAGAATGGATTCTATAAACCACAGAGTTTGTATATTTGCAGGCGAATTTCTATAAAAAATAACAAAGAAAATGAAGTCAAAAATTGTGCTTACCAGACCTAAAGATATTATTAAAGGCAAAACATTATGCAATTGGTACATTTTAGGCTTTCTGAGCTCTTCTATGTCTACAGAATCAGTGGCAATGGAAATTAAAGGAAAATCAGATAATAAATTACCCATTAATATCTGTACGGGCAGCATCGGTAAGAAATTAATAAATAAGGATATTGCCGCTATCGAATAAAAATTGCCGAAATTGCTTGCCAAAGCGCATTTTATATATTTATTGATATTAGAAAAAATAGTCCTTCCGTCTTTTATGCCATTTATAATCACCCTCAAATCCTTTTGCAGTAAAACCACATCAGAAGCCTCTTTGGCAATATCTGTTGCCTCTGAAACCGCAATCCCGACATTAGCAATTTTCAAAGCTGGCACATCGTTAATCCCTTCTCCCAAAAAACCAACTTCATAATTTTTTTGCAAGGACTTTATTATTTTATACTTTATTTCAGGAGAAACTCTGGCAAAAACAAAATTATCTTCGCAGGCATTATTAAATTCATCCGTGTGCATTTTCTCCAAGTCCTCGCCTAAAATAACATCGCTTGAGTTAGTAATAAGGCCAGTTTTTTTGGAAACGAATCCTGCAACCTCTTTTGAGTCACCAGTAATAACTTTTATTTTAACCCCTAATTTTTTTGCCAATCTTATAGCCTCTTCTGCTGTACTCTTTAGTGAATCTTCAAAAACAAAATATCCCAAAAAATTTAGCCCCTTTTCATCTCCCGCCTGCAACGCTTTTGGCGTAGCCGATGCGGGCAGGTCCTTTGTCCCGATTTTGTCCAGGATGCTCGATGGCTTTGCCATCGGCATAATTTTTTCCTTGCTTATTTTTTTAAAAGCTATAACTAAAACTCTTTTCCCATCTTGGCCTTCTTTCACTATATCCTCCTTAATTTCATTTCTTTTATAGTTTCCGCTGAATTTTGAACAAAGCTTCAGCATAACTTCAGGGGCTCCTTTTGTAATTAATATTTTTTCTCCCTTTAAATTTTCGACCAGATAACTCGCCCTCATACGAAATGAATCAAAAGATATTTCTGAAATTATTTTATATTTTTTAATCTCTGACAAAACTCCGTAATCCGCCCTCGAAAAAAGCGCTGAATCAAATGAATTTACATTGTACGGTTTTTTATTGGCTGCATCTGTGCCTAAAAGCCCGTATAAAATCGCTTTGTTTTTATTTAAAGAAATAATTTTTTCTAAAGATAATTTATTTTGAGTAAGAGTCCCTGTTTTATCAGTACAAAGAATTTCAATATTGCCCAAATCTTCAATAGCAGACAATCTTTTTACAACTACATTTTCTTTAGCCATTTTCAAACTTCCCCGAGATAAAGAAAGTATTACTATAGCAGGCAAGGCTTCTGGCAAAATACTAACTATCAAAGCGACGCAAAAAAGCAAGAACTCAAAAAAATTAGTTGTGCCTTTTATAATTAAATTTAATAAAAAAATTAAAATAACCGTTGTTACAACTATTTTTAAAATCAACCGACAAAAATAAATAAGATTTTTCTCGTAGATGCCGAGGGGACGTCCTACTTGGACTAACCTTATTATTTCTCCCAAGGCCGTGTCTTTTCCTGTGCTGACAACAACACCTTTAGCATTGCCAGAAATAACCGAAGTTCCGGTAAATAAAATATTGCGGCTTTTGAAAATTTCTTTTTCTTCTTTTTGCAAAGAATCGCTTATTTTTAAAACAGGAGCCGATTCTCCAGTTAGAACTGATTCATCAACTAAAAAGTTTTGAGTATTTAAAATTCTCAATTCTGCTGGTATAATATCTCCTGGGGAGAGAATAACCAAATCCCCAGGAACTAAATATTTTTTTTCAATAATTTTTTGTTCTCCCCCGCGTAAAACTTTTATTTTTTGGGATATAATATTTTTTAGAAGAGATATTGTTTTTTCTGCCTTAAACTCTTGTATAAAACCAACAGCGACATTGATTGTAATAAAAATTAAAATTACGATGCCATCAATTTTTTCTCCAATAAAAAATGCCACTATTGCTGCAATAAAAAGCAAATAAAAAAAGGGCGATTTAAACTGTCTTAATAAAATATCTAAAATATTAATTCCTTTTGCTTTAATTTCATTTAGCCCATATTTTTTTTGCCTCAAAACAGCTTCTTTTTGCAAAAGACCTGATTCTGAAGTTTTGAGCATGTTAAAAACTTCCCGGATTGTTTTATTAGTGTACTTATAAAATTCCATTTATTTTACTAAATAAAAATTTCTATTAAAAGAAAAATAATATAAATAAAAAGTAAAATTAATCCTTCTTTCTTTGTAATTTTTCTGCCGGTCCTTATAAATATAAGAGAAAATACTGCCGCCGCTATCAAAAACACTCTAGCTGTTAAAAAAGGTGAAAAATCTTTAATTTCAAATGGTGAAACTAATGCAATAATTCCCAAAATAAGAGTGGCGCAAACGATTACAGACCCCATTAGGTCCCCTAAAACCAACCAGTTTTCTTCTTTTCTAGCAGAAATAATTGAAAAATAAGCTTCTGGAAAACAATTTCCTAAACTAACTATTAAAATTCCAACTAATGAAAGTGAAATTCCCAACTTATCAGAAAAAAATTGAGCCGAACTTACAACTACCTGCGATACCATTAAAATCAGCATTAAAAGAATAATTACCGTTGCTAAACTTATTAAAAAACTTTTAAATCCTTTAATGGGATTTTTAATATTGCCCCTATAGGTCTTCCTAAACCTTTCTTTTTTTGAGAAAAGCCACCATGAATAAAGAATAAAAGATAAAATTAAAATTATTCCATCTATCCTATCTAACTTGCCATCCCAAACTAAAAATAAAGGTAAAATAGCAATTATTGTAGTAAAAATGGCACTTTTTTGAACCATTTCACTTTCGGTAGAAAGCCCCTTTTTACTAAAAAATACCGCTATTGCTAAAACAAGGGTCAAATCAATTAAATTGCCTCCAATAATATCACCAAAGGCAAGTTGAGGAATACCATGAAAAGAGGCATTAAGATCAACGAATAAATTTGGCAAAGAGGCGGCAAATGCTATTATAAAAAAAGCTATTATAAATTCTCTCCAATGCAAATATCTTGCTATTTGAACTAAAGATTTAACTAGTCTAGACCCCATCCAAGATAACAAAAAACAAGAAAATATAAATACAAATACAACAAAATACCAAACCATAAGTTAAATTATTCTAATTTCTAATTGTTCTAATTATTCTAATCAATATCTAATTCTTTAAATGACTAATTCCCAAATACGTTTTTTAGACATTAAGCGTTTTAGCATTGGGATTTAATTAGGTTAATTAGTCATTTAACGAAGTATATTATTTCGTAAATAATTCCCAAAACAAAAATTAACATTAAGGGATAAATTATAATTTTTCTACCGCCTATTTTTTTATATATCAATAGAATTAAAATGCCGTTAATTCCGAGGAAAACCCCACCGATAAAAGATATTAAAGGAATAAAAGAGTTAAATCCCAGCAAAAAAAGAATAAAAGGAATAAAACAAGTTAAAATCCACGCTGGAAATTCGTTAATGCCCATATCATAAATAAAAGTTTTTTTTAAAAGGAGCCCCTGAGCAATAAAAGCTGTAGAAGTGGTTATAAAACCTACAAAAAGTGCTATTAAAAATGCTCCTTGACCTAAAAAACTTTTAAGACCCGTTAAAGCCGATTCTGTTGTTTGGACTCCCGAAATTCCTAATATCAAAAAAATAAATAACATATAAATAACAGCTGAAATTAAAACAGATATTATAATTATTTTTTTTAATAATTTTTTATTGCCTATTAACATTTCTTCTATTTCTGGAATTAAACCAACACCCCACAAAGAAAAAATAATAGCGCCATACGGCAAAAACATAGTTTTCCAATCGCCCAAAGAAAATATATTATTAAAAAAAATGTTTCCTAATTTTATGTGTGAAAACCCCTTTAAAAATATTACAAAAAGAGCAATTAATAATAAGACTATTGCACAAAATTCCGCCTTGCTGATTATTTTTATGCCAAAATAAACAAGCGCGGAACCGGCGCTAAAATACAAAAAAACATAAACTAATATATTGCCACCGAAAAACGGATTTAAAATTGCTGCCAAAAATTGCCCACCTACAATTAAATATACCAATAACACTCCAAAAGACCCTAAAATCATTATTATTAGTGTTATTATTTGCGGCCATCGGCCTAAATAAAATCCAACAAATCCTGGAAATCTTTTATAATCCGGCGTTTTTAAGCTGATTTCTCCAAAAATTACATGTATGAATATAACTAAGGCTGTAAGCGCTATAAAATAAAAAAGCATTGGCCAAATGCCAACTTTTAAAGTAATGTAAGGCAATGATAAAAAACCAACTCCAATGATACTGCCGGCTAAAGTAGCTACGGGATAAATATAATTCTTAAATAAATTTTTGAGCATATTATCTAATTTTACATTTGTTTAATAAAATATACAAACAAAAATTAAATAATTTTAGACAAAAATTTAATTTTATGATAAAATATAATAAATGCTCCCATCGTCTAGCCCGGTTCAAGACGCATGGTTCTTTCACCCGCCTAAATTTGACCCCATCATCTAGTCTGGTCTAGGATATTAGGTTCTCATCCTAAAAACTCGGGTTCAAATCCCGATGGGGTCGCAAAATTAGGCGGGCAAGTTCATGCAACACCGGTTCGACTCCGGTTGGGAGCGCCAAATTAAAAAAACAAGTACATTAACAAAGGAGGCTAAAATGAAATGGATCTTTGTATCGTTATTGCTGATATGGTTATTGCTATCCTGTTTTTATTTCATAATCTCCATGACAAAGTGATTTTGCCAATCTTGGCAAAATAAAAAACCCCAACAATTCTTGGGGTTATTATTTTATATCTTATTTTGTATAATCAGGCGAAATCTGCCAATAATTTATGATATACTGTGCTAATTTTTTAAAAATAGGAACAGCCGATAAAGAGGACTTGGGAACTTTCGGGTCATCTAATTTTACTAATATTAAAAACTGGGGCTTTAAGGCCGGCCCGAAACCTACGAAACTCTGTATTGTTTTGTCTGGGTAATACCCTTTTTTATCTTTAAAGGGAACCTGGGCTGTGCCTGTTTTGCCTGCCAAATAATAACCGGGAATTTTTGCCCCGTCTCCAAAGCCGCGTTCTACAACATTGACCAACATTGTTGTAACCTCTGAAGCTATTTGCTGTGAAATAAGCGGATCTGAAACCTGCGGTTTTGTTTTTATTTCATTTTGTCCTTGAACAATTTTTTCAACAATATAGGGTTTAACAAATCTGCCCCCGTTGGCAAATATACAAAAAGCTCTTGCCAATTGAATAGGAGTCATTTCAATCCCCTGACCAAAAGATGCTGTGGCAAACCCAAAATCTCCAGAACCTTCTTTTAAAATTTCATTTTTAGAATAAGCTTCTCCCTGCAAATCAACGCCGGTTTTATCATTAAAACCAAATTTATTTATATAATCTAAAAATGTTTGATGTGGAATTAATTGAGAAAGAAAAACTGCACCGGTGTTGATAGATTTTTCCAGAATGCCAGACATGTCACGCTTGCCATATATTTCATGATTAAAATTAGAAATTGTATCAGGCCCAATTTTTACAGAACCCGTGTCTATAAAAGTTGTGTCTGGCGTAACCTTACCTTCGGCCAAAGCCACTGCCATAGTAAATGGTTTAAAAACAGAACCTGGCTCAAAAAGTTTTTGGATCGCCGAATCCTGAAAAATATCCAAATTATTTTCTTTTGAATATTTATTTAGATCAAATGATGGAAAATTAGCCAAAGCTAAAATTCTACCAGAATCCGGCTTTAAAACTATAATTTGACCAGATTCTATATTAATATTTTTTTGAGCTTCTTTTAATAAAGATTCTGCTTGAAATTGGATATTATAATCTACTGTTAAATAAAGGTTTGAACCGTCTAAATCTACTCCGCGCTCTGAATTTATTAAACTTAAACCCTTTCTTTCCTCTTTTATACCTTCTTTGCCTTTTAAAATATCGTCATAATAACCCTCTATGCCATATTGGCCTACAGTATCACCTCCCAAAAATCCAATTACCTGAGAGGCCATTTTTTCTTGAGGATAATATCTGCTAGAAATATTTTCTAAAGATAAACCTTCTATTTTTAAATTTTTTAAAGTTTTTATTTCTTCTTTTGATAAATCTTTTTTTATAACTGTATAAGAATCTGATTTTTCTAATTTAGATAAAATAGATTCTTTTGATTCATTAATGATTTTACTTAAAATTAAAGCTGCATTATTTTTATCTTTAATTTTTTTGGGTATAACTGAAATCAACCATTTATCTTTATTAATAGCTAAACTCTTTATTTCTCCAGAACTAAAATTGCCATGATTTTCCTTGCTATTTTCAAAAAAAATTTCTCCTCTGATCCCTTGAACTTCTTGAAATCCAGTTTGCTGACCTAAATTTTGAGCTTGATAAAACTTATGATTTGATATCTGTACATAAAACAAGCGGCCTATAATAATTGCCGCTGAAATAAAAATTAAAGATAAAAATAATTTCAATCTCCAATTTTTCATTTTATTTACCCCGTTAGAAGTTTATGATAGAAAAACTTTGCAACGCACGAAGTGCGTTGCCCTAAATTGCGGTGTTTATATATATTTTAATAATTAAGAGATTATAATGGTAAACTTCTAACGAGGTGAATTTTGATTCGCTTCTGCCAATGAACTTTGTAAAATTTGTATATACTTTACATCTGTAGTTTTTTCAAAGTTAAGTTCTTTTGCCCTCTCTTGTGCCAGCCCTAAAAAGCTACTCTCTGCAAAATTAGTTTGCAAGTTCCTATTTTCTGCTAAAAGACTGCTTATCTCTTTATTATAATTTTTAATCAGATAAGCACCTTGTGTTAATTCATTGACTCTGAAAATATAAAAAATCAACATAATTAAGGAAAATAAAACAGCTAAAAAATAAATTAACTTTAAATTTATTTTTATAAAATTTACTGAATAAATTTTACTGTGTATAGCGCGATAACTTAAAGTTGTTGTAGTCATATTTTATAATTACCTTATAAGTAAACTTTTTTAAAAAAGTTTACGTCGGGCTCGATAAAATTTATTATTAAATTTTGTATAGAGCTCTTAATTTAGCTGATCTTGACCGTGCATTTATTAATACTTCCTCACTTGTAGCCATTACTGGTTTTGGTGTTAAAATTTTCACCCTGTTAAATTGTCCCGCTTTGCGGGACACCTTACTCTGCGAGGATTTAACTGGGTAAATTATTCCTTCTTTTTCGATTTGTTTGAAAAACATTTTTACAATCCTATCTTCTAAAGAATGAAAAGATATGACAACTAATCTTCCGCCAGGAGACAAAACTGAAACAGCGTCAGGTAAAACTTTTGCCAAATTATTCAACTCTTCATTAACTGCAATTCTTAGTGCTTGAAAAGTACGAGTGGCAAAATTAATTTTGCCGTGGCGAAATTTTGGCGGTATTGCTTTTTCTATAACGGCTTTTAGTTGAAATGTGCTTTGAATTTTTTTAATTTTTCTTTGTTCTGAAATTTTGTTTGCAATCTGTCTTGCAAAGTGTTCCTGGCCATAATCCTGTAAAATCTTTTCTATTTGGGCTTTTGGATATTCATTTATAATTTTCTCTGCTGTCAAAATACTCTGCATATTATATCTCATGTCTAAAATTTCATCTTTACTAAAAGAAAATCCTCTTTTTGACTGCTCTAATTGCCAAGATGAATACCCCAAATCCAATAAGATTCCATGTACCGGTTTAAAATTTATTTTCTCAACAATTTCCTTTAAATTAACATAAGAATCATTAACTAAAATTATCCTTTCTTTAAAGCTATCTGTAATTAATCTGCTATTTTCTATTTGTTCTGGATCTAAATCTATACCCAACAAACGACCATCCGGTTTACTTTTTTCTAAAATTTCAATTGCATGTCCTGCCTCGCCTATGGTAGCATCAATAAAATTCTCATTTGGTTTTGGATTTAAATATTGTAAAACCTCTTTTGTAAGAACTGGCGTATGAATGTTTTTCATCTTAAATTCCTAACGGGCCTAATTTTGAAACAATTTCTTCAACTCCTTTTTCTGCATTTTTGGTGTAAGCTCCCCACTTTTGCTCATCCCAAACTTCTAACCTGTTTGACAACCCGCAAATAACGATATTTTTCTTAAGGTTGGCATATTCTTTTAAATAATCCGGTATAAGTATTCTTCCCAATTTATCTAATGAAACCTCCATAGCGCTTGCCAATAAGTGCCTGGCAAAAGATCTTGCCTCACTTTGAGACACAGGTAAGTTGCCTAATTTTTGTGACATTACTTCCCATTCTTTTTCTGTATAAATAACCAAGCAATTTTCAACTCCCTTTGTGACTATGACTTTATTTCCCAATTCACCCCTGAATTTAATAGGCAAAGCCAAGCGTTTTTTAATATCAATTGTATGTTTGTATTGACCTATTAACATATTACATTAGCCTATTAAAGTTATTCACAGATTTAATGATTTTTCCCACTGTTATCCACAATTATCCACTACACTCTATTTATAACCCAGTATATGCACACTAGTCAACACTTCATAATAAAACACTAATTTTATCTTAAATTGGGCTATTTCTCCACATTTAATTCACAGTTTAATTTTTAAATTTATTAGTAAAAGTTAAATTATCCAATTTCCCACTTTTACCCAGCACCACTTTCACTGGATAATCGTAATTTACTTTTTGGTTTGTTTTTAAAACTAAAAACCATAAATAAAATTTAATGGTTATAGCGTGAAAGTGGTGCTGGGTTTACCCTAATCTTGTCGCACAATAAGAATTATACTTTAAAATATGGCCTCTAATTTAAAAACCCGAGAGTAACTCTCGGGTTTTTAAATTTTATCTATTATTTAATACCGCACAATAAAAATTATTTTTTAGGCCCTAAAATAGGCGTTATAGGCAAAATATCTTCTAATTTCATAAAATCCGCTGGAGTTTCTATAACAACTGGCTGATTAAATTTAGAATTATTTACACTAATATTTAAATCAACTGTGCCTTTTTCATTTTTTAAAATAGCATTTAAATCTATTTTCTTTTCCATTTTAAAAACATAAATATAATTATCCTTACTTCCTATACCTAAATCAACATTAATCTCTCCCATTTTATCCAAAAATTCAGAAACTATACCCTTGATTTCTCCCCCAACAAACAAAGGAGAAATTCTTTGTTGCAATTGATTATTATTTTTTAAACTTTCTTCAATGATATCCCCTACTGCTTTTGATAATTTAACATTATCTAAAACAACTAAATAATGGTAAATTTTTTGTCCATTAATTATTTGATCTGGCAATTTTTTTTTAAGAGCATATATTTTGTTTTCTAAAAATATTTTTTTAACTTTTTCTATAAGAATTTCTGAATCCTGATTACTGCCTACGTTTTGCAATTGACTATTTTCTGGAAACTTAATCCAATTTCCAATTACCCGATCTACATTAATTCCCAAATTTAATAATAATGACTTAAGAGATGGCGCATCAAAATCAGCAATATTAAAATAAAAGTCTTCATTAATAATTTTATAATCAGCTTTAAAAGAAGCTTTATATTCTGAGTTGTCTGTTAATGTTGAGAAATTAATTTTTCCTGCGCTTTTTTGATTAGCTAAATCGCCTAAATCAGAATCTCCAACAGAAATAATTGATATTTTTACATTTTGAGGACCTAATATATCCAAGGCTATATTCGATTCTGTATGTAGTGTTTTTATTTTTTGTACATTTAAAAAAGCTTGATTAATAACTTTATCTGGATTAGGCCTGAATGGATTCCATTCGGGGTCCCATAATCTGCCTGCTAGCGCGGATCCGACTAAAATAAGCAAAAGAACTACTATTAACCCGGCACTGGCGCCAATTATAGATAAAATCTTGCCTGAAAATCTTTTAGGAGGACTAATCAGCGGATTATTCTGGGTTTGTAAATTTATGTTAGGATTAGTAAAATTTTGATTACTAAACCGCTCTGGCTGACTATTTATTTCTTGCATAAAAAATTGTTCATTTAATATTATTAATTTTTATTATATCAAAATTTTCAGGATTTATTTCTATACTATTTCCTTTTGTAATTTTATCAGACAAAAGCGCTTCTGCAATTTTATTTTCTACTTTATCCTGTACAACCCTCCTCATCTCTCTAGCTCCAAACTCAGGTTTATATGAAAGTTCAACAATTTTTTCCTTCAAAGGTTCTGTAATTACAAAATCAATGTCTTTTTCTTTAAGTTTGTTTTGAAGGCTAACCAATGTCAATTGAGCTATATCTAATAAATTTTCTTTTGTTAATGAATTAAAAAATACGACGGCATCAAAACGATTTATAAATTCGGGCTTAAAAATACCTTGCTGGAAAAGAAAATCAAAAAGTTTATCTTTTTCTATTTTATTACCAGATCCAATTTGCTGAAAAATTAATTGAGCACCCGCGTTAGATGTACAAATAATTATAGTATTAGTAAAAATAACTTTTCTTCCCTGACCGTCTGTGATATGACCTTCATCAAAAACTTGTAAAAACAAATTCAAGATATTAGGATGAGCTTTTTCTATTTCATCAAGTAAAACTAATGAAAAAGGATTTTCGCGAACTGGAGTTGTTAAAAGTCCCTGCTGTTCTATTGGGGAAACCGCTCCAATTAAACGCGGAATATCTGCGGTTTCCTGAAATTCAGACATATCAATTCTTATCATCTTTTCTTCTCCAGGGTCGGGAGATTTAACTTCGTTAAAATCTCTCGCGACCCGCCCAAAATAAATCTCAGCCAAGGCTTTTGCTGTTTCAGTTTTGCCAACTCCTGTAGGTCCCAAAAACAGAAATACTCCCATGGGTCTTTTTTTAGAACTAAGGCCAGACCTAGACCTTCTCATTGCTATGGATATTTCATTTACGGCTTCTTGTTGACCTATTATTTTTTGATGTATTAAATTTTCTAAATTTAATAAAACTGATTTTTCTTTAAACTCCATTTTTCCTACGGGAATTTGGGTTTTATCCGAAATAATTTTGGCAACATGCGAAGGTAAAACTACTTTTTCTTTTTGCGACTTAACATATACCGCAACTTCATCTAAAACATCAATGGCTTTTTTAGGAAAGGGAGTACTTGGAAAATATCTTCCAGTTAAATTTATTATTTCTCTTATTGAAGGATATATTATTAAAATTTTATATTTTTGTTCCATTTGTAAAGCCAAATTTTGTAAAATTCTAATAGTTTCTAATTCTGATACTTCTGAAACTTCAATTTTTCTAAAATATTCCAAAAAAGAAGGATTTTGCTCTAATTTTCTGTGAAGTCCGTCAAATGATGTAATTCCAATAAAATGAAAATTCGACAATGACAAATATTTTGCTAATATGCCAGAAATATCAACTGCTCCCGGTTTTTGAACTTTTTGTTCCATAAAATTATCTAAATTATCAATAACTAAAATAACATTTCCAGCCGCTAATACTTCCTGAAAAATCTGGCTTAATGTGATTTCCATTTTTTCTTGGTCTTGAATCTGCGAAGTCAAAGAAACCATATTTAATTCAACAACTCTTTTGCCATTTAACTCAGGTAAACCTGTGCCTAAATAACACCTTTGAGCCAACGCTTGGACTATGCTTTTTCTACCTACTCCTGCATCCCCCACAATTAAAGCGTTACTTAAATTAGATTTAGCTAAAACTATCTCAACTTCATCTATTTCTTTTTTATGCCCAATAATATCACTAAAAATATTCTTGCTAATAATTTCTCTCCAATCAATAGAAAATTGATCTAAGGTAACAGTAAAACCCGATGCCCAATCTTTTCCTAAAGAACCAAAGCGAGATAAATTTTCTTTTGCCCAAAATCTTTTACTTTGTTCTATCCGATTTTCTAAAATATCCAACCATAAAGTTATATTTTCAACGTCTTTTTCCTTTAAATCGTGCTCAACTAAAACTTTCTTAAAAAATTCGTCATATTTTGCAAGAGCAACTAAAATTTCTTTTTCTCCAATCATTTTATATCCTCTCAGGTTAGCTACTCTAGCCGCTTCCTCTATAGTTTTTTGAAAAGATTTTGAAAGCAATAAATTAAATTTTTTTTGACCTCGTTGTTTTTCTAAATAATTTTTTAAGTTTCCTATGAGTCGCTTAACATCTATCCCCAATCTATAAACTAAAATCTGTATATCTTTATTTTTTTTAAGTGAAGCATAAAAAAGTGATTCAGAGGTTACCTCTGAAAATCTTCTTTTTTTGCATATTTTTATTGCCGTTTCAACTATTTCACAAGAATTTAAGCTTAAAAATTCTGCTAAATTATAATTATTCTGGTCTAAAAGAGCATCTGATAAAGATGCGGTTATTTTTGATTTTTTAATTTTTAATTCTGTAAATAAATAAATCTCGCAAAATAAAATAAAGAAAAACAAAGCAAAAACTGAAATTTTTAATGCCGCAAACTCTAAAATAAACCCAAAAAAAGAAAAGCCAACTAAAAATAAAGAAATAATAAATAAATATAAAAATATCTGGCTTAAAATTTTAGAATATTTAAATAAAGGAAACGACCATATCTTCAATGACCTAGAAATAGATGTTTTTCTTGTATCAAAATTAAATTCCATATATTAAAAATAAAATTAACGCAATTAACATAAAAGGTATTAGTATCCAAAATGAAATAACAATAATACCCGCTAAAAATATAAAAATCTGTACTATAATGCCAAGTATAATTAAAACAAGTCTGCATACTGCTCCTACTATTCTAGAAAAAATATTGGAGATAAAAGTATTAAGATATTCTGTTATGCTAAACCCTTTGGGATAATTCCATCTGTATTTTCTCCATGGAGAAAATAGAGTTAAAAATAAAAGGGGTACGGAAAAAAAATCCAAACCAAATAAAAGATAATTTTTCCAAACAGAAAATAAAAATCTTGGCATCTCATAAAAATGCCAAAGTAGCCATGAAATTATAATATTGTCTTGATTATTACTCGAATTCATCTATAGAGTACTATTTAAAATTTCTTGTCGAATATCTTCAGGAATGGGAATATTTTCACCAGGTTTTGAAATCCCCGGATAACGCCAGGCACTGATTATTTTCCTTAAATCTTTTACGTCTTTATACATTAACCAAATTTCACCCGGTGCTTTTTTATTTTTAGCTTTTGAATAAGATTTATTTTGTTTCATCACTGCCGTGGTCCCAAAGACAATTCCGCTTTCTTTCCTTTCAGGTTTATAAAGCAAATTTATTAACTTTGTTTTTGAAAGGCTGTATTGCCTCATCTTCAATTTGGAATGATTCGTCCAATAAATTTTCCTATATTTTTGTAGCATCTCAGTACCTTAATTTTACCATTTCTTAACGAATAAAAACAACCCTGTAAAATCAGGGTTGTTTTATTTATTATTAGTTCTTAGAAATTATACAATCAAAGATAGTATTGATATTTACTCTATTTTATTTTTATTATTACTGAAATTTAATTTTTACTATTACTGAAATTGACGGAGGTTGTTTTGTCAGATATTACAGTAACTATAATACCAGAACCAGAAGATATAAATCCATTATCTGAGGAAGAAACACCATTATATGACCAACCAGGTGGAACTGTTTCAGTAATAGTATATTTGCCTGGGATTACCGTTAACGTTATTGAACCACGACCGACACCGTCAAGATCAGTTACCGTAGTTGTAATACTCTGGTTTGAAGGCGTTGGACCTTTAACAGTAATACCAAATGTTCCAGTTCCCTTAAAAGTGGATTTACCTATTTTTAAAGTTCCTGGTTTAAGTTTAGTATTACTGAAAGTGCAAGTAGTTGTTTGACCAGCTGTTACAGCAACTCCTGTAGGTGTTCCATTACTGCAAGTAGCAGAATCAAAATGCCAGCCACTTTGAGCTGCTTCGGTAATAGTATAATTTCCTTCTGTTACCGTTAAAACGATTGAAACAGTCCCATGAGTTGTTGTAACGCTTTGATTTGAAGGTGTTGGACCCTGAATAATAAAAGTAAATGTCCCGTCTCCGTCTGTAGTATTCTTGGTTATTGTTAAAGTTCCTGTTGGAACAGCCCCATGCGCAGGCGAACCATAAACAAACACATTAAACATTAAACCTGTAACCGAACTGACTAAAACACTTAACACAACTAATTTAACTACTAGACTTAAATCTTCCTTTTTCATATTTTTTTTACTATTATTTAATAATATTACCTAATTTTACCCCCCCCGAATCCGTGTCAATGCTAATGTGTGGATAAATATATAGATTAAGAGCACTAATGCTAAAAAAAACAGCACCTTATGGGGTGCTGTTTTTAAAAATACTATTTAATTTCTACTTTAGCTCCGGCTGCTTCAAATTTCTTTTTTATCTCTTCTGCTTCTTCTTTCTTTACACCTTCTTTGACTAATTGAGCGCCAATGGCTGTTGCATCAACCAAGTCTTTTGATTCCTTCAGTCCTTTTGCAGTAACGTCCCTGACAACTTTTATAACTTCAATTTTCTGTGCTCCAACTTCTTTTAATTCAACATTAAAAGATGTTTTTTCTTCTGCGACAGCTTCAGCTGTGCCACCTCCCTGAGCCATCATTGCCACAGGGGCCGTAGCTGAAACACCAAATTTCTTTTCTAAAATCTTAACCAATTCGGCTAAATCCAAAACTGTCATCTTCTCAATATTTTCTACCAACTGTTTGAATTTTTCTGGTACCTCTATTTTTATTTCTTCTTCCATAATAATTGTTAAATGCAAAATGCAAATATCAAAGTTCAAAATTTTGGCATCTCGCTTTCGCGAGGTTTATTTTGAATTTTACATTGTCATTTTGATTTTTGATTTTTTAATTTTAAATTTATTTCTCAATTTGACTTAAAACTTGCAATAGACCTTTAATATTCCCCTGCAGGACATTTTCAAATCCTGATATTGGGCTTGATAATGAAGCAAGCATTCTTGATAATAACTCTTCTCTTGAAGGCAAGTTGGCCAATACTAAAACCCTGTCTTTTTCGATAAATCTTTTTTCAAAAATGCCTCCTAATATTTTAAAATTTTCATTAGTTTTTAAAAACTGGTTTGAAATTCTTGCTGGTGAAACCTCATCTTCAATTCCAAAAACTAAAGCTAATTGGCCCGGCACATTATTTTTTATTTTATGCCAAAAGGAAATATTTGATTGGCCAAGGGAAATTCTTACCAATGTCTTTTTAGCTATTTTCAAAACGCAACCTGCTTCTTTTAAATTTTTCCTCAAGATGAATAAATCCTTGGAATTTACCTTTGAAAAATCAGCAAAAATTATTGATTTTGCTTTTGAAATATTTTCTTTTAAGTCATTTAATGACTTTTGCTTTTTTTCTTTTGTAAGCGCCATATTTTTAACCTTTTTTAATAATTTAGGATTTAATAAAAAAATCTGCTTTCGCAGACAACATAAAAAAATTCTTTTGAATTTTTTACCTCGATAGGAATTACTCTCTATAAAAAGATACCTATTGTCTGCGGCCCTGCCCGGTTAAATAGCCTTTGGGCTAACTTCGATTGGCGAAGTTATTTAACTGGGTGAATTTAATTTTTTTAATATTAATCTATATATTAACCATTGTCAAGTTTTCACTATTCCAATAATAACTTTTTATCTTAAAAATATAAACATTACTGCCTTTAAATTACTATATTAACCCATTTACGGCATGGTGAAGACTCAAGGTTTAAGATATTTCGCTATGGCCACATTGTGTTCTTCTAATGTTTTGCTGAAAATTGTTTTATTTGTATGGTCTGCTGAAAGATAGTACCAATATGGGCTATTTTCAGGGTAAATGGCGGCCAAAATGCTTTCTATACCGGGATTACAAATGGGTCCCAAGGGCAATCCCCCGTATTTATAAGTATTATAAGGAGAATCTATCTTTGTATCTTTTACTGAAACACCACCATCATTTTTACCGGTAATATAATTAATGGTTGCATCAACCTGTAAGGGCATGCTATTTTCTATGCGCTTCCATAGTATGCCAGAAACAATTTTTTTGTCGCCAAACATTTTAACTTCTTTTTCAAGTATTGAAGCCATGGTAATTATTTCAAAAATAGACTTGTGTTGCGCCGCAATTTCACTTTTTAAGTTAGGTGTTAGTTTTTTGTCAAAATTAGCAAGAATGTTTTTTAATATTTCTTCTGGTTTTTCTGCTAAAGAAATTTCGTAAGTATCAGGAAAAATATAACCTTCTAAACTTAATCCTTTTGGTTTGTCTTTTAAGAAGTCAAAACTTAAGCTATAATCTTTTTTTGTTAAATTCAAAAAATCTTTTTTTGAACATATTTTTTTTATTTCAAGATATTCGCTGATATCTTTTAAATTCCATCCTTCAATAATCGTAATTTTGTTTTTTATTACATCGCCTGAAACAAACTTTTTGACAATCTGGGTAACAGACATTGACGAAGATAAATTATAAGTTCCTGCTTTAATATTTGAGTGCTGGCCGGAGATTACAACATATAATCTAAAAAACCAACTATTTTTAATTATTCCTTGTTTTTCTAAATATATTGCAATCTCCTTATCTCCCCATCCTTTTTGAACATTATAAACCACTGTTGGTTTTGGACCTAAGGAATAAGGAACATAAATTTCCCACAAAAAAAGCAGGCAAATAGCGACGCAAAAAACACAAAAGCCAATAAATAATTTTCTTTTAATTTTTAAATTTATTATCATCTATTATTTTTATCTTCACGCAATTGAATCAATGGAACAAATGCAAACCCGGGATATTCTATTTTTTCAAAATTATTATCAGATTCTTTTATAAATAACCATATTGAATTTCCAATTGGACAAACTATCCTCCCTCCAACTTTAAGCTGTTTTTTCCATGCCAATGGTAAGTTTTCACCAGAAGCTGATGCCAATATTTTATCATAAGGAGCTTCTTTTTCATATCCCTTTGACCCATCATCTAAAATAAATTCAGCAATTCTTTTTTTTACAAAATTATACTTTTCTGCATTTTTTTCACCTAATTTTTTCAATTCCGGAATAATTTCTATAGCGATAACTTTTCCTTTTTCTCCAACTATTTGGGCTAATAAGGATGTTGTCCAACCAGATCCAGATCCAATGTCTAAAATCTTTTCACCTTTTTTAGGCTGCAAAATCTCCAGCATAAAAGCAACTGTTAGGGGCTGGGATATTGTCTGGCCAAAACCGATGGGCAGAGCTTCGTTTAATTCTGCCAAATTTTTGACATCATCTGGTAAAAAATCCTTCCTTTTTATTTTTCTGAAGGATTCAATAATTCTGTTTGTCTTAAGCCATCCTTCCTTAATTAACAAATCTATTAAAGACATAAAAATATGTCGCACAATAGAATATACTTAAATAAAAATAATACAAGCTTATATCACTATCTAATCACTCTACTTGTTTGAGAATCTTTTGTTTGAGTATTAATTATGCTTATTGTGTACCAAAGATACAGATATCTAAAAAATTACCTTAAAAGAATTTAATCACCCAACAGGGCGTTCTAAACTTTTAAATAGATATCCTATAAATTAACCCGTGAGACTACAATCTACAATAACGTATACTAATTTTTGTTGTGCTCTTATGTTTCCCTTTTAGTGAACCTTAAATCATTGTTTTTTTAGTGTCTTTGATTTTCTTTATAATAAATTTTTCGTCTCATCCAAATCTTTCTTTAACTCCTTTATAACTTTTTCTATTCCACAATATTAATCAGGAATGCTCTGTTTGTTCTATGTCCCAAACTTCCTTGGTAATATACTTTTGAATTGATTCCAAATCTTTCAAAAGCTGTTCTTCTTTTTGTTTGGCTTCTACAAAGATTTCTTTGCTCAATTTTGTCTTGCGCACCATAGCTAGTTCAGCTTCTATATCTCTTTTTAAAACCGCGAACCCCCGGCGGATTGATTCTTCAGCTTCCACAACCTCTTTCCAAAAAAGTTTGTGTTTTTTACGGCCGTGATATGCATGATATATTATGAAAACCATGAGACTTAAAATAACGAGCAAAAAAATAATAGCAATAATCAAATATATTGTTTCATAACTGAAACGGGAAGCGCCAAATTGAATAGCGGTCTTCTGAACAGTCATTTGTATCTGTGGACTCGGCGGACTTAATTCTTCACCGAATTTGCTTTGCGTCCAGAGCAAATAATCACCCGGAGTCAAAAAAGTCGAATGGCGATAAAACCAATTCCCTTTTGAATCTGGAATTACATTCTCGTTAAAAGTTTCTCCGGTCTGTAAATTCTGCAAATAAATTATTACCTTAATATCTGAATTATCCGTTTTGCCACCGACGTAAAAAATTTCTTCGTTTGATATTTTACGTGAAACAGAAGAAATAAAGGGTGGAGAAAGTTTAACTTGCTGGATTTCTTCTGCATTAATTCTATTACCAAAAAATAAAGAACTGACAAATATAATTAATAACAACATTAACTTACCATATTTTTGCCTATATTTTTTAAGGCTTTCAAGCTGAGATGTTATCTCCGGCGATAATGCTTTGATATTTCTTTTCGCAATTAAACCGTGATGCCATTTTTTAAGACGCCACGCTATAAATCCGAGCACGCTAACCAAAATTACGGATATAATCCAAAACCAAAACCACGGCACAATGAAGAAACCCCCGATTTTAATGCCCTGTTCGTTTACAACTTCAAAAACTGGTGTCACTACCTTGAGTCGGTCGTTAACTTCACGATAATTTCTAGCCTGGTCGTATGCACGCACAACGATGTCATATGTACCAATACCAAGCGCAAGCTGATATGGACTGGTTGATTCAACGAAAAACTGACCATTCTCTTTTAAAGCAGCCGTACCTGGACTTATTGGAATGACTTTCACTTCATAGTAAGAAACTCCGGAAAGGGCGTCTGATGTTTGGAAATTAACAATTTGATTTTTACTTGAAGTCCTCTTTGACGGAATTAATCCAAGTGAAAATTCGGCTGGTGGTTCTGTATCCACATTTATTTCAAAAGTCGTAACGCCTCCCCATACATTATCGCGTAAACCTTTTATATGAAAATAATGTGTTCCATCTACCACATTTTTGTAAGTGACACTTGTTTTGCTACCTTCAGAAATATCATCTGGATTACCAACGGGATCTTGATCCAAAACGTAGCTATATTGTTCAACCGGACTTGTGCTAGCCCAACGCAGGATAATATTTTTATTTGAATACCATTTTGACTGGTCAGTATGCGTTTCAGAAGACACTATGGGCCCGGCTGGAGGCGGAAGAATAAGATTATACACACCGTTTTGAACACCACTTAAAATGTCCGTACCATTACCATCATTTGCAAGAACCCGCGATTCATCAGAAAATTTTATCAACGTAGAATTGCCCACTTGTTTTACCCTAAACGTCAAAGATGTAATGAGGCCTGATTGTACATTTATTCCGCCGGGCATACCTCCGGTGAGTCTAACCAAACCAGTTCTATTGTCAAATATAGGCTGAGCTGTCCAAACAGTAATGATAGACTGACCTATAGTTGGTGAAACCAATTGAAGTTTATCGGGCGGAAAAAAAAGTACGGTGCTTACCGTATTAACCGATTTTCCTTCGGTATTTAAAAATATATTTACGTCAAACGTGCTACCCACAGAAAAAACACCGCTTGGCGGAGACAAAAGTAATTTTGTGGCATGAGCTGGAATAGCCCATACCATAAATAAAATAAATGTAAAAATAAAACCTACAACGGTTTTTTTAGTAAAATCCATTCTCTAATTATAATATAAAAAATGGCAACAATAAAGAATAATAAGATAACTAGAAAAAGTTTTTTTGTTATTTCCATTGGAATATACAAAGTTTTAATAGAAGTATTGCCATTATTATCGGTAGCAGAAATTTGATACTGCCATATCCCCAGCGGAAGTTGAGCTGGATTGGAAACAACCCTCCATTCATCAAAAGCAATCCATTTCATCGAGCGTATATACACTGCCTTAATACCAGATCCTGTATCTTTTACGTCAAATACGGCAAGGTAATTTACATTCGTTGGATTATTTACGGTCTTAGTAACTTCAAACACCGGCGGTACGGTATCTTTTTCTTGTTGTGGATATGACTGTAACGCATTGGCGTTAATTATAATATTTATTGGTTCTGTTATGATTTTGGCGCTTGTGCCGATTCCATCGGCATAATACACATTAGCATCGTCAAATGAAATCTGTGCAACTCCTTCATTTTTAGCTTTAAACCTAAATTCGGCTATTGTTCCGCCAGTGCCAGAAAAAGACCGAAGTATTCCACCCACAAGTATAATTATTCCGTCTCCTTGCTCCCATTGCCGAGTTTGCCATATATCAACAATAGAGGTTCCATCATTAAAAAGAATCGGTTTTAAAAGCGATTTCGGATATGTTAATTTTAAATCCAGAGCATTGATAGGCCTTGTATTATTAATGAGAACGCGCACAATAATTTCTGATTCAGGAGCCACTTTTGTCATGCTTGATACAACATAAAGCCGCTCTGCCTCTTTTGGTTGAATTTGCCCCAATGTTAAAACCGGTGTTAAACAAAAAGTGACAACAAATATGACCTTAATGATTTTTACAAGATCCATTATGAATTATGTCCAATAAAACAATAATATAGAAATATCCACCAAGTCAATTTTTCCATCTTGATTAAAATCGTATCGCGCCAAATATGGCTTGTTGGAATAATAAAGGAAAATACTTAAATCAACAATATCAACCCTCCCATCTTCATTAAGATCGGCTCCTTTGGGCGAAAACTTGGGCTGAAACAAAGGAGTAATTAAATTAAACGGGAAAGGTGGGCTGGGTAGAGGTGGGCTGCTATTGTAAAAATTTCCACCGCCTCCACTAGATGTTACACTCGCTACGGGAGAACTTGCAGATGGAAAATAAAGAAAACCAGCCCGGTGGATAAAATTTGTACTAGTATTTTCTCCAGTTATAGTTTGTCCACTACTTGAAAAATATTCAAAATTTGTGGAAGTGGATCTTCCGCCTTCAATTGTAATAACAGGATCTCGCAAAATAAAATTAGAGCTGGAGTAATCATCCGCTCTTAAAAAAGAAAAATTTGGATACAAAAAAACCAAAAGCAGAATGCCTATAATAAAATACTTTCTTTTCTGAACGAACGCTAAAAATATGCTTTGTCTCGCTATTCGAGATCTGGCGTAGCTAGACATATTTTTGATTAAGGCTTTTTTTCTGTTGGCGGCGTTGTTGTTGGTTTTGTTGTCGGTGTTGCTGCTGGCGTTGTTGGCGCTGATGCCTGAGTATTGCCGATATTAATCGGCGCAACATTTATTATCATATTACTAATGGGTCTGTATAAAATTGCCTCCTTTGCATTGGTGTAAATGAGTATCTGATCTCCCTTTTGAGTTTTACCGAAAAATGCCTGGTCTTTTAGAAGGTTAGGGTCGGTAACAGTAGCAATTGTTGGACTTTCTCCTTCCGGAAGTAAAATCAAACGGGATACTTTTGCAACAATATTTTTTACTTCTTGTTGTGCAACTTCTTGGGGATTTCTCTTGAGTTTAACCGTTTGCAAATAAAAATAAGCTGCCGCGCTTGACGTAACAATAAGCGCAACGACAACTAAGCTAAAAAGTAATTTTGACAGATTACTTTTCTTAGGAGAATTTACATCTGAAAAAATATTTGTTTCTTTTTGTACCATAAAATATTATATCCTTATTTTTTACTAAGCGACCTTTTCCTAAATATACGTAAATTATAATATATACCAAAATTAATTGCAATAATCTTAAAATAGTTAAGGATTTGTAGCTGAACTAGAGGTTGTAGATGTAGCAGATGATGAAGAGTCTGGAGCGAGAACCGGCGTAGAAGTAGAATCTGGCGCTGGAGCAGATGTTGATGCATCAGAGGCTGGAGGCGTACTTATAACCGAAGGTGTGGTTGTCGCAGGTGTTACGGAAACGGAAGCAGAGCTAGAATCTGCCACCGGCGTAGAAGTAGAATCTGGCGCTGGAGCAGATGCAGAAGGAGTAGTTGACACATCGGGAGCCGAAGCTGGCGTTGGAGACGTTGGCACCACAGGAATAGAAGCGGCAGGAGTAGAAGCTGAAGCTGGCACCGAAGGTGAACTATTATTGTTTTGATTTTGAAGCAACTGATCAAGCTGTGTTTTGGTAATACAAGTCTCGCCTCCATTATTTGCATCGCCAACGCAAAGTGTCTTTTGGTGAGTTTTATTGGCAAATACTTCGTCAAAGTATCCACGAATTGCGCTCACGCGAGCAGAAATAAAATCAGTAAGAAATTTTTCCCCAGCAGTAATTTTGGTAGAAATGATTGCCACTGGATTATGCGCTTGTTCTTCTTGGATACCAGCAACTAATGTCGTCAATCCTTCGGTTGAAGCGCTAAAATCGCCCATAAGTCCTTGTTGAGCCTTGATAGCTCCGGCCAAGAAAGACGTAAATTTGTATAAGTCAATCCCCTTTCCATCTTGCGCAAGAATTGCAACAGGAGCTTCTTCGGCAATAAGACCAAGGCGAGGTTCGTTGGTGGTGTCGGCTTTGTACATATAAGTTGCCACATCAGTTTTGTTTAACTGATCTAAGAAGGTGTCATAGGTAGTAGCGTCTAAGTGTAAAATATCACGCTTGCTTTCCCCAGTAGAAAGATTGATAAATCCTTTGGCGGCTACATTGCCGTCAACGGTAAGTTTTTCATTAGGAGCATCAGTGCCAATGCCCACATTACCATCTTTATCAACATATATGGCTGGAGCGGTTAAAGAAGCATCGGCAAATTTAATATTATGGAAAAGTGGGTTGGCAATGTTTTGGATAGCACCAACTAAATACGGAATAGAGCGACTCATGTCAAGCGTAAAGTATCCGTCATCGCCCATGGTAACACCTTCGGGAATCGAAGTGGCAAATTCTTGGGCAATGAACCCAGTGTTTAGTGGGTCTGTGTCGCCCTGATTTGTCATGTGAAATTTAACGGGACGAAGATTGAGAATATTTTCAAGAGGATTTATTAGGTCAACAATATCTTTCTTAAGTCGAGCGTCTGATGTACACGACCAATTTGCCGCTGCTCCCGGGTTAAAAGTACACGTACTAGCGGTTGCATCAACAACAGAGATTAGGTTACCGTCCAAGTGAGTTGTTGAACCGATATTAATAATACTTGATGCGCTAGCTGTTGTTTTTAAAAATTCAATAGTTTTGACACCTGTTCCACCAGCAATAGCTATTGTCTCTGCACCAGTACCAGGACCTATACCAATAAGTCCTGTTTGAAGTCCTGTGCCTCCAATAGTGATAGTCCCCGTGGTCATACCTGCTCCCACGTTGACGGCTCCGGCGACTTGAGCGTTGGCGATGTTGAC
>Ga0209515_10000359_pt1 | contig 85580 bp, 98 predicted proteins | sample Subgroupgradi54m_FD_187454 | JGI IMG/M metagenome (GOLD analysis project Ga0209515, IMG submission 187454) | Subsurface groundwater microbial communities from S. Glens Falls, New York, USA - GMW60B uncontaminated upgradient, 5.4 m (SPAdes)... ...
TTTTGATCCTGGTAATGCTAAATCAATTGACGCTAAGATTATTGCAAAAGATGAATTATGGGAAGGAGAATATCTTGATGCGACCTTTGGAGGATATTCTTTAATAACTAAAAGGAATTATAATGGTCGGAATATAAGAGATACAACAAAAATAGACGTTCCTGAACCAAAATCAATTTTTACCGATGACTATTACAAAAGAAAAGTTCCTGGCTGGGATTCTAAAGTTTCTGGAGAATGGTATAAAGATCTTGATAAATTTTTAAAAGTGCAAGATGCATTTTTGAAAGATTCACTTACATCGGGAAGAACAGTTAGATTATGGGTTGCTGATACAAACACAACATATCACACAATAACACCAGACAAAATAGAATTAATTCAGAAATATTAAAATGACTTATAACGTATTAGCATTGCAGAATTTATTATTTAACCCATGGTTTTTAATTTTAATAGTTTGGAGTTTAGTATGGAAATATATTGCAATGTGGAAAGCCGGAAGAAATAACCAATTAGGATGGTATATAGTTTTTGCTTTTATCCATACTTTAGGAATTCTAGAAATAATTTACATATTATTCTTTAGAAAGAATATGAATAAAAAAGTTGTTGTAAACGAAGTTATTAATAAAAAGGTTAGAAAAAGAAAAAAGTAAAATTACTTTTATATAGAAACCTTTATAAACTTTTTTGATATTATAAATAAAATGAAAAATAAATATGAACGATTGAATGAAATTTTTGTAATAAGATCAGAAGAAGGAAAAATTCATGTTCTTGGAACAAATGCACTCCCCTGGGATGATTTTAAGGTTTATGCTCATATTATACATGATGCTTCAAAGTTAGATGTTTTTAAAGAAGATTATTTTGCATATAGAGAAATTAATAGCAAGAATTTTGATCTTTTTCTTGATATCATTACTTTAGGTTTACATAAACTGTACACATCAATTCCTTTTATAAAAAGAGATAAAAGAAAAACAAGAGAATTTAACCAAAACTTTAATAAATTTCAAAATGCAAATATGAGTGAATTAACAGAAGCTATTAAAGATATAAGAATCTATCAAGGTACTATTGACGAAGTTGCAAATGACTTGGGTTTTGCTTTAGAACGTGTTGATACTAAAGATCCAAAAACATATATTGCTGCAGAGGATACATTTTATTTACGAGTAAAGGCTCATCTAATGGGTGCAGACGCAATTGTTCATTATCAACCAGGTTCTGCAATTGGAACCCCTGTAAAATATGCAAAAAATAAATAATTTTTTATAACTTAGTTTTAATAATCTTTAAATATACCACAAATTCTTATTATTAGCATGAAAGATCTAATTCTTAAGTATGCATTAAAAAATGCCCTTGATTATAATGGAAAAGCTAACTTTAATTCTGTTTTGGGAAAAGTATTACAAGAAAATCCAAAATTAAAAGAAAACATCAAAGAATTAGCCAAAGAAATTAATTTAATAATAAAAAAAGTTAATTCAATGAGTAAAGAAGAAAAAGAAAAAGAAATCTCTAAATTTAAATTTGAAGAAAAAACAAAAGAAGAACATGATTTTAAAGAATTAAATAACGTTAAAGGTAAGGTTAAAACAAGAATAGCTCCTGAACCAAGCAAATATCTACATATAGGGCATGCTTTAATTTTTATTATAAATTCAAGTTACGCTGAAAAATATAAGGGAGAATGTATTTTAAGATTAGAGGATACAAATCCTGAAAAATCAAGTAAAGAATATGTTGATTCTATAATTGAAGATTTAAAATGGTTAAAAATAAAATACAATAAAAAAATAATTTGTTCTAATAGAATGAATATTTATTATAAATATGCAGAAGAGTTAATTAAAAAAGAAAAAGCATATGTTTGTTTTTGTTCTAGGGAAAAAGTTCAAGATTTAAGAGGAAAAAAAATAAGATGTGAGTGTGCAGATAAATCTTCTAAAGAAAATTTAAATGAATGGAAAAAAATGCTTAATGGAAAATACAAATCTGGAGAAGCTAACTTAAGACTATTAGGAGATATGGATTCTAATAATGGAGTTTTAAGAGACCCTGTAATTTTCAGAATTAGCAACGCTAAACATTATTTACAAGGAACTAAATATAAAGTTTGGCCTTTATATGATTTTGAAAATTCTATAGAAGACAGTATTTTAGGAATAACGCATGTCGTAAGGAGCAAGGAATTTGAATTAAGAGCAGAACTGCAAGATTTAATTAAGGATTATTTAAATTTATCAAAACAAGAAATTATTGAAATTGGAAGGTTTAATATTTTAGGAGCAATAACCCAAGGAAGAGAAATAAGAAAATTAATAGATGAAAAAAAAGTTTTAGGATGGGATGATCCTAGACTAGTTACAATAAAAGCATTAAGAAAAAGAGGATTTAAACCAGAGTCTTTTTATGAACTAGCAAAAGAAGTTGGTTTAAGCAAATCAGAAACTAATATTGATATGAGAGTTTTAGCCAGTATAAACAGAAAATTAATAGATAATAAAACTAAAAGGTATTTCGCTGTTTTTAATCCTAAAAAAATTAAAATAAAAAATGCTCCCAAATTAAAAGTAAAAGCTCCTTTGCATCCAACTAATAAATTAGGTTATAGAAACATAAATGTTAAAGATGAATTTTATATTCAAGATAATCTTGAAAGAAATAAAAATTACAGATTTATGCATTTGTTTAATTTTAAAAATAATGAATTTACTTCAAAAGAGTTTGATAAAGAACTTAATGCTCAATTAATACATTGGGTTCCTACTAATGAATTTGTAAATGTTGAAGTTATAATGGATAATGGAGAGATTTTAAAAGGATATGGGGAAAAAGATTTAAAAAAAGTTAAACTAAATGAGGTTGTCCAATTTGAAAGACAATTTTTTGCCAAGCTTGATAAAAAAGAAAAAAATAAATTAATATTCTGCTTTACTCATAAATAAATTTAGATATCTAATAAATTACAAATTTTATTTATAGAAAGTTATATAAATAAGTTTAATCTGATTATTCTTAGAAAAAAAGAGGCAAAATGAAAATAACTTTTAATGTTGAAAAGAAACATCTTTATTTATTGGTCTTATTTATTGTTCTTGGTACTGTCACTTTTGTTATCGCTACAGGATACACTGGTCAACAAAGTCATCCAACTTTATTTACAAATACAATAAGATCTAGAGATAGTGATACTGTAACCGTTCAAGATAAGTTAAGTGCTGTTTGGGGTAGCAGTCAGATTTCTACGGATGTTGCTGTTGATGTTCGCGGAGGGGCTTTAAACTTAAATGGTAACAAAATAGTTGGAATTGATTGGCCTGGAAGTACACCTTTAGGGAATACACTTTATAGAAATACTGCTTTATGTGATACAACTACATCTAATTCTAATGCAGTAACAACTGTTGCGAGTTGTTCAAAACCTACTAACGCATGTGTAGGAACGTTTAATAAAAATGGACAGTCTTGCTCTATATTTAATGGTAATCCTTCGGTTTGTAATTTAATTGGTTCTTGTTTTTACAAAACACCATCAAACACATGTTTAGGTAATATAGTTGGTGTTTCTTGTACTGATTATAGTACTTCAACAAATTGTAATACTTTAGCTAACGGATGTAGTTGGCAGTCTAGTGCTATAGCTTATAATGCTCCTCTTGGTAGACTTGTTAATTTTTAATTTATTTTACATTATTTTCTAAAAAACCTGATTAACTCTTTATAATAAACTTTAAATAATCTTTTTTCTTTAATATCATGGATTTAGACGCTTTAAGATATTAACAAAAAATAAATCTTTTAGGTTTTATAGATAAATTATCCAAAAGCTTTATAAATACTTTTTTTAAGATAATGCTTAAGGAACAAAATGGCAGAGGTTATTAAAGAATTACAAGAGAAAGCCTATGAAGCTGTCGAGATAGCTAAGAAAACAGGCAAATTAAAGAAAGGTGTTAATGAAGTTACTAAAGTTGTTGAAAGAGGACAAGCTAAATTAGTTGTTATAGCCAAAGACGTTAATCCACCAGAAATTATAATGCACCTTCCTGTATTATGCGAAGAAAGGGAAACACCTTTTGTATATGTTTCTAGCAGAGAGGAATTAGGAAATTCAGCTGGTTTAAGCGTTCCGACAGCAAGTGTTGCAATCATAAATGAAGGTGATGCTACTCATTTAGTAAAAGAAATTAAAGAAGCTTCTAAGAAAAAATAATTTATTTTGAAAATGACAGATAGAGGGAATAAAAAATTTAAAGAAGTAAAACAAGAGGGAGCAAAAGTTGTTTTGACTCAATCCTCAAGTAATTTATTCTCATTAGCTTGGCCTGCAACTGTTGAGGAAATAGTCGGGAGAACAGGAACTAGGGGAGAAGTTACCCAAGTCAGATGCAAAGTTCTTGATGGAAGAGACAGGGGAAAAATTATAAGAAGAAATGTTAAAGGTCCTATAAGAATAGGTGATACTTTAATGTTAAGAGAAACAGAAATAGAAGCAAGAAAATTAACCAGAGGAAGAAAGTAAATGGTAAATTGTTCATTTTGTGGAGATGCAGTTGTGAAAGGAACTGGGAAAATATTTGTTTTTAATACAGGAAAAATTTTAAATTTTTGTTCTAATAAATGTGAAAAAAATATGTTAAAATTAAAGAGATCTGCGCATAAATTAAAATGGACTAAATTTTATGAAAAAGGCAGGGTTTCAACAAAACAACCTTGAAAGCAGAAGCTAATTAAACTTATACAAGCTAAATTTTTTTTATGAATGTTTATTACTTTACTATCAATGGCGAGATTAATTCAACATTTTTTAGTTTTCTTATATTTTCATGCATAATATTTTCTAGTTTTCCATGATTTTTTGCATTTATTTCAGCCACTATATCATACTCACCTTGAACAGTTTCTATATTTTTTACACTATGCATTTTCATTAACTTATTTGCTACTTCTTGTGCTCTGCCATATTTAGTAGTTATTAATACGAATGCAGATTCCATTTTACGCCCCCCTGAAGATTATGGTAAATATTAAAATTGTGAGGTGTAAAACTTGATGTTATTTACTCAACTTCATTATATCCGTCCATCCAAGCTCCTTCCCAATCTTCTATAGAGCCTTCATCAAGTTCTTTTTCACGTTTCCTTTCATTATATATGTCTTCTTCCTCTAATTCTAATTCTTCCCATTCGTCTGCCATTTTTATCGAAGTATATAGAAATCTTTAAATATATATACTTACTCTATATATTATATATAAAGTATATACTAAGAAAGGGGGAACTAAAATGGAATATAGGAAATTGATTAAGTTTGGAAACTCTGCACATGTAATTTCTTTACCAAATAATTGGTTAAAGAAAAATAATTTAAAAAAAGGTAATCTAATTTATTTTGAAGAAAATGGGAATGGAGAACTAGTACTAAATAATGAAATTAAAAAAGTGGAATATAAACCTACAGAATTTACTATAAATATAACTAATAAACCTCTTCAAACTATTCAAAGGGAAATAATGCATGCTTATGTAAACAATTATGACCTCATCAATATAAATGGAGACTTAAGAAAATATGGAAAAGAAATAGAAGAAACCCTAACTAATCTTTTGGCAATAGAGATAATGGAGCAAACCTCCAATAAAATTGTTGCTAAAAATTTTCTCGATATAAAAGAAGTTTCTATTAATGATAACATCCGTAGAATTGATTTAACTATACGTTCTATGGTAGGCTATTTAAAAGAAAGTTTAAATGGCGATATAGATAATTTTGATGGTATTTCTCTTTTAGATAATAATGTAAACAAAGTTAGATTTTTACTTTATAGGACTATAAATAAATATATGAGCACAAATAAACTTGATTTAAATTTAGGTCTGAATTCTTTTATAGAATTGCTAAATTATCGGTTAATAATAAATAATCTGGAAGATATTGCTGATGAATGTAAAAGAATATCAAGATTTTTAAAAACTTCTAGAATTAAAAGAAATGAAAAAAATGAAATTAAGAAAATTTATGATAAAATAGAGCAAAGCTATTTAAATGTTATGAAAGCTTATTTTACTAATAATAAAGATTTAGCTCATAATGTGGCATCTAATAAAGATGGGATAATAGATGATTGTAGAACTCTTTTTAAAAGATGCGAAAACAAAAATATTGGGGTGATTTTGGAGAAATTAAAAGGCATCGAGAGTTTTATTAGAAACATTGCCAGAATAATAATAGATTCAGAATCCAGTAAAAATGTTAAACAAGAATAAATCTAAAATTTTAAGGGATTTAGGTATAAAACCTAGCGGATTTATTAGAAGGATCAATAATACTTTAATCAGTAGTCTTGGGGATAAAATAAAAATTAAGTCCATAGACATTAAAGAAATTCTTCAAGCTCTTACTATGAAATATGATGTTATTAGAACAACTGTTAATTATAGGGATAAATCAATAAATAAGAATCGGGAACTTAGTTTAATTGTAAAACATCTTAGAAAAAATTATACTGCAACTGATTTTTCACATAAGCAAACTAAGATACATAGAAAACAAGATAATCCATTAGAATATACGAAAATGTTATTCCAATTTATACAAGGTTCAAACAATGGACATAGTGGTTATTTAGTTAAATTTTATGGGCAAGAAAATGGGGAAATATATGAAGAAGATGCTGGGGACATTAGTTTAGAAAAATTATTTCTAGAAAAAACCCCGGATTATAATTTAATAAAAAAGGCGGTAGAAGCTATTGCTGCAGAACATTCTACATGGACAACAAAAATGATGCCTAGTGTAAATGAGTTATATTGGATAAAGAAAGAAGGCAGTTTTAGAGAAAAACTACATGAATATCTTGATGTTATTTTAAACTATCATGAGGAAAAATTAAATAGTTTAGAAGAAAATGCAGTTAATTTATTTTTCTCATCTCTAGGAAATTATTTCTATGAAAATGAAAATCCAGAAATTATGAAGCATATAGGACTAATTCATTCAAACTTACATTTAGGTCATGTATATTTAAAATACAATAAAGGCAGAACTTTAGATGATATTTTAAAATTAAGCAAGGAAGATTTATATAAAGAAGATCCAGCAATAAAAATAATTGATTTAACAGGAATGGCCATAGGTCCGCAAATTTTTGATTTAGTTGATATTATAAAACATCCTGTATCTATAAACGCTTATGATTATCCTACCCAAGTTAGTCAAACAAATTTAATTGATGATTTTGTAGAAGTTTACAGAAAGAAAAAAATAGAAACAGATTTAAGTGAAGCTTATGAAGCTAAAATTGTGAATGGTGGGCTTGAAATAGAAAAAAGTAATAAGTTTCTTAGTTTCTTTTTATTATCCAACATTTATAGAAATATTAGGGCTATTTCAAAAATTGCTTTACTTGAATCTAATAAAAAAAATCACGAGTTATACAAAAAATATTTAAAACAAAATCCCAAATATCCATTATACCTCGGCTGGTATCTTGCTGATTTAGGCCAAACTTTATCTTATTTAAAAACAAACAAATTTTCAGAATATTTAAAAAGTCATTTTAAACAAAATTTAATAGATAATTTTTATAATGTCTTGGGAGATCATTTACCAGGTATAGATGGTGATAAAGTTCAGATTTCTAAACAAATAATTAATTACTAAAATTCTTCCACAATCTTTATAAACAATAATTTTTGCTACTTAATGGGGAAAAATGAAACATACTCGAAGCTTGAATTGCGTATTTGTAGGTCATGTTGATCATGGTAAAACAAGTTTACTAGATAGAATTAGAGGAACTAACATAGCTAAAAAAGAACCTGGTTTAATTACACAGTCTATAAACGCATATAATATTAGCTTAGGAACAATAGAAAAATTTACTTCTCATTTGATAAAAGAAAAATTAAAAATTCCAGGAATACTTGCCATAGATAGTCCTGGACATGCGGCTTTTACAAACTTAAGAAAAAGAGGCGGAAGCTTAGCCGACATAGCTGTTTTAGTCATTGATATAAATGATGGATTTAAACCCCAAACTCTTGAAGCTTTAGAAATATTAAAGCATTACAAAACACCATTTGTTATTGCTCTAAATAAAATTGATTTAGTTCCAGGATGGCATAATAAAGACAAAATTTTAATTAAAAATATTAATTTACAATCAGATAATACTAAAAAAATCTTGGATGAGAAATTGTATAATATTGTTGGAAGGTTATATGAACTTGGGTTTAACGCTGAAAGATTTGACAGAATAGAAGATTATACAAAACAAATAGGAATAATCCCAGTAAGTGCTAAAACTTCTGAAGGTATAGGGGAATTATTGGTTATATTATCGGGATTAGCACAAAAATTTCTTGAGAAAGAATTAGAAGTTGATATTGAAAAACCTGGAAAAGGAACTATTCTAGAAGTGAAAGATATGAAAGGTATAGGAAAAACATTACAGGTTATTTTATATGATGGAAATATAAAAGAAGGTGATAGAATTGTTATGGGTGGTGTAAATAATGCAATTGAAGCAAAAGTTAGAGGGTTATGGGAGTTAATAGATAATAAATTTGTTAAATCTACTAAAATAAGTGCTGCAGCTGCTATTCAAATTAATGCTCCAAATTTAGATGAAGCTTATGCTGGAATGCCTTTAAAAGTGGCAAATTCCAACTTAGAAAGAGCAAAAGAAGAAGTTCAGAAGGAAGTTGATGAAGTTTTAATTGAAACAGATAAATCTGGAATTGTTATTAAAGCAGATTCTTTAGGAAGCTTAGAGGGTTTAATATTTTTATTGAAAGAAAATAATATAAAAATTAAAAAAGCTTCTATAGGGGAAATAACAAAAGATGATTTAGTTAAGGCTCAAAACGATAAAGATGAATTAAATCAAATTGTCATAGGATTTAATGTTAAACAAGTTGATTCAAAAGAAGTTAGGGTTATTACAAGCGAGGTTATTTATACATTATTAGACGAATTAAATAAATTTAGAGAACAGAAGAAGAAAGAAATAGATTTAAGATCTTTGTCTAGTGTTATAAAACCGTTTAAAATAAAAATAATTCCAGGTTATATTTTCAGACAAAATAACCCAGCTGTTGTTGGTGTTGAAGTATTATTAGGAACTTTAAGAACAAATGTCATGCTAATGAAAGATAATGGATTAAATTTAGTTGAAGTTAAAGGCATTCAAAATGAAGGCAAGAGCATTAATCAAGCTGAAACAGGAAAGCAAGTTGCAATGTCTTTGATGGGGGTAACTGTTGGAAGACAGATCCATGAAGGAGAAACTCTTTATTCAGATATTACAGAAGGTAATTTGAGAAAACTAAAAGGAATGAAAAAGCTTTTAAATCATGATGAAATTGAGTGTTTGAAAGAGATTATTGAGATAAAACGTAAAAATAATAGTTTATGGGGAATTTAAAATAACATGGGTGTAGTAGAAGATAATGGAATGCCAGTACAAGTTGAAACAGGAAAAAGAAATTTATTAGATAGACTAGATGCATTAGATGCTATCCTTATTAATAAGGGTGGTATGGCTACAAGATTATTAATGGATTTGCCTTTTGATTTAGTTGATGGTGATTATAATCTAGCTGTTCATTCTCCAAGTATGGATTTAATTCTTTTATACCCACAAAATAAAAGAGATGAAATTAAAGAGATAAGAATTTATAGCAATGATCTTCCCGAACATAAATTATCTGCCGTGATTTGTGATTATAAAAATAAATCTTTAACGTTCCATTATAATAAAAATCGTATTAGAATATTAAGGAAGAGACCAAAAGGAGTTTAAAATGATAAAATTAAAAATGATAAATATTGATAACGGATGGTTTTATTAAAATGGGCGAATATCAGGGTTTAACTACAGAAGAAACAAAGGAATTAAAAAAAAGAAGCGGAAGTTTGGTTGATAGAATAGGTAGAATTGATGGTCATGATAAAAAACTTATAAAAAAAATCTTTGCAGAATTACCTTTTAATATGATTAATTCAGAATCTAAATTGGAAATAATACAAGAAGAAAAACGAGACTTTTTAGTTTATCCAATTAGAGGAAAAATTTCTGAAGTTAATTTTAAAGGAGTCGATGTCCGCTATATTTTTGGATATCATTATATCTCTTTTACCGATCATTATAAGAATAATTATACAATATACTTTTTACCTAGAGATAATTAAAAATGACAGAACTAAAAATTGTTATAAGTGAAAAAGGAAAAAGTTATGCTAAGACTTTAACTAATGATGAAAGTAATTTATTGTTAGGAAAAAAGATAAGAGATAAAGTAGAAGGAAGCCATTTTGGATTTAAGGGATATGAATTTGAAGTTACTGGAGGAAGTGATAAAGAAGGATTTCCCATGAGAAGAGATGTAGAAGGTATAGGAAGAAGAAAAATATTTTTAACCAAAGGAACAGTAGGAACTAGAATAAATAAAAAAGGATTAAGATTAAGAAAATCTATAGCCGGCAATACTGTTTCTCAATTAACTTCACAAGTGAATTTAAAAGTTCTTCAATCAGGATCAAAGCATTTAGATGAAATTTTTAACAAAACACCAAAAGAAGAATTGAAACAGGAAGTTAAAGAATAATTTTTTTTAATTCTTTTATCTTTTCGAAATCAGAGTCTCTTGTTAATAATAACATTTGGTTTTCTATAACTTGAGACGCTATTAATAAATCAGTTAGAGAAAAATTCATTCCTAATTTATCATATTTTATCTTTAATTCAGATAATATTTCAGCTGTTTTTTTAGTTATTTGTAAAATTTCAAAATTATTTATAAATTCTAACGCTTTATCTTTATTCTTAATATTTTTCTTTTCTAGACCATTCAAAAATTCATAATAGGTGATAAACGTAATTTTTGCAGGGTCGGAATGCAATTTAATTATTTTATAAATTTTATCTAACGTCGTTTTATTCTTTCTTTCTATATCAACTACTATAGAAGTATCAAAAACTAAAATCATTCTCTAAATCCTTTCTCTTTTCTAGATTCTTTTACACTTTTCATAATAGCATTTGCTTCAGATTCAGATAAAATTTTTTTATTATTTAATATTTTATCCCAAAAATTATTTTTGTTTTTGTAATCATTAATTATTAATCTCATTGTTTTACCCATATTCATTTTATTCTTTTTTGACATCATTTTTAATTCATTCCAAGTTTCTTCATCAACATTTTTAATTGTCCTGGTCGATTCCATAAAAGTAATACAGTAATACTTATATATAAGTCTTTCTGATTTTATTTATTTAAAGGTAGATTTATAAATACTTTTTCTAATTTTTTAATTGATGGTTAAAGCTAAAAAGCAAACTGAAGAATTTATTCAACCAGAAATTAACCTTGGTCTTGTTGGACAATAGGTAAAGTTGAAGCTTTCCTTACCAAAGACGTAGATCATGGTAAATGTCTGGTTGCTGATGAAAGTATACTTATAAACAACAAGCTGGTTAAAGGAAGAGAATTAATTAATCTAGCCAAGACTAAAGGAAATCTTGTTTATAAAAATGATGATGAAGAACTTTATAATTTAAATAATTTATATACTTATTCTTTAGATAGAAATCTTAAATCTAAAAGAACTAAAGCTAAGGTTTTTATTCAAAAATATAAAGGTAAAATACGATATGTAAAAACAAATACGGGAAGAGAGATAAAACTTACAAAATCCCACCCATTACTTGTTAATAGAGAAGGAACTTTATTATGGTTATCAAGTAAGGATCTTAAAATGGGAGATTTTATTGCTGTTCTTAGAAATATTAATTATCAAAAAAATAGTGATAAAATTATAAATAAACAATATGAAAAAGATTTAGAAGAAAATAGTATTATCTTAATAAAATATGAAGACTTTTTAAGAATTAAGAATAAAACAAATAATTTTAAAATTTTTGAAGGTTGTAGTTTAGAAGATTTTAAATTACTTTGTGCATTAAACCAACAAACAAAAACCAATTTTTGTAGGACCATATCATTATCTCCAAAATCATTTAATCAAGCTATAAAAAATAAAAATATGCCTCTTAAATTAAAGAATAAAATTTTAGATTATTTTGAAAAAATAGGTGTAAAAAAGCTTAATGTGGATGAAATTATACTTTATGAAAAGGCTTATAATGAAAATTTTACAAAATTTAAAGAGTTTGATTTAGACCATAATTTTATAAAATTTTTAGCTTTTTTATTTTCTGAAGGTTTTGCAAGAAAAAATACTATTTGTTTAACGCAAAAGATATATAAAAATATGAGAGACGAAGTTCTTAATTATTTAAAGGAGCATGGTATAAAATTTAGAAGCTATAATGATAAAGATTTTAAAATTAATAATAAGTTATTTATAAAATATTTAGAAAATAAATTCGACCTTATTTTAAATGAAAATTTAAAGATTCCTTCTTGGATATTTAATTTAGATAAATCTTACAAGAAGATTTTCTTAAGATGGTTTTTTACTTTTGATGGATCTGAAGAGGGACATTCTGGTCAGATAACATTAATACAAAAAAACAAAGATAATCTTAATGTTGTTGGTTATTTATTAAGTGAATTTAATATAATGTATTCTTATAACAAAGTTTACAAGTATGCTACAAATACCAAAGAAAAAATAAGACGACCATATTATCGTTTGACCATCTCTGGAAGAGACAATTTATCGGAATTTACAAATAAAATCGGTTTTAATGACAATTCAAAAAATAAATCTATATTAAATTATATTGAGAGCGTAAAAAATAGTCCCAACGGAAAAAAAATTAGTTTACCAATTAAAAACTTTAAGGATTTAATGCAGAAACAATTTGGTGATTTAAGAAAACTTAAATGGTTTTACAACATTAGAGATGTAAATAAAAAAAATATCATCACCGAGAACTTTCTAAAAAAAATATTAAAAGAAATAAAAATTTCTCAAGGGAATTATTTTGAGAATTATAAAAGAATTATGGATAGTAATATCTTTTTTGATAGGGTTTCTTATATAGAAGACGAAAATTATGATGATTACCTAATTGATTTAAATGTGCCAAAATATCATACTTTCTTTGCTGGTTTTGGAGGAATTCTTTGTCATAATACAACATTAGTTGAAAAACTATCTGGAAAATGGACAGATACTCATTCTGAAGAACTTAAAAGAGGAATTACAATAAGGTTAGGATATGCTGATTTTTCAATATATAAATGTAAAGAACATGGTTTAAACACTAAGCCTTTATGTGAAAATTGTAAGTTACAGAGGAAAATTTCTTTAATTGATGCACCAGGGCATGAAACCTTAATGGTTACAATGTTATCTGGAGCAGCTATTATGGATGGTGCTTTGTTAATTATATCTGCAAATGAACCTTGTCCGCAACCTCAAACTAAAGAACATTTAATAGCTTTAGAAATAATAGGGGTAAAAAACCTCATAATTGTTCAAAATAAAATAGACTTAGTTTCAAGCGAGGATGCTCTTTTAAATTATAATCAAATTAAAATTTTTGTTAAAGGAACTATTGCAGAAGATGCTCCAATAATTCCTATAAGTGCACAGCATAATGTAAATATTGATAGTTTGCTAGAAATAATTCAGGAAAAAATAAAAACTCCTGAAAGAGATCTTGAAAAAGATTCTTTATTTTTTGTTGCTAGAAGTTTTGATATTAACAAACCAGGAACTAAAATTCAAGATTTAAAAGGGGGGGTTTTAGGTGGAGCTTTAAAACAAGGAATATTAAAAATAAATGATGAAATAGAAATAAAGCCAGGAATTAAACGCGAGTTTCAAGGAAGAACAACTTGGGAGTCTATAATTACTGTAGTAGAAAATTTGATGTCCGGTGGTTCGTCTATAACAGAACTTAAACCAGGTGGAAGTGCAGCTATCTTGACTAAATTAGACCCTAGATTAGTTAAAGCAGATTCTTTAACAGGGAGTTTAGTTGGATTAAAAGGAAAATTACCCCAGGATTATTATGAATTTATGCTCAAACCTAAATTACTTGGAAGAATAGTTGGGGCAAAAGATGAAATTGTTGTTGAGGCTATTAAAAAAGCAGAATTTTTAATGTTAAATGTTAATTCAGCTGCAACTGTTGGAACTGTTGTTGAATTAAAAAAGGATTTAATTCATGTTAAGTTAAAAATTCCTGTATGTTGCAATGTTAATGATAGAATAACTATTTCCAGAAGAATCGGGACAAGATGGAGATTAATTGGATATGCAAGCATAGTAAAGTAAAGTTTTTATACTTTTTGTATTATTAAAAGTTTATGACATTAGAAGAGGATATAAAAGAGGAGTTTAGAATAAGTGCTAAAAATAAAAATACAGATCAACATCAAAAAATTTCTGATTCTGCTGAAAATTATATAAAATTTTTATTAGATCTAAAAGATGCAAGACCGAATGGTTATTGGGGTATAGACGCAGTTTATTTTGGATCTACACCACCAGCTCGTTTTGAAATTAAAACAGCTTCAAAAACTATTCAAGTTTATGATACCCAACTTTATTATGATACAGACAAATCCAGATATTTTCATATTTTAGTTAGAAGAGAAGATAAACTTAAAAGTTATATAAAGAAAAAAGGAAAACATGGAGAATATAAGGTTCTTCATAACTTCAATAATATAGAATCTTTGTTATTTAATTTTGGAGACATCTTTATTTTACCTTTAGAATTTGTTAAAGAACACTTCATAATTCAAAGAACTAACGAATTAGTTGGATATAAAGAAAAATATGGTAATTCTAGAAATTATAATTATTTTCGTGCAGCAAAAAGAAAACAAGTAATGAGAAAACTGCAAAATGTAATTAAAAGAAAAAGAAATGGAGAAGAGGTCTCACATGACGAACGTATAGGTGAAGGTTTAACTTTTGGAAAAGCTAAGCAAATGATCTTTGGTTGCGGAGAACATTATGAAGCATGTAGGAATTCTAGCACCTTTAAAAAAAAACACGTGTATGAAGTTATAAATGGCCCACTTATTTTTCCAAACCAAAGTGATAAATCAAAAATTTTCTTAATGGATTATGATTATAGGATTATTGATGACATAGTAAATAGGTTATACCAAAATCAAGAAAACGGAAAAAATAAAATACAAGAAATTAATCAATTAAAAAATGAGAGACTAAGTTTATATGAAAAATTGAAAAATAATGGATATATGGATGAAAATTTGAAAATAAAGCTTGATTCTTTATTAAAATGGAGTACAAAGGATTTATTAGATGATCAAATAAATCTATTTACAGAAAAATCTCGCAAAGAAACTTTACAAACTACAGATCATTTTTAAAAAACCCACCATTTTTGTTATTACTATTTACAATAAAATTCTCTCGGGAAAATTAGGAATAAATAAATCATTTAAATCACCAATATTTTTTATTCTTGATTCTTTAAATGGATAAATCATATAATCTTTTGATATAATTTTCCCATTTTTTTTACTTTTTTTTAAATCAGACCCTGGTTTAATATGGCAATATTCTTTTACTGGGCATTTATCCCAACATTCTAGCCAATCAAACTTAGAGCAAACATTGCTTCCAAGAACCCATAAAGCTGAATCTAGATGTATAATATTATAATTATATTTTTGAGCAAAATAACTTAAAAATTCTTGTAATTTTAATCCAATTATATCCCTTCTAAAACCTAATTCTGCATCGTTAAATTTTGGTTTTAATATTCCGAAAGCTAGTAATATGGTAACATCATGAAAATCTATTTTAGGTGGTAAAGCGTTTTCATTATCAAAATGAATTAAGTCATGTTTAATGTAGAATGTTAAAAGTAAAGAACTTAAATTTCTTCCATAACCATCAAATTCTTTCAAAATTTTTTTGTGTGCTTCTTTTACATCTTTAATTTCTAGAAAAATATTTAGTGGATTTGAATCATATTTATCTGTTAATATTTTCGAACTCGAAATAATATATCTAGCAAGCCTAACCGGGGTTGGACTTCCTATTTCTAAGCCAAGAACATATTCTAATGTGCCTTTTTCAACAATTTCATATTCTGTAGGTGGATAAGGTCGATCTGCAAGAGATTTAGAGTCAAAATATTTTTTGTCTTTTTCGTGTAATTTTTTAAATTTAGCATAATTAACTTGACTTTTAACTCTTGCATCCCCCAAAATAGAATAAAAATAAAATAATGCCTGTTCGGTTTTATTAGTCAGATTACTTGGTAAGTTATAACTAGGGCACTCTTTTTCTTTAGGTAAATTAAATATTCCTAATCTATTTTGGTAAGAATCATATAATCTATCAAAAACTATTCTAGCCCTGTTTTCATCAAAATACAAATTTTTGGTATCAAATTTTGTCAATTTAAATAAGATTATTATAGAAAAGGCTTTTATACTTTTTGTTATTTAGAGGTAAGATGGAAGAGGGAGATATAGATTTATTTACAGCAAATCCTGGAGCTATTTATCGTGTAGGAAGAGGTTATAACCTTCAAAATTTTGTTAGAGAAGTACTTAAACTAGATATATTTTATAAAGATCAGTTGCACCTTCATCCAAAATTTACTTTTGAACCGGAAAATTACAGTGAAATTAATAATCTTGATTCTTTAATTGTGAATATATTATTTGAAGATTTTTTTGGCAAAATTGAAAATAGCTTATATGATCTGAGTTATGTGGTTGGAATTTATAAAAAAAGGCATTTAATTGAGTTTTACATAGAACATTCAAGTAAACCAAAAAATCCAAAGAATGGTCCTTTATTTAAATATAATCTTAGAATTATACCAATGTTATTAAGAAAAGATTTAGAAAAGTCTCTATCTAATGAACCAACTGGTTTGGTTGCAAGGTTAAATAAGGTAGAAAGCATAACTAATTCTTTAAGTCGTCTTTTGACAAATATTTCTATAGAATCGGGTTATAGATTTGATCCTGCATCATCCCAAGAAAGACTCGCTGCTGGGAAATTTGAAACTAATAATGAGCCTCATTTAACTATGATTTCTGTTCAAGATGATAAAGTTGATTCAAAAGACCCCCAATTTCTTAGAAAAATAATGGATTAAAAACATTTTTAAACCAAATTACCTTGTTCTTATTATGAGAAATAAGATTGAAACTTCTAATAAGGAGATTATTGATATCTTAAAGGCATGGATTGTAATCTCAATATCTTTTGCTGTAATTTTAAGCAATAGAGATGTTTTTTCTTCTAAATTTTTTACTAATTTTATTATAGCAGCTTTAACAGTTGGAGTTGGTTTTTTATTCCATGAACTAAGCCATAAGGTTTTAGCACAAAAATATGGTGCAATAGCTGAATTTAGAAGTTTTGATATGATGCTGGTATTAGCTTTAGCAACAAGTTTTTTAGGAGTTGTGTTTGCTGCTCCAGGAGCTGTAATGATTGCTGGGGGAAATATAAATGTTAAAAGATATGGGAAAATAAGTGCAGCTGGTCCAATAGTTAATTTAGTTTTAGCTATAATATTTTTTGTTGTAAGGACTTTAAATTTTAGTACAACTTTTAATTTAATTGGACAGTATGGATTTTTTGTTAATTCCTGGCTTGCTTTATTTAATATGATTCCATTGTGGGAATTTGATGGAAGAAAAATATTTGCTTGGAGTAAAACAGTTTGGGTAAGTATTGTTGCAGTAGCTTTAGTATTTTTATTTGTTCTTTAAGACCTTTTTTCTATCATTTTCTTTAAATCTTCTTTCTGCTTCCGGATAAAGATTATATTTAAACGCCATAACAAAACAATTCTAGAAAAGCTTAAAAACCTTTTTAATAAATATAATCCGGATAAACTTCTTGATAAGGTAATTTAATTTCTTTAATTTCTTTTAAATCACTTAAATCATTGGCTTTTACTTCTTTTCCTGAAACAGTGTAAAGAACATTATTTATATACAAACTTCTCCTTATCTTTGAATTGTAATTATAATAATATCTGTCTTCTATTCCAGGATAAAGACTATGACTTATCTTTCCTTTTAATTCAAATCCTTTATCCAAGTTTAGACTAAATACATAAGCTCCTTCAAATGTTGGCTGAGGATATTCAACTTGCATATTTATTGAAATAGGAATAACTAATAATTCTTTTTCTTTATCAAATAAAAATGCTTTATGATCATATAATACTTCTGAATCACTTCCTTGTTCTCCTATTACATATTTACTAATTTCTTTAGGATTATTTACATCTGAAACATCAAATAAACTTAATTTTATTCCTTTAATAGCTGTATAATATATCGCTCCTGGGGTATGAACTTTATCTGCATCAATACTTTCATCAACATCTTTTCCTATACCAATTACATGATCTTTATCGTAAGGGTGCAGGTAATCTGAATAACCTGGAATCTTTAATTCTCCTAAAACCTTTGGATCAGTAGGGTTTGATAAGTCTATAACAAATAAAGGATCTATTCTTTTGAATGTAACTAGATATGCTCTATCTTCCATAAATCTTACAGAATAAATTTTTTCATCTTTAGCTAAATTTTCTAGTTTTCCTATTACTTTTAAATTTTCATCTAAAACATAAACGTGATTCAATGAACTTTCCTGCCATTGCCCTGTTGTTGTAGCTATTCTGAAATTTCCTTTATACTCGTCCATGGAAAACTGATTTAAAACTTGTCCGGGAGCTTCTCCCTTTGCTTTATACTCTATTTTATCTTTATTTATTGAAATTTTATATATTATTGTTTTTTCACGTTCTTTTTGAATTTCTATTTCATAATCTTTAGTTTTTTCTTCAATTTTTTTCATTAGTGATCCTTTTTCATTTTTATCTAATTTATTAAAGTAATTTTCTAATGTATCTTGAATTTTAGATTGTTTATCATACTCGTTTAAGTTTTTATTATCTATAATACCATTAATTTTTGCTTTTGTACTTGAATCTACTAGAGGAATAATAATATTTTTTATTAAATCTTGTCTATAATTAAATTCATTAACTTGTTTTGGAGATGTTAAATAAATATTATCTTTACTTACGAATAAGTTCTGTGAATAACCTGTTAAGAAACTATTTTCATTTAATTCATTATTGTCTAGATTTAGAGCAAATATAGTAGTTAATCTATAATTATAGTCTGGAATTGGGAAGTAATAAATATCACTAACTTGAACAGATTTTTCTCCTATCATTGGTAATACAATATCATTATTTTGATAATTAATAGGCTGATTAGCTATAACATAAACAAAATTATCTATCATTCTAGAATCATAATAATCTCCATCATAAACAATATTCTTTTCTAGTTTAGGATTTTCTTTATCTGAAACATCATAAACTTTTATAAAAGATTTCTGTGAGTAATAATATGGTCTTGAAATACTTGGTGTAGCAATGCCCTGTGCAGCGATTTTTTCAGCCATTAATGGAATAGGATAATTATATCTTTCTCCTCCAAAAACAACCACCTTATTTTTATTTACAAATATCTCATTTATTGTTCCATTAACGTTTATAGTTGATGAAATTTGAGCTTTTTCAGCTGGATAAGCATTAATAATAGTTAAATTTTCACCAGAAACCACATAAATATATTTATCATCGTTTTTTACTATATCTGCTTCATCTACACCTTGAACTTGAACATTTGTTGTTGAATGTGAAACAGTTCCACTATCGGTAGAAGCTTTTTGTGCTAATGGAGCTGCAGTTTCTCTAATACCCCCGGAGTAAAAATTCTGTGCTTGATTATTCTTAAGAAAATCTTTTAATTCTTGTTCTGATGTAAATTTTTTGACGTTTTCATTATTAATTGGATTTATCTTTTCAACTGAATTGAGTATAACTACTAAGCCTAAAACTAATGCTAGTCCAATGATTACTAAACTTTTTGCTTTTATCATAAAAGTAATAAAATAAGCTTATATATAAACACTTTTAAGACTTTGAATTAGATTGAAGTTATTAACAAATAGCTTTTTAAATTTTTACATTTTATTTAAATTATGAATGAATATGTTAAAATAGATGAGTATATTATTAAAGATCCTTATATAGGTAATGGGATTGAAAAACTTATTTCTCTTATAGATATGGAATATTATACCAAAATTACGAGTAAAGACATGGAAGACCTTCTTTCTTCAATGAATCTAAAATCGTTAGCTAAGGACCCTTTTAGGAGAGTTGGTATGAATGTTTCTATGTTTAATTATCATTTAATAAATTTTTATCCTGACAAATTTGTTTCAAAAATTATTAAAGGCCCAAATTTTGAACGAGCAGTGAAAGAAAAACTTTTTGAAATTCTAAATGTTAATCATTTTGATGAAGACTTTCCAAATAATAAACCGACTGTAATTGGATTACAAGAAGATAAAAAAATTAGAGAATTATATGGGTTATCCAAAGATTCAGCAGTAACGGGAATTTTATTATTTAACCAACCAATTAGAATGTATCCTTTTAATAGAGAGACGGGTTTGTATAAAGGACAAAATTCTTTCGAAGATATAGCACATTATGCCTTTTATTAATTATTCTTTACTTATTTTAGCTACTGAAGAAACTTTATCGTTATTCTCTAATTTAATTATTCTAACTCCAGAGGTTACTCTTCCAATAACAGAGATTTGATTTACCAATAATCTTATTGTAATCCCTTTCTCAGTTATTATCATTATTTCATCATCTTCATAAACACTTTTAATTGCAACAACATCTTGATTTCTGGAATCTTCTTTCAAATATTTAGTTATTATATTTGTTACACCTTTTCCACCTCTTTTAATTAACCTATATTCTTCAACCTTAGTTCTTTTTCCATAACCATTGCTTGTTATTGTCAATAATGTTGCATTATTATCAATTTTTTCCATTCCAATTACATTATCATTTTCATTTAGTTTTATTCCTCTAACTCCAATAGAATTCCTTCCTACACTTGTAACATCTTTTTCATTAAATCTAGAAGCTAAACCAAATTTAGTCCCCAAAATAATTTCATCATTTCCAGAAGTCAAAATAACATTTACTAATTCATCCTTATCCATTAATTTGATAGCATTTAACCCAGAACTTCTTGGATTTTCATATTCTTTTAAAACAGTTTTTTTAATAATCCCATTTTTGGTTACAAATATTAAATAACGCTCGTCAAATTTATTTACTGGAAGTATGGCATTAACTTTTTCATTTTCCTCTAATTTTAATAAATTAACCATTGCTTTCCCTTTTGAATAACGTCCTTCTAAAGGCAATTGATAAGTTTTTAACTGAAAACATTTTCCTTTATTTGTAAAAAATAATAACATATTAAGATTATTTGTTATAAATAAGTCTCTAACTAAATCTAGTTCCTTAGTTTCTGTGCCAATTAAACCTTTTCCGCCTCTTTTTTGCTGTCTATATTCATTTAAAGGAGTTTGTTTAATATATCCAGAATAAGTTAATGTAACCACAACATCATTTTCCTGGATTAAATCTTCTGTTACAACATTGCTATAAGAATCCTCAATTAAAGTTTTTCTTGCATCGCCATATTTATTCTTAATTTCTATTAATTCATTTTTAATTATGTTATATATTTTACTTTCACTGGCTAAAATTTCTTTTAAGTCTTTAATTAATTTTAATAAATCATTATGTTCTTCCTGAATTTTATTTTGTTCTAAAGAAGTTAATCTTTGTAATTTAGTGTCTAATATAGCTAGAGCTTGTTCTTCTGATAAACTGTAATTCTCAATTAAATTTAATTTAGCTTTTTCAGCGTTATGACTTTTCTTGATTAAATTAATTACATTATCAATATCTTTTAATGCAATTTTTAAACCTTCTAGAATATGAGCTCTTTTCTCAGCCTTATTTAAGTCAAATTTGGTTCTTTTTGTTATAACAATAAATCTGTGTTTAATAAAAATATTAATTAAATCTTTTAAATTTAATATCTTTGGCTTGTTTTCATCTAAAGCTAACATTATTATTCCAAAAGTTTCTTGCAATTGAGTGTGCTGATATAATTGATTTAAAACAACTTCGGGGTTAACATCTTTTTTTAATTCAATAACTAATCTCATTCCTTTTCTATCGCTTTCATCTCTGATATCACTTATCCCTTCTACTTTTTTGTCTTTAACTAAATCAGCTATATTTTCAATTAATACTGTTTTATTAACTTGGTAAGGAATTTCTTCAACTATGATTTTTCTTGGCTCAATTTTTGTTTTTGCTCTTACAATTATTTTTCCTCTTCCTGTTTTGTAAGCTTCTATAATTCCTTGTTTTCCAGAAATAATTCCTCCGGTTGGAAAATCAGGGCCTTTAATTACATTTACCAGCTCATTTACTGAAATCTCTTTATTTTCTATAACTAAGTTTATTGCATCGATTACTTCATTCATATTATGGGGAGGAATATTTGTTGCCATACCAACTGCAATACCAGAACTTCCATTAATCAATAAATTTGGAATCTTACTTGGTAATACAGTTGGTTCTTTTAAACTTCCATCGAAGTTTGGCATAAAATCTACGACTTCTTTATCTAAATCGTATAAAAGTTCTTCTCCAACTTTGCTTAATTTTGCCTCGGTGTATCTCATACTCGCAGGTTCAGAAAAATCTATACTAGCAAAATTACCATGTCCAGAAACTAGAGGATAACGTAATGAAAAATTTTGCACCATTCTTACTAAAGAATCATATAATGCAGCATCACCATGGGGGTGGTATTTAAAACAATCACCAACAATCCTTGCCGATTTTACAAAAGGTTTATTGTTTGTTAGACCCATTTCGTGCATTGAGTAAAGAATTCTTCTATGAACCGGTTTTAATCCATCTTTTGCATCTGGAATCGCCCTTGCAGTTATAACAGACATAGCATAGTCTATATAACTTGACTTCATTTCTTCTTCAATTAATCTTGTTTGGATTTGTTCCGGCATTTTACAATCCTTTCCTAGCTTTTTCAATGTACTTCTTAAAATTTTTATAATACTTATTGAGTTCCTTTTTACATACTTCTAAAGATAGAATATTATATTTCTCATCTAATTTTTTTTCTGCTTGACCTAAGGCATCATTAAAACTAAATCCGCGATTACCTAAAGCTGTTAAATTAGAAAAAAAGCCTTTTGGGTGAATAAACCTATAACAATCAGCATTTGCACAAATTTCTGCTTCTATACATTTAAATTGAATATCTTTATGGTGAGCTTCTATACAATTAATTACCTTCTCTTTTATTGAATCATCAATTTTATATTTATCTAAAAATTCTTTAGTTGCTCCAACCCCCATTTTAATATGTTCTGATAATTTATTTTCTTTAATTGCTTGACCTAATTTTAAATCCATTAAATAGACTCCTAATAAAACAATATTTTTATCAACTTTAAATTTCTTAGCTAATTTTAATCCTTTTTTCTCTGTAATTTCAAAATTAATTAACGTAGGAAATCCAAATTTCTCTATTTCGGAGATTGCATACTTTTTTGCTTCTCTTACAACATGATTTATTTCTTCCATTTTATATATCTAAATTTTTAACCTCGCTAGCGTGTTGTATTATGAATTCTCTTCTTGGTTCAACTTCTTCCCCCATTAATGTACTAAATATAGTGTCTGCTAAAATAGCATCTTCTATTGTAACTTTTTTCAAAATTCTATTTTCAGGATCCATGACCGTTTCTCTTAGTTCTTCAGCATCCATTTCTCCCAGACCTTTAAATCTCTGTATCACAACATCTTCTCCAATTTCTTTAATTTTTTCCTTTAAAGCATTTTCATCTCTTACATAAAAAGAAGTTTTACCTTTAATAATTTTAAATAAAGGTGGTTGTGCTATATAGATATAACCATTATCAATTAATTGTTTAGCATGTCTATAAAAAAATGTTAATAGCAAGCAAGAAATGTGGTTTCCATCACTATTATGTAAAGTTAATCCACCTATACCACCAATGAAACTTCTATTTAAATCAACAGCTAAATCATAAACAAATTTATCATTAGAATTTATTTTTTCTATGTTTAATACTTTGACAGCTTGGAAATCCTTGTTAACATTTATAACATACCTTCTATCTGTTCCATATCTAACTTTTTTAATGTAATTAATTAATTTATATGCATTTTTATGATCTTTCCATACGGGTTTTGCCTTCTTTAATTGTTTTACAGAGCCAATTAAAATATTATGAACATCATAATTTGATTTTATTAAAACATTTTTATAATAATGATTTTTTGGTCTCATTTTTATTATTGAAGGTAAAATTCCCAACTGCCTATATAAAAATACCACCCCCTCCATTAATTTTTTTGATGTCGTACTATGCCCACATACTGGTTTACTCATTTTACCTCTTGATTTACCAACAAATGCAAAACCATCACTTTGCATTAATCCCTTTAAAAATTCTATTTGTAAATTTTTATTTAAATTAAAGATTGCATTTGGAACAAATTTATTATACGCATATTTACCATTCAATCCTAGATATTCTAATAATTTATCAAAAGTATAAGAATTAAAATGAACCATCAGACAATTATCTTTATCTTTTTTTTCTAGTATAATATTTACACCCAAAGATTTTTTAATAGCTTTTTTAATATTTTCTAAATAATATTTTTTATCTTCGCCCAAAGAAAGACTGTATCTATAAGGATTTTTTTTACCTTTTGAAGCATTACCATCGCCAATATACCAACCAAGTAAATAACATATATATTTATCAAATTTAATATTTAATTTGATTGGAGTTCTATAATTTTTCAGATAATAATTTTTATAGTTAATATTTTTAATTGATTTATCTAACCTTATATGTAAGTCAAATTTTAAATTATTTTCATTAACATTTAATATTTTTAAATATTTTTTGAATAATTTATATTGAGGCATTACATTATCATGTTTAAATTCCCATTGTTCAAGACCCATAAAATACAAACCTATTGCTTTTTCCATTTTTTTACTAATTATACCTTTATTTTTTCTGACAGAGTTTAGCCTCTTCCATTGTTTTAAATCTAAATCAATATAAGCTTCATCTGGGATCCTGCTTAATTTGTCTTTTCCTATAACTCCATAAATCCTATTTATTTCAACATACTTAGTTAAATCAGCAAATAAATTTTTATCATTTCTTGGCAACTTTTTTGGTATTAATATATAATCTTCCTTTGTAATATCTTTTGTTGCTTTTGTACTAATCTTTCCATTATTATAAACAAAAACACTATGATAAGGAGTTACAGTTACGTTATAACCTAAATTAGTTTTTATTTTATATAAACTTGTTCTCAAAGGATGCTTGACAGTATTTGCGATGGGTTTTACTATATGCTCCCCAGGATTAATTGAGAAAGAACTTATTTTATTTTTGTTAGGATACAAACAATTATCAACAAAATTCCCAATATGATCTTGACAAATTTCATTTTTTTCATTAATATACAATAAAGGAGTATCACCTGAAACGCTATCTGCATCTGTAAGAATAATTATTTTATGATATCGAACTTTATCTACACTAAATTCTTCTCCAATCCCCGCACCTATCGCAGATATTAATGTGGTAATTTGTTCATTTCTCAACATTTTATCTAAACGAGCTTTTTCAACGTTTAGAATTTTACCTCTTAAAGGAAGAATTGCCTGGAATTTTCTATCTCTTGCTGAGATTCCCGTCCCGGCTGCGGAATCCCCTTCTACGATAAATAATTCTGTTTTTGCTGGATTTCTTTCTTGACAATCTGCTAGCTTTCCAGGAAGACTTCCAGATTCTAAAACGGATTTTCTTCTAGCTAATTCTCTTGCTTTTCTTGCAGCTTCCCTAGCCCTTAAAGCGTCTAAAGCTTTTGATATTATAGCCTTAGCCACGTTTGGTGTTTCACCTAAAAATATATTTAAATTTTCGTAAACTATCGAGTCAACTATACCTTTAATTTCAAGATTTCCTAGCTTAGTCTTAGTTTGCCCTTCAAATTGAGGTTCTGGAACTTTTAAAGAAAGAATAGCAGTAAGACCTTCTCTTATGTCTTCTCCTGTTAATTTAGTCTCATTTTTTAGATTCTTTTTAATGTAATCGTTAAAACCACGAGTTAAAGCTGTATAAAACCCCATTAAATGAGTTCCACCTTCTATTGTATTAATATTGTTCACAAATGAAAAAACACTTTCTGAATAAGAATCATTATACTGGAAAGCTAATTCAACTTGAATATCTTTAATTTCTTTAGAAAAATAAACAACATTTGGATGTAATTTATTCTTGTTTTTATTTAATTCTTCAACAAAACTTTTAATTCCTCCTTCATAATAAAATAATTCTTCTTTATTGTTTCTTTCATCTTTAATGCTTAGTTTTAGTCCTTTATTTAAGAAAGCTAATTCTTTTAATCTATTTGCTAGAATATCATAATCAAATTCAGTTGTAGTGAAAATCGTTTTATCGGGTAAAAAGGTTACTTTTGTTCCTGTTTCTTCTGTATCTCCAATAATTTCTAATTGAGAAACTGTTTTTCCTTTTTCATATCTTTGCTTGTAAATTTTATTTTCTCTTTTAATTTCAACTTCTAAATATTCACTTAAAGCATTTGTAACAGAGATTCCAACGCCATGTAGACCACCTGAAACTTTATAGGATTTTTTATCAAATTTTCCCCCAGCATGCAACATAGTCATAACAACTTCTACAGCTGGTTTATTTTCTTCAGGATGAATATCTACAGGAATTCCTCTTCCGTTATCTTCGACTGTAATAGAATTATCTTGATGAATTATAACATTTATTTTATTAGCATAACCTGCTAAACACTCATCTAAACCATTATCTAAAGCTTCTTTTACAAGATGATGCAGTCCTCTAACTCCCGTATCACCCACATACATAGAAGGTCTAACCCTTACTGCTTGTAAGTCTTTTAATACTATAATATTCTCTGCTGTATATTGTTTAGATGGTGTCATATTTTAAATTCCCCTTGAAATATTATCATTAAAAAAGATGTCAAACTATAAAAATGTTTCTAGGCTAAAAACGTTAAATTTTAATGTTTTAAGGTTTATAGTAATAAAATAGGAAATTTTGATAGGAAGGTTTATAAAGAAAATTTGTATGATTTTGAAATAAGATTATTTAGCAACATTTTCCCATAGGTATTTATAATAAAAATTTATAAATTTAGCTTTCAACTTTTACTTTAGAGACTAAAGCATCTAAACTTTTTGGTTGTATAAAACTTATATTATTTCCTATTACAGTTAAGAATTTATTCATATTAAAATCTACCTTAACCTTTTTATCTTTTAAATCTGTAATTTGAGCATTTATTTCAATTAAATCTTCAGCTATAAAGCGTGTTAACAGGTCTTCTGTTAGTTTATGTTGATTAATGTATCTAACCTTATTATAGCTAATTTTCTTAACATTATCATCTTGTTTAATACTATAAGTTAAAACTCCTCTAAAACTATCCCTGCCATAATATCTTCCTATATGTCTTTCTATACTTATAGAAACTTTTTCTGGTTTTCTTTTTAGAATATAGTCTGTGATTTCATGATGATATACTGGTTTGTTAAAAATTAGATATCTAAGGCTCTTTTTCATAAGAAAACTTTTATTAATAACTTATTTATAAGTTTATCTAAAAAATTTTTTCAAATTCAAATCTAAAAAATGTATTCTTATCTTTAATCTCAATTCCAGGACTTATATCTTTTTTGAATATATTTTGCACTCCAAGCATGAACATTACCCTAAAATCAGGTTTTTGCAGTTTTATAGATGTTCCAAAATAAATATCATAAAAATTTAAAGCTCCAAGCTCTCTGAGCTCTTGGTTATAAATTTTATTGTTAATTATAGATCCTCTTTCTAATAACAATTTTCTCATTGTAATGTTTTTTAGACTAATTCCTGTTAATAATTTATAATCTTCATTAATATAATACCCTAACTCTAAAAAAGGATGTAACACATTATAATATGGATTTTTTTCAAATTCAACTTTATAGTATGTAAATTCTTCACCTGGAGTTATTATATCAAACCCTGGGTTATTTATATATGCTCTTGCATGTATTCTTTTATCATAACCATATATCCATAAATTTCCAATTCCTGTACCAAATATAAATTCAAAGTTTTCTTTATTATAAGCCCATCCTAAAGCAAAATATTCTAAATCTAAGACATTTACATTTCCTAAATTTCCGGGTTGTATTGGCGCATTATTTTTAGGATCTATACTCTTTCTAATGTGAAAATATCTTTCTTCTTCTGGAATATTTTCAATATTTCCAAGCTCTGGGTAAAATGAAAACCCTAAAGCTCTCATCAAAAAATTTATTCCTTCTTGATTTTTCTTTCGTTTAAATATTCCTTGATCAGTATCTTGCGCTTCTAAATTATTTAAGAATAAACTTGTGGCTAATGCAGAATATACTAAGAACTTCTTTATACTTCTCATTTTTACCCCCCATTAGAAATATTAAAAAGAATTTTAAGTTTATCTATTTGGAACTTCTATAAGAAGCACTTTACTTTCTTGAAGTATTTCTATCCCTATATTATTTACATCTGTGATTTCAGCAGAATCTCCGTCTTCAAGAATTTTATTTTCAATCTTAATTTTACCTTTAATTATTAAAATAAAAACCCCATTTTTAGAATTATTTAATTTGTAGTTTAAGTTTTTTTTGTCTTTAAAATTTCCTAAATATAAGAAAGCGTTTTGATTTATAACTTTCTTATCCACTATTAAAATAAATTTATCTTTAGTGTCTGGAATAAGTTTTTGTTTGTAACTTGGTCTAATATCAAGTTTTTTGGGTTCAATCCAAATTTGAAGAAAATGAACTTTATCTTTTTTTGAAGGATTATATTCTGAATGAGTAATTCCAGTACCAGCGCTCATTATTTGTACTTCATTAGAATGTATTAAACCTGAATTTCCTTGATCATCGTTATGCTTTAAACTTCCTTCTAATACTATTGAAATAATTTCCATATTTTCATGATTGTGCATTCCAAAACCTGAATTCGGATTTACAATATCGTCATTTAAAACTATAAGTTTACCAAAATTCATTCTTTTTGGGTTATAATAAGTATTAAAACTAAAGCTATGTTTGCTTAATAACCAATCTAATTTTGTAATTCCTCGTTCTTTACTTTTTTGAACATTGATTTTCATACAATGGATAATATTTTAGAATTTAAATAATTAAGGTAATGTACCCTCACCTAATTTAGGTGTTTTTAAGGCATTTACATCTGCTTTATAATAGTCTTTTCCAGTAAATCCAAAAATCCCTGCTAGAATATTTCCAGGGAATCTTTTAATTGCTGTATTATATCTTTGAATGCTTTCAATATATCTTCCCCTTGCTACAGTAATTCTGTTTTGTGTTCCTGATAATTCATCTGTTAAAGCAACATATTGCTTATTTGACTGTAATTGAGGATAATTTTCAGCAGTTGCAACAGCATTGACCAAAGCTGTAATGCCATTGTTCATCTGAACTCCAGCTGTATCTTTTTCAAGTAAAGTTTTAGAAGTCTGCCATCTAGATCTTGCTTCTGTAACTTGAGTTATTAAATTAACTTCTACTTTTGTTGAACTTGAAACTACAGAAACTAAGTTAGGAATTAAATCAGATTGTCTTTGATATTGATTTTCTACTTCACTCCATTTACCATTAACATTCTGATCTAAAGAAACAAAAGAATTATATTTTGAAATAAAATAAATTATTAAAATTAAAGCTATTCCTAAAATTATGAATAATGTTTTATTCTTTGAAAAAAAGTTTTCTTTAACCATATTATTATTGTAATCTATGTATTTAAAAAAGTATCTGAAAATTTAATCTAACACAGTATACCAATAGAACTTTAAAGATATCAAATTTCTTTAATTTTTTATTTAATATTTTCTTGAGGGTTAATGACCTTCTATCGCATTTAAGCCACTATTTTTTTTACTTTCTTTTATAGCATTTAGATAAGCGGTATATTCTCCTTGGGCTTTTTGTATTACTACTTGATCAACCTCGGATTCTCTATCATCGACGGATTCATGAGTCATTTTATTATAACTATATCTAATTACTTTTTCAATTTTGCCATCATTATCATTATGATCTTCATAAACTATTTTATCTTCTTCTTCTACTTCCACAAAACCATTTTTAAGGGTGATTATATAAGGACCTTTTGGATAAACGGTAAGGGTATTCTTATAATGAAACGGTACCCAGGTAGTTTGAAAACTTAAATATTCCCTATTTAAATATTCCCTATCCAAAGTAGCATCAAAGTCATAAGTTCTGTTCTCGACTTTACAACTGTTTAATATTAATGGTGCTAATAAAGTGACTAAACCCATCTTTGCATTATTTTTTAATTGGTTTACTAAATTTCTTAAATTCATTTTAATTACCTAAAAATTATTAGATTTAATTAATATATAAATCTTTCGTTTTGTTACTCTTTAGAAATAGTTATCTTCCCGCTCCTCCACCACCACTCATTCCACCACCAAAACCTCCAAATCCTCCGCCAGATAAACCCCCTCCTGAAAATCCACCAAATCCACCGTAATATCTTCCACCTAAGTGAGTGTTTGAAAATGTTTTTTGAACTTTCTCTTCATGCCCTTTAGTACATTTATAAATATAATAACCTGCAATTAGTCCAAGGTATTTCATTTCTAAATTATCTTTTTTGCATTTTCTTTTTCCTGTATTAATTATTTTATGAATGCTTAAGATAAATATAATTAAAAATATTAACGGAAAAATCAATGGAAAAAAAGAAAGATAATTATAACTTTTTTTACTAGAAATAACTTCTTCTTTGTTCTCTTCAATTACTTTAGAAACTTCTTTTGTAAATAAAATAATTCCCTGTTGAACTTGTTTTTTATCCCTGTAAGGAACATAATTTTCATCTAATAACCTTCCTAATTTAGAATCTGGAAGAATTCCTTCTAAACCATAACCTGTTTCAACTTCAATTCTATTCTCTTGTAAAGAATATAATATTAACAATCCATTATCCTTGCCTTTTTTACCAATTTGCCATTTACTAAATAACTCCGTCCTATATTGTGCAGGAGATAACGGTTTAGATGTATTAACTGTTATAATAACAACCTCTGCTGTTGTATTTTTTTCAACTTGGCTTAAAGTATTTTGTAATTCATTTAAATCATTTGAATTAAATAGATGAGCAAAATCATTTACATATTTATTATATGGATTTGGAAATTCTTGAGAACTTATAGGATATAATAAAATTAAGAACATTAACAAAATAAGTAATTTTTTCATAAAATACTGAAAGTTAATTAAGATTTAAGTTTAACTATTTTTTATCTTTTTCTATTGGAGATAATATTGTCATTTGTATTCCTTTTATATTATTTAATTCTTCAACTATTTTAGCTAACCCTTTTTCTTTATCTATTAAACTTGGACAAATAACATAACTATAGGAAGCATTTTGATCAAAAGGAGAATGACTTATTGTATAATAACTATGTCTATCAGAAATTTCTAAGATTCTTTTTATAATGTCTTCACTAGCTTTTTGTTGTACAAGATATTCTTTATGGACATATATTTTAATTTCTTCCATATTCTTATATAAATAATTAAGTTTATAAAATTAACTACATATTTTCAGTTAGATTTTGTTAAATACCTTTCTAATAATTTTTCAATATCCATTGTAGCTTTTGAATATTTTTCATACACGTAACTAAAAAGTTTTTCATTATCTTCATATTCAATATATCTATTCCGATCTTTAATTAATTTTGAGTTTATTTGTTCGTGAAACTCTTCAGTTGTTTGAGAACTTTTTATAATGACATCTTTTAAATCAAATACTAACTTTTCACCAGTAGACTTGACTATATTTGTTTCTTTAGTTCTAAATATATTTGGAAATGTTGGATCCCAAACCATTTTAGGGTTTAGATAAAATTTAAGTAATCTTAGATTAAAATTTATCGAATTATCTCCTCTGCTATATACTAACCCCTTTGTTTCAACAGAATAACGATTATACTCTCCATTTCCTGGTAAATCAACAATATACTTTAATTCTTCTAGTCCGCAACTTTTTAATAGATTACTCATTGTTTAGTAAAAAACGAGAAAATTTATAAAGCTTTTTAAAAAATCACATATTCTCAGTTAAACCCTTTCTTTTTCTAATGGCTGTAATTACTTTTTGCTGTAATTCAAGTGGAAGTCTTTCAAATACTTGGTCAATAACATAATGGCTTCCTCTTCCGCCTGTTGCACTTCTTAAATCAGAGGTTAACCCAAACATTTCAGCTACAGGAAGTTTAGCTTTAACCTTAATATAAGCTTCATTTTGTTCTACTTCTAACATCTGTCCTCTTTTATTGCTAACTAACTTGCTTATTTCTCCAAGATATTCAGAAGGAGCATCTATTTCAAGAATTTGTAAAGGTTCGTACATTGAAGCTTGAGCTTTTGACATAGCTTCTCTTATCGCATCTCTTATAGCTGGAAGAACTTGTGCTGGTCCTCTATGAATGGCATCTTCATGTAATTTAGTATCTGTTAAAGTAACTTTTAATCTCATACAAGGTTCACGGGCTAAAGGACCTTCATTCATAACTTGTTCAAAACCTTCTAAAACTAATTCGATAACCTCTCCAATATGAACTTCTCCCTTTGTTCCATCTATCAAAACATTTCCCTTGTAAATATCTCTGTATTGTTTAGCTGCCTTGCTATCTAATCCTAGTTTAATTAAAGTCTCCCATAAAGTTTTATCTTTTTTCTTTATTCCTGTTTCTGGAAGTTCTCCTGACCTTATAGCTTCAAAAATATTATCTTCCAAAGGCTCTACTTCAATATAAAATACATTATGCTTATTTGGAGTTCTTCCTTCAACTTCAGGAGATTTTTTTTGAATAGTTTCACGATATACAACAATTGGAGAACCTGTAATAATATCTAACCCCTTTTCACTTTTAATTCTATTTTCTATAACTTCTAAATGTAATTCTCCCATACCAGACATTAAATTTTCTCCTGTTTCCTGATTAATCTCAATTTTAATGCTAGGGTCTTCTTTACTTACTTGCTTAAGAACTTCAACCAATCTTGGCAAATCAGAAGGTTTTTTAGCATCTATACTTTTAGTTACAACAGGTTCAAATATATGCTTAATAGCTTCAAATGGGGTAATTACTTTGCTTGAAACAGTTTCTCCAGCATAAGCATCTTTTAATCCGACTAATCCAATTATATTTCCAGCAACAGCTGAATCTACTTGCATTCTTGTTGGTCCTTTATAGATATTAACTTGCTGTACTCTAACTCTTCTCTTCGCTAAAATCATTTCTACTTCTTGACCTTGTCTTACCGTGCCAGAAAATAATCTGCCAGCAGAAATTTCACCAGCGTGTTTATCAATAACAATTTTAGTAACTATAAATGCTACAGGTCCATTAGGGTCACAATTAATTAAAGCTTGTCCCTCTTCCGAATCAATATCACCATGCCATATTTTTGGAATTCTATAAACTTGTGCTTGCTTAGGATTGGGAAGATGGGTAACAACCATATTTAGAACAACTTTATGCAAAGGAGCTTTCTTAGCTATTTCACTAGGATCATCTTTTGCGTAAGCATCTAAAACATCTTTAAAACTTACTTTATGTTTTGTCATGTATGGAACACTTAAAGCCCATTTATGAAATGCAGAACCAAAACAAACACTTCCATCTTGAACGCTTAAAGCCCATTTTTCTTTAAATTCTTCTGGAGCAATATTACCAATAAATCTATTAACTTCTGTAATAACTTGAGTAAGTCTTTCTTGAATTTTTTCAGGAGTTAATTTAACTTCTCTAACTAATCTGTCAACTTTGTTAATAAATAAAACTGGCTTGACCCTTTCTCTTAAAGCTTGTTTAACAACTGTTTCTGTTTGAGGCATTATTCCTTCAACAGCATCAACAAGAATAATTGTTCCGTCTACGGCCCTCATTGCCCTAGTTACATCGCCACCAAAATCAACATGCCCTGGAGTATCAATTAAATTTATTAAATATTTTACATTATCTACGTCATGAATCATTGAAACATTAGCAGAATCTATTGTAATTCCTCTTTCTTTTTCATCTTCTCTGAAATCTAAAGTTAATTGCTTTCCAGCTAACTCTTCTGAAATCATTCCTGCACCAAGAAGTAGATTGTCGCTAAACGTTGTCTAAAAGGAAAATTAAGATTTTTCTCTTAATTTTTTTCCATGATCACTCCACATTAAGCACGTTTACTTGCTTAAATAATGTGGGCCGCTATAGCGATATTTCTGATCTTCTCTTGATTGTTCATTAATTCACGAATGTGTTCTGCTAATATATCTGCCATTAATTATTTTTCCTCCATATTTTTATTAAATTTTTAGTTTTTGAATGGTATTTAAATGTTTTTGTTGTTAATTTAAACTTTTTATTATATCTGCTTTGGTTATCAATCCTATCAAATTTCCTTTTTCTTTTACCAAAACTATAGAATAATATAGTAATAATTGTTTAATAACCTGTAGTCGAGTATTTTGAGCAATAATTGGAGGAACATCTTCCATAATATCTTTAGCTTTCAAATTTTTAATATTATCTAAGTTTTTGTTTAATATTGAAGACTCTGAAATTAGCCCAATGACTGTGTTATTGTCTAGAACAGGTAATTGTGAAATATTATATTTATTCATTAATTTTATTACATTAGAGATTTTTTCGTTTTGATTTACTGAAATAATATCCTTAACCATAATATCTTTAGCTTCTTTTTCAGAATTTTTGGTTAATAAATCTAATGCGTTTTCTATTTTTTTTACATTAGAGTAAGTAGGATCTATTTTATTAGCTTCGATTTTAGCAATCATACTTTGACTTACACCTGCTTTTAAGGCAAATTGATGCTGTGTCAAATTAAGCTGTTTTCTTATCTTCTTTAATTGAGTTATATCAAATACCATAAATTTAACTTATTTTTATTATTTATAAATATTCCTATAGGAATAATTTTAACAGAAAATTATTTATATAATTAATAATTCTCATATTAGGAGTGATTAAAATGCCTGGCGGAAGTTTAACCCTTTATTTAACAAGAAAAATAGTTGAGGATCCAAGAAAAGTTTATGCTAGGTGCGAAACTTGTGAGACTCATTATAAATCTAATTATATTGGAAAGCACTGCAAAAATGATGGAGGGCTAATTAAAAAAAACTACTCTAGGAATAAAATTTTGAAAAAATATAGAGAACTTTTGATTTTACGACAACCTTTAAGATTTGGTAAAGAACTAATTGATTACAGTTGGAGCTCTGGGTTTTCTGGTTTTGAAGAAGATGGTTCTAGGAATTGTAAATTGCCTTCTAAAGATGATATTAATGAATTAGAGATAAAAGCAAAAGAAATTGGAATTGAATTTAAAAAAGGTTCTTTATGGGAATTAATTGTTGAATCATCTGAGACTTAGTTTATTTATGATAAAGAATATGAAAGAAACTAATGAAAAATCCATTGAAGAACGTTTGAATTTAATTGAGTTACATTTAGATATAATAAAAGATAAAAAAATTGGTATCAAACTGGAAGACGAGGAGTTTGAAAATGTTGTTAAGTATCTATTAGATAATAAATATCCCATAAATCCCGCTCCATTTAATATCTTAATTTTATATGAGTATTTAGCTGATATTTTAGAAGAAAGAGGTTATAAGTTTAATAGAATTAGAATAGTCCGAAATAAAAAAACAATTTAATAAAAAATTAAATTAAAATGAATGAAAGACAAGAATTAATAGAAAAAGTTAAACAAGAATCTTTAGATAGATTTACCGATATACAATTTTTAGATTATATAGAATTTGAAAAAGCTGGAGAAGTTTTATTTAGTGAAAAATTGCCATTTGAAATGTTAGGTGATCAAGCTTTAACTGTTTCAAAAAATATTGCGAATTATCTCGATCAAATTTATGAAATTAAATTTAAACCATATAATAAGATTATTAGAACCGCATATATTATGGATAAAAAAGAACTAGAAAGAATATGTAAAGAAAGAGAGCAAGAAAGAAAAAAAGGTTATAGGAAATTAGCTTATATATGTTCTTCAGAAAAAAGACTTGAAGCACACTTTGCGAATTTCGAGAAAAAATATAAGAAATTGGATAAAGTAGATAGAAAAAAGATAAGACAATGGTATTTATCAAAAAGAAAACAAATTAATCATATTATGAAAATGACCGGTAGAAATTTAGAAGAAAGATTAAGTAAAATTGAAAATAATTTAACTGAAGTAAAATGTCATATTAAAGAAGAAGCATCTAGAATTGAAGAAATAGAAGACCCTTTTGGAGACCCAATAATGTATGGGGTAAAGTTTAAAAGTGAAGAAGATTATCAAAAGGCAGAATATTTCTTAAGTTTTATTGATATGAAAGGTGAGGGGATCATATTGTTAGAGTCAGAACGAATTTTGATAATGGAAAAGAAGGATTTAAAACAATTGGATAAAGTAAAACTAAAGTATGAAGATGCATATTTAATAAAATCTAATTGTTCTCCAAATATGGAAAATGAAGTATTAAAACATTATTTTTCTTAAAATAAAATCATCAATGTTCTTAAAAGTTTAATATCATAATATTTATATAAAGTTTGTAAATTATATATTCATGCAACATTTAGCAATAATGAAGAAATCCTGGAATTTAACTAATAAAATTTTAACTGGAGAAAAGAAAATAGAGTCAAGATGGTACAAAAATAAATATCCCCCTTGGAATAAAATTAAAGAAAATGAAATTATATATTTTAAAGATTCTGGAGATCCTGTAACAATAAAAGCAGAAGTTGACAAAGTTTTACAATTTGATAATTTAAATGAAAATAAAGTTCTTGAGATTTTAAATAAATATGGAAAGGATGATGGTATTGAAAAAGATAAAATAAATTATTTTTATGAAATGTTTAAAGATAAAAAATATTGTATGCTAATATTTTTAAAAAATGTTAAAGAAATTAAACCTTTCAATATTGATAAAAAAGGTTTTGGTTCAATGAGTGCTTGGATAACTTTAAACAATATAGATAAAATTAAAGTCTGATATAATATGCAAAATTAAATTTTTTATTCTCCCCAACTCTTTAAAAGTTATTTTCTTTGTCTTGTTTGCATAATATACTAAAGGTATATTATATCTAAAATTATCTTTTGATTTCGGGTGCCTTTTTTGATTTGGAGCCTTCTGCGAACTTCTTTTTACATTTGACGGCTGCCAAAGGCTTATTTTTAAAATTTTTTTAATTACTTTAGAAATTTCGAATCTTGTACAAGTCTCTTTGTATTTTTCATATTTTCTCTTCGCATATTTATCAGTAACAACAAAGAATCAATAATCATAATTTTTATTTAGTAATTTAATTTTATTTAATATTTTCTATCTAACTCGGTCTGAACAATAGTAATGCATTGAGAAGCATGATATTCAATCTTTCCCAAAGAAACCTTTTCAGCATTTAACCTATCTAAAAAAATTTCTGTTTTTCTTGGCAAACCAATATAATCTCCAAAAATAAATAAAATGTTTTCTTTAAATTCAAACTCTCTAATATCTTTTCCTTTTTTATGCAAGTAAACTAATTGTTTATCAGAATTTTCTTTTACAAAAGCTTCAAAACTTTTTTTACTAACTATTATTCCAGGATTTATTTCTAAACTTTCATTTAATTTTAGATTTTCACCTTTTTCCAAAGCATATTTTATGAATTTTGAAATACCTTTTTCATCAAATGCAAAACCTTTTAGTTTATTTCCATAAAAAGAAATTAGCTTAGGTGGAAATTTAGGACCTTCTAAATTAATATGAATTATAGTATCTTCTCTTAATCCTTTAGCTAACCATAATGCATTGCTAATGCACCTAGCAACAATATGCATTTTTCCAGCACTTTCTAAATCATCTATATCAAAATCAGACGTATGCGCTTTTAATGCTTTTAATAAAAATTCTCTCATAATTTTTAGCTAAAATAGAAGAATAAAAGCTTATTGTTTTAGTTAGACATCATTCTGAGGATTGACCTAAATGAGTCATTTTTGTATATGGTGTTAGGAAATTTTAAAAATAAATCGAAGTATGCTCTTGCAACAGCTTTTTTTATTTTTGGTAAAGACTTTTTACGTTCTAATCTTTTTTCTAATGTATGATTTAAATACCAATTAACCCTTGCTTCTGCTATTCTTAGATAAATCAGATCTTGTCCTTCAAGTGTACGACCAAACTTTCTATTAAATTCTGATAAATCTTCATTTATTCCTAAACGTCTTAGGTTAAATAATGCTGATTCTGTATTTCTTTCTGTAAAAACAGGATTTGCGTATTTTTTATCTCTTCCAGTTAGTAAAAAGTAGTAATCTAAAGAAGCTAAAGCATCTTCGTCTGGTATTTCCACCATATCACCTAATGATTTTGATTTGTATATCATTTTTTTGATTATTTCAATTTAAATTTATTACTTTTACACATACATATTAAACCTTGTGGAATTTCATTTCCAACGTAAATTGATCCGCATTCTTGACATATTATGTTCATTTTAATTCTCCTTTGGTAATATGATAATATTTAACTCATTTATAAATGTTACTATTTTCGAATAGTTATTTAATAGAAAGATTGCTATTTAAAGACATGACAAATTTGACCCTAATAAAAAACTTTTTAAATTTAACTAATCTCTAAAGTTATGACAGATATTTCAGATAAACTAACAATCCAAGAAGAACTTGAAATATGGAGGAAATTTTATGAAAGGAAAGTTAAACCTTTAATTAATCAAGGCGAGTATATGATAGCTTCTTTTGAATTAGGAAATATAACTTATCTCATGTTAGAAAGAAAAATTGAGTTATTAAATAAAGTTCATAGTGGTGGTAGTTACGTTATTTCTGCGAAAATCTTAGAAGAAAAACTTCAGATTGCCACCTCTATTGAAGATGTAAAAGATGATGTAGAAATATTTGAAGCATATCAAGCACAGACAAAATTACAAAGAACAGACTAATTTAACTCATCTACTTGCATCAGCTTGTCTTTCTAATTCTAATTTTTTAGTAATAGCAGTACTTCCTTGATCAACTTGATAAGCTTTAAGAATTTCATCAGCTAAAGCTTCAGTCATATTTACTTTTTTATTGAATGATTTTTGATAAGAGCCCTGGACCATTTGTCTTAATGCTATATCTATTCTTCTTTGAGGAGCACATTCTACAGCTTGAGGATACCTTGCTCCACCATATTCTATAGTTGTAATTTCTTCTCTTGGTGCAGCATTCTCTAAAGCTTTCACAAAAACTTCTACAGGATTTTTTTTAGTTTTTTCTTCTATGATTTTAAAAGCTTGATAAACAATATTATAAACCTTTATTCCTTTTCCAGAAGCTCTTCCAGAAGTTGTTTTATGTTTTTTCCCTTTGTGACCTGGAACCATTAATTTATTTATTAATCTTTCAACAATATTATTTCTATTTTTCCAAAATCTGGTTTTGGCAAATTTTCCACCTGTTCTCGGAACTAAAATTGGATGTACATTAATATAATTTTTTAATCCAGGATCTTGAACTTGCAATCCAGAAATTTCCCACATATTAAAAATTTTAAAGTTCATTTTAATTAACAACCTCATCTATACTTTTCATCATATTTAGTAAATTTTCTTGGTTCTTTTCTTTAGCATTCCCAGAAGTATAAATAAATTCCAATGCTCCAATTCGTGTATTTAATTTTATAAAATGAAATCCATTATTATTTGGTATAAATCTATAGATTCCTGCTATTGCATCAATAGTTCTTCCTGAGTAACCTTTACTTAAAAGCAATTCAGATATTTTATCTAAATTTATTTCTTTTTGATTATAAATTAACAAATCATTACCATAATCAATTAAAGGTTCTTTCATTATTGCCATTTTATCTTCTACCCTTCTCAATTCTTCCTTTTAATAAAGCATCTAAACTCTGATCATTTATTTTTATGACTTGCCATCTAATTCCAGGAATATCTCCTTTAGCTCTTCCCTGTTTTCCACCAATAGCTTCTATTATAACTTCATCGTGTTCGTTAATAAATTTAATAGCATTATAACCTGGAACAAAAGCTGTAACTTTTTTACCATTCTTAATTAATTGGGTTACAACACAATTTGAAGTTAAAAATCCATTTGCAAAGAAATTATGATTTTCTGATAAAGTTGTAATGTCAACTACTTCTGGACATGAAACTTCTTCTATTTTATCAACGGTTTCCCAGACTAGTCCTGAAAAACCCAAACCTTCTGTTGATTCAATTAACCAATCATCAAAACAAATATCACTTAAAGCTAACATATGCAACCATCCTTTAACTTTTCCAGAAGTCCAATCTTTTATGTTATGGTATTTAATTTCTGGAAATTCATCTTTTATTTGTTCTAATATTTCCATATTTGATAAATTGTCTTTATCTAATTCTATTACTCTATCATAAGCTGCTAATCTTTTTGTTAATTTGATTTGTTTTTGTTTTAAATAAGCATAAACATACCTTGCTAATTTTTCTCTTTTATCTGAATAAACAAAACCAATTTTACCATATAAATTAATTAAATTTTGCATTTCATTTGATAAATAAACTCTTATTTTTTTACTTATCTTACCATCTTTTCTAATGCAATGATCTTCGATTTTGAATTTTAATACTTCAACACCAAATTCGTTCAACAATTTTTTAATATCCTCAACAAACTCTAATCCACTTTCAACTAAATCTTCTCTTTTATTTAATGAAAAATAAGGCGTTCTAAAACTCTTTAAGCTTAATTGAGGTTCTGGTTTTGTCATTTCACTTCCGAAATAACTTGCTAAGAATAATTTTTTTACCCATAAAGGAGAATTCATAATCCATTGTGGAACTTTAAATTTAGTATCTGTTTTTTTTCCTATTGGTGCTCCGAGAGCTTTGAATAGGGTAAATAAAATCACAGAATCAATGGAAAAAAAGGTTGATATCCCTTTTACTAACAATTCCTTATCATTTTTAATATATTTTATTATCCCATAACTTTTATATTCTTTTATTTTACCTGATTTAAAACCAGCTGTAATTAAATCATTATTAATTAACTCTAAATCAATTTTATTCCCACAAAAATGTAGAGTGCCCCTCTTACTATTATAACTTGTAGCTTTGTACCATCCAATACTACCATCCCCAAATAAGTGAGAGAGTAATTTTATTATCGCCGGTAACTTATTCGAATTAAGTTTTAATGGTAACAAGTCTTTATCTTTTAAAATTTTAACAACTCTTTCAACATTAATTTTATTATCAGAAATGCTTCTTATTAAAGCCTCTTCAGTTAAAATTATATCTTTATTTTTTTCATATAAAATAGGTTCAATCGGTAAAACAGCAACTTTTTCTTCCGAACTTATTTCGTTTAAATCTTTCATCCCATTTTTTGTGTAAAATGGATGATCTCCTGTCGCAATTAAGTTTCTTCCTTCTTTTGTTGTAATCTTAAATGTTTTATCACCATTTACTTTATGATAATGTGTTAATTTTGTAATTTCTAAATTTCTTGTTTCTTTATTAAAAGATAATATTTCTGTATTTAATAAAGAATTTTCTATATCTTTTATTGGAAAAGAAAGCTGATTTGAGCTTAAAATTAAAGAAGAAGGTGAAATACACTTCCGCATACCTGAATTAGGCTGTTTTGCCTCCCTTTGTGTTTTCTCAAGAACAATTGCCTTTGCCATAGGACTTCCTCTTAATGGATCTGATTTAGCTTTTGAATTAAACGCTCTTCTTTTAAACCAAAAATCATGCCATCTATTCTTCTTGTGTCTATTTCGAAGTTTTCTTCCAGACCCAAGTCCTCGTGATTTGTTTCCCATTTTTATAATCCAGCATTACTTAATAAATTATAATATTTTTTAAAATCTTTAGATCCTTTTTTATATATTTCTGGTTTTGATACCATTTTAACGCCACTTGGCGTATCGAAATATGACTCTATCCTTATTATTTCTTCACCTTCTTTTATAGCAATTAGTTTAAGACCAATTTTAGGTCCGTCTGCATATACAACTAATCCTTTCTCCATTTGTTGATCATCTGAAATTCCAATTACCTCGGTTTTATCTCCTTTAACAATTCCTTCTAAACTTTTATTTTCTTTGTTAATAATTTTTAATCCGTCTGTCATTTTATAATACCTTGACGCTTAAGTTATAATAATCCTTAACAAGACTATTTAATTCGTTTAAATTTTTGCTCTCTCTTCCAATTAATAAACCTTTACTTTTTCTATCTTCAACCTTAATTTCTACTTCGTTGTTATTTAATGCCAAAAATACAGGCTGAATCGGGTAAATAAAGCTTTTTACGAATTTTAAAGGATCATCATTAAATTCTACTACCTTTAATCTCTTATGCATCAGATTTTCAAGTGTTTTTATATTTTTCCCTTTCCTACCCAATGCCTTAATTAACTCACCTTTATCAACTATAAATATGAATTTTTCTTCTTTTTCAATAAGATCTTTAACTTTAGATTTTGTAATGTTTTCAAATAAATTTATTTTTTCAATAATATCTTTGTCAAGTAATCTCATATTAATAGCCTAAAACAGAAATAGAAAATTGTTTTTTACAGATAACCCCTAATTGTTCATTATCTTCTTTAGTTTCAGCAACCTCAATTTTATGAAGTTTTGCTAAATGCTTTATATCTTCCCTTAATATTTGAGGACAATTAGACGCAACAAATACTTTTTTTATTTTTCCAATTCTTAGTCTCTTTAAAACTCTGTCTGTTCCAATAATAACTTTGTTTTCTTGCAATGCTTTTTTCAAGTCTTCCATTTTATTTTTCCTTCTTTGTTAATTTACTTCTCATTTTAGCAATTAAATCTGGTAATCCCGTTCCCAAAGGAACAGCTTGATTAACCATAACATTTTCAATTACAGAGTTAAGGGTATCTTCTTCTCCAATTAAACTAGCATTAACAATATGCTTTATAGGTGTTTCAAAACTTGCCCTTGCTAATACACTTTCTTTTTCAGCTGTTATTCCAGATCTTGTAACTCCTTTAATTCTTCCTGAATTAGTCATTGCGTCTGCTAATAACATTATATGCCTTATATCAATATCCAAACCTTGTTGTTGTATAACATTTATAGCTTCTTTCATTATAGCTTGTCTTGCTGCTTCTATTCCTAAAACATCTGCCATCATGAAAATATCATTTGTTGTTGTTCTTGTTACATCTACACCGTCTACTTTAAACACATCTTTTAAATTTGATCCTGAACATAAAATAACAAATTCTGTGCCATTAAATATTGGAGAAACTTGCACTATATCTTTAATACCTTTAACATGAACTTCTTTAGACTTTTCTTTTAGTTGGAATAATTCTTTTAATCCATGCTCTTCTTTTTTTGGTTTTAAAACTAACTTATCTTGAGTAAAACTTACTTTGATTTTTTTTAGTTCTTCTTCTAAAATTTTTTCTAATTGTGTTTCTGTTATCTTTAACTCTCTCATTTTTTTCTTATCTAAAGTAATTTCAACTCTTGATTGAGTTAAATTTAATGAAAATTCAGAAGAAATGTCCTGTAACTTTGTTTCAACTAATTGAGCTGCTATTGCTTTAACTTTTTCTTTATCTTTGCTTCCATGTTTCAAGTAAATTTCTGTTCTAGGAGTACTTGGTTCTTTTCTAGCATCAAATAGTTCAATTAATCTTGGCAATCCTAGAGTAACTTCTGCTTCAGCTACACCTGCAAAATGGAATGTTCTTAAAATCATCTGCGTTCCTGGTTCTCCAAAGCTTTCAGCTGTTATTATTCCAATACTTTCACCAGGATTTATTTTAGCTGCTTCATATTCTTCTTTTACTCTTTTAAGTACTTCTTTTTTCTTATCCCCAATTCTTGCTTCTTTGCTTAATTCTATAGCTTCTTCTTCTAATTTTTTTGGAAGGTCTTGATTAAACATTTGCTGCAACCTCTTTAACTATTCTTTTAACATTAATTATACCACCTTCTGTTTTACTGACGTCTAAACCATCATCACCATAGCTGAATTGTATGATTCTTTTGGTTGCATCCCTAACACTTCCGTCATATTCTACTCTGATATCTTGGAGAGCATTAGCTAATCTTCTGTATAAATAACCTGATTTAGGAGTTCTTAATGCAGTGTCCATAAGAGAATCTCTTCCTGTCATTGCATGGAAAAAGTATTCGTAAGGGTTTATCCCAGATCTATATGAATTTTTGATAAATCCACGGGTTTCAGCCTCTAAACTCCCTTGTTCAAAGGAACTTAAAGTTCTGTTTTTATAACCAACATTTACCCTTGATCCTCTTAGAACTTGCTGTCCAACCAAAGCTGCCATCTGTGCTAGGTTTAAGAAATTTCCTTGAGCACCTGATCTGGCCATTAAAACAGTAGAGTTTTTATCAGAAACATTTTCATAAACAGTTTCTCCTATTTTATCTCTTAGTTTATTTAATAACTGTAAGATCATATTTTCTAATGTAATCTCAGTAGTCATTCCAGGAAGAGCTTCTAACTGATTATTTTTATATTTTTTAATTAAATTATTAATTTCATTTATAGTCTCATCTATTTTTTCTTTATTTTTCTTTAATAAATCTTCAGGAAGATCTGTGTCATTTATTCCTGTTGTAAATCCTATTTTTAATAAAACTTCTATTCCTAGTTTAAATATGCTACCCATAATAATTAATCCATTATCTTCACCGTATTTTTTATATATGGCTCTTATTAAAGTTCCATTATCTTCCCCGATAGTTGCTTTATCGATAAATCCTTCCATTAACCTTCCATTTTTAATAACAACATTTTCATCGTTTTTTGCATTTCCAACGAAATCAAAATCATTAGGAAGCAATGCTGAGAAAATATCTTTTCCAGAAACTAATTTTCCTGATTTTAATTTACTAAAATCACTTACACCTATATTGTAAAGCATTTGTATAGCTTCTCCTCTGTTAAAACTTAAGTCTTTTGTTAACATATAATTGCCTGTAACGGCATCTAATAAAGTTCCTACAACATTTAATCCATTTTTTGGAGTAATGATATGAGATTGGACTTGCATTAAAATTTCAGCTTCTGCTCTTGCTTCTTCTGTTTGAGGAACATGTAAGTTCATTTCATCCCCATCAAAATCCGCGTTATATGGGGTGCAGTTTTTTGTTAAAAATCCATTCGCAAAGAAATTGTGAGTGTCTGATATTGTAGTAATATCATACACAAATGGAACATAAACTTCTTGAATTGATTTAACCTTGTCATATACGAACCCGCTGCTTATATCAGCATTCTTTATATGCCAGTCATTGAAAGAAATAAAATCACTGGGTAATGCAGACTTTTTATATTTTCCATATATCCATTTTTCTAAGTTTCCGACACTTATTTCAACAATATCCGAGATTTGTTTAAATTTATATCCTTTTTTTCTCAATTTATTAGCTAAGTCGAACTTTTCATTTCTTTTTTTTACTTCTTTTTGTTTATTTAACATATAATGGTAGGCTAATCGAGCAATGTTGTCTTTTTTATAGTCATATATAAATCCAATTTTTCCCAATAAATTTATTTTGCTGGTTTCATTATCTATAGAAGATACGATTACTTTTGTTATGAAACCGTCTTTTCTTTTATTTCCATCTTCTACTTTGTTAACATTTAGTTTTATATTGAAGTTTTTTAAAATATTTTTTATATCGTTTACGAATTCCATGCCAGAACTTAGATTATCTTGTATTTTTGAAATTTTGAATACCAAACTTCTAAAATTACTTTTAGAATTATCTCTTATTTTTGGGGTGCTCATTTCGCTTCCAAAATAACTCGCTAAAAATTCTCTTTGAATATATTTTGGTGAGCTAATAATCCATTCTGGAACATTGTATCTTAATTTTACTTTGTCACCATTTGGGGCACCAAGACAAGAGAATAAAATTGCCAAAGGCTTATTTCTAATTTCGAAATCATGTCCGCTACCTCTTACCTCTAGAATTTTTCCTTTAATGGTTTCTATTTTATTATTAACAGTTTTAATGTAGATTTTTTCTGGCTTGAAACCCAAGCTCTCGATGTCTTTTTGTATCTGTTCTAAATTCTTCTTATTACCTCTAAATATCATTCTACCACTATCTTTTTTTAGTATAAATGTTCCATCACCAAATAAATGTCCTAATAATCTAGAAATTATCATTGCTCTTTGATCTAACATATTTAGAGGAACTAATTTTAATTCTTCTAATAATTTTAACGTATGTTTAGTGTAAGTTTCCTTTGGACAATTATTCAAAATATCTTTTTTTGTTACTAATATTTTATCTTTCTCTTCATAAACTGGAGTGTCAAGCGGTCTTATAACAACAAAGTCATCTTTATTTAAGTAAGAAGCTTTTTTTATAGAATCTTTTGTGTAAAATGGATGATCTCCTGTTGCTGTTATGCTCCTGTCAGATTCGGTTGTAATCTTATAACATTTACTTCCGTATTCTTCTGGTTTTAAACCCCAGAATTTTTTTAATTCTGTTTTTATAATCTTATTATTTTTATCATCATAAGTAGCTAATTCAGATTCTTTCCAGCAATTTTTTAGTTCATCAATTGGTCTTTGTATGCCAGAACTTAATTGAACTAAAGTATCTGGGGCAACACACACGCTTGGATTTAACCTAAATGATTTTCCAGGAAGGACTTTTATTTTATGACACATTATACTCATTCTATGCAAACTAGGTTGTCTGTTAAATACACAGACATCCCCATCCATTAAATGTCTTTCAACAATATACCCTGGTTTAATTTCTTCTAGAATTTGTTTTTTACTATCTTCTGTTACTTTTTTCTTTTTACCATCTCCTGTTATTACATAATTTGCTCCAGGATACAAAGTAGGGCCATTTTCAACGAATTTTTTAATCCAGGTTAAATTCCATTCTGTTACTTTTTCTGGAATTGTTAAATCTGTTGCAATAACAAAAGGAACACCAACTTCGTTAAATTCTATTTTAGGATCAGGACTAATTACAGTTCTTGCTGCAAAATTAACTCTTTTTCCAACTAAATTATGCCTGAATCTTCCTTCTTTACTTTTTATTCTTTCTGTTAATGTTTTTAAGGGCTGTCCTGATCTGTGACGAGCAGGTGGAATTTGAGTAGTTTCATTATCAAAATAAGTTGTAATATGATATTGTAATAAATCCCATAAATCTTCTACAATTACTTCTGGAGCTCCAGCATTTATATTTTCAAATAATCTTTGATTTATTCTAACTATGTCCCCTAATTTGTGAGTTAAATCATCTTCACTTCTTTCTCCAGTTTCTAAAGTTATGCTCGGTCTTGTTGTAACAGGCGGAACAGGCAGAACACTTAACACCATCCATTCTGGACGAGCATATCTAGGATTTATTCCTAGTAATTCAACCTCATCATCTGTTAATTTCTCAAATCTTGCAGCTATTTCTATTGGACTAAGCCTTTTTTCATCTTCTACAAATGTGGTTGGCTTTTCTAGTTTAACAGGAACTTGTTTTGCGCTGCAATGAGGACATGTTTTTACAGTTCTTAGATATTTTAATAAAGCTAAACCTCTTAAATTTTTATCTTGTATGTCTTTTTCTAAAGCTAAGATATGTCCGCATTCTCTGCATGCGCTTTTTAATATAATTAATATTTTTTTAACATATTTAACATGCACTACAGGCCTTGCTAATTCTACATAACCAAAATGACCAGGACATTCTTTTAATTTCCCAGAACAAGTTTTACATCTTAATCCAGGATCTATAACTCCAAGATGAATATCCATTAATCCACCATCTACCGGATAACCTTCTTTATCATAAAGTTCAGCTGTAACTATTTTTGTAGCTGCCATCTTCTTAATTATTTTAGATGAAAGTAATCCAAAGACGATTTTTTCTATTTTCTTATAAATATATTCTTGATTCATTTTAGTATTTGCTCTCTAATATTAATTTTGGATATATACACATAGATCTTAGTTCATTTAATAATAAATTAAATGCATAACTCATTTCAATTGGAGTAATTTCAACATTTCCTCCACATTTTGTACAAAAATCACGCCCTTTATTTGAATCATGTATAGCTGTCATTCCACAATTTTCACAAATATGAACAACTGTTTTATCTGAATCAAATCTTTCTTTTAATAACAAACTTGCGCCATGAGCTACAAAACAATCTTTTTCCATTTCTCCAACTCTTAATCCTCCACCTTGCGCTCTTCCTTCTATTGGCTGTCTAGTTAACAATTGTATTCTACCAGATGCACGAGAATGAATTTTATTAGCAACCATGTGCTTTAATTTTAAGTAATACATATTTCCAATATAAATTTTTGCTGTAAATTGTTCTCCTGTCATTCCATTATACATTGTTTCTGTGCCGTCTTCTCTAAATCCAAATTCTAATAAAATTTTTCTTAAATCTTTATCTGGTGTTGCACTAAAAGTTGTTCCATCTATATTCTTAGCAGATAAAGCTCCTACTTTACCAGCTAATGCTTCTATAACATGACTAATTGTCATTCTGCTTGGAATACCATGAGGACTAAATATAATATCTGGAACCATTCCTAAAGATGTGAAGGGCATATTCTCATAAGGAACAATCATTCCTATAACTCCTTTCTGTCCATGACGGGATGCAAACTTATCTCCTATTTCTGGAATTCTTTGCTCACGCACTTTCACTTGAACTATTTTATTACCTTCTTCGTTTTCTGTAATAGTTACCATATCAACTACCCCAGATTCACCATGAGCTACAGAAGTTGAACTTTCTCTTCTTGTTGAAGCTGTTATACTAAATTCTTCTAAGCTTGATAAAAATCTTGGAGGACTTGTCTTTCCTATAACAACATCTTCAGCATTTACGACAGCTCCTGTAAAAACAACTCCGTCTTTTTCAAGTAATCTGTAATCTTTTTCTGATTTATAACCTTTGACGTCTTTATCCGGAATAACTATTTCATCTACTAACCCTCCTGAATAACGAAGTTCTTCTGCTTCATAAGGACGGAAATAAGTTGAACGAGCGAATCCTCTTTGAATGCTCCCTTTATTAACAACAATAGCATCCTGCATGTTATACCCTTCAAAACTCATTAATGCTATAACAATATTTTGTCCGGAAGGATGTTTTTCATAATTTAATAGATCATGCATGTATGTTTTTACAATTGGTTTTTGAGGATAATGTAAGAAACTTACATCTGTATCATTTCTAATATGTAAATTACTTGCATATAATCCTAAAGATTGTTTCTGAATTTTTGATCCTCTTATTAGTCTTGAAGATCCCCCAAAATTAGAGTAAGGAATTATAGATGTTGTTAATCCTAAAATAGTTGTTGGGTCTATTTCTAGATGAGTGTGTTTTTCTGTTAAATCAATTTCTCTTAAAGCAACTAAAGTATTTTCTTCTTCTAAAGCATCTAAATATTCAATTAAACCATTCTTAATTAAATAATCCCAAGTTATTTCATTATTTATTAATTTATCAATATGCTCTTTTGTTAGTAAAGGCTTGCTGTTTTGCACTATAATTAAAGGACGTCTTGCTCTTCCTGCACCACTTTCTATGTAAACCTCATTAAATTCTTTATCGTACATTATGTTTAAAGTATTAGGAAGTTTTCCCCCTCTTCTTTTCTCACGTATATTTTTAATGAATTCTTCTGAATCTTTTGTTCTTCCAATGTATTTTTCATTTAAATATACGTCTATCATTTTATTCTAATCCTGTGCCTTCTAACATTTTTTTTATTTTATCATCAGGCATTTCTTCCTGTGATATTTTTGTCAGCATTGCTAAATTTTTTCTCAATCCAATTGGAGTTCCTTCTGGGGTTTCTATTGGACAGTTGTGTGTTAAAAATCCATTTGCTATAAAGTTATGCGTGTTTTCATATGTTGTTATGTCACGAACATCATCTAAATTAACCTCTTCTAAATTTACAACTTTTTCCCAAATTAAATCTGTTCCTTTTATTCTTGAATCATTTAACCAATCATTAAAAGAAGGTAAGTTTGATTTAGCTATCGAAGTTTTTTCATATTTACGCTCAAACAAACAACTATTTACATTTCTATAACCAACATTTAATATTTGGGAGATTTCTTTTGGTTTTTTTCCGGATTTATACAGATCTCTAATTTGTCTTTTTAATCCAATTTTATCTTTAATAGTTTTATTATGCAATCTTAACCATTCACCCAAAAATAAAGCTATTTCACTTTTTGAATTACAATATCTAAATCCAATTTTTGTAATTAATTTTTTAATATTTTCATTGTCTTTATTAAATATTAATTTTATTTTAATTGTTTTACTTCCATCTTTGCGTAAATAACCTTCTTCCAAATTTATCTTTTTAATTTTTACATCTAGTATTTCAAATAAATCCTTTAATTCATTTGCAAATTTTAATCCGTTATCTTTATTATTAATGTTTTTATGGAAGAATAAGTCTTCTATTTTTACTTTCCCTATTTTTCTATCAGCTGTTATAAACCTTGGTTTCCCCCCATCTCCACCCATATAACTTGATAAAAATTCTCTTTTAACAGATAATTCTGCAATTCTAATCCATTTAGGAATTTCATAACTGAGATTTGTTTTTCTTCCTATTGGAGTTTCAAGAGCAACCAATAATGCGTGTAAAGCCCCCCCTTTAGTAAATCTATAAGTAGTAGTTGTTATTTTTCTCCCATTAAAAATTCCTTTGCTAATTTTTTTATTTATTTTAGATGGTTCAAAGCCTAGTGTTTTTATATCGCCTGCAATTTCTTCTGCATCTTTCAAACTTCCGCAATAAAATTCTAAATTATATTTACCGCAATGGCCGTCTGTAAACAAATGTCCTTGAAGTCTTGCAATTATTTCAGCCCAGTAATTATTTATTGTAAATGGCAATAACTCTTTGTTTTTAAGTTCTTTTATATAATGTTTAAATCTTTTTGGGAATAATTCCTTAATCTCTTTTTCCTGTACAACTGTTTCAGCATCTTCGATTGTTGGCGGATTAGGTGTTTTAACTGAATCTGGCATTGGATAAACTGCAACTAATTCATTTTTTCTTAATTTTCCAGCATCTTTCCAGCCTTTTTTTGTAAAGAAAGGATGGTCTTGGGTTGCTATTATTTCTCTGTCTGATTCAGCAGTTATTTTAAAGACTTTTTTATTCATTAATTCAGGATTTGAAGAGGAATAATTAACAATACTACTTGGAATAAATTTTTTATCTTTAGTATCATAAGTCATTACTTTGTGATGTTTCCAGCAATTTTGCAATTGATCTAGAGTTCGCGTAGTTTTTTTATCAGATAGTAATACATTTGTATTTTTATCCAAACATAGCCTTCCCCAATGTGTGGGGTGTAAAGATCTAGCATCAAAATTTTCCTGTGATGTTGAAAGCAAAGAAACAACTCTTTGCAAATGAGAAGTTGTTGCCATAAAATTAGTTCTGTCTATATTTTGGCTAACTCCTTTTCTTCCTCCAACCCAAGTTCCAGTAGCCATTGCACTTTTAATTCTTGAAGTTAATAATTGATCACGGATAATTATTCTAATGCTCTGGAATTTTCCCCTCTTAACTAACCTCTGAAAATTATATAATATGTCTTGGACTAAAGCTCTTAGATTTACTCTAAATAAATCTCCAAGTAAATCTCCACTTAATTTTAATCTTTTATTCATATAATGATCTTTTTCGAATATAGAAAGTTTATCTCTAGCAACCAATAAAAACTTTTTAATGTATTTGCACAAATTATAGGCCTTATTCATTCTATCCTGAGCAGTGATTCCTAGATGTGGAAGTAAATACTTGTCAAGCAAGTCTGTAACTTCTTCTGTTTTTTCATCGTTAATCTGAGTAAGTCCTATTTTTTTAGATAAAAAATCTAAAGCTTGATTTTGGGTTTTTAAATCTAAAGTTTCATATAAATTAATAAAAATATCATCATATTGTTTATCTTCTGAAATTGTATCAGAGATATCTTGGTCTTTTACTAACCCTAAAGCTTTGATTATAGATATAATTGGAACTCTTTTAAATCTTGTAAATGAAATATAAATTACCCCATCTTTCATTTGCTCAATTGAATGAGGAATTCTATAAGCTGATCTTTCAGAATATACTTGTGCTGTATATTTACTTGGCCCAGTTGAATTTTTTTCTATGAATAATCTATTTGAAACTAAATCTTCTACAATAACTAAGACTCTTTCATTACCATTTAAAATAAAATACCCCCCAAGATCATCTGGGTCTTCATTATGGGATATTAAATTTTCTTTATTTAAACCATTTAAATGACAGAACTTGGATTTTACCATTACAGGAATTTTTCCTATTAAAGCTGTAAATTGTTCTCTTTCTACACCATCGATATAAGCTGAAATGTTTAAATAAATAGGAGCTGAATAAGTTAATTTTCTTAATCTTGCTTCCATAGGATAAATATCTCTTTTACTTCCATCAGCTTCCACAATCTGAGGTTTTTCTATTGTAACTTTTCCCAGCTTTATTTTAAAATCTTTTACTTCAGCTGGAATTATAGTTGGAATAATATCTTGTGTTTCATTAATAATTTCCTGGATTCCGCGTTCCATAAATCTATTGAAACTTTCTATATTACTTTCTACTAAAGAATGTTCATTAAAATATTTTTTAATTAAATGCCTGTATTGATTCATATTACCACCCTATAAAATTCAGATTTCCCGATAGTAGGACTTTTTCTAATTATCTTTATAATGTCGCCTTTTTTAACATCAAATTTCGCTATTGAAGGATCTTCTTTTAAAATTCTAGGAAGCTGTTTTTTTGAAATATTAATTTTTTTTAGTAATTCTTCAGATTCTTCCTCACTTAATTTAATATGTTCTGGCACATATTCATGTTTTTCAATTTTGATTTCTTGTTCCATTGTTATTATGAGCGGGCCGGATGGGACTTTCACCATTGTTTTGAACCCACGACCACCTGCTTTCCTTATGCCTTAAAAGGCAGGTGCTCTACCAAGCTGAGCTACCGGCCCACGACGATATTTTAGATAAATCTCTCTAAAAAATTTTATTTTTAGGAATAAACAATAGATATAATACTAGCAATAATGTTTAAAGACGTTAAAGTTTTTATTCCCCTTGTATTCATTTTGTAGAAAGATTATCCTTTAAATTTTGATTTTTAATCATTTATAAAGTTTTTGGTTAAATTTCAACGTGAAGAAGTTATATATAAAACTATGTTTTTTGATACATTGGTGCGTAAGAGGGACTTAATTTCTAAAAAATCATAGAAAGTTTTATAAAGTTCGGGCACCTAACAATATTATGAAAATAATGAAAGTTCTTGATAAAAAAGTTGGTGAAACAACATATTATAAATATAGAATTAATTTGCCTAAAGAAATTGTTGAAATATCAAAATTTCTTGATAAAGAATTAAAGGTAAAATTAGAAAAAAATAAAATCGTCATTGAAAAACAATAAATTCGCTTAAAAAATAGGCGAAAGATTTATATACTAGTTTATTATCTACAATAAAGTAATAATCACTATCGTTATATTCCTCCGACGATAGCAGGTAATTCTCTGATAATTTATAGGTAATAAAAATGGATAAAGCAGCAGTATTTGTGGATTTGGGTTATCTAAATTCAATAACGAGAAATTTAGGTAATCTTAAAATAAACTTTGAAAAATTGAAGACTTATTTTATAGATTTATCCAAAGAAGAATTTTATAGAATGTATGTATACTATTGTCCTCCATTTCAAAGTAACCCTCCGACACCAGAAGAAAAATTAAGAAAATCCAACTCTGATAGATTTATAAATATGTTAAAAACAATTCCACGACTTGAGATTAGAATGGGGAGGTTAGCAAAAACAAAAAAAGGAGACTATACACAGAAAAGGGTTGATACATATTTTGCTATTGATTTGGTAAAACTTGCTATAAAAAGTTCTATACAAAAAGCTATATTAATAGCTGGGGATAGTGATTTTGTACCCCCAATTTTAGAAGCTAAAGAAAATGATGTTATCGTTAAAGTGGTTTACTATGGTAATACAGTTCATGATGAATTATTAAATGCTTGTGATGAAAGATTAGAAATTACAGCTGAAATTCTAAATGAGTTAAAGTTCTCATAGATTAGGGTACCGAAAGGTTTATATACTTCGGGTACCTAATATAAGTATGGAGAAATCATGTTTATATTGTAAAAGTATTAACATCATTAAACGAGGTAAAAGAGTAACAAAGAATCGAGGATTAATTCAAAGATATTTCTGTAATGATTGTAAAAAAAGATTTGTTATTAATGATGGTTTTTACCGAATGAGAAATAGCCCTAATAAAATTACTTTATGTTTAGATTTATTTTTTAGAGGTATTTCAACTCGTAAAGTGCAAGAACATTTACAAGCTTTCTATCCTCATAATTCAGACCATTCAACTATTTTGAGATGGATAATAAAGTATTCTAATTTAATTAATGAATTTACAAATAAGTTAAATGTTAATGTTGGTAATGAAATACAAGCTGATGAAGTAGAATATAGAAGAAGAAAAAGTCATAAAGCGAAATTAGGAATAGAGCAAAATTGGTTTGTAGACGTTATGGATACAAAAACTCGTTATATGGTTGCTTCTAATTATATGGAAACAAGAACTATTGAAAATATGAGTGAAGTTTTAAAGTTAGCAAAAAGGAAAACAGGCGAACAAATTAGAGTAGTTACAACAGATGGTTTAAGTGCTTATAGAAAAGCATTAAACAAATCTTTTGGATTGCATAAAAGAGAAGCTAAAAGTAAAATAATTCATAATGTTGTAATTGCTAATGAAAGAGGATTTAACTATCCTATTGAAAGATTGCATAATAACATTAGAGCAAGAACTAAAACCTTTAGAGGATTTCATGGCTCTTTGTATTCGGCTCAAAGCATAATGAAGGGATTTGAAATATATTATAACTTCATAACTAAACATCAAGCTATTGATTGCTGTCCTTACGAATTAGCCACTGATTTAAAATTGAATTCTAAGAATAAATGGTTAGAGTTGATAAAGTTAAGTAAAGATTATTAGACAATTTTCTAGAAGTGTTTATTTACTAAATTAGTTATTTTTGTTTTAGCATATGAATTAAAGCGTTGTATTTTTTCTGGTGTAACACCTTCATTACGCGCTTCACTCGCCATTATTTGAAGTTGTTTTAGTATCTTATTAAAATCTTCCTCAAATTTAAGTAATTTGATTGACAAGAACCTATTATCTTCTACCATAATTTTTAGATAGATAATAACTATTTAAATTTAACGATTTAATTTTGGTTTGGTATTCAAGTCCCTTTAATGCAACAATACAGTTTTTTGATAAATTTTCTACTTTTATTATTGGTTCTTGTTTCATTTTTTTTAAAAATAAACGCCCAAACCGGGATTCGAACCCGGATTGCTACCGTGACAGGGTAGAGTCCTGGCCATTAGACTATTTGGGCTTAAATTATCTTGAACTTTGTTTATTTTTAAAGTTTATTGTTTAGAAATATAAAGTCCCCACGGCCGGATTCGAACCAGCGACCTTACCCGGATAAATTATCTTTCGGGATCAGCTGTCTGTTTTTCATTCTTAGTTTTTACCTTAAGTCAAACAGTGATTTTATCTACAGCCGAATGCTCTACCGGTTGAGCTACGTGAGGTTGGTAATTTAGCCTCTTTTTATATTTTTAAACATATTGGTTTCAAGGAATTTTTCTTTTTTTCTAGGATAAAAATATTTTGCTTTTTTATAGCATAAATTGTAGATCTTTCTACTATCTGTTTTATTCAAACTTAATCTATAGCAGGTTTTTTCTTTTTGTATTTTACTTTTATATTTAATTCCTAAAATGGATAGAATTTTTATTATATATTTTAAAAATAAATAAGAACCTGAACTAATACGTATTATCGAATGAATTATGTCACCATCACCATCTATTACACCCCTAATAAAACTTGAAATGTTTTTTTTATTTGAATTAAAGATTAATTTTGGGACTCTTGCTATGAGAGATTTATTCCCTATGGGCATATCAAATCTCTTATGTAAATTTATAACTAAATCCTTAGAACTTATAGAAATCTGAATATTATGACGTTTATTAAATCCATGAAGTTTTCTTTTATAAAGACCAGCATTATAACTGAAAAGGTTAAAAATTAATTTTTTAATAATCTCACTTTCTTCATTATAACTGGTATAAATGTAAACTCCATATACTTTTTTAGCCTGCAAATGACCATCAGTTATGATTAAACCTAAAAAATATGCAAGTTCAGAAGTTAAAATTTTAGGAATTTTTGGATAATGATAATATCTTACTTCATAACCAGCATTTTCCATCATTTTATTCCAACTTCCAAAATATTTTACACTTTTTTGGTAAATTGCACTATTGTCATGTTTTGTGGGTCTTCTACCTAATTGTTTTTCCAAATCTTTAACTTGGGAAATTAATTCTTCTTTTTTAAAATTCATATTAAAATTAATCATTTTTTATTTATAAACTATCGTAGCGTAGTTGTCTTATGGACCAGGTTAATAGAAAATATATATTAAAGAACTTTTTCCTAAATGCATGATAGCCTATTAACATTACAACCATTATTGGCAGCACAATATTGTTTAAAGACAAAAATACTATTTTGGCATTTTAAAGTACAACCGTTAAATGAGTAATAAACAGTAATTCTAATATGATCTATTCTTGCGGTTTCACCTGCTCCTATTTGAGGAATATTAGCACTTATAGATACGCCAAAACCATCGTTATTAATATCTGCAGGCGTCCAAGTCAAGCCCCATAAATCATTTTGATTACCATAGGTTGTATAAGTATCTGTAGTGCTCCAAAATGTAAGGTTTTTATGTTGACTTAATGCAGATGTAACATTGTTTTTTAGAATAGCGACAGAATCATCTTTAATATTATTAACTAAAGCACTTTTTTCTATATCAACTTTAATTCCATTTATCTTTACGTTGTTAGGAATGTTAAATTTAAATACTGTGGTCTTTAAGTTTTTAGTTTCGTCAGAAAACGTATCCAACCTTGTTACTGATGCATAAGCATCATCTGAAATTTGAGCATTCTTTGGATTACTCCAAGCATCTCCGGGATTAAGGTCATTATTATTAAATCCATTTCCATTCTTTGGACCAATGCTAAAATTACCGCAATAAGGGTATGTATTAGAACAAACTTCCTCACTTCCAGAACAAGTTCTATCAATATAGACTTCATTATTTATTTTTGTCATAAATATTTTACTTCCTGGAGAAAAATAAAGACCACTTCCATTTTTATCAACTTTTACTACAGTAGATAGTGATCTTGCATAATCTATATTACTAAATTTTATAGCTAAATCTCTTCCATTAAAACTTATATTGTAATCTCTTTTATTTATTTTTGGCGGAAGAGTTATAATTCTATTATACCCATTATCAACCCTAGAAGCTAAATTAATTTCATTTCTTAATTCTTCTAATAAGCCTACACTTGAGATAACATCTTTTCTTTTTAATGTTAAGTTTAAGTAATTATATGAAATTAATAAATAAACTGCAAATAAAACAAACGCAGCCCCGACAAAAAATACAAATTCTGTTGAAACTTGAGATTTTTTCATTTTAGACACAGTTGAAATCTGTAGTACCTGCTATTGAACATGTAGGTGATGTACCCGAGCATGTTATATTAATTCTCCACGCAGTGTTTTCACATTTTAATCCACATTGTGTTCCAGTACAAGAAGTATATTGAGTATTTATAATACATACCCTGTCTCCATTAGTACATGGAATTTGAATCAAAACTTGAGTTCCTAAAGATTTTACAATAATTTTTTTCCTTCCTTGAGTTACTGGGATAGCTGTATTTGTTCCAGTTACTGTTGTTAAACTAACATCAGATTGCTTTACAATATCTACAATTTTTCCTTGTTTATTTTTGATTTTAAAAATAATATCCTTGCCATTAAAAGTTATACTCTCTAAATTTTTAGGAAAATCTAACTGCTGGGTTAATTGAGTGTCTTGACCATATACATATGCTTGATTCGCTAATTTACTCATCTCATTTGCTATGGCTGCAACTTTAGCAGTTGTAATTGCATAATCACTTTCAGTTGTATATTTAATATAAATTAAAGTAATTGGAATTGCGATAAGAATAACTATCCCTGCAACAACTAAATATTCTGTAGAAACTTGTGCTTTAATCTAAATCACCTCAATTATCAAGTTATTAGTGTATATAAAAAGATTTCTACAAATAGCTAGGAATATAAATTTATGTCTTTTAAAGTTAATATGGTAAATATTTTAGGAAAAGCTTTAGACTTTCAAATAAATTATGAGAATAGAGTTAAAGAAGCTGTTAATTATTTAAAAAAACAATTAAATGAAAAACCTGTTTTTGGTTTAGTTTTAGGATCTGGATTAGGAGAATTAAGTTCTAAGGTAAAAAATAAGAAAGTAATAGATTATTCTAAAATTCCAAATTTTCCTAAATCTAAAGTTCCAGGACATGAAGGGAAGTTAATTATCGGAAATATTAATGATATTCCTGTTATCGCTTTAAAAGGAAGAAAACATTATTATGAAGTTGCACATTATCCAATGAATGTTGGAATGTTAAATGTTGTTTTTCCGGTTCATGTTTTAGCAAGTTTAGGTGTTGAAAACTATTTTGTTACAAATTCTGCAGGAGCGTTAAACTTAAAATATAAAATAGGAGATATTATGCTATTAAAATCTCATTTAAGTTTTCTCCCAAATCCTTTGCTTGGAATAAATTATTTTAAAACTGAATTATTTCAACCAATGAATTCTTGCTATGATTTGAACTTGAGAAAATTATTTTTAAAATCTAATTTTAGATATAAAAAAAATATTCATGAAGGTAATTATCTGGCTGTTACAGGACCTTCTTATGAAACAGAAGCTGAATGTGTATTTTATAGAGATTTTTTAAAAGCAGATGCTGTTGGAATGTCTACTGTTCCTGAAGTTATAGTTGCAAGAAACAGAAGAATGAAAGTTATTGGGTTTTCATGCATAACAAATGTTATTAAAAAAGACGGCACTAATGCAACTAGCCATGAGGAAGTTCAAAATATTCTTAATTCAGAGAAAATAAAAGAAAGATTAAATAATATGATCTTAAATTTCTTTAAAAATTATTAATTATTTATTTTTGTCCGGGTTTTTAGGAACTATAAGTATTGCTAATATATAGAATATTACTCCAAAGCCCATGCTTAAAAATGTAATTAAAACATATAATAATCTTACAACGGTTGAGTCCATTTCTAAATATTGAGCTAATCCACCACAAAATCCAGCTATTTTTTTATCTTTATTTGATAAATATAATTTTTTTGTTTTCATAATATTTATCTTAATTATTCATTTATAAATTTATTTATTAATTTTATATAATAGAGCTTCTATCCCGTCACTTATCAATCTTACAGTATCGCCTGTTTTTAAATTAACTTTTTGAAGGGATAAATCTAAATATAAATTTTCTAACCCAAGATATAGGATTCCTTTTTCTCTAGCAATATCTAAATCATGATGCCTTCCTAAATTACTTGCAGCAATCACAGCTTTTTTATTGGGAGTAACTGAATCATATTTTTCATTATCAAATTGTAAATAAAGGCATAGCAATATATAACCTGTTGAATACTCTTTATCTAATCTTCTGAGACTTTCAAAAGATAAATTTTTTAATCTCTCTTCTGATCTTTCTACTCCAATTACAATAGGTAAAGTAAAATCCCCAGTTCCATTAACGTTTAAATTATATTTAGGTTGATTCTTTTTATTTTTTGCACCAATTATTAATTCACCGTTTATAATTTGAGATAAGCTTATCTTTTCAAAATTTTTAATTCCAGCAACAGACCTAGCTTGTAACAAGTAAAATCTTTTACTCTCTTCGTTTACCTGAAATTCTAATCTTACAGGATGTTTAAATTCTGTTTCTATTTTATACGCAAATTCTAATAAATCTTTTGCTAGCTCATCTTCTAAACCTACATTTTCTATTATTTTGTATCCAAAAGTTGCATAATCCTGTTTTTCATCATATTTTCTTCTTATTAAAGTAACATTTTCTTTTGGATCATCTTTAGTCAAATTAATTATTTTTCCTATATCTATGGAAGCTGGAAATTTTGAATATATTATCCCTTTTAATGGTTCATCAATCATCTTTTGTACAATGACCGCCATTTTATCATTTATTTTCAATCCAAAATCGTTTGCATATTTTTTAGCCCTATCACTTAATGCACTTTTTTTTACTTCTTTAATTGCTTTAAATAATTCTAAATGAGATAAATTGTTATGAACATTTAATATTGTTTCAAAAATTCCATCAAACGAATATTTTTTTCCATCTTCAAAAGGAGATGATGAACGAACAGCAAATCTATCTGCTTCTAATTTATCTGCGTAATATAAAACCTGATTAAATGTTTCTCTATCGGTAACATTACAATCTGTTGGAATTATAAAGAAATTTGGAATTTCAATATTGTCGAAGTTGTATATCCATAAATTTTCTAGATGTTTTAGTTTTATTAAACCAGATCCCTTTCCGCCTATTAATTCAACAGGATAATCACCATAACCACATTCATTTTTTGCAATTATTCTTGTCATTCGTACCTCAAAGCATCTACGGGCTTTAATTTTGAAGCTTGATACGCTGGGAAGAAGCCAGATAACATTCCAACAATAAATGCAAACATTAATCCAAACAATAAAAGTAAAGGTTCTATTCTAATGCTTAATATAAATCCAGCATTTTTAGCAAAATTTTTAGTTATCAATGCTATCATAGTTCCTATTATTGTTCCAAATAATCCCCCAACTAAACCCATTAATCCAGATTCTATTAAAAATATTTTTAAAATGTCTGAATTTCTTGCCCCAATAGCTTTCATTATTCCTATATCTTTCGTTCTTTCTAACACGCTTGTATACATAGAATTCATTATTCCTATAGCTCCTACAACTAAAGAAATTGTAGCTATTCCAACTAAAACAATTTGAATAACCCCAAGAACTTGGTTAATTTGTTCTGCTATTTGTGTAGCTGTAAGAACTTGAAAATTAGTATCTTGCCTTCTTTGTTTTAAATCATGTTCTATTCTTTTTTGCAATTGAGGAATCTCAGAGTTAGATTTAACTTGAGCTATTATAACATCAACATGCTCTGGTTCATTAAATATTTCTCTGGCTGTTTCCAAAGGAATACTAATTCTATTATCTGTATCTTGATTGCCTGTTTCCTTCCATATTCCAATAATCTTGAAATCTTGCTTTTCTATTTCTATTTTTTCCCCTAATCTTAATTCCTTAGAAAACATTTCTTTAGCTACCCTTACACCAATTATAGCAACAAACTTCTCATTTTCATTGATTAACCTACCTTCTCCAACTTTTAATCCAGAATCTGCAACAAAAGTTTCATAATTCTTTCTTGGAACAGCTGTAATTAAAGTAAATCCTGTTTCTTTTCCTTTTTTAATTTCTGTAGAACGAAATATACCTGGGGTAATGTATTTAAATCCAGATATTTTTTCTATGGTATCAACATCTTTTGTAGTTAATCCCTGAGATACTGTTCCAGGTCCTTGAAAACCTTTTGAACTTATTAAAATTCTATTAGCACCAAAAGATTGAAATTGTTCTTCTACAGAATATTGTAATCCTCTAGATATTGTAATTAAAGATATAATTGCAGCTACTCCAATAACTATTCCTATTATAGTAAGCCATGATCTTAGCTTTCTATGAATAATACTATTTATTGCTAAAAGAAAATAATCAATTAACATTTTTCTTTCTTATTTTTCTGTAAATTATAATTAAAATTATTAATGCTATTATTATAATTAATATTGTTGTCAAAGGATTTTGTTTAACTAAACCAAGTTGTTTAGCTTCTTCCTCTGTATAAACGTTTAACTTTAAAAATTTAGTTTCTTGAAATTCATTGTTATTTTGATCTCTGTAAAAAACCTGTAAATTCAATTGCGGATCTTTAATTTTTGGAATTATTGTAAAATCAACTGTTTGAAAGTCATCTACATCAACTTCTCCAACATAAACTGAATTTGGAGAAATAGTTTCATAAGCAGGGCTTTTTTCTAAGTTAACTTTTAAAAATTTAATTTTAGTTAATCCATTATTTACTAATTTCAAAGTTATTTTTCCATTGTCATTTACTTTTACTATTTTAGAATCTTCCAATAAAACATCTAACTTTGCTTTTGCGCTTACTTCTAAACTTATTAAAGCATCTTTACTTATGTTCTCATATGATATCTTTACAGGCATTTTATAAATTTGTGAATCTGCATTTGGCAAAGCTATTAAATTAAAATATATTGTTGAAAGATCATCTTTATCTATTTGGTCTATGACTTGCTCTGTTGAAGATCTTAAGGGAGCAAAGGGTAATTGATTTAAATCTAGTTTAACTAAAATGTTTTTTATATCTTTATCTCCAACATTTTCTAAAGTTAATGTTATTTGAACTTCTTGTCCTGGTGAAATTTTGTCAGGATTAGATGTAAAAGATTTAATTGCTACTTGAGCACTTGCTAATGGAATTAATAATAAGAATAATAATGCTAATAATTTTTTCATGATTTTCTCCCTAGTAATGTCTTAGAATTTAAACCAGAAAGATTTTCCTTACCTTCATTTATTTTATTTATTTTGCTTTCTAAATTTTTCCTGAAAACATCTAAATATTTTTCATCAAAAACTATTAAGCGTTCATATTCTAAGCTTTTTAATCTAGACATATAACCTTCCAAATTATCTAATTTATATAAAGTGCAAAATTTTTTTTCACCTTCATATATTAATACAGATTCCATTTTAATTTGCAATTCTCCCGTCTTTGAGTTTTATGACTTTATTTGTTAACTTGGTTAAATCAGGATTATGAGTTACTAAAATTATAGTTTTTCCTTTTTTATTTAAATCTTTAAGCAACTTCATTATTTCATCTCCGGTCTTAGTATCTAGGTTTCCAGTTGGTTCGTCTGCTAATATAATTTCAGGATCATTTGCTAATGCTCTTGCTATAGCTACTCTTTGTTTTTGACCACCTGAAAGTTGATTTGGAAGATGATTTATTCTGTTTCCTAATCCAACTAATTCTAATAATTCCTTTGCTCTTTTTAATCTCTTATTTTTTGGAATATTTTGAAAAGTCATTGGCAAAGCCACATTTTCTAAGGCTGTTAGGCTAGGTATTAGATTAAATGTTTGAAATATAAAGCCAATTTTTCTCCCTCTTATTTGAGCTAAAGTGCTTTCTGATAAGGTTGCAATATTATCTTTTTCTAAGTAAATATTTCCTTTAGTGGGAGTATCTAAACAACCGACCATATTCATTGCAGTACTCTTTCCAGATCCACTAGGACCAATTAGAGCAATAAAATCATTTTTATTAATGTTTAATGAAACCCCGTTTAAAGCTGGAACTTCTACTTCTTTATCTAATTTATAGATTTTTTCTACGTTTTCTAACTTAAGTAAAGTTGTCATATTAAAACCCAATTAATCTATAATAGTCAATTAAATGACTTAGATCTTGATCTTTAATTTCTTCTGCTAATTTATTTGCGCCTAATTTTTTATAAAAGTCTAAAATGCTTTCTTTTCTTAAATTACTCTTTAAATCTGAAAGTCCTGGAAAAATTTTAATACTCATTGCAGCAAATTTACCCAAATAATTTTTATCCTCAAAAGTTTTTTTTACTTTCTTTACTAGAACAGGCTTAAGCCTTTCTATAAATTCCTCTTCAATTTTACTTCTTAATTTTGGATCAAGCATTGCTTCATAAGGATTTTGTAAATGACTAACTTTATCCTGCACAATTTTTCCTGCTCCTTGGTAAAGAATTTCTCTAAATTCTTCGATTTCCTCTAATTCTCTTACAAATCTTTCATTCATAAATAATTTTTCAGCATACTCGGCTGTCCCTTCTCTTATTAATAGGGAGTCACTTAGAACTCCTTTTTCTTTTTCTATTAAATGCCAAACTTCATGAGCTAATGTGGCTTCTTGATGAGTTTCGCTTATCTTATAATACAATGGGAAAATAAAAATATCTCCCCCTCCATAATTGTCCAATGTAATTAAACTATTTAGATTGACGTTTTTTTTAATTGCTGTATTTAATTCATTAATAGAATCTTCACTTACATTTAAATGATAAGCTTCTTTCCAAATAGATACTCCAAATAATTTTGCTGACAAATCGGAAAATTTATCAAAGGTTTCGATTTCGTTTTTAACTAATGCAATAGTATATGGTAACTCTTTAAAATCTTCATCTACCAATTTCAATTTTGGAAAATAATTTAGATTAAAGCCTCTATTTGAATAAAAGTCTAATATTCTTTCTAAGGACTTTTGCGTAAATTTATCTTTATTATTCATACTTTACCTTTAGAAATATTATATTTATAAAGGTTTCTATGGCATAGTTATTTTAAAGTGGTAACAAACGAAAGATTTATATACATTAAATTATGGTATTTAATATATAAAATGAAAAATTATGGCCATAAAAAAGATGAACTCTATATTTCTGTAGATATAGAAGCTTCTGGTAAAGATTTAAATAAGCATAGTATGATTGCTCTTGGTTCTTGTGTTGTTGGAAATACACGTAAGAGTTTTTATAGAGAACTTAAACCATTATCACCAGAATATGATCTGAATTCAATTAAAGTAGCTTCAAAAGGACTTGAGTGTTTAAGAGAATTAAGGCACTTGCCTGAGTTTAACCCTGAAGACAAAAGATTTAATCCTGGTTCAGTATTGGCAGAATTACAAAGAAAGGGTTATCACCCTAATCAGGTTATGCACGAATATAACAAATGGTTAATGGATGTTTCTAATGAAAAAAAACCTATATTTATAGCTTTTAATTTATCTTTGGATTGGAAATTTGTAGACGATTATTTTAATGTATATTTAGGAGAAAATCCATTTGGTTTAGGGACTTTGGATATAAAGACCTATTTTATGGGTAAGTTAGATACAGAATTTGCAGGTACTACAAAGAAGAAAATAAAGGAATTTTTAGGTTATGAAGGAAAGCATACGCATCACGCTTTAGAAGATGCAATCGAGCAAGCTGAAATTTTTTATAAACTGAAAATCTTAAATATAAGTAGAGAGGAGGCATAATTAAGATGACATTTGAGAATTTAGAGACTAATCTTATAATTAATGGAAATAATAGAGAAATTGATGCTTATCTTGCTTTGAACAGAAGCTTACCTGATCATTATAATTCTACTTTTATGCATATGCTTGACATAGCCAGTTTAATGAACCATGCTGGTTTAAGAGATCAATATAAGATTGTTGGGGGTTACTCTGTTTTAGCCCATCTTGTTAATAATTTTGGGTATGAAATAATTCCAAATTGGAGAAATTCCCTTGGATCATCTGATGTTGATATAATTGGCACAGAGAAAGTTTATAAAACATTAAAACAAACTTATAATGTTAAACATGATGATGACAGACAAAGCCCTAATTTACCAAATAAAAGAACAATTAGGATAAGGGATGATGAGAGATGTCTTTGTAAAGGCTGTAAAGTAGATTTTGTTATAGATAGGCAAGAAGAAATTGCGCAAAATAGTGAAGAAGCTTATTTATTAAGCGTTCTAGTAAGAGTTAAGGATCCTATTTCATTAATTAAGGATAAAGTTTATATTGCACAATCACAACAAGTTCATAGGGAAGATGTAATGGGGCTTTTGGCTTTATTGGAGAAAAAGGGCACTGATTCAGGTTCATTAGTAAGAATTCTTGAGCATAATCATAGAAGTCATCTTCATGGTTTACTTGAGGCCATCGAAACAAGTGTAAAATCATTAAAAAATATTATTTACCCTACTAAAGAATACAGGAATAACTTAAGATTACACTTGAAAAAATATCTTGTTAAATAATGGAATTAATTAATCCCATAACATACGATAAAGCATGACTTCCTCTTAAAGGTTTTTTAGTCTCTTTTGTTAATCTAAAACTGTAATCTAGTTTATTTCTTAATTCTTGAGACAATCCAAACATTTCATTACCAAAAATTAAAGTTAATTTCTTGTTTTTATTATAAATTTCTTTGAAATTATCTTCATCTAATTTTGAGTTTATGCTAAAACCTACTTTTAATCCTTCTAATTTAGAATTAATTTTTAAATTAAATTTTTCGTAAGGAATTCCTTTAGCCTCTTGCTTTGCTTTTTCAACTAAAGCATTATTTTTAGTTAAAATATTTAAGGATAAATTAAAAATATAGCATAATCTTAAAAAATCTTTAATCTCTTCTTTATCTTGAGGGTTTTCTAAAACTACTTCAATGTTTAATTCTTTTTTTTCCATTTTAAATTTTTCCCAATAATTACTTGGAACTATAAATATTCTATAATATGGAATATTCTTTTTCTTAATAAATTCTACGTAAACTATATTTTCAGGATTTTCTGAATATTTACTGTTTAAACTTGAATTAATCTTTTTAATTAAAGATTTAGAAGAAATTGGAATTTTATCTATAAATTTTATCTTAACTAAATGTGTTTTTAAATTTAAATTTAAATTATCTTTAAATGTTTTAAAATCAAATTTTTGCCAATCTTTATGCAATGGAAGAACTTTTTCTATTTCTTCAAAATAAAGAATTTTTTCAATATTTTCATTAGTTTCTAAGATTAGACCATTATCTTCATAAAAATTAGCATTTATTTTATCTTTAATTTTTTCTTTTAATTTTTCTATAGATATGGGAAACTTATTTAAAACTAGTAAATATTTCATGAATTTAAAATTAATTAACTTTATATAAAGGTTTTTTATTTTCTTTATCTTAAGTGGGAGTATCAAAGTGGCCAAATGAGTTAGCCTCAAGAGCTAATGGCTTAGTGCCTTCGCAGGTTCGAATCCTGTCTCCCACACTTATCTTTCATAAATCTTAGCATTATTTGGAAATAGCCGGTTATTCATCTTTTCCACTCATCTCAATCAATCGCTCGGCATTCTTATACGCAAAATTTTCTTGGACTGTTGGGGATAGCCTTCTGGTAAACGCCCGGGCAAACTCTTCAATCAAGATACTGATTTCCTCATTTAAACTCTCTCACATCTAATCCATATTCATAACACAGTTGTGGTCCGGAGGGGAACTTATCCTTATTTAATAAAGCCCTATACGCATACGTTCCATCTTCAAAAGCATTTTGCCAGCCTTCTATAAATGTCGGATTGCTTCTTATTTTTTCCCAACTATCAAAAAGCTTTCGTTTATCTTCATGACGTAAATGTTCAGTCCAGCACTTCGGTTCTTTGGTATACTTAAAATTATTAAAATAATAAACGAGACCAAGATGATTATTCCCTTCCACCAGAGCACTTTGGCCAATTAATTGTCCTTTGCGGGCCTTAGAGCCAACCTCAATCCCAAAATTGAGATTGATATGCTCATATAAAAATGCCCATCCTTCTCCTGCTCTGTCGGTTATAATTAAAAGAATAATATTATTGCCGGGGCCATCGCTGGCAGGCTCGTTGCGTATAATTTCTCCATCTGACACGGCATAGAGAGGATCTCCTAGAGAGAGTGGGATATCAATTCCGGCATGTCCGTGTCCTTGGTCTCTTTCATGTCGAATAAGACCAAAAGGAGTCACAAATTTATTTCCTCCAAACATATTCTCGGCATCAAAGGGTAAAGTCAAATTTGTAGGCGAACTTATTATAAATTTTTCGTTACTGTTCTCCTGGTTTTGATATTTATTTTCCTGCTCTTCAATTTTTTCTACCGGAATTACCTTGGCACTCTCATTCACTTTTTCTGGAACAATTTCAGGCATATGGGATTCCAATCCTTTATCAGGTCGTTCAGCACAACCATTTATTAAAAATAAAGAAATAATAATAAATAAGCATGGCCAATTTTTTTCCATAATAATATATATTTAAAGTATTATATAAATTTACTCATAGATCTTAAACTTCTTTAAGGTAGAAAGAGTTAAAACAATAAATAAAAAGTTTTATATATTTTTACATATTACTATACAAATATATATCGTTAAAAGATAATTACTATACAAATATATATCGTTAAAAGATAATTACTATACAAATATATATCGTTAAAAGGTATATATTTACAGTGCAATCAAATCAGGATTCTAAGCGTGTCTCCCACATGAAAAATGGCTAAAAAATGTGATTATAAAGGTGAATGTAAAAATAAAGCTTTTAGAGAAGTTTATCCTTCTTTATTAGGCGGAAAATATAGAGATAAGGGTTGGAGCTACTTTTGTATAAAACATTATTATCAAGAACAAAAAAGATTTGATGGAAAGTTAGCAAATTGCGATATATAAAACAAAATCTTTAAATATATAAACAATAATCATAACAACATGGAAACGGTTAGAGTAAGAAAAAAAGAGTATTTAGAACTGAAAAAATACAAACAGATAGATCAAGAACTTCTAAACGATATAGCTATGGGAATAAAAGATATTTTAAAAGGAAAGATCAAAGAAGTTTAATTACTTTTAGTTAATTTTTCTATAACCTCTTTATACTTATCTAAACTTCCTTTTATTAAATCTATAACATTTTGCTGTATTCTCTTGTCTGTAATTGTCACTAAAAATACTGCTTGTAAATCTTCATATACTAAAAATAATAATCTTTTTCCATTAAATTTCTTCTCTCTAAAAAATTTATATCCTAAAGGTTTACCTGAGTAAGGTTCTTCTTTAAGTTTTTGTTCAAAATTATTAACCCTATCTCTTTCGGCTTTTGTTAAATTATCAAACTTTTTATCATACCATTCGCTTCTAAATACACGGAACATTGCATCACCTAGAATTAGTAAATTATAGATGTATATAAATAATTCTTTTTGTTATAGAAATGTCAACATGTAGAACAAAAACACCTGAAGCGTGACCCTCACATTTAACAAAACAAAAGATTTATATATTAAATCTTACTTATCTTACAAATAAGAATGGAGGTTAAAATGGACTTAATAGAAATGAAGACAGCTAAAATAACGGGAAAAGGACAGATTGCTATTCCGAAAGATATCAGAAAACTAGAAGGATTTAAACAAGGGAATAAAGTTGCAATTTTGGCTTATAAAAATAAAATTGAAATAAGACCTTTAAAAAAAATAAATGAAAGTATGTTTACTATGCTAGCTAGTGAAAAAGCATTGGCGAAAGATTGGCTTACAGAAGAGGAAGATGAAGCGTGGAAAGATTTGTGAGGGGAGACGTTATCGTTTTTCCATTTCCTTTTTCAGACTTAAGTGCCAATAAAAAGAGACCAGCTTTAATTTTATCTGTTTTGGAAGGCGATGATTTGATTTTATGCCAAATAACAAGTGAAGCAAGATACGATAAATATTCAATTGAACTAAAAAATCCTGACTTTAAACAAGGAAAATTGAATATTGTTAGTATGATAAGACCAAATAGATTGTTTACAGGAGAGAAATCGCTAATTAAATATAAAATTGGATCTTTAAAAGAGGGTAAATTGAAAGAAGTTATTAATAAATTGATTGAAATCTTTAAAGAATAAAAAAAATATGATAAAGAAAGATTAGGATTAAATACACATTATACTAAGAATTCTTGGGTGTCTCCTACAAACTATTTTTAAGTGGTAACAAATAGAAAGGTTTAAAAACATGCTAATTTACAGTAATATATTGGTGGCAAAATGTATACTAAAGAAGAGATTAGAGAGATACAGGACATAATTACAGGAAAAAGAATACTATCTAATCAGGAAGTTGATACTTTGAGAAATGAATTTAAAAATAGACAAATCTCAAATTACTTGTACCCATTTATTGGACTTTTCGCTGCAAATCCAGAGTTATACAGAAAAATTTCAGAGGATAATAGGGCAAATAAATATTCTTTATTTGGGTTTTTTCCAGAAACTTTTGAATTAGTTTATGGTAGCGAGGTATCACCAGAAATTTCTTTTGATGGTGGGAATAGGGGGATAGTTGGGGTTATAAAACATCCTAAGAAAAAAGTTGTTATTAAACCTATACAGAATAGTAGGGAATATGAGGTTGCACAGATAGCCGATGAACTGGAGGTGGGACCAAAACAATATGCAACTTTAGATGGATTTCTAACAGAAGAATTTGTTGAAGGTGATTTATTTTCAAGATTAAGAGAAAATAGAACCTCTACTGACTGTATGTATAATATAGGAAGAAAAATAGGGGAAATTTTGATAAAATTACATTCTAGAGAAATTTATTATAATGATACAATTCTTACTGATGATTTTGGAAGATCTCATGTTATGGTCCAAGAAACATCTCCTGCAATTTTATTTGATTATGGTGTTGCATTGAGACTCAATAAGTACCCAAATTTCAGTGATGAAGAAATATATAATTTTGCTAGAACACTACCGATGGTTAATATGTTTTTAGAAACGCAACCTTCTCAAGAGCAAATTCAAAAACTCGTACGACAATATAGCCCACAATTACAAAATTCAACAAAAGAGCAAATTATGAGTAGGGATATTGACTTCATAAATGAAGGTTTAACATTGGCAACATATAGATTAGGAAATCATGTTTTTGAACCCTTTTTAAGAGGATTTAAAGAAACATATAAAACATAATCTAAACAAAAATTAAACAATATATTTAAAAACTCTTAATTCTTTACTAAGCCAGAACTTAAACGCTAATCTAAATTCTGACTTAGTTAAATAAACAATAATTAATCAATTTAAAAAGGTTTTGAAAATGGAAAATAAGATAGAAAAAATAGTCCCTGATACAAGTATAATAATAGAAGGATTATTATCAAAAAAATTAGAGAATAAAGAACTTCATGTAAATGAAATTATAATACATGAAGCTGTATTGGCTGAATTAGAACATCAGGCTAATTTTGGAAGAACTATAGGACTTTTAGGGTTAGATGAATTAAAAAAAATAAGAGAATTAAGGGAAAAACTAAATTTTAACTTGAACTACAAAGGAAGAAGACCAAGTCCTGTTGAGATTAAACATGCTTCTTTGGGAGAAATTGATTCTTTAATAAGAGAACTAGCATGGGACGAAGGAGCTACATTAATTACAGGAGACAAAGTTCAAAGCAAAGTAGCAGAAGCTAAAGGATTAAGTGTTATTTATGTTCAGCCTATAATAAAAAGCAAAAAAATTGCTTTAGAAAAATATTTTGATAAAGAAACAATGTCTGTTCATTTAAGGGAAAATATAAAACCTTACGCCAAGAAAGGAACTCCTGGAAACTGGAAATTTGTTACCCTTTCTAAAGATAAATTAACACAAGAACAATTAATTGAAATGTCAAAAGAAATTGTTGAGGAAACAAAAATAAGACCAGAGGGATTTATTGAAATGGAGAGAAGAGGAAGCACAATAATTCAATTAGAAAATTATAGAATTGTTATTACAAGACCACCTTTATCAGATGCTTATGAAATTACTGCTGTTCGCCCTATTAAAAAATTAAGTTTAGATGAATATAAATTAAGTGAAAAATTAAGTAAAAGAATTTCAGAACAAGCAGAAGGTGTTTTAATAGCAGGTTCTCCAGGTGCAGGAAAATCGACATTTGCAACAGCTGTAGCTGAGTTTTATGTTAGCAAAGAAAAAACAGTTAAAACAATAGAAGCTCCTAGAGATTTAGATTTAAGCGATAACGTTACCCAATATTCTATTTCTCATGGATCAAGTCAAGAAATCCATGATATTTTGTTATTAACAAGACCAGATTACACTGTTTTTGATGAAATGAGAAACATAGATGATTTTAGATTATTTGCAGATTTAAGATTAAGTGGAATAGGGCTTATAGGAGTTGTACATGCTACAGACCCTATAGATGCTATTCAGAGATTTATTGGGAAAACAGAATTAGGAGTTATTCCCCATGTTATTGATACTGTAATATTTATTAAAAATGGAATGCCTAATAAAGTTTTAAGTGTTAATATGACTGTCAAAGTTCCTTCTGGTATGGTGGAAGCTGATTTAGCAAGACCAGTTGTAGAAGTAAAAGATTTTGAAACAAATAAATTAGAATATGAAATTTATAGTTATGGGGAAGAAACAATAGTTGTTCCAGTTAATTTCAATAATAAACCTAAACCATTATTTAAATTTGCAGCCAAGGAAATTGAAAATGAACTTTATAAATATGGATTTGATGTTAAAGCTGAATTAGTTTCAGATGGTGAAGCTATAATTTTTCTTCCAGAGGAAAAAATAGCCAGGATAATTGGAAAAGAAGGAAAAACAATAAATGAACTCGAGGAAAAACTTGGAATTAAATTAAGTGTAAGAGAATTAAAAGAATCACTTAATGAAGAAGAAATTCCATATAAAATAAATGAAGATTCAAAATTTATAAGGTTTTATTTTGATAATAATTATTCTAATAAAAAAGTTGATTTTTATATAGATGAAGAAAGAGTTTTTACAGCCAATACAGGAAAAAAAGCAGAAGTGAGAATACACAAAAAAAGCTTTCCTGGAAAACATCTAATTAATTTGCTAGATTCTGGAAAAGAATTAAAAATAAAAGCATAATTTTATATACTTAAAATATTTATTTTTTTTATGAAAAAAGAAGTGATAATATTAGTTCTTTTATTACTTATGTCTTATGTTAAAGCAGAAAGTTTAGACGATCCTGGAATCCTTCCTGGAAATCCATTATATTTTGCAGATAAAACAATTGATAATTTAAGAATAGATTTTGCAAGCCAGGAAAACAAAGCAATGATTGCAGCAGAAGTTCATAATGAAAGATTATCTGAGGCAAAAAAATTAGCTGAAGAAGGCAAGACGCAATACATACAAGAAGCTATTCGGGATGCAAGAGATAAAAATGATATTATTCAAAAAGAAATTAGTCCTGATTTAAACCTAAGTAAAAGAAGTATTGAAGTTTTAACTGAGATAAAAAATAAAGTTCCTGAGCAGGGAGATTTTATAGATAAGCAAATTGTGCAGGAGAAGAAAATTCAAATTGTTTCTGAAATTTCAAATAAAATAGACAAGCTTTGTTTTGATTTGATAGAGTTAATTGGATTAAATGAAGCTGTACAAGAGGAGCCAAGATGTGATCCAAAGAGAGACGGAAGTCCTAAATGGTTGGAAAGAAAAATTAATAATGATTACAAGAATTTTGATGATAGTGCTAAGAAAAAATTTATTCAAGAAATGCAGATTTGTTCAAATGACCCTAGAGAATGCAAATGTGATGAAATCCCTATTAAAAGTTTTAGCAATCTTTGCTTTAAAATTATTCCTAATATTGTAAAATGTCAATTTGAACATGATGAAGAATCTTGTAAAAATGTTGAAAAAATAACTAAAGAAAATCAAGGAGCACTTGATGAGATTCCTGAAGATATTAAAAAAGAGATTTTTAAAAAAGATTTTTCTGAAAAAAACTTGCCAAAACAATGCACAGATGCTGGAATAAAAACTAAAGAAGAATGCATGAATTTGTATATCAAAGAACATCTTCCTAAAGAATGTAAGGAAGCAAATGCTTTAACAAGGGAAAGCTGCGAGAAATTAATGAAAGAAAAATATAAAGAATATCATAATTATCCCAATGAATGTATAAAAGATGGAAATTTTATTGGAAAAGAAGCTTGTGAAAAAATAATAGGAAAAACATATTCTGAAAATTCAAACCAATTTTTAAAAGCTCCTGTAGAATGCTTAAAAGATGATAAATTTGTTGGACTTGATGAATGCAGAAATATCATGATTCAAAAATATATTCCTCAAGAATGTAAAGATAAAGGAGCCTTAACAAGAGAGCAATGCGAGAATGTTATTAGAGCTAAAAATGCTCCCTCTGAATGTGTTTTAGAAAATGGTGAATTTGTTGGCAGAGAAAAATGCGAGCAAATAACGAAATTAAAATATCAATTAACAAATGGAATAAATCAAAAAAGCTATAATCCTGAGCAGGCTATGGAGTATTGTTTAAGGGAAAAAAGCAGAGAAGAATGTGAAACCTTGATTAAAAATAAATTTAATCATGATTTTCCACAGCCTACAGAGAAAGCACATGCAGTTTTACAAAATCTAGATAATAATCCTCAAGTAAGAAATGTTATTAGTTACTTTGATAAAATTGAGAATAATTTAAAAAATATTCCTGATGAATGCAGAGGTTTAACAAGAGAACAATGTGGTTCTAAAACAGGAAAGTCATTTGTTTCTGAAGTCCCTACAGGAGTTATTTTTAATAAAGGAGAAGCTAGGGTATTTACAAATCAGGACATTCAAAATATTGTACAACAAGCTGGACCTCATTTCCAAGATATAAATGTAAACCAAGTTAGAGAAGGTTTATCAATAGATATTTCAACTTTGCAAGCTGGACTTCAAACCCTTGAACAACATTCTGAAAGAGAAACAGCATCTGTTATTCAATCTAGCAATACACAACCTTCTAATCCTGATAGTGCACCGCAAGAATCTGCACCAATTTCAGGATCTGCAGTAATAGATGTTTTAGGGTTAATGGACAAACTAAATAAATAGTTTTATATATTTTTATTGCCTTACCATATATGAATAAATTAAGAGATTTTTTATTATAAATAAAATCTGACTTTTATGAGTTCAGATATTGGATACAAATGGTACATTTTTAGAATCTATATTGAAGAGAACGAGATTAAGATATTTGATACCAGCTATAAATTATTAAAAAATATAAAATATGAATTTACTTTTGATTTAGAAAAAATAATTAAAAATAGAGATAAAAACTTGATAAAAATTCTAGAAAATATTTTGCAAGAAACTAAGCTCGAGAGTTAATTGTGTTTTAAATAAATTAAACTACAACCAATAGTGTTTTATTATTTATAAGAAAGTATTTAAGCAAGCTTGACTTACTGAAACCATGCCGGATAAAAAAATAGAGGAATTTGTTGGATTAGCTGCTACAAGAGTTGCTAAAGATATTGGAGCTAATGGAATTATTTCTATCGAACAAAGAAAAACACAGGAAATGTTTAATGAAAATTCTATTTATATTGATGTTTCTGTCACAATATTCAAAAAAGTTCAGGATAATACTTACAGTAAGCAAAGTTACCTTACTAAAATAAAAAAAACAACAGAAGGAAGCATACTTCCAGTTAAAGAATTATTAATGGAAGCCATAGGAAAAAAATATATTTCCAAGGGGGATTTATTAGTTTGTGTTGTGGATGGAAGCATTGGAATGGGTTATAAATCTATGATGTTTGTTTTTGAAGTTGATAAAATCTTATTTAATATAGGAACACATAATCTATCTCAAGAAATAAATCCTAATGTCATGGAAACTGTTATAGAAATAGCCTTGGAGTTAGCTAGTGAAGGAAGGGAAGGAAGAGGGGTTGGTACAGCATTTATCTTAGGTGATAAAAGCGATATACTAAGATATACTAAACAATTAATAATAAATCCTTTTACAGCTTATCCTGATACAGCTAAAAATATTTTAGACCCAATGTTAAGGGAAACAGTAAAAGAATTTTCTCAATTAGACGGCATTTTTGTAATTAATAAAGATGGAACAATTATAAGCTGTGGAACTTATCTTGATATTGATACAAGTAAGGTAGATTTATTCCATGGTCTTGGAACTAAACATAGAAGTTGCGCTGCTTTGACAAAAGAAATTAATTGTATAGCTGTTGTTGTTTCTCAATCCGGTGGAAAAATAAATATTTTTAAAGACGGAAAGGTTGTAATGAGACTTTAAGTAGTTTTATAAATTTTTCTAAGATTATTTTTTTATGGTTAACTATAATTATGATGAAGCTGTAGAAAAATTATTTCATTCTCCTAGATTTACAATGATTTATGTTAAGCAACCAACCTTAACACAAAGCATGAAAGAAACATTTTTTAGTGGTTTAAGTTACTTTACTGCTAAAATAGACTCTTTGCATAAAAATAAAAGAGAATTTTTTATATCTTTTTCAGAGTATAAACCAAGTGACCCAAGACCTTGGTTTGTAAAATTTATTTTTGAAGAAAAACCCTTAATGCATGGAATGCTTTTTCCAGATATAACAACAAAATTTGACGGTCCTGGAATAATAACTCCTGAAACTATATTAAAAGTTGGTTTAGATGATATTATTGAAGAAATTAATCAAGATGTTGCTTTAGCATGCCATACTGAATATTATAGATTTGTAGTAAAAACATATCAATCAATTCTAGATAAGTCTAGGGAAAAGGAAACTAATATAAATAAAGAAATTTATTAAAATTTCAATGAAAAGAGTTTTTATTCTTCATGGTTGGCGCGGTAATCCTCATGAACCTTGGTTTGTTTGGATTAAAAAAGAACTTGAAAAAAGAAAATTTAAAGTCATAATTCCAAAAATGCCTCATCCAGCTACTCCAACAATACATGATTGGGTTCCTTTTCTAAAAAATAAAGTTGGAAAGGTAAATAAAAATACTTATTTTATAGGACATAGTGTTGGATGCCAAACTGTTTTAAGATATTTAAAAACCTTAAAAAATAATGAAAAAATTGGCGGATGTGTATTCGTTGCTCCTTGGATGCATTTAGATGAGAAAACAATTGAGGAAGAAGGAGAAGAGTCTGTGAAAATTGCTCGTCCATGGACAAAAAGCAGCATTAATTTTAACAAAGTTAAAAGACATGCTAACAAATTTATAGCAATATTTTCTGATAATGATCCTTTTGTTCCATTAGACAATATTAATATTTTTAAAAATAAACTAAAAGCTAAAATTATAGTAGAACATAATAAAGGTCATTTTGATCCTTCCAGTAATGTTACAAAAGTTGAAAGTGCTTTGAAATCAATATTACAAATTTCTAATAAGCAGATATATAAATGAGTAAGACTTTTCAAATGAATGAGATTTCAATTCAAGCAAAAATGCATTAAATGCAAAAAGAACTATGTTATAACAACGTCATCACAAACATATGTTATATGTTATGATTGCCAAAAAGCTTCATTAATAGGGGAGATAAAAGATCCAGTATTCAAAAAAATGTTCAATATACCAGAAGATTATTATAAAGAAAATGCATTTCTAAGAAATATAAAAGCAAATTATCTAAAATACCATAATCTTACAGAAAATCAAATATCAGCATTTAAGAAAACAGTAGACAAAATGAAAAAAGATTCTAAATAAAAACCTTTTTAAGATAAATAAAATGCTTATTCTTAAGGGCTCGTAGCTCAGCTTGGATATTTATACCAAAGAGAGCATCGCCGTCCTAAGGCGAGGGTCGTGGGTTCAAATCCCATCGGGCCCGTTATTTAAATAGGATGGTAAGCATTAGCTTTAATATCTTCTATTTTTCCAAGAATAATATCTTTAGATCTTAATTTTTCAAGCAATAATTTACTTATTTCTGTTTTTATTGTATTGGACTTATCATAATCTGCCATGTACCTTACTTTTATGGTAATGCCTTTATCATAAATTCCAACTCTAGAAATTACTTTTTCATAATTCTTGAATTTATCTTTAAATTCTTTTTTAATTTCATTTTTCATATTTTTATCATAAAAATCCTGGACTGTTTTTTCAGTTATTTTTAAAGCTTTTTTCCAATTACTTTCATAGGTTAAATACACTTTAACCGTATCCCATATATAACCACTTCCTTTGGTAAAATTTATCACAGCTCCTGTTAAAACAAATTCATTTGGAACAGTAACTGATTTTCCAGTTAAATCTCCTTCATTATTAATTTCTGCTAATGCAGTATACATAACTTTAACATCATAAACCTGACCTGAAATATTGTTAATGGTAATTTTATCCCCTATCTTATACATATGGTTAAAAACTATATTTAGCCAACCGACAAAATTTAAGATAGGTTTTTGCAATGCAAATGTAATCCCAAAACCAATTAATCCTACTGATGTAATTAAAGATCCAATTTGTCTGAATAAAATTGAAAATGTTATAAATATAACAAAAAACCATACAAAATATCTGTAAACAGAGGTTAATAATTTAACATCTCTTTTTTCCCCTTTACTTATTAAATATTCCTTTAATATTCTTGAGCTAAAGTTGACAAAAAAGTAATTTAGTATTAATATTACTATAAAGACTATTAAATTTTCTAAATTTGTTGCATATGTTTTTGGTAAGAAATTTTCTAAATAAATAAGCCCAAACTTTTTAAATAAAACATATAAAAAAATAATTATTATTAATAATGCAAAAAACTTAAACCACTTATTCATACCTATTTTATTCATAATATAAGAAAAAATTTATTCTATTTAAATAGTTTTTGTATAATCTAGAATTGGAAATTTGAGCATGTATATATACAAAAAACTTAACATTTATATATTGATATAATTGAACGTTTTCATGGATGATTTATTAATTTTAATCTATATAATGGTTATTTATGTAGCATTAGCTTTTGCAGAAGGTTATATGGAAGGAAGATATGGATGGGCAGCTCGTTCTTATGGATGGAAAATAAATGTTATGAATAGAAAACTAACAGCATATCATTTCTGGTCTTGGTTAATAATGCTTCCAATGTTACTAATGTTGCCATTAGTTATTTATGGTTTTGATAAAAAAGTTTTTGGAATATTATTAAGCAGTTATTTTTTAGGGGCTGTTGTGAATGACTTTGCCTGGTATATTGTTAATCCAAAAGTAAGTTTAAAAGATTTCAACCCCAAATTTGCCAAGTGGTATAACTGGTGGGGTATTTATGGAATTAAAATACCTGATTTTTACATATTTTATCCAATTATATTCTTGATTATTTGGTTGCTTCTTGTAAAATAATATTGGCTGCTTGAAAAGATCCGTTGACTATAAATTTATTCTCGCGTATTTTTTGCTCATAGTATCCTAATTTTTTTAGAAATTCATTTAATGTGTTTCTTATTCCTATTGAAGAAATATCTTCTAAGCTACTTAACATAACAAAATTTTTAACTAATTCAGAATTTTGATATTGTTCTATGTAATTTGATATGGGATAAATTAAAGCAGGTTTTTTATAAAATAATATTTCTGATAAGGTTGAGTGCCCGGCTAATGAGATTACAGCCTTGCTGATTTTTAAATATTCCAAGAAATTATTTTTAAATGGCAAACAAATTACATTGTTACTTAATGGTTTTATATTTACCCCAAATATTACAAAAAGTTCATCATAATATTTTGCAACTTGTATAATATTTTTTACTAAACGCATTCCAAACTTACTTCCGCCTATAGTAACTATTATTGGTCTTCTTTCAAATCCTAATTCTTTCATTAAAGTGGGCTCGTCTGCTAAACGCGCTGGATGATCTCTAATTATAGGATTTACATAATATTTTTTTCCTTCTATTCTAGGAGTTTGTGTCAAAACAGGAATAATAACCTTTGTAGCATTTTTATAATTAAATTTTACAGATTTTAGTAAAAACCAATTATATATTCCAAAATTCTTTTTTTTAATTAAATCTAAATCAAGATTATAGACAAAAATTATTTTTTTATTTAAGGATTTGGCTGCAGCTGTTCCCTCTGGTTGCGCATCTACTATAACAACATCTGGATCAAATTTTGTTATTAACTCCTTTAATATTTTTATATTTTTAAAATAATTTACTGGATAGTTTAAATTTGATTTTAGAACTTTAAAAGATTTTACATTTATAGTTGTTCCGGTAAATACTTGCCCATGAATTAAGGTTAAAGGAAATTTCTTCTTAAAATATTCATAAGCTGTTCCAAAAGTAGCTATATGAATTTTAGCTTCTTTATCTTTGTTTAATAACTCTTTTATGATTGAATCTTCTCTAGTACAATGCCCTAATCCTATTCCTGTTATTACAAATAAATATTTCATTAAGTTTAGAATTATTCGTTGAGATATAAACGTTGTGATTATATACTTTATAGATAAGCTTTTAAATTTTTTTATATATAAAAATGTTATGTATGATCCTACAATAAACGAACTTGGTAAAAAAGAAAAAGCAGAAATATTGTTAAATGATATTATTAATTATAGTTTTACGAAGGGTTTCGGCACAGCTATGTTTGTAGCTGGTTTTACTTGGTTAATGGCTGATTTTATTCATGACGGTATAGTTGACCATTATCTAATTGAAGGTGGGATTATGGTTCTTGGATTTGCTGGAATTCAATTAAATCGCGGGCCTTATAAGCTTGGCAAGAAGTATATTTCTTCTATAGATAACATCGTAGAGAATGCGAGGCGACAGCCTCTTGATAGGCAGTATTTTGACCCAAAAAAGAGGTAAAGAATAAATTTTTATTTTTAAGCAAAACATTTCATTTTAATTTATATAATTTTTCTGCATATTTACAATTATATTTTTTACCATAAAACATTGCTCTTAAATATACTGGAATTAATAACAAATACATAAAATACCACTGACTTTTAAAAGCTTTCATCATGGCTATTTTTGCTTTAAAGTATTTTGAAATATCATTGTAAACTACTGGAGAATTTTCATTAATAATGTTCCATACTTCATATGAATAAACCTCTCCTTTGTAATTTAAATCATCAATAACTTTTGTTACTACATCGTTTACAGCTCTATGATCTGGATGAGGATCTGAAGACGAAGTCATGAAGATTTTTACTGGTTTATATTTTTTAATGATTCTTCTTACTCTTTCATTAATATTTTTTTTAATGATTTCTTCTCTGATTTTTCCGTCATCTAAACCAAAAAATATGTTTTGTTTAATTCCAAATCTTCTTCCTATGCCTTCTGTTTCTTGTATTCTTCTTTTTATAATTACTTCTTCCCTAAAATGAGGATGTGATTTCTGTCCAGCTGAGAATATAACTTTAATTATCTCATAATCTTCTTTTGCTAACTTAATTATAGTTGCACCAACTCCTATCGCGGAATCGTCCGCTACGAATGGGCTTCAAAAATTATAACTGTTTTGCCCATCGCACATCACCCCCTCCCAGACTAATAAGTCTCAATCTTTGGGGTAATGTTGTTTTAGGTTTTAAGTAACCATACTTCTTCCAAACTTTATATCTAGTTATTATTCTTTGATTAGAAAATCCGATTAAATTTAACCATCTTTTAAGATTATTTGGACCTTCTAAATTAATTTGATTTGTAATCCAACTGTAACCTCTAGGATCTTTTATTTTCATATTATATCTTGTGTTTAATGTAAAATCCATTCTTCTTAAAGTTTTTTCTAAATCTTTTACTAATCTAAAAGAAGCAAATTGGGCACTTATTCTTGGATAGCAATTTTTATTTGTATGCTTTTTTGTAAATATTAATGTAAAATCTGTATCAGCAATCCCTCTAATGCATCTTGCCAATAAAGCTCTATCTTTTAAAATTGGCTTAGGGATTTTCACATTTCTGGCTTTTCTTTCTTTTATCCCTAAATTTTTTAAAAATAATCTAAACGCCTCATTTTCAAAAGCTATTATTAATGCGCCATTTTGAGCTAAACGAGGCCTACATTTTTTATTTAAGCATTTTTTTATTAGTTTTGGTAAGTATTCTTCCATATAGATCTTATCCTCAATTGGATTCCCAGAAATAAATATTTTATAACTTTTACTTTTAATATTTTTAGAATTTTTACATATACAACCATCTCCAATTATAACTCCAATAAGCTCTGCCATGTCATTATTTAAAATATATTCTCTAGATTTTTTCAAAAAATAACCTCTTCGACATTTAATATTACAGAATCTACCTCTTTTATCGTTATGTCTGCTTAAAGAAATATAAAATTCTTTACTACATGTTTCACATTTTTTATTTAATCCTATTCCTTTATTCCAAGGAATTATGCCTTTTGTAAATCTGCCCACTTTATTTATATTCTTCTTTTATTTATAAACATTTGTAGCGTGATTGTCTTATGGACCAGTATACTAGAGGCTATATATTAGGTTTCATATTAAAATAGTAAGGTTTAAATTCAAGTTATTACTCTTATTTTATTAGAAATGACTCAAGAAGAAGAGGCTTGTTTAGAGATTATAACTGGGGAGAGTTTACCTCCTTTATCTTATAGAACTAATGGTGATAGGATTTTTACGCCCATTTATTATAGGTATAGAAATATTGAAAAGAGGGATTTACCACCTATCTCATATAGAGAGAACGGGAATAAATTATTAGATTCTGTTCTTATTGAGACGAATAGGGGAAATTTAGGTATGTTAAAAACTGAGTTTAAGAAATATATTGTCCTTCCAGGAAACCTTTCAAATTATGTCTATGAATTTCAAAAACACATAATTTCTTTGCAACGTAATTCGGAAATAAATTATTGTAAAAATTGACATAAAAATCTTAAAATGCGTCAGCGGGGATTCGAACCCCGAGCAAACATTTATATACTTTAATATCATTGAATAAAAACATGAATCGATTAGGCAAGAAAGAAAAGAAAAAGATAATTTCTCTTATTAAAGAGAGAAAAAGTCTTAATTACATAAGCAAATTAACAAATAGGAATAAATCTACACTTTATCATTATTATAAAAAAATATTAGGCAAGAAACTTAGAGATTTAAATATAGATGAAAAAGACGATGACTTTATTGGTGAATTGATTGGACTATTTGTTGGTGATGGTTATTGTTTTTATGACATATCCAGGAATCAATATTCTATCAGATTCTATTTTAACAAATCTGAGAATAAATATGTTGATGACTTAGTAACCCTTTTTTATGAACGACTAGGTAAAAAACCAGCAATAAATCAAGTTAAAAATGTTTTAGTTTTAAGGTTTTATTCTAAAAAGTTGTTTAATTTTATTTTAAAATATGTTGGATGGGGCATCTCTATAAATCGTGCGGGTCATAATAAAAAATCAAGAACTGTTTTCCTAAAAAACTCACCTTATTCTAGAAAATTTAAGATTGGTTTTTTAAGGGGCTTTATGGATAGCGATGGTCATATTTCTAGTAAAAAAATGAATTTTGCTTCTGCATCTAAAAAAATAATGAATCAAACTAATTCTTTTTTGATTGCCTTAGGCTTTAAAGATTTTAATTATTATTTTTATAAAGAAAAAAGACCCAATATGGTTGGGATGTATCATCTCGATTTAAACAAATCAGAAAGAAATAAAGTCTTTCATATGATTCAGCCAAGAAATTTAGTGAAATTAAAAACTGCATCAGTCGGGGGTCGAACCCGAGTCTCCGCCTAACTTCTTTGCTTATTTTTAATAAGCATGTTGGAAGGGCAGAATACTAACCACTATACTACTGATGCTTAATTAATAGAACTAATAATTAATTTATAAGCTTTATCTTCCAAATCTTCTTTCACGATTAGCGTAGTTATTTAGGCATTTAATTAAATGTTTCTTAGTAAAATCAGGCCAAAGAACATTTAAGAAAATCCATTCCGAGTAATGACTTTGCCATATTAAAAAATTACTTGTACGATGCTCTCCACCAGTTCTTATAATTAAATCTGGTTCGTCGTTCATATAAAGATTTTTTGAAAAGGTTTTTTCATTAATTTTATTTATGCTTAATTTGTTATTTTTAATATCTTTCGCAAGTTTTTTTACAGCATCTATAACTTCAGCTCTTCCACCGTAGGCCATTGCAAAATTAATTATTCCGCCTTTATTTTTTTTGGTTTTATTCATAATATCATTCATTAATTTTTGAATATCTTTTGGAAATTTCCAAATTCTTCCAATGAAATTTACTTTTATTTCTTTAATCTTAGGATTATTTTTAAAATCATTAAACTCTTTCCTAAATAAATTCATTAAATAATTAAATTCTTTTTTTGGTCTGTCAAAATTTTCTAGAGAAAGTGCGTATAATGTCAATTCTTTAATCCCGAGGTCTTTGCACCAATTAACTAACTTTTCAACCTTTTTGGCCCCCCATTCGTGCCCTTTAAATGGTTTTAACATTAATCTTCTAGCAAAACGGCGATTTCCATCCAAAATTAATCCCACGTGCATAGGCACCTTATTTAACGATTCTTTTAGCTTCATTTTATTACCATTTAATATAGAGCCATTATAAATAATAATTTAAAAAGCTTTCTAAATGAAGTTATTTTTTATTGCCTTTTCAACCAAAATCCTCTTATAATAATTCTTTGGTAAAATAGAAATAATATCATCATAAAAAACTCGTTTGCTATTTTTTAAAACATTAATTGTAAACTCACTCTCATTTCGTGCTTTCCATATTGAGACGTTATACTTGTTTAATTTTGTTATTTTATATAACTGCATACATAATTTTTTATTTTTTAAAGAAGTAACAATAGTTATTCTACATTTCTCACCTTTATGTGGCATATATCCGACATATCCCTCATCTAATAAGGCTGCTTTTAAAATCGATTTCCTTATATCTTTATTTTTATTTGCCATATTAACTATTTTGTTAGAATAATATGTAGATTTACTATGAAAATCTCTAATTTTATAATGATTAGATAGTAATTGAGATAAAGGCTTGTATAAGAAATAACAGTTATCTGTCATACCAAAACAATTCTTCCCAAAACATTCTATAAGTAATGTTTTAAACAATTTTTTAGTTGGTTTGTCATACCTTACTTTATATCTTATGCATGCTCGATCCTCTTTAGAACCATCGAACATAGCGTGGGAGAGTATTTGGATATGTTCTGATCTTTCTTTAATAGGGAATTTTATAAAAATTTTCTTATTATGAGTCTTTATATAATTTATATTTTTATTTACGCAGTCATAACTTAAAGTAAGCCCTTTTAACCACCTCTTAAGATTAATAACTTTGGGGCTGGTTAACCCAAGTTCGTTTGTTTGAACAAACTTTCTACTCAACCCTATTTTTTTTGCTAGTCTTATCTGCGTTAAATTAAGTTTTTGTCTCCTTTTTATCAATTTATTCAAAAAATCTTTTTTTAATATTAATAGACATTGATCTTCTAATTCCAACCAATTAATCAATTTAAACATAATCTAGATAAGATAATTTGATTTATAAACACTCTTAGCGTAGTTGTCCTATGGACCAGGTTATTGCAAAATATATATTAAAGAATAGGTTTTCTTTCTACTTTTTATACCCCATTAACCCGATAAATAAAAAAGATGTCATAAAATTAAGCATTAAAAAAACAGCTAA
>Ga0209515_10000360_pt1 | contig 85500 bp, 76 predicted proteins | sample Subgroupgradi54m_FD_187454 | JGI IMG/M metagenome (GOLD analysis project Ga0209515, IMG submission 187454) | Subsurface groundwater microbial communities from S. Glens Falls, New York, USA - GMW60B uncontaminated upgradient, 5.4 m (SPAdes)... ...
AGCGTTCACGACATCTTCATCATTAATCGGAACGTGGAACCGGTCGCGGAATTCGCGCAATTCTTTTTCATTCAACTTTTTCTGCTGGTGCGTAATGTTTCTGCCTTCACCTGCTTCGCCCAGCCCGTAACCTTTTACGGTTTTGGCCAGGATAACCGTAGGTTGCCCCTTGTGTTCGACAGCTGCTTTGTAGGCATTGTACACTTTTTGAGGATCATGACCTCCTCGTAAGAGTTTTCGAATTTGTTCATCCGATAGATGATTTACCATTCGATAAAGCTCTGGATATTTGCCAAAGAAATGCTTTCGAGTATAGCTGCCCGGCTCCACAGAATATTTTTGATAATCGCCATCTACCGCTTCTTGCATCCGTTTCACCAAAAGCCCTTTATGGTCATTATTAAGAAGCGCGTCCCACTCGGAGCCCCAAATTACCTTAATCACGTTCCAGCCCGCGCCGCGAAAAACACCTTCAAGCTCCTGAATAATTTTACCGTTGCCGCGCACCGGACCATCGAGACGCTGAAGATTGCAATTCACAACCCAAACTAAATTGTCCAAATTTTCGCGCGCAGCTAAAGTCAAAGCACCTAACGTTTCTGGTTCATCGCTTTCTCCATCGCCGACAAAACACCATATTTTGGGTTCTTCTCCTTTTAGAAAACCACGAGATTTCAAATAGCGGTTAAAACGGGCTTGATAAATAGACGTGATGGGCGCAAGACCCATTGAGACAGATGGAAATTGCCAAAAATTTGGCATGAGGTAAGGATGCGGATAGGAGGAAAGCCCGCCGCCTTCGGCTAACTCCTGACGAAAGTGATGAAGAAGTTGTGCGTCGAACCTTCGTTCCAAGTAAGCACGAGCGTAATTTCCGGGAGAAGCGTGGCCTTGGAAGTAAACGAAATCGGCAAGCCCATCGCCATTTCCGCCTTTGAAGAAATGATTGAATCCTACTTCATAAAGTGTGGCGCAGGAAGCGTAGGTAGAAATATGCCCACCGAGCCCGTTGTGAATGCGGTTGGCTTTCACAACCATAGCCATTGCATTCCATCGGACCAAACTCTTGATGCGGCGTTCAATTTCCCGGTCGCCGGGGTATGGAACTTCAGCGTCAGCCGGAATCGTATTAACATAGGGAGTATTGACGGTGCTGGGCGCTTGAATTCCAGCTTCCCGTAACCTTAAAATGAGCTTATCCAAAAATATAGGGGCAGAATCCGCTCCTCTGCTCTTTAGAAGGGGTTCTAAAATATCTCCCAAAGATTCAAGCCACTTTTGGGATTCGGGAAGTTCGTTTTTATTCTTCTGTAAAGACATATCTCCTCTACGGTTACCTTCAGAGATACCTGGCTTGCTTTCCTGCTTTGCTTTCACTCTTTAACTGCCTAAATTAAAGAATTTTAGATTTTACCTGATTTTTTGGTTTTAAGATACAATAACGTTAGATGGTCCTTGCACAAAACTTGCCCTTTGCTATGACTTTAAGGAGTCTTGGGCTTGGGATGTAAATAACTCAGTAAGGCTTTTAATTTTATACTACTTTGCGGAATTAGTATAATGTTATTTACCGAACACCTATGAAATACCTCGATTTAACCTTTCCAACTCCCGAACACAACCTGGCTTGCGATGAAGCCTTGTTGGATATGTGCGAGGAGGGCTACGACCATGAAATTCTCAGATTTTGGGAGCCTGAGGAACACTTTATCGTCCTTGGATACTCAAGAAAAATCCATTTGGACGTCAACTTATCGGCTTGCGAAGCACGAAACATCTCTGTCCTGAGAAGACCCTCTGGAGGCGGGACGGTTTTACAAGGCCCCGGCTGCCTCAATTTTTCACTTGTCTTGAAAATGGAAAACTCAAAGCCTTTGAACAATCTCGGTGAAACTAATTGCTTTGTCATGAATCAAAATAAGAAAGCGCTTGAGCCAATTCTGGGGAGCAATCTTGAAGTTCGGGGGCTAAGCGATCTTACTTGGAGAAACTTAAAATTTTCGGGCAACGCTCAACGCAGGAAACGTCACTTCCTTTTGTTTCATGGAACTTTTCTTACTGCGCTGGACATCTCCCTAATTGAAGAGCTTCTTCCAATTCCCTCCAAGCAACCTTCCTATCGAAATAACCGCCCACATACTACATTTTTAACAAATCTAAACATATCTCATCAAAAAATCAAACAGGCATTACAAAAATCATGGGGAGCAAAAGAACCTCTCGAACGTATTCCGAAAGAAACAATAAACCAGTTGGTTAAAAACCGATATACAACTCGGGACTGGAATTATAAATTTTAAGTGCGGATTTTTTAATTCGGGCTTACTCGGGCAAGAGCAACACTGGCAAGTTTGCCAAGCTGATCCATCAGAACAAGGTTATTTTGATTAAAACGTTTGTTAGCGGATTTCGCATTCAAGCAAAAAACTCCCAACACCTTCTTCTTAAATTCCAGAGGGACTACCATGGAAGATTTAATTTGTGGCCGCCTCAATTTTTCCTTAGGAACTTCTTTCCGAGCTTCGAGAGGTCCAATCAAAATGGCTTTGTTTCTAGCCGCGACCCAACCCGCAACGCCGGCCTCAAATGGTAAACGTTTTTGTTTTAACACTTCGGGCTTGATACCATGCGCAGACCTGATTGAAAAGTTTTTCCGATCTTGATCGACAAGCATGACCGAACCAGAATCGGCATGCACCACCTGGCTTGCAACCTCCAGGAGACAATTTGCGAGTAAATTGGCATACGTGGCGGAGACAAATTCTTCGCCTTCCTCTTGTGCGGCAAGAAATCCCGGAACGAGGCGCTCGAGCTCTGCTCGATGATAAGAAAGCTGAATCAAGTGTTGCGTCAACGTCCTGAGGAAATCAAGCACAGTTTTAATTCCATTATAAGAGAAAATTTTAATTTCCCGAACTCGATCAAGAAAAATTTCGGAATCAATTTCTAAATTTTCACAAAGTGCTTCATAAGTTTTTTTATCTTCCCGCTTCCCAACGATAACGGGCCCAACAACAATTACACCTATTATTTGTTCATTGCAACGCACAGGGAGGGGAAAATAATTTAAATTGTGCGTACATTTGTAGGAATGTTCCTTCTGTTGGTTCCAACTCTGGAGGGCTTTAAAAATGCAATCGACTGGATTTGCTTTAGGGGAGCTTTTCGCTTGGGCAATATCAGGACAAGAGCCGTTCACTTTACTGGGGATAGTGAGACTTGTACCGGAGGGTTCAATCAACCACAGATTAGCGCCGACAATCTCAGAAAATAAATCTTGAATTTTCTGCCACTGCTTTAAATCAAGCAGTTGCTTCGCCGAGATTTCTGCCATCCCTTGATGAGATTCTGAAAGCACCGTTATGCCCCTGATGGTTAATCTCGCAAAAAACAAAGCTAATTTAGAAACGACTTTTTACAAGAGGTGGTACTGCTTCATTTTGTTATACAGCGTCGTCCGGTTGATTTTGAGCATTGCCGCTGCTTTCTTACGGTTCCAACCCGACTGCTCTAATGCGCGCACAATAATTTTCTTCTCGGGATCCTTTAAAACCTCCTTCAAGGCGGTACCCTTATCGGACTGCGCATCATTATTTTCTGCATTTTTCGTACCAAAATTTTCAGGGAAAACTGCCAAGTCTAAAATATCACCTTGGGAGAGCACAACTGCCCGCTCTAAGAAATTTTCAAGTTCACGGACGTTTCCAGGCCAATCATAGTCCAACAAAGCTTTCATCGCTTGTTTGCTGACACCGGTCAGGTTGCGCTTCGTCTTTTCGCTAAATACACGCAAAAAATGCTGCACTAAGGCTGGAATATCTTCCTTGCGCTCCCTGAGAGGCGGAACATCAATTGTAATCACATTTAAACGGTAAAAAAGATCTTCCCTGAAACTTCCGCGGCTGATTGCTTCTTGCAAATTGCGATTGGTGGCTGCGATAATTCGAACATTGACTCGCATTGTTTTCGTGTCACCAACGCGTTCGAACACTTTTTGCTGAAGGACACGCAAAAGTTTGACTTGGAGATAAGGAGGAAGGGCATCAATTTCATCGAGAATAATAGTTCCGCCATCAGCCAGTTCAAATCGGCCAACACGGTCTTTAATGGCGCTGGTAAAAGCTCCCTTCACATGTCCGAAAAGTTCGCTTTCAAGAAGTTCTCTTGGAATCGCACCACAACTTACTTCCACATAAGGACCATCTTTCCTTGTTGGATCGCTATAATGAATTGCCTGTGCGATCATGCCCTTACCAGTTCCGCTTTCACCTTGCAAAAGAACTGTCGTATCGGTATCGCTAGTGGCTTGAATTAAAGAATAAATTTTCTGCATCTTGGAGTTTTCGCCGATGAGATTGTGGAAATGACTTCTTTTTTCGGAAAGTATTTGTTTGAGCGACTCATTTTCTTCCCGAAGTTTTTTCGTGTCCAAAATCCGCCGAATCATGATTCTGATCTCATCATCATTAATCGGCTTCGTCACATAATCGCGAGCGCCCATCTTCATGGTCTCAACTGCCGTCTCTACAGTTCCAAAACCGGTCATCATGATGATATCCAAATCAGGAAAGCGTTCTTTTACTTTTTTAAGAATATCAATACCGCTCGCATCAGGCAGCCTGAGATCTAGCAAGGCCAAATCAAAACGCCGAGTGCTGAGCTTGTCAAGTCCTTCTTTTCCGTCACCTGCAACCTGGACGTTATATCCTTCAAGGCCCAAAACTTCAAAGAGGGATTCCCTGACCAATGGATCGTCTTCGATAACAAGTATATTATTTGACATAAGTGTGTTTAACATTCAAAAGGAAGCGAAATGATAAATTCCGTCCCCTCATTTTCAGCGCTTTCAAAACAAATTTGACCGCCGCATCTTTGAACAATTTCCCTGCAGATCGTAAGTCCGATTCCGGTTCCCTGGCCATTTTCCTTAGTTGTAAAAAAAGGCTCGAAAATGCGTGTTTTGACTCCTTCGGGAACACCGTGGCCCGAATCGCGGACGCTAACAACCGCCTGGCCATCATTTTCTTTTGTCATAATTGTAATGGTTCCGGAACCATTCATGGCATGGTGCGCATTCTGCAAGAGGTTCTGAAAAACGGTTTGCAAACCGCAGTCCTCCACAAAAAGTGATTTATCACAAAATTGTTTTTCAACGGCAATGTTTTCAAAAGTGGGATCCTGGACAATGGTGCCTAAGGTTTGATCAATAATCGAATGAAGCTCTACCTGACGTGTTCTTTTTGGCTTGGCCGTAGTGGTTGAAAGTTCGCGGAGTCCGCGGATCACTTGAACTGAACGGCGGATTCCCTGCTTCGCTTTGAGGAGATATTCACGCGTGAGTCCGTCCTGGGCCACTTGATCTAAAGCTAAATTAACAAAGCGGCGGATGGCATCGAGCGGATTTGCTAATTCATGAGCAAGATGAGAAACAAGTTTGCCTAAAGAAACAAGAGGTTCTTGCTGTTTCATCACTTCTTTTAAATCGGTTACAGCTTGCTGAAGTTCTTGGTTTTCCTTACGAAGGCGATTTTCGGTGCGAATATTTTCATACGCAATAGCGATGTGATTGGCATAGGCTTGTGCCCGCTCTAAATCTTCGTCGCTAAACGGATGACGATTTTCTCTTTCGGTAATATTAATGAGGCCGACCAACTTGTTATTTGCAATGAGCGGGAGGGATAAAAAGGAGTGAGAATGATACTGATTATTTTTTCTTACTTCAAGGAAACGGGCATCGGTGCGAACATCTTGAACCAAAACCGGAAGCCCTTTTTCGGCAACCCAACCCGCAACACCTTCACGTAGTTTAATTGAGATTCCCTGAATCCGATCACGTCCAGCACCGCGCGCTGCACGGAGCATCAGTTCTTTTGCATACTCATCCCATACAAAAAAAGAACCTACATTAGCATCTACAATAGCCAAGATAGAATCGAGCACAAAGTCGATAAAGACGTTGGGATCAACAAAAGTATGTAAGGCTGAGGAACATTCTGACAGCATGGTGGGCATTGCCCCGTCCTTGCTCCCTGAACCCTCTAAGGGGGAATGGACTGGGTTCATGTCTTTAGGAAGATAAAAATACCTTGTGGTCCCCTTCTGCAGTAACTGACTGCCGGATTTGATGTTGGAATTATACCACATAGTAGCTAGAAATCAACTTTTTTCACTTTTTTAAGTTATTTGGCTTCAATAAGTTGTGAAGTATCTTAAGGTGTCGAAAAAACTCAACTTCACTAACTGCTCTCCATGACCTTCTTTTTCAACGTACACAAAACTTCCTTAGAAACTCAAATCTGTTTTAGGAAACGGCTGTCTTGGTAAGAATTTCCTGATGACTCTTTGCTACTTGAGCGAGAGGGTGGCCCGGGTACTGGGCTAAAAAGTCCTGATAAAGCGTAAGGGCACGCTCTCGATCATTTAGGTTTTTCTCGGTAATCAAAGCTTTCAGGAAAAGCCATCTTCCCTTTTTACTTTTCACCGTTTCGTTTTGAAACTCTTGATCAACATCCGCAAGCAATTGATCCCAATCCTTTTCCTGGCTATAAGCTGAAAGTAGAAATTGTTTAGCCGAAATCGCCAAACGAGATTTCGGATATTCCGCTATTATTTTTTTGTAGCGCTCAATGGCCTGATCTAAAATGCCCTTAGCAGTTTCGTTTTGTCCAAGTTCTTGATAATGGACAAACCGCATGAACGGAACTTGAAGCGCGCCGGGTGTCATCGCATATTGAGGAGCATCCAGTTCTTGATATAACTTCTCAGCTTCATCCCATTTTTTTTCGTTTTGATAGGCCCTACCGATTAAAAGTTTAATTTCGGCGGTAGTAGTCTTGTTTTTCTGATAATACTGATTCATCGCTTTTTCATACCATTCACGCGACTGGGCAAATTCCTTCTTCTCCTGGTAGAGCAGCCCGACGTGAACCGATGTCTTCCCCGCTAAAGGATGGCGAGGATAGCGATCAAAAAAGTATTTGTAATCCATAAACGCCTGATCAAATTGTTTGTCTTTCCACGACAGCTCAGCCACAGTCAATAAAGCAAGCGGTGCGTAAGGGCTTTTTGGAAATTGCTCGGTAATGGAAACCCACTGTTCTCTTGCCTCTTTTAAATTGCCTTGGGATAGTTGTGTTAACGCGAGCGAATTTTTAAGGCCGGCGGAAGCCTCGATAGGCCCCACTTGGTCCAGCATTCGTTTGTAATGTTCAATGGCCTTTTGATAGGCTTCATCCTGATGCACTTTATCCTGGGCCTGTTTGTAATGAAGCATGACATAAAGGGGTGCGTACAAACCTTTGGATTGAAGCGGATGATAAATGGCTACTTCCCAATAAGCTTTTTCCGCCTTTTGCCAAAATCCTTCTGCTTCATAGAGCTGAGCCATCCGGTAACGGGCATCTGAAGCTAAATCGCTCTTTCCGGAAAAATTGGGGAGAATTTTAGCAAGAGCCTGTCTTGCATCTTCAAATTTGTTCTGTTTTACCCGAAGCTCTGCCACATTAAAAAGGCTCTCTGCAGCTTTGGGGGTTGTTGGATAGTCTTCCGCCACCTTCTCAAATGCTTTAATGGCCGGCTGGAGAGCTTGATCTGGATTGGCTTTGAAATCGGCAGGTGTAACTTTTTTCAGGACTTGAGCAGCATGATAAAAAGCTTTTTCAGCGAGATAATTTTCGCGACACCCACTGATTAAAAGGGAGCATAGCGCGAAAACAATCGCTAACTTTTTCATGACGGATTTTTTACAACAAACCCCGTTTCCTCAGCATAGGAACTAACAATCCCAAACCCATTAATAGGAATGTTGAAGGTTCTGGATGATGTGGAATATTATTACCCGGAGGCAACTGATTGTCTGGCAAAATAGGATCGATGATAGGATCGATGATATCTAGATCTGGATCTACTACCGGCGGAATAATTGGGGGTGGCACGTATGGTACCACATCGGGATCTACGGGGGGATCTACGACCTTGGGATCCTTATTAGCATTTTGGGGAGGCCCGTTGTTGGGGTCATTTGGTGGTGGATTGTTGCCACCTCCGCCACCGCCGCCTCCGCCAGCATTACCCGCTCCTGAACCGCTACTGCTGCCTCCGCTAGAAAGCATGAGCAAAAGCCCAACCAAAAGGCCTGTTGTGAGAAGAAGCGTGGAGGTAATCACCAACTTCCGGGTCGTCCAAAAGTGATGGCCGGGAAGCGCAAGACCTCCTACCAGATCTTCATTGTCATTCTGATCTTGAGTATCAAGCTCCTCCGTAGTCGGAGTTTCTTGAATCACAATCGAAGAAGGAAGGGCCGCAGCCGGAAGCTTTGGCGAATCCTGAGAAGGTGCTAGCACCTGCGCAAGATTAACATGCTGTGAACCTGCTCCTGATATATGAAGGTCAGTGATACCCGTTGATTCAACGACATCGCTGATGACCGAATTCATATCGGGAACTACAGCGCGAGCCTGTGACATTGGCATCGCGATGATTAAAGTAGCAACTATAAAAACTTTTAATTTTTTCATTTTCCTTGCCTCACTTTCAAAAAAAGCAGTGTCGCCGAAGAGGTCACTAAAACATCCACCACCAACGTGATCACTATCCCAGCAGAAAGAATCCATAAAACCAATTCCGGGTAAACCTGGACAACAACCGGCGTATAAAACCTTGCAACCGAAAGAATCAATGCAAAAAGCGTGGGAACAAAGATCAAAGCGCTTATGAGCAAGATATTTTTAATTCCGAGCCGAAACCCTTCCAATAGCTTTTTGAAAAAACCATTCTCAATCAGAACAATCGCCGGAATCAAAAATGCAAAAACAGATTGAACCAGAAGGCCGAGAATAAATCCGCTTATGAGTTGAATCCAGAGATTATGCGGTAAAAACATCATAACACCTTTCAATAAAACTATAAAAGTTCCGTAAGAAACGAGCCACACAGCCACCAGCGAAAGATACCTTCTCAACACAGGTACCACAGCTGAAACGGTAGAAATTGTCTTCCCTAATATCTCAGCTTCTATCTTCTTGATGATAATGCCTGTCATAAAAACTCCGAACACGGTGCTGATCAAAAAGTGCGCATGCCCAAAGAGTCTCGGCAAAAGCAAAAAGTTATTTGGATAATGAAGATAATGGTCTCCCCAAAAACTGCGGATAATAGGGGCTAACACATCCGAAATCGGCGGAGACGGCGCAAAATAAAGAACAATAAGAGCAACTAAATCAAAAAAAGCCGTCGCGAAAAATAAGCAAAAAACGGTGGGGTTTTTTCGCAACATAGAAAAAACCTGTTGATAAATTTCAACGATTCTTGACCAAAAAAAACTAATTTGTTCCATGGCTCTCACAAAGAAAACCAACCTGGGTGACGTTTCCGTCACCCAGGTTAGCAAAGGAGTTTTCAATGAATAAACTACTGTTTTTCATTTGATTAAATCGTTTTCCTTACTGCCAAAGCTTAAACTTGGCAAATCCGATCATGCTGAACAAACCGCTGGCCATTAAGACCATCGTGTTGGGTTCAGGAATAGCAGCCGCTGATCCGCACACCACGTCATCCGGATTCACGCTGCCATCATCATAACTGGCACAACCGCGAAACGTTTGTGGAAATTGAACGTCTTTTGGTGTCCCAAAAGTCCCGGTTCTAAGGAACATTTCAATAGCATCCGCACCGCGGGCGTACGTAAACCCGGCGGGTGTACTTCCTGTTGGAGCACCCAAATCCCAGATCAAAGTTCCGTTGATCGCGTCGCAAGAAGCTGCAGCACCTGAACACCAGTAAACCTTATCAGTGCCAACAGGATCTGAAGGTCCAGCACCATTCACATTCGTAATATAAATCTGAACATCTGGCGGAAATGGAGATGATGCATTATTTGGAACTCCATTCCCATTGAAATCGGCAAAAAGCGCGAGACTCGCACGTACTGCTGTCTGATCCGCATCAACCAAAGACGGTGGCGTTGCATAGGTTGTCAGCATGAAATAGACACCGTGTTTACCGGCATCCCCATCGCTTAAGTCTTGCAACAACACAACGGTTTTAATGTCATACGTATCCGTAATCAAAGGCTCGTTCGGATCATCCGCCCTCAGGTAATACGAATAGGCAGCATTGTTATTCCACTCGGTAATATCATTGCCTGCACCGAGCAAGCCATTGATATCCGGCGGGGGTACTGCATAAGCTTTGGAAACTCCAAAACTTAGTACTCCTAACACTAAACTTAACATTAACAGCGTTTTCTTCATTGTTTTCTCCTTTAACTCCTTTTTTGTTTTCTGACCGATAGTCATTATTTTATCAGTCCTTTTGTATTTTATCTACCGGTTCCTAACACAACCGATTTGAACGTCATGGCAAGTACCATAATGTCCAACACCGGGCACATCTTGCGGATATAAAGAACGTCGTATCTGACTTTTTTCTTCACATCCTCTATCGTCTCATCATAACGGCGCTTAATCTGAGCCAGACCCGTGACACCGGGTTTTGTCGCAAGGCGTCTGTCATAATGAGGAATAATTTTTCTGAATTCTTGAACGAAATAAGGCCTTTCCGGTCTTGGACCGACCAGGCTCATTTCGCCTGTGAGTACGTTAAAAAATTGCGGGAGTTCATCCAAATGGGTTTTGCGCAAAAACAAGCCAATTTTGGTGATACGTGAGTCATTTTCCTTTGCCCAAACAGGACCTGTCTTAGCTTCTGCGTCTTGACACATCGTGCGGAATTTGTACATGTTGAAAATTTTGCCCTTCATGCCAACGCGGGCTTGCTTGAAAAACACGGGGCCGCGCGAATCCAGTTTAATGGCTAAAGCAATAAGTACCATGACTGGCGCGCTAACTGTTATGCCCGTTATCGAAACGGTTAAATCCAAGGCCCGCTTTACCATCCGGCGCCATGAAATCACGATTCGGTACGACAATGTTTTAAGAGACCGCCTCAGCGAAGACTTAGCGAAAGCCGAAAGAAACCGTTCTTCCCACGGAATTTCTCCCGATCGCATCTTCTGGTACCGCCGGTAAAGAAGATAAAGCTGAAACTCACTCTTCAGCTCTTCTGCAAAACTCGGTTGTTCTGTTGCGTTGTTGTTGATGTGATTCATCTCTTAAAATCTCCTTTTGTGCGCACAAACATAGATTTATAGCGCGTAGTACTAGTATGCAGGGACTATGCCAAGAAAAAATTATGTGGGGAAAACTTCAGAAGATAGAGATTTATAGGAGAAACAGCGTAATTATTTATATGAAAAAGGTTAAAATATTTTATGTCTAAATTAATATGATTAAAAAAATAAACAATTACGGAAGTGCTTTACTATATGGCTGTAAGTTATTGATATAAAACAGCTTATATATGGCATATATGTTGTTATTTTTAGACAAAATATAGCAAATAAACAACAAATCTCGACGTGAAGAACTAGGACAAACCAGGACAAAAACAGACAAAACTAGACTACATATGACGGTAAATTGGCTTATTACAGAGTGCGATTCTTTCAGTAACTAGCCGATAATAAAAAAGCTATGAAATCCGAAGAAACGCGTGTGATCCTTGCGAAAGGAATTCTGGCTCCTTCCGCAGACAATCTGCAGCCTTGGAAGTTTAGAATATTGGACAATCGCGTAGATTTTTTTCTTGATTTAAATCGAGTGAAAAATTTTTGCGACGAAGGGCTTTTAGTCCCTTATATTTCTGCGGGCGCTGTCATCGAAAACATGCGCATTGCTGCAACCCAATTTGGGTATCGGCTATCCGCATCCTACTTCCCTGAAAAAACCAATCCCCTGCTGGTTGCTGCGATTCGGTTTTCTGAAGCCAAAAAAGAAAATCACCCTCATGTGGAAGCACTTGCCCTGCGCACAACAAATCGTAAATTTTATAACGTGTCAAAAAAAATAGACTCTTCAATTTATTCGACGCTTTCAAACATCGCTGAATCCGAACAAAAACTAAAACTTTTGTGGATCGAGCGAAACCATCCTTCCTACTCGAAACTCTCAGGCATTTTGGGTAAATCAGACCAGTTGCGCTTTGAGAGCAAACGCCTTCATAAGGAACTTTTTGAAACGCTTCGTTTTACTAAGGAAATGGCAGAGAAAACCAAGGATGGCCTTGATTTCAAGACATTCGAATCGGGACCAATGGGTGGTTTGCTTTTTAGTCTTGCCAATTCTTGGGAGCGGTTAAAATTCTTGAACACACTCGGTCTGAGCACTCTTTTCAATTTTTATACTCGATTTCAAATGCAGAGCTCGCAGGCAGCAGGCCTCCTCATTGCCAAATCAAATGAACCTTTAGATTATGCGCTCGGAGGAGAAATGATGCAAAAAATCTGGCATGAGATCACAAACTTTAAACTTTCGATCCAGCCGATGGAAGCGCTGCCCATTTTTATCATTAACCTTGGTATAACAGGCGGCCGTGACTTTACTGCCCTTCAAAGAAAAAAACTAGAGGAACTCAAGCAAGAGTTTCTATCCATTTTTGGAATCACGGAACAAAACGGTTTGATTTTCCTCTTCAGAATCGGCGATGCCCCTCCCCCGACCGCCCATTCCCTCCGAAGGCCGCTGGAGCATTTTTTGCTCTAACGACTGCATTTGGCACGCTCCTCCCGATAACATCAGGATTATTTATAAATTGTCAATCGGCTTCGAGTTATGCTAATCTTAATATTGCTTAACTAACCTGAGGAAACAGCTACGGTAATGAAGTCGAACGGCTTTACTTACGACCAAGCTTTTGAACGTAACCTCGGTTGGCTGACTGCCAATGAGCAAACCAAGCTCCGCAACTCTTGCGTAGCGATTGCCGGCCTTGGGGGCGCAGGCGGTTTTCAAGCCCAAATCCTCGCTCGCCTTGGGGTTGGCCGATTCAAAATTGCAGACCTTGATAGTTTCGAACTCACCAATATTAACCGCCAAATAGGAGCTTCCGTCGAAACGCTGGGCCAACCAAAAGTGCCTGTCATCAGAGATATGATCCTAGCCATTAATCCAGAAGCTGAGGTGGAAATATTTCAAGAAGGTATTACCGCCACTAGCATCAACCAGTTTTTGGAATCTGTGGACCTTGTTTTAGACGGAATTGATTTCTTTGCTCAAAAAACAAAACTTCTTTTGTTTCAAAAATCTTACGAGAAGCATCTGAGAGTGATCACATCCTGCCCGTTAGGTTTTGGGGCGTCTGTCATTATTTTTTCACCCGATGGGATGAAATATGAAGATTATTTTGATCTTAAGCCTGGAATGACCGAAAAGGAAATGAGAATTGCAGGCACACTCGGACTTTCCCCTAACCCGCTTTGTTTTCCTTACATGGACAAACAGGCGCTCGATCTAAAAGGCCAGCGCGCTTCAAGCGTCGTACCGGGGCTTGCATTGGTGGCTGCTTTTTCAGGCACTGAAGCGGTTAAAATTCTCACGGAAAAATATCCTGTTCGATATTGCCCTTATGTCTTTCAAATTGATTTATTGACTCAACGGATGAAAAGAAAATATTATCCTCTCGGAATGAAGAGTCCTCTGCAGCGATTCAAGAAATGGCTCTTCCTCAAACTCATGAATTCACAAGTTTATTATCTTCTGCGGCCAAGAAAATTTTCGGATTCTCAAATAACAGAACAAATCATTACCTAATTCAAAACTAAAACCACTGTGAAACGAACTTTCATCTTTTTCCTAAGCCTCCTATCCCTGGGTTTTTCTATGCCTGGTTTCGATGCAAAACCAGCCCCGGCAAAGCTTTTGGAGCAAATGGATTACGTCTTACGAGGAAAGTCCCACGAAATGACTGTCACGCTTGATGTAAAAACCAAGCGCTGGAAACGTGCTTACAAAATTCATGTCCGGATGAAAGGGATTGATTTTGTCTTTGCCCGCGTCCTTGAACCACCCAAAACGGCAGGACAAGGTTTTCTGAGAATCAAAACTAGATTGTGGCAATATCTGCCGACCGCTGAGCGGACGATTCTGATTCCACCGTCGCTGATGCTTGATGATTTTTTAGGAAGTGACTTCTCCAACGACGATTTCGTAAAATTGAGTTATTTCCCCCGCGACTACACAAGCAAAATTTTGAAAGAAGAAAAGATAGACGGCTTCGATACCTATCATCTTGAGCTCCTGCCTCACCCCGATGCTCCGGTGACTTATGGAAAATTAGAACTTTGGGTTCGCAAAAAAGATTCTGCACCGGTTCGCTGGGATTTTTATAACGAAAAAATGGAGCACATTCGAACCCTTCATTACTCTCAGTTTCAAATATTCGGCAAACATGAGGTGCCGACCATTTGGAAAATGGAAAACTTAAAAGACAAAAGCCGCCAAACCACCATTAAAATTCTTGAAGCTCAATACGATATTGAAATCCAAAATGATTTATTCACCCAAAAACAATTGGAGCGATATCCCTAAATGTTTCTTCTGAAGCTTGCTTTCCTAAATATTGGCAGGAATCCCAGAAGGTCCATCATCACCGTGCTCGCGGTGGGAGTTGGGCTTGCCGCTTTGATTTTTCTCTGGGGCTTTAGTGACGGTACCAATGAGCAAATGCGGGAAAATGTCATTCGCCTGCTGACAGGCCATATTCAAATCCACGCACCCGATTTTCAAAAAACGCTTGCTCCAGAACTAACGCTTCCTGATCGTTCAGCAATTTTAGAAAAGATAAAATCGCTGCCCCATGTTCAAGCCGTCACAGAGCGCGCCAAATGTGAAGCCTTAATTGGGACAAGTGAAAAATCCCGCGGTGTTTTGTTAACCGGAATTGATCCAACGCTAGAAATCCAAGTGACTGATCTTAAAAATCATATGAAAGAAGGGGAATTTTTGTCTCAAACAGACAACCGAAAAGTGATTATTGGCGACAGGCTTGCTGAAAAAATCCAGCTCCATGTGGGCGACAAAGCGGTGGTCATGACGCAAGCGATGGACGGCACTTTGTCCGGATACGCCTACGAAGTAAAAGGGATTTTTCACACGGGAAGTCAGCCTATCGATGAAGTGTCTGCTTACATTACTCTCAGTTCAGCGCAGGAGCTTTTGAGCCTTGATGATGCCACACATGAAATCGTCGTCCGATTGACGGACCGGAAATCCATTCCGCTTTTTTTGAGTGAAGTAAAGACAATGATCGCTCCGGAGCAATATGAAATTTTGACGTGGAATCAAATTATCCCGGAAGTCGAACAATGGGTTCAGTGGTCCGAAGCCATCATCCGAACGATTCTCCTCGCCGTAATGGTTGTCATCGGGGTCAGCATCATGAATACAGTATTAATGTCTGTCTTTGAACGAACACGGGAACTCGGCGTTATGATGGCCATCGGAACAAGTCCCGGGCAAGTCATTCGTTTAATTCTCTTAGAAACTTTCATCCTCGAACTTTTTGGGATTGCCTTAGGACTCGTTGCAGGTTATCTTGTCACGTTTTACTTCGGACAAGTTGGAATTGGGTTTCCGGAACTGGAACGGGCGTTTTCAAGGTCCTACATGAGCACCATTACCTACACACGCGTAGAACCTTTTCACGTCATCCAATCCATTATTACGCTTTTTATCATGACTTCATTCATCGGGCTCTACCCGGCCTGGAAAGCAGGACGCATGGAACCCATCAAAGCGATTTACCGTCCCTAACATGGCCATCGTTCAAGCAAAAAACGTAACCAAAATTTTTCGGGAAGGCTCGCAGGCGGTCTCTGCGCTTTCATCCGCTTCCGTAGAAATCGAAGAAGGCGCTTTTGTGGCTCTTTCAGGCCCTTCGGGGTCTGGCAAAACCACGTTGCTTAATTTGATTGGTTGTCTCGACCGCCCTACGGAGGGAAGTATTCATCTGGACGGCGAAGAAATCAGTCAGTTGCCTCAATCGAAACTCGCTCGGCTTCGCTTAAAGAAAATTGGATTTATTTTCCAAGACTACAATTTAATTCCGGCGTTTACAGCCATCGAAAATATTGAATACGTCCTATGGCTTCAAGGTGTCTCGCCGAGTGAGCGAAGAAAAAGAGCAATTGAAATTTGTGAACGGTTCAGTATTCAAAAATTAATCGACCGGCGCCCTTATGAAATGAGCCGAGGCCAACAACAGCGCGTTGCGGTTGCGCGTGCAATCGTTCATAAGCCGCGAATTGTTCTTGGGGATGAACTCACTGCCAATTTAGACCATAAAACCGGAATTGAACTCATGCAATTCTTAAAGGAACTGAATCAAAAGGAAAATATTACTTTTCTTTATGCGACTCATGACCCAGTCATCATTCAACAAGCAAACCGCGTCATTACCTTACAAGACGGAAAAATCACAAATGAAAAAGCTTCCTTTTCAAAAACCATTTAACTCCACAATCAAAAGACCTTTTTCTGTTTTTGATGCTTTAATACTTTTGATCTTGTTTCCTGCCATCGTCTTTGGCGCTGACTCGCCCACCGTATTGGTGAACAATGGAAACGAAACGAAAAAAATCGGAATGGATATTTCAGGTTACGTAAAAAGTTTAAATTTCTTCACCCAAACTTCAGGTTTGAATCCGGAAATCGTGGATCGTCCGCTTGCCATCGGGAAAGAAAAAATAAATGTTTTCAGTTCCATGGAACGTGTCCGGCTTCAAACAAAAGTTTACTTACGCCTCACAGAAAAGGAACGCCTGACGCTCAAGGTAGATTACGATCACCAACCTTATTTTGGAAGTTTTGTATCAACCGGAGACTTCCGAATCGTAAAAAGACAAAGCGAAGAAAGGCAATTTCTTGATTTAAGCCAAACGCTAGTTGAAGAAGACGACGTTTTTTACGAACACAGGCTTTATCGTGCAAGCGTTGCCTATGAATCAGAATATTTTGATCTCGAAGTCGGGCGTCAGCAAATTCCGTGGGGCCGCGGGCACTTTTTTACGCCTACAGACTTGTTCAATCCTTTTAACCCTACTCAAATTGAGCTGGATGAACGGGACGGAGTCGATGCGGCCAACTTAATCATTAAAAATATTAAAGGAATTAAAACGCAATTTGTCTACACTCCTCCCGGAAAACAGCTTCATCCGCAGCGTTACCTGGCGCGTATCTCTAAGGATATCAAAAATTATGAAGTTGGCCTTATTGGCGGGAGGGTGAAACGTGATTGGGCCTACGGATTTGACCTTCAGGGAAACTTAAAAAGCTCTGCCATCCGCGGTGAATTCCTTTACCGGGAAGCGAGGCTTGAAAAAGATTTCATTCAATTTATGGTGAACGCCGATTACAATTTCCCTCACAACATCTACGGGCTCATTGAATATTATTTTAACGGCCAGGGCCGGCTTAAACCCGCCGATTACCAATTAGACCGATTGATCCGCGGGGAAATCCAGCAGCTTGGGAAAAATTACCTGGCCTTCTTATTAGGCCATAATTTGACTCCTTTAATTCGTGTAGAAAACCGGTTCATTTACAATTTGGATGACACGAGTTTCTTTGAGCGCCCTGAAATCCGATACGAGATCAAGCCTAATTTAGTGCTTACGCTTGGAACGCAATTTTATCTGGGAGCAAACAACGACGAATTTGGAAGACCAAAAAATCTTTATCTCGGAGAAGTCAAATACAGTTATTAATCGATGCCAACCAATCCCACCATTCTAGTCATAGTTCCCTGCTACAACGAAGAAAACCGCCTATCTAAGAAACCCTATCAGGAATTTGTAAACCGCGAACCTGATTATAAATTTCTCTTTGTAGATGACGGGAGCACCGACGGAACCTTCAAATTGTTGAATTCTCTGCGTCAGGAACGTCCCGATCGATTTGATGTTTTGAAGCTTGAACGTAACTCAGGCAAGGCCGAAGCTGTCCGGCAGGGTTTTCTAAAGGGAATGGATTCGGGAGTCAATTTCCTGGCCTTCTGGGATGCTGACCTCGCCACACCATTACATATTTTACCTTCTTTCTTAACGGTTCTAAAAGGGCGGCCAACCGTTGAGATGGTACTTGGGTCAAGAATTAAACTTATGGGTGCTGACATTAAACGCCATGAGTACAGACATTACCTGGGTCGAATCTTCGCGACCGCCGCGTCTTTTGTCCTCAAGCTTAGCATTTACGATACTCAATGCGGTGCTAAGATGTTCCGGGCAACGGACAACTTACGGAAAATATTTCAAGACCCTTTTCATTCGAAATGGATTTTTGACGTGGAATTAATCGCGCGGTTTTCAAAACTTAAAACAACGGTAAATCCTTCAATCGATGTACAATCTTTCATCTATGAACTGCCGTTGCCGATCTGGCATGACATCAAAGGTTCAAAGCTTCAGCCTTTAGATTTTTTTAAAGCGTTTTTCGAATTACTACAAATTTACCGCATTTATCACTTCAAAACAGAAAAAGGTCAGCTCTAAGAAAGATGAGGAAGGATTTGGGTGAGAAATTCCTGGAAGATTCTATTGGTTGTGGCTGAAAGCCGAATCAAAAGAACTTGGGGCTCTTGCCGCGTCAAACGGTCCCAAGCGAATTTGAGCTGCTGAGCGTAATAGTTGGTTGTGAATTGATTGCCCACCTTATACACATAAAGAACGTACTCTCTGTGTTCCAGATTTCGTTGATCTTTAGCTATAAATTCAATTACGGGAATTTCGCGGCCTGAAATCTCAATGGAAGTGTTTTTGGAGTCTACCACTTCATAGTGTGAAGACGTATAACAAACCTCCGGCGGATGGGCGACTCTCCGGTCTTTGTTGGAACCAACCAGCAAAAGCTCAACCCTGTCTTTGTCCTTATTCACATAAATCCGAGATAATACGTTCCTAGTTTCCAAAATCTCATAAGTTCTCTCATCTAAAACTTCGTCTTTACCAGTCCAATCCCCAATTTGAAGGGGGATTGTTTTAAATCTTGGGTCCACCATACGATCAATCGAGAAAAAAGAAGGCATTGCGAGCGGGAAAAAGGAAAGTCCGCCTAAAACTGCTAAAACAACTAAGTAAGGCTTGCCCAACTTAAGCACCTATTGCCTCCAATTTTCGCCTGATAATTAAAAAACAAAATAGGGCAAAGAAAAATGTAATAATTCCCGCTCCGTCATGAACGACATGGCTTGCCGCAAGCTCCATTCCATATACTTCCCCCAAAAGCGCCATGACAAAAACACGAATCACATTTGTAACGATCGCAAGCGGAAGCCCTGCTGCAATCAAAACCACTTTTTTCCATCGTTCCAATCGAGTTCCATAAGCAAACACAAAACCAAGGCATAAAAAAGCAAGAAATGATCTTAAACCGCTGCAAGGGTCTCCCACCAAACAAACGGCGTGAGGGGTATAAATGTAACTCCCTTCTCGGATGGATTTCAGCCCCATTAAATTCAAAAGGTGAGTAGAAATCTCTGAAACGAAAAATTTCATTTTAAGCGTCACCTCTGAAATCACCAGAAGCGGCAGAGGAACCATTAAAAAAAGAAACGCTATCGGGAACCAAACTTCCTTAATTATCTTTTTTCCAAAAAGGAAACAAACGATACCAAAAAGCAATACCACAAAAGAAATCGCCGAAATAAAATAAACCCTGAATAAGCTGCTGAACAGTTGAAGCAAGGCTCCGACTAACAAAGCAATTAATCCAAGAAGCTCGCTTTCCTGTTTTATAGAACTCAGCGTTTTTCTCTTTTTGAAGATCCAATATAAGGAAATAAAGGGAATCAGAAAACCATGCGCATAATACGAGTCGCGAGCAGCCCAGCGGTCCACCATCCAAGCAAAGGTCGGATAGTAAATATATCCCAGGAGAAGCACAAACAACAAATATTGCAACCCCTTACGCATACGCTTTCTCCCAATTGGCTTTTTGTTTTCCTTCCAAGAATCTGAAAAAACCTACCAAAGCCGAATAATTCAAAAGGCAGAACGTATAGGGAATATATCCGATTCCCTTTCCTTCTTTTCGCGTTCTGGCCCGCCAAGCCTCCAGAAGCGCCAGTCCATAAAATAATCCTTGTGCAACGAAAGTAAAAAAATAAAATGGTTTGCCCAGAAGGAAAAAATTTAAAATGAAAAGGCCCAAAAGAAAAAACGGGATCATCAGTCTTAAAAATTTGTGTGAAAAAAGCTGCCAGGCAATGGGGCTTTTGAATGGAATAAACAAGTCCGGAAAATGCATAAACACTTGATAGTTTCCAGCAAGCGTCCTTGTTTTACGTTTAAATTCCTGCGCTCCCTGTTCTGAAGCGCGATCATAAGCGCGTGCTTCCGATTCAAAGATAGCGCGATAGCCTTGTCTTATAATTTCGAAAGGGATATACATATCATCAACTAAAATGTCTTCTGGCAATACCTTTGGAAACAGTTTCTTCCGAATGGCATAAATGGCTCCCGTAGCTCCGAGCATGGAACCCATTTCACTTTCTTTTTTCCGTAAAAACTTTTCATAGCGCCAGTAAACATCCATTCCCCCGCTTACGCTTCCACCCGCGCTAAAATCACGCTTAAAGTAAAGCTCTCCGGAAACACATCCAACCGCTGGGTCTTCGAAATTTGCCACCAAAGCCCGAACCGCATCTCGATCGAACTCTTGTCTTGCATCTGTAAAAATAAGGATTTCCCCACGAGCTTCCTTTACCAACGAATTTAACACATGCGGTTTCCCAAAATTTTTTACGAAGCGGAAGAAACGAATTCTGGTTGAATGAAACCTGGTAATGATTTCATCCGTTTTGTCTGATGCCCCGTCTGAGCCGACCAAAATTTCCAACTTCTCTTCGGGATAATCCAATTCTAGCAAATTGAGGAGTTTCTGCTCAATTGATTTCTCTTCGTTAAACGCAGAGAGAATAATACTGACTTGCCGTTCAGCTGTTTTTTTATTAATCGCCTTTTTGAAGATTTTGCTGGCTACAAAAAGGAGCAAGGGATAACCCGCGTAAGCATAAATAATCAAAATGAACAATAACCAGAACACAATGGCCATAAAGATCAACTTTTTGATTTCTCCTTTACCAATCTTTTCCAATCAGCAAGTGTGTCATAAAAGGACGGCTTAATAAATCTTCTGGCGGTTTCCTTCGCGCGCTCGAAGATTCTCTTATAACCCAGATCTCCCTGAATAAACTGACAAAAGTTGCCAAAAGAAGCATTATTTTTCAAAGCAATTCGATTGAGGCGCCAAGGATCTTGTCCTTTGAAATTGACATCAAAACGCGACGTAAAAACAAAACGGTAACCCAGCTCCATCGCAAATTCGCGAATCCGAAGTTGATAGAATCCTCTGGGTACTGAAAAACTTTTAATGGGGATGCCTAATTTGTCTTCCAAAGCGGTTTTTGATTTTTGAAGCTCCTTCCACAATTCATGATGGGTTAAGTTGCTTAAAGGAATGTGCCTGAACCCATGCGACCCAATTTCAAAACCTTCTTGAACCATTTCTTTTAATTGCGACCAGCTCACATGTTGTGCTTGCTCAATCAAAGTCACCGGTACAAAAAATACAGCCTTAAAATTTTTCTTTTTTAAAAGAGGGGCCACATGCTCAAAATGGCTGATGTGTCCGTCATCAAAAGTAAGCATAACGGGTTTCTCGCATAAATCCTTTCCTTCAAGCCATTCTTCAAGTTCGCTTAGGGATAATGTTTTAAAACCGTCCTCAGAAAGTTTTGCAAGCTGTTTTTCAAAAGCCTGCAAGGAGAAAACATACACTTTCTCCGGTTCAAGCCAGGAGTATTGATCCTCATTTGCTTCAATGCCGTGGTAGCTCAAAATAGGAAGCTTATTCATGCAACTACCTTAAGTATAGTGATCTCGGGCCGGCACAGAAAACGAATAGGTAAAGTCTTCGTTCCAATCCCACGATTCACATAAAGTTGAGTTCTTTTCTTCTTAAAAAGACCCTTCATATAAATGGTTCTATTTGCATACATTGAAAGTTCGACCAAAAAAGGAATTCCTACCTGTCCGCCATGTGTGTGCCCTGCCAGCACAAGATTGATTCCTTCCAAAGATGCTTCATCAAAAATATCTGGCGCATGAGCCAGTAAAAGCCTCGGCTCATTTTTGGGGACCCTATAAAGCGCTTCCAAAAGCTTGTCATGATGGTAAACGTTTTCATCCACTCCTACCAACCAAAAATATTTTCCGGGGTTTGTATAAACCGATTGTGCCTGATTGACCAAAATTCTGATTCCGCTTGGCTCAAGCGCTTGAACAATATCTCCCGCATGCATGGAAATATGGTCTGTATTTCCGGGTACTCCCCAAATTCCGATCCTTGCCTTGAGGCTTCGGATCAATTCTTTGGTGGGTTCGACTTGATCGATGGTATCAAAAAAGTCTCCGGTAACAAAAATGATATCGGGTTTCAGTTCGTTTACTTTTTTGATAAGCTGCTTCTCGCGAAAACCGATCCCGTGGGTCAAGTGTAAATCGGTAATATGGACAACTTTAACACCATTAAGACTTGCGGCAAGCTGGGGATCGCGAATCTCAACCTGAGTCACTTGAATCCAGTTTGGTTCTATAAAAAAAATATAAACTACAAACAAAGCTGCGATAAAAAAAATAAAAACAAAAGCTCTGGCACGATTCTTCGCTGCTCTGCTTGCAAAAAAAGACATTCCAAAAGCAACGCCCGCCATTCCCGAAAAAACAAGGAAGCTGTACTGCAGAAAGGCAAATTTCGTCATCCACTAACCTCGCGAACCTTTCGGGCATAAACGACAATCTTATTCCCCTTCCCGAAAAGTCTTGCAAAAAAGTTTGCAATGGGAAGCAGGGCGATCACTTTGGAACGCCGAGGATCTTTTTGATAGTGGACATTGATTTTTTCTGTGGCAAATTCTTCAGGCGTTTCGTCCATCTCATATTGGATGGCTTGAAAACCGCACTTGTTTAATAAAATATCCATCGTCTTTTCGGAATAAGAAAAATAATGTGGGACGTAGTAGACGTATTTCAAAAGAAAAGCTGCACGACCTCCCAGAAACCTATAACAAAAAAGTGCAAACTGTTTAAAAAGACTAGCCTCATTCGGCGTTTTCATTGCAAGGACTCCACCCATATGAAGCAACCGACTGGCAGCCTTCATGTTTTCAACGGGCCGGCGGATATGTTCAATCACATCCCACAACGTCAGCGCATCAAAACTGCCGTGCGCAAGAGCCGAGTTTTCAAGGGTGGCCACTTCAACATCAAGTCCATAAGCTTCGCGAGCCGCGGTTTGAGCCGCATGAGAAATATCCATTCCTTGAACCATCCATTCACGCCTTTTTGCGGTGGTTAGAAAGTGTCCAACTCCACAACCCACATCAAGCAACTTTCCTTTTCCGCCGACGAATTTCTCAATCGCGACAAGCCGCTTCTCAAACTCTTGGACAAAAATATCTTGAATCTTATCTTCAAAATAAATCTTTTTTTGTTCCTCATCATCCCAATAGACTGCCTCCTCTTTATCCAATTCGCCTGTATTTGCTCTGGATTCCAAAAAAACCAGCCCACAATTTGAACACTTTAGAACATTAACTTCATCCGGAAGCACTTTTCGCGGGATTAGAATCTGAAGGCCAGAAGTGTTGCAAAAGATGCAAATTTCGGTTGTGGCGGCTTGAGTCATTTCCCTTGTTCCTTAAAATGCTCTTCAAGTGCTCCGAAAACGTAAGGAACTGTAGAAAGGAAAGCCATCGGTCGGTGGTAAATGGGTTTATCGAAAATCAAGCCATCCATCATGGGATCACCTGAAAACTGCTGGTGGGAAAGAATCCTTCCCATGTTTTCTTCTATCATGGCAATGAAAAATGGATCTTTGGTAATAAGATAAGCATAGGATATTCCATGCAGAATCGTAGGCCCCGTAAATTCTGTAGGCGCTAAATAGCGTACCAACTTGAGAAACATTTCTTTCACTTCCTCATCTTGAGTCAACTCATGGTACGCCATTAATGCGCCGACCATATAGCCGCCCATATAAAGTTCATGCTTCGTTCCACTCCAGGTGCCCAGGATCGGATTGTAGCTTTCAAGAAAACTGCCGTCAGACTGCTGGCCTTTCAAAAAAATCTTGATAATCTTATCAGCCGCTTTTTTATAGCGATCATCCCAAGTGGCTTGGTAAAGCAAAACATCTCCCCAAAGTGAATTGGACATCGCGCGGTTAGGGGCAATGGTGGGACCGTTAATGTAAGTAAAGGGTTCTGTCAGAAAATATTCTCCTACTTCTTTGGCAACATCAAATGCTCTTTCATTGCCAGTTAAATAGTAATAAAGCAGAATTCCAAGCACATTGGTATGACTTGCTTCATCCGTTCTTCCGCTCCAGTGATTTGCACTGTGCCGGTGCATGGCACCAATACGGGAATATTTTTCATCCAGCACTCCTTTAAGCCGTTTGTCGTTTGCAATCGTATCGTAATGAACCGTTTCAACATCCATGACATGCCGAGCTAAATTTTCCCCGAATTCAAAGTACTTCCACTGTCCGCTTCTGGCAAATTGTAAAAGCGCCCCTGTATGGGTTCCCACTCCTTCGCAGTTGTACCATCCCCATCTTCCTACGGGATGCCAACCCATTCCTTTGTATTTTTGGCCCCCTTGCTCATCTTCATTGCGCCACCAGGTCAAAGTGTTGCCAAAATTAAGCATGCCGTACCACTTGAAATTCCGTGGGTGCCGTTCTGCCCAATCAAAAAGCCGTTCAAGCATTTTCTCTTCAGTCGCATATTTAGCATCCACGGGGAAAAGACGACCTAAAGCACCTGTCGCATCCATCCAGTAGGGATTAACACGGATAATCAAAGACTCCATGAAAGAGGCCCCAACATTGGCTGCATCAGCCTCCTTCGCATTATCTTTGTGAAAGTAAAGAAACACATCGTGGGTCTTGGCCAAGCCGAAAGCATTCCCACGTCCATAATCATCGGGGCCAACTGCACTTTCAGTCGTTGAAAGATCAATTGGGCCTGCTTCCTTGGGCCATAAATCGATATTTATTTCACCAGCTGAGCGGTCGAATCTAATTGCTTTTGGAAAGTTTTCCCGTAGATGGCGGATGGAGATTGAAAGTCCGCCGGTTGTATTCGAAACATCCAGCCAACCCATATAAGTATCCTCAAGCGGCACCGAACTGCCATTATTCTCCATTGTGGCTGAGTCATAATCATTTTGGTAAATCTTAAATACATCTCCCAGTACGCCCGAATAAGGCATCGGATTGTGGTTGAGCCCCACAAACACCTGTTCATCCTTTAACTCTGAAAAATGGTAAGGAACTCGAATGCCGTAAGCTTCAATCATTTCATTTTCAGGCAGCTTGAGCATTTGATAAGCACCGTAATATTTATTTTCAGGGTAGCCCGTATAAACCAGCGTGTGGCTTATCTTCACATAGCTTTTGCCTTGATAGAAATAATAGCGGACAATTGCCTGTGAAAAACGCGACCCGTCTTCTGATTGAAACCAGCCGCTCGCTTTAACCACAACTCGCTGGGATCCCTTTTCTTCAACTTCCACTTTATAAGTTTTGTGATCCAAATCCGTGCGGAATTCCTTTCCGCGAAAAACCAATGTTAAAGCAGCGTGCGAGGTCACTTGCTCATTAGGTTCAAAAGTACCATTTCCATTTTGATCCAGTAACACCTGATCGAACAGATAAAATGATTTCTTATTCAAATGAACTTCCAGAATACCAGTATTGACTTTGATGAATTGGTCGTCCTCTTCTACTTTCAACTGGCTTGCGAAATCCATAGTATGAACGTTTGGTCCGTAATCTAAAAAATATCCTGCGCCGTCTTCGGGCCGAAGCGTACTTTCAAAATGAAGTCCTACCCACTTGATGGACTGATCGGGCCAACGAGCAAGCGCTTTTGCTTGAAAAAGAATATCTTCGCCGGCTGCGTTTCGAATTCGAATATTTTTCAGGTCTTGTACTTCGCCCATCGGGAGCGGAATGCCTCCCTCAACAGGGCATAGGCGGCAGAAAGCAATCGTTTCATTTTTAACAACAAAAGGCACATGAACAATTTCACCGCTTACTTGAGGATCCCGAATCAGCCAGGCTGGTTTTCTCAGAGCAAATCCATAGTCCAAAATATTTTCCTTTTTGAAATTTCCACTGGAAGAAGCAGACGGAATCAGCCGAATATCGTCAAAATAGAAATCAAGCGCTCCTCCTTTTTGCCGTCTTGAAATTGATATTTGATTCACCTTCTTAGTATTAATAGAAACCATGTTTTTAATCGGAATCGTAAATTTTTCCCATTTACCTTTCGAGATATTGAGGATCTCTTCATATTGCTTACCCCATAAATCAGTCACAATTAAAGTCAGCTTTTCAGGCTGATTGCCAGGATGAAAAATATAAAATTGAAAGGAACCATACTTAGACCAATCCGAAGGCACTTTCTTGCTTCTTCCCAAATCATCGACAGTAATTGCGCCGATGTCCTTACCGGCAAAATAGATAACTTTTGCAGACCGAGTACCTTCCCAAGCATAATTGGTGGACGGCTCCATATTCGCACCCATAAGGCCCCAAGATTTGATTTCGTTCGGGCTTTCAAAATTTGAAAAAATAAAACTCCCATCTGCTTGGACCCCAGGAAAAAAAGTTTTCTTTGGTAATATTGAATTCAAAAAAGAGGAACTTCCATCGGAAGGATTCGCTGCATTCCCTTTGAGCTTAGTCGCAACATACCCTACAAAAAAACCGGCCATGAGACATACAACCACGACGGCAAGTGCAAATCTTAAATTAAGACCGTTCAGATTTTGACCTTTGGTTATCTTCAAAAGGACTTCTTCAAGCCGGGCTTTTAGATAAGCTTTCGCCGTATCTCGAAGTTCCAAAAGCTTTTTCCTGAAATTTTCTATTTCATTCATGGATAACTTGTGCCTCCATTATTTTAAGCCGCATGATCAGTGCCGTTAAAATCCAGAGATAAGCAGAAACCTCTAAATAATTAAAACGTGAACCGTATATATTGCTAATCAAAAGGCTGGGAATCCCTCCCAAAAGCGCCAAAGACAGGCCCTTTCCAAAGGAATCGCTTGTTTTACGGTAATAAGTCCACACATTCCAAAAAATACTCCAAAGCAGCCACAGAAAAGCAAGGATGCCCGGAATGCCCATTTCGGCGGCAATGAGAAGATAATTGTTATGCGCATCGTGGGATTTAGAGCCGGGCCAATAATGAAGGATCTTAGATTCAAACATGTAGTAACCGATCCCGAAAACGGGATGGTCCTTCACCATTTGAATGGCGCCTTTCCAAACTTTTAAGCGCTCGGCAGCACTGTCATCTAAAGATTCGGATGGATCTTCAGTTTGTACAACCTCCTCGTTTGTATGATGCTTTTGAAAGGTCTGGGCCATTCGGTATCGAATCCCTTCCGGCAAAAGCGAAGGATTCATAATGATGATCACGGTTCCGACAATGGCAAGCACCGTCATCATCTTGCTCCGGAAACAAGAAACGGCAAATAAACCAACAGCGAAGGCAAGATACCCTGCGCGTGAAAAAGTCACCATAATCCCGCGAAACTGGATCAAAAATGGAATTAACAGCAGCCATGATTTCAAGCGTTTGGCGTTCAAAAGAAAAAAAGCAAAAGGGAGAAATATGTAATAATTAAAAAAGGCGGCTAAAAAATTCGGCTGATCCAAAATACCACCAACTCTTTTATCCGAATGCATATACTCGTAAATTGCCATCAAACCTGCGATGGTAGTCACCATCATAATGATAATGACAATATTTTTAATTGTTGCCTTATCTCGAACGGTATTGACAATTTGAAAGTAAAGAAAGAACGGAATAAGCCACTTGCGGAAATACTGCAAAAATGCTTCTACCAAATATCCGCCGCCGTAGCCAACTCCTCTGAAAATAGCAATCATGGAAATCCAAAAAAATAGGAGAATGGCTGAATAGATAGGTGTTTTAACCCACACCGATCCTTTTCTTTCCTTCCACCATAAATAAGCGAGAGCAAGGACAAACATATTCGTAAAGTTAAGACCGGGAATCAAACCTCCCAAAGTCCCCGGAATCTGCATACTAAAAGGCAGATAAGCCACGAAGAGATAATAAATCATCTCGCGGCGCATAAGCGGTTTGTGAAATCCGCCCAACCAAAAAACAAAACCGCCTCCTAACGCCATGAAAATCAGCAAAACCTTTGGAATGGGGTTCTCCTTGACGATAATATAAGCTAAAGCGCAGAGCATAAATCCCATCAACGTTAAAATATATTTCGAAGATTCCTTAGGCGCTGGCTGTGAAGTTAGTGAAGCAGTTTCACTCATGGCCGCCCTCTTACTGCATGAAGCGCTTTGTGTATTAAATCATAGGCGCCTGCTAGCTTTTTTCTAAAATCATCAACCGTATCTATTGCACCGATTTCTGTTCGCTTCAATAAATAAGGGTCTATCTTTTTTCCGTTCTTCGAAATGCCGTTGGAGCCCGGGGTGTTGGAACAAGCAGCGCGGTAGCCTGCTTTCTTTATCAGTTCAATAGATTCTTGATCATAAAGGCCGCGTGGATAACAAAAATAATCTATCTCTAGCTGTAACTCATTTGATAGAAATGACTTAGAAACCTTAATTTCGTTCCATTTTTCTTCTGCACTAAGTGCCGGCAAATCCCGATGAGAAAGCGTATGAGAACCGAACTCAAACCCTGATTTCACCATCTCGGCTATTTGCTCTTTCGTCAGATATCCAACTTGTCCGATTTTTTCGCCAATACAAAAAATCGTTCCTTTAAATCCAAATTCTTTCATTATGGGTAACGCGTTTTCGTAGTTATCGCGATAGCCGTCATCAAAGGTAATCACAATGCTCTTGCCATCTGCTTGCCCATCCACCAAATCATTCAATCCAATGGTACGATAACTTTCTTCAGATAAAAATTTCATTTGGGCTCTAAAATTTTGAGCTGAGACAGTTATGTAGTTTTTATCCACGTCATTGACGGAGTGATAACAAAGAGTTCTCACACCTCTTTCCTTCTGGCCCAGCCATCTGGTGCTATAGTAAATGAGTGAACTAAGCGACGAACGAAGAAGTGTCACCGTGACTTAACTCTTTCTGGAATATCTGAATATTCTTATTCAAATCGAAATGTTGAACGACAAATCGATAACCTTTCTCGGCGAGAGAGGTTCGAAGCGCATCATTCCGATAAAGCCTCTCGATCACCTCCGCCAAAACGGCCGGATCCTTTGGAGGCACCAAGATCCCTGTTTCCTGATCTTTTACCAGCTCCTCAACAGATCCAAAACGCGTGGTAATCACAGGGGTTTTGGCTGCTAAGGCTTCGATTAAAACATTGGGAATCCCCCAATGCCATTCGGGTTGTGCCATAAGCACTAATAGATCGGCCTTTTTGTAATAAGGCAGCACTTCATTCTGTTTTAATGGACCTGTCATCACGACATAGGGCTCAAGCTCAAGTAAACGGATGTGCTTTCTGAGATCTGATTCGAGCGGCCCGCCGCCTATGATCGTACATTTAAAATTCAATCCTTTGTCTTTTAAGATTCCGAGCGCAGGAAGTAAGTATTGGAATCCCTTATGATAATGCAGCGTCCCAACGGAAAGGATTTCAAACGTTGAGTTTCTCGCCTTGCCATTCACCCGAAATTGTTCCAAATTAAGCCCATGGTAATTGATCAAGATACGGGAACTCGAATATCGTGGGGCCACTTTCATTAAATGCTTTTTATTCTGCTGGGTGCAGGTGGTAACAAATGAAGCGCGCTTTATTTTTTCTGCGAGATAAGTGATGTCCAGATAGATATCATGAGCATGCCCTGTAAAACTAAATGGAATCTTTGTAATTTCTGCAGCAATCAATGCTACTGAAGCAGGATAAGTCGCCCAATACGCATGAATATGAGTTACCTGTTCTTGTTGAACCCACTTCGCCAAATAAACTGCTTTCGGAAAAAAAGCTAAGCTCTTCAATAGAAACTTAGGGCTCTTCAGATTACCTATCACCAGCCCAAAAAAGGCGTGGAGGTAACGGAGAGGATGCGCAAAAAATATCTGAATATGCGCACCGATGATACGGTCAGAAAAAAAATACGGAATATAAACAGTTTTTGGAAGCAGCTCTCGTGCCTCGTCGTGTAAAATAGTATCTTTTGATTTTTTGAGGGAGAATATAGAAATATTTACGAGTTTGGAAAGCACGTAGATTTCCCTCAAGATAAATGCTTCGTCATAACACGGGAACTGCGACACGACAAAAGCAACCTTGGGTTTCATTTCTTCTCACCCGAAAATACAAACCCAACGGGCCCTTGCCCCTTTGTCACCAGAACAACTTGTGTACCATCTTGAACTAGCTTCAGCGATTCTAAAATGGCATCCCCGGAAATCGCAATGCTAGGAGCGTGAAAATTCAATTCTACTTTCGTTCCGGATTTCACCAAAAAGCGAAGTACAGCCTTTCCTGGATCAAAAGAAATCACCTCGTAAGGGACGGAAGCGGTCATAAAGCGATTGACGTAAGGCGGGATCACAAAATCTCGATACTCATTCGGATTGCCGGTCTTTCCGGCTTCCGCTGCTTTGGCAATATTATAGGCTTCGCGCGCGGTTACATAGTGAAGCACGTAATGAGTTCCATCATTATAACGGCTTTCTAGATAAGTATGCATTTCATCGCGCCATTTTCCCAAAACAGCTTCATGGTCTTGGGCAATCGCGCCATGTGCAAAAATCTTAATAAAAATCCATTCTGGTTTGCCTTTCACATGAACTGCTTTTTGAATCCACGAATCAATTCGCTCAGGGGTCGGCAAATGTTCATGATCAATTTCGCCATGATCATAATGAAGCCTTAAGCCTCCAAAGTGCGCTACGCTTTGGCCCGTGAACATCAATAAATCTCCAACACCGGGTTTTCCGACTTCCATAGGAATGCCTGTGTCATACGATTTTGGCTTCAACGGATCATCCGTAGCATAGTAAAGCCGATTTACCACTCTGGAGTGCATCGGACCCCAGGAAGGATTGGTGAAATCAGCATAACAGCGAAGTTCTCTCAACAAAATTAACTCGTTTGTGATCCCGCAATCACCTGGCCCCCTGGAATTATCAAGTCCCCACATTCCATGAATGAATCCAAAGGTTGTTCTCGGCTGGATTTCCTGGGTTGTAAAAGCCCCAACCTCTTTCGAAAGTTGAATGGCTTCGTTCATTTGTTTCAGAAATGTCTTCTCAGTATCATTGCCGTGATGCATATGAAGTTCAATTTCACCGAAGCCTTGATAAACCAAAAAAGTTAACTGCTTTAAGAAACTTTTCTTCTCTGCCAGATTCGAATGGCTGAAAAACCAAAAGAAGGAGTGCTGCGGGTGCTTTCCGTCTGAATCGACGTGTTTTGCTGCCATGGATGGGTAGTCTTTCAACCATTGATCCACAGTGTGCTGGTCATGTGGTTCCCAATGATCTACAAACAGGAACATAATGTGCCTGGGGCCGTTCGGCATTTCTCGATCTTTATGAAAAATCTGATCTGAAAGGTACATCCAAAGCCATGGGTATTTTGCGTCTATGACTTTGAAAACCTTGACGGAACCAAAAGCAATCAACCCCGCCAATAAAATTACAAAAACGGGAGCTGTCCATTTTTTAAAGACCCCTTGACCCTTGCTCATTCTGTCAAAACCTCCGTATATAGCAACTCGTGATCCTTCGTCATCTTCTCAACGCTGAAGCAATTCTTCACCTTCTCTTCTGCCGCACTCACAATTCTTTCGCTTAATGCGCTATCGTTTAATATTCTTGAAATTGCACCGGCTAAGGCACCTGGATCGTTTGGAGGGACCAGTAATCCGTCTTCATCATTTTTAATCAATTCCTTAACGCCTCCCACTTCCGTTGCTACAACGGGCACCCCTGCCGCCATTGCCTCGAGAACTGTCAGCGGAAAGCCTTCGCTGGTCGAGGAAAGCACCAAAACATCCATTGCCTTATAAAGGACGGGGACGTCGTCCCTGAAACCTGAAAAGAGGATATGTTTCTGAAGCCCCTTTTCCTCGACCTGTTTCCGAAGCGGCTCCAAAAGCTCACCTTCGCCTATGATTAAACCCAGAACATTCTTTTCTTCTTTGGCAAGCAACTGAATCGCTGCAATAAAATCGCCATGAGCTTTCTCAGGCACGAGCCTTCCGACAATACCGACCACTTTTTCTTTTTCGCTTAAACCCAGGCCTTCTCTAACCGTTTTTTTCTCGAAAGATTTTTGGAAGTTTGTTACATCGATTCCATTATAAATAACCTTGCTTTTCCCATTCAGCGATGGATTTTTTTTCATATAGAACTGCTGTACCGCTTTTGAGACGAAAATAATTCTCTTGCTGGTGGAAGCTAAAAAACGGTCCAGCGCCAGATGAAATTTTGTCCGCCAACGATCCATCCCGTGCTCGGATGAAATCACCGGGATTCCTGTTAGCTTCGCCGCAATGCGCCCCCATAAATTCGCGGTAAAAAGATGGGTATGAATTAAATCTATTTTTTCATCCCTGATAATCCCAATTAATTTCGGCAAAATCCATGGATCAAACTTCGGTTTCTTGTGAAGGGCAAAGACCCTTATTCCTTCCCTTTCAACCAGAGGCGAAAGTCTGCCTTTATCGTTCAAGCAACAGACCATGGGCTTAAAACTTTTTTTAGAAAGTCTCCTAGCTAAATCCACGACTACTTGTTCGGCTCCGCCCAAATCAAGAGACCAAATGAGGTACATGACTCGAATGCGACGTGACTGGCGAGGTGGAGCGGAAAGCGCAGGGCGGACACTGCTCACTTTTGAATTATCCTCTAGGTCGGAGACGGCCGGACGTCTGAGTCTCTGTTTCTCGCTTCTAACTATTGCTTTACTTGTTGTTGCCTTGCTTGCCATTTCAAGTTCTTTCCGGTTCTCTCGTCTCCTGTCTTTGGCTGGCTTCATCAACTTTTCATAAAACTCTTCATATTCTCCAATCATCTTCTCGATCGTAAACTGACTCTGAATTCTTCTAAGACTTGCGACTCCCATTTCAGAGCAAGCACCTTTATTTTCAAAGAAGAAAGCCAGTTTTTCGGCAATCGCAACGCCGTCCCGCGGCCTCACCAAAAACCCAGTTTCTTCATGAACCACGGCTTCGGAATTTCCGCCAACGTTTGTGGCAATCACAGGCTTCCCAATAGCCATGGCTTCAAGAATTGTGTTTGAAAAACCTTCCGAAAGTGACGGTGCGCAAACAATATCCATTGCGTTAACGAGCGCCGGTACATCGCGTCTTGAGCCAAGGAAAAGGACCTGATCAAGGATATTTCGATGAGCCGCATAGTTTTCAAGTTTTGCCTCAAGAGGCCCGTCGCCCACCAACATCACCCGTACTTTCCTCTCTTCTTTTTTCAAAAGCGAAACGGCCTTAAGTAAAAAACGGTGTCCTTTTACTTCGTGCCGCATGTTTGCTACCATCCCAACCACAAATTCGTTTTCCCCAATCCCAAGCTCCCGACGCGCCTGCTCTCTCAACTCCTGTAAAGGGAAATACTTTTTAAGATCGACGCCGTTATAAATCATATGAATCTTTCTAGAGCTTATTTCTTCACTCGCGCGAACGGCCTGTTTTACCGCTTGCGAATTGACAAGGACCCGATCCGCAAACTGACTAAAATAGCGACTCAGCATAAGCTGTCTCTTCGTGCGCCAAAAACCTTCATCGCGTCTTGTTGTAATAATTCTTTGAACGCGTGCAAATTTCCCGGCTAAAGACCCAAGGATATCCGCTTGTAGGAAATAAGTCTGCACAATATCAATTTTCTCTTGGCTCAAATAGCGAATCAAAAAGGAAAGCGCTTTTAATCCTGAAGGACCAAATACTTTTTTCATGTGCAAAACGATGGGTTCAACTCCAATCGCTTCAAACTCCTGGATAAACTCATCGCCTTCCACTAAAGCAATCACGTGTGGTTCAAAGCGGCTGCAGTCCAGATGCTTAACGATTTCAAGCAGATTCGTTTGTGTCCCCGCCGCAACCAACTTATCAATTAAAAATAGAACTTTAATTGGCATTTTTTACCTTCATGAGCATAAACGTTTTATTTTCAAACACTTTCTCAAATAGGCTTTGTTTTTGTTCAAGAATTTTGATTAATCTTACTCCAGCTTCAAGCGCTTGTAATTCCACGTCTTTAAAATGTTCTAAATCCCGTGGGGCATGATCTGAAAGCACAACGAGATAGGCAGAACCGGTGGAAAGCAAATAAGGAAGGACTGCGCTATCCTTCCCGTAAAAACACTGATGTCCGGTCAGAATCTGCCAATGGGTCAGAAGAGGTGCTGCGCATTTACTGTCGGACGGAAATATCTTTTTAGCTTCTTGAGCAGCGGCAACATAATCCTTAAGCGTTTCTGACCCGTATGGGTTTTTCCATTGATTGATTGAAATGACCAAAGTAGTAACCAAAGAAACGATGCAAAGCGAACTTAAAAAATAAGTCTGAAATTTTTTTGGAAGCTGAGCTATTCCACGAACAGCGTAGACCAACACCGCAGGCCAAATGATCGCCACATATCGAGCAGCAAACCCCATAAATTTAGGAATAAAAAGCGCTAGGCTAAAGAAAACAAAACCTTCCAACACTGAAGGGCTTTTAATAAACGATCTTATCCACTGCCAGCTAAGCCAGAGCATAACTGGTAAACTTGCAAAAAAACCAAAAAGGCTTCCTTCGGTAAAATAGAATGGCGCAAAAAACACCATGGCTATATTGTTTGAAATTCCCCATACAATGTTATGTCGCATGCGAGTTATAAAATCCAAGATAGAAATGTAGCCGTCTTTGATTGTAAACGGATTTTTCCATAAGTAATCACGCGTCGCAGGCGTTGTCCAATACCAAAGGTTATCCGGAAGCGTCGCACACCAAGTATGCCAAGCAAGAATCGGAATACAACTAATGATTGAATAGGCAAGTAACTTCTTAAACACTATTCTATTTCTGAAATCCGGATGCAACCACAGAAACCAGCCCCCAATAAATACACCTAACGCTGTTTGCTTGGTCAGATAAGCAACGCTTGCTGTTAAGCTTGCAATGAACAATCCTGAAGAAAAAATTGGAACGGGCTCGCGCAGATATCGGTTCAAAGTGAAAAGCCCCAAAACCATAAAAACAAACATTGGAACATCAGCTAAAACACGGTGCGATAAACCAAAAATAACAGGAGAGGTCATCATTAAAAAAGTCGCTACGACTGCTTGTTTTTTTTCTTTAAGGAAATATTTGAAAAACGGATAAATGGTAACGCCCAATAACAATGAAAAAAACAACATGTACAATTTTAGAATAACGAAATTTACACCAAAAATACCCACAACCGGCGCAAGAAGCAAAGAAAAAACTGGAGGCTGACCGGTTACTGGTAAAAAGGTGTTGGCGAACTGTTCGCCATAACCGATTCCCCTCCAAAGACCGATGGCCTTGTTAATATAGGCAGCAGGATCATTCGCGTTAAATCCTCTTATATCCAGAACAGGATTAAGAAATAAAAGGTACATCGATCCTAAAAAAATACTGAAGAAGGCAAGATAAGAAAACTTTTTTGAAAACCAAACGGGGAATGTCATGATACAAACTCCTCGCCAGTATCCCATCCCGTATCTAACTTGTGGCTATACATTTTTTGACCCTCAAAAATTTTCTCTTGCCTTTGATCTAAAATTTTAAGCCTCATAACAATAGCGGCAAGAATCCAGAAATAACTTGAAACTTCTTGCGAATCAAGGCGCGAACCAAACATATTACTCATGAGCAACCCAAAAAGCCCGCCCAGAAATCCCAATGCAACACACTTGGCAAAATGATCATTCGTTGTTTTGTAAAGTGAATAAGTGTTTGCGATAACAAGGAAGATGATTAAAAGAAAAATAATTAAAGTTGGAATTCCCATCTCTGCGGCAATAATGAGATAAGTATTGTGAGCATCGATCGAATAACCGCCGCTCCAATAATAACGAATGAGCGGAAAAAATAATCCGTAGCCAATACCAAGTAAGGGCTGTTCCTCAATCATCCTGAAAGCCCCTTTCCAAATCTCAAGACGGCTTCTCGTACTTCCATCAAGTGATTCTTCCACATATTCTTCTTGGGAAACCGCCTCTGTATAACTGACTGGCTTTGTAAAGGTCTGACTCATGCGGTAACGTATGCCTGACGGAAGCAAAATAGGATTGAATAAACTAAATAGCGTTACAGCCAACAAAAAGATAAACATTGCCTTACTCCTAATAAAAGTAATGGCGTAAAGCCCAAAAGCAAACGCTATATATCCACCTCTAGAAAAAGTGACCATAACGCCGCGGAATTGAATTAAAAATGGAATAAGAAGAAGCCAATATTTCCATTTGGATTTATTCAATAAAAAGAATCCAAATGGAAGAAACATATAATAGTTAAAAAACGCGGCGAGCGAATTGGAATGCTCAGCAATACCACCAATTCTCGAGCTTTCAAGACTGGCTTCTCCTACTTCCATGTAATCATAAATAGCCATCAGGCCAACAATCGTGCAAACTACAATCATGATAACTATTAAATTTTTAATCGTAGCTCTGTCCTTGACGGTATTCAAAACCAGAAAGAACATCAGAATTGGAGTAATCCATCTTTTGAATTCGATCACGGCAAACCAAGCGTATCCGGTACCATAGTAAGTACCGCGCACAACAGACAAACACCCCAATACAATAAAAAGAGTAACGGGTAGATTAAGAGGCGTTGACAACCAAAGCGGCTCGTCTCCAGAAAATTTTCCGGTCATCCAAGCAACAAAAATAAACAGCATCAATAAATTGGTTAAGTTAAGCGCCATTGCTAAACTGCCAAAACCCCCTACCAGCACCTTACTAAAAGGAAGATAGGCAACAAGAACATAAGTGACAACATGTGGATGGTTAATCCCGATAGAAAAAAGAATGATCCCGCCGATCAATGCGGCAGTAATAATAATCCAAGAAGGTACTACCACCTCTTTCGTAATGATATAACTAAAAGTCAAAGCCATCACCGCCATCAGGAAAATGGCAAACTTCCTTTGTTTGGCTGGTGGTTTGTTCAATTCTGAGTTTACAGTTTCGAGGTTTGGATTCATTGAGTCATCACCTTAATCTGTAACATTTTCTTAGTCATACGTTTGAGCCCAAGCACACTATTTAATATTCGCCCATAACTTGTTGAGCTGAAACACCTAATCATCTTCTTCTCTCTTGTTATAGCACCCCAGTCATATTTATAAGGTTCTTCTCCGCGTAAAAGATCAAATTCTTTGATTCCCTGCTGAATGGCATTTTCAATCACATAGCTTCTCAGCACTTTAAATACATTATTTTTCCCATAAGCGGCGTCAAAACCGCATTGGTAACTATAAAGCGTATCCAAATATTTAAAGGTATATTCTGCAGCCACCTCCTGATCGCCTATTTTTAAAAATGCCAAATGAAACCATCCTTTTTCCGAAAATCGTTTGGCCAGAAGTCGATGAAATTGCCTGTAACCCGATGCTTTTTCAAATTTATTTTCTACAGCCATTGTTTCCTTGCGAGAAGCATAGAGCGCCTCAAATTTATCGAAAGCACTGCTCAGTTCGCCATTCTCAGGGGACCATATATGAAACGACATATCGAGCTCTCGAGTTTGCTTATTTCTTTGCCGCGCGATCGTACGCCTCAGCCATTTGCCGAGTGACTTGAAATATTCTTCCCATGAATTCGGTAATGGAACATAGGGAGCGAGCGGCACCTGTTGATCCACGACGACAACCGCTCCTCCCTTTGATAAACTTTTGCTTAAAAGATAGGCTGCCGCATTTGGATCGCTAATGTCGGAAAAATAGAGCACGTCCCAGTCTGAAGAATGGAGAGCCAAATAATTGCTGATCGCTTGAAGTGTTTCTTCCTTTTCTTTGGAATCAATTATAACATCGAGATGTTCCGGCGCTACAGGTGCTCCAGTTCCCACAAAACGAAGCTCTCGATGCGGAAAAAAAAGCCCATTCCTCTGCTTTCTTAGATAAAGCGGCGCACTTCCAATTAATTTGTCGCCTTGATCCCTGATAACCAACCACCAAAGCTCATAATCTCCGCCGTATACCTCCCACCACGTTATGAGCCATTCCCACGTCATGAAAATGGATTTGTTTCCAGAACGAATAAGGAGATCTTCCCAATCATTTTTCACATTTTCAAGGTCTGTTAAATTGCAAATCCGTTGAACCTTAATCACATCAACCTCCCATACCAACTAGTCGTGAAGCAAAATAAGCAAGAGATTCTTCAGCGGCATACATACGTCTTAACGCATAACGATTGGTTCTTGAATCATTTAAACCTAAAATAGTAGAAGAGGCTGACTCGAAACCCGCTTGGGCAACAAGTTTTTCATGTTCGACAGTGAAATCACCGAGTTCTCCGTTTGGATAAGCAAAATGTTTAATTTTATGAGAAAGAATTTCTTCGAGCCTCTTTTTCGATTCAAAAATTTCGTATCGCGCATTGGCAAGGGTCATTTGATTTAAAATGGGGTGGCTAATTGTATGAGCGCCAATTTTAACGCGGCTTTGAGAAATGGCCTTAACCTGGTTCCATGTAAGTAAACTTGCGTGCGGAAGATCTGAATGATTAATGCGAAGGTCTTTTTCAAGCTTTTCGAGAATCATTTTCCTTTGAGCGTTATCCATCGATTTTAGCTTTCTGGAAAACTCAGATATTGCATTCAAACGGTCATTCACATTTGAAAAATTCCACTTGCTCTGATAGCCATTTAAACGAAACTCATAGCGTTCAAGCTGGGTCAGCTTAAACCACCACCTGAGAAGGTCCGTCCAGGTAAAATCGCAGACTTCTTTATGTCCTGCGGTTAAAAAAATCGTTACTGGAACATCATATTCTTTAAGAATCGGCGAAATTAAAAGCCAATTACGCGCATCGCAGTCATCAAATGTAACAGCCAAACTGTTCGGAGAAACCTCTTTCCCCGTTTTCCAGAAATCCACGACTTCATCCAAAGAAATAAGGTTGTAATTTTTTTTAATATAAGCGATTTGATTCTTGAATGTCTTGATTGAAACCGCTGGAAAAAAAGGATCTTGTCCTACTGCTACTCTGTGATACATCAAAATAGGAATTTTAGATGAAACCGCTTTTCGGGCTATTGCTAAAATCCCTGTGTGAAACATGGTTTTTTTGAAGCCATGACTTAAATTTCGTTTTGCAAGGGAACTAATTGTTCTTGAAGAAGTTGAATCGCGAAATAAACGATGATACACATCCGCAATCTCTTTCGCATTCCGCTCAATTGTAAAATAGGTATGGGCCCGTTTTTGCCCTTCTCGCGCTAGGTCCCGCGCATATTGCTCATCGCTTATAAGACGCTCCATCGCCAAGGCAAGCTCAGAAGGATCGTTCGGCTTTACTAAATATCCCGATTCATCATGAATGATTAAATCGCTAACGCCCCCGCCCCGTGTCGCGATAACGGGTTTACAAGCAAACATAGCTTCTAAAATGACGAGTCCAAAAGGCTCGGGATCTGTGGAAGCATGAATCAGAATATCAGAAACAGAATAAATCTGCCTGACATCATCCTGCCACGGCATGAAATGCACACGGGATGAAATCTCTAATTTTTCAGTAAGGACGCGAAGTTTCGCTAAATACTCTTGATTGGGCGTTGGGTCATGACCCAGCACAATACCGACTACGTCAAAACCTTTCTTAACAATTTTCGATAAAGCCTCCAAATAAATTTCCTGTCCCTTCCATTTAACTAAACGGCCGATAATAGAAATGACTTTTGCACTTTTCGGAATTTTAAGTAACTCTCGATCGCTTAAATTACCTAAGGGAACATCCGTTGAAAGACCGTTAGAAATAGCGACCACGTTTTGATTTGGGATTTGACTCACTAAGAATTGTTTTCCGGCTTCAGAAATAGCGACAAATTGGTCCACGAAAGGACTCAGCCACAACTCGGTCCGGGTGAATGACCGCCAACCATGAAAATGACAGATGATACGGCAGCCCACAAAGCTGGCCGCAATTAACAAGGGTAAATGTGAACGGATTCCGTTATTTAAATGAACAATTCGAATCTTCTTTCTTTCAAGCCAAAGGAAAATAAGTGGCACTAAGAGCAAAAATTGAAAAAATCCGATTCCTGCGGTGATTAAATACGCAATACTGAAAAACCGATTTTTGTCAATTGCATGTCCCCATGCTTCATCTTTTTCGGCCCACGGATATCTCCAACTTCTTCGGTGATATACGGTCCAACCTTTTCTTTCAATTTCCTGAATGAACGGGCCTTCTCCATAAGCAGCAACCTGGATGGAAAATGTTTTTTGATCAACAGAGGATAAAAGATTAGTTAAGTATTTTGCTGTCCCACCGTATCCACTGCCTGACTCCGCGATGAGAATTTTGGAACGATTTAAAAGTTGACCGTAAATTTCCTGAACGCGCTTGGCGTTATGCGTCATGGTAAATACATTCTTTACCCGTTCTCTGCCGTTCTTTCCCAACTCTGAACCGAATTCGGGATTATCCGCGATCCGGATAACCGCATTTGATAATTCCTCCGAATTGCCAGGAGCTACCAAAAAACCCGTTTCACCGTCTCGAATGACATCAATTAAGCCACCAATTTTGCTTGCGACAACCGGTTTCGACGCGGCCATACCTTCAAGAGCAACATACCCGAATGATTCTGCTTCGATCGAAGGCTGGACCACTACATCGCTGGCTTCATAAATAGGACCCATATGATCCTGCCAGGGTAAAAATGTAATCCGGCTCTCTATTCCAAGAGCCTTTAATTCGGATTTGAGTTTCTCTTGATATTGGCCGTTTGTCGAAGGATCATTTCCGACAACAAGGCCGCGCATCCCTGATTTTCGCTTACTCGCTTTGGCGATGGCTTGGAAAAATACAGAATGGCCTTTCAGCGGAATTAATCTGCCGATTAAAATCGCCAAAAACTCATTTTCGTTAAGGCCAAGTTTTTTGCGAGTGTCATAACGGATATTGCTCTGGCTTTTTTCTTCCTTTTCTTCAAGCGCTAAACCGTTAGGAATTCCAACAACACCTTTCCCTTTAAGCTGCCAGCTGTAAAAATCAGCGCCCGACTGCGTAACCGCTATAAATTTATCAACGAGACGGCTCGCCCATTTTTCAGTGTTCGTTAAATTTCTCCAGCCGTGGAAATGGCAAATCGTCTGACATCCTGCGGCCCGAGCCGCGATTAAAAGCGGAAGATGAGACAAAATTTCATTATTTAAATGTACCAGTTCAATCTTGTGACGTTTGAGCCACACCACAATTACAGGGACCATGAGAGCAAGTTCAACAAAACTCAAAAATATATATCGTCCTAACGAAAGGATTCGTCCCAACCTCCCCTCTCCCGCACTCTTCGCTCTATCAGATTCCCACCACGGAAACCGCCAACTTGGCTGATAATTTAATTGCTCACCGATTGTTTCAATTTCGTGAATGAACGGACCCCTCCCATACGCCACAAACTCCATATGAAACTTGTCGCGATCTATAAGAGGAAGAAGGCTCGCCAAATATTTGGCTGAGCCTCCATAGCCACTTCCTGATTCCGCAATTAAAACCCTATTCATTTACTCCTTTGGACACTCGCCAGAAGTTCTTCCTGAGCTTTTTGTGATACCGTTTGTGGTTTTGGGCCAATGTTGAGCGGCATATTACCAAGACCGATCGTACGCCTAATCTTATTAATGATACGTGACACAGGCCTCATCGTTTTCATCTTGGCTGTATGTTCCTTTACAAAGTACTGTCGACGTAACGTGCACTCTGGATCTAAATTCCACTTCTGGCATACGCGCTCATGCGACTTGGCGGCTTTACTTACATCCCAACGCCAAATGAGATACTCACGATCAACGCCGCGAAGCTCCCAAATGCGGCCGTAGTCGTACGCAACAACCGCCTTTGGTTCAAGCCAGATCTTATAACCTGCCTGATGGATGCGGAGTGCATAATCCAGGTGCTCGGCAACATTCAGATCATCCAGCGGGCCTATTTTTTCTAATAGCTCCTTGCTGAACATGACCGTATGCCATTCAAAAAAGTCACTTTCCTTCGCTTCCTTGTCGGGATAATCCTCAAGGCTGACACCTGAATAACAAGCAACCGTATCGATGTACAATTTATCACCACGCTTCTCACGATAGAGCTTACCTTCCGCAATATGAATTTTGCGTGACGGATCCGTCAGCTTGACCGTTAGGTAAATCGGGTGAACGCAGTGCGCTTTTTTCTCTTCTGCTGTCTTCACCAAATTTTCAAGCCAGCCTTCCAAGACTTCTACGTCGTTATCGATAAACACCGCATATTTGGTGTTGATCAATGGAATGGCGTCATTCACCATCTCATGCGGATATTTCCATCGCTTTGAATAAACGATTTTGCAATTCGAATGTTTCAAGGCAAAATCCTCAAGTTCCTTTCTCCGATGACTAGGCGCATGGCCTTCCATAATCAGCGTATTGAAAATTGGCGACGTCACGTCGTAAATGCGCTGTGCTACTTGAATAAACATATTGAAACTCTCACGCGGCACAATCACTACGGTTACGATTGGTTGATTATTATTTTGATTGTTCATGTTTAAATTCTCCTCCAAATGCACATTTTTTCCTTCCTACTCCAAACGGCAGCCAATGTACAAAACACTCACAGATCATTCCCCAATAATGGCGTAACCAAATCTCGCTTGTGAAGCGCTCGGCCTCGGTTGCAGCAGGGTTCATTTGATTCTTCATCAATTGCCCAAACAAGATAAAAAGTTTTTTCCAGAGCCAAAGCGGTGCTACAGTCAAAATGTGATACCACTTGCGTTCCACTCCGTGGCCCAGTGTTTTTCCGACATCCCAAAACCATTTGCGCATGTACTCTTTCGTCAACCGTTCCTTCTCGATTTTATGATGAACCACTGCTTTGGGCTCATAAAAGATCGGAATGTTGGCCTCAAAAAGCCGCCTAAAAAGTTCTCGATCTTCACCGCCGATTAGTTCATCACCGCGTCGGCCAAGCTCTTCCTTAAAAAACCCATACTTTTCAAAAAGCGCGCGATTGAAGGCCATATTGGCCCCAATCATGTGGCGATTCTTTTGGTCCCACTTCTTCCGTACTGGCCCCAAATCCTGAACAATGAGCGGCCCCGTGAGTTCTTCGGTTAACCAATCGGGCCGCTCACAATGCCAAAGCCGCTCGATCTTTCCGCCTACCGCTAATGCCGCGGTTTCGTGAAAACATTTCCAAATGGCCTCCACCCATCCTGAATCCACAATGACATCATCATCCGTAAACGCAATGACATCTCCTTTTGCTTCCTTAATTCCGGTGTTGCGTGCATACGAAAGCCCCTGCTTGTATTCAAAGAGGTAACGGACTTTCCCATTAAAAGTAGTCACTACATCTTTCGTTTGATCCTTTGAATTGTTATCTACGACAATAACTTCGTATTCGACATTTTCAACGCGCTGAGCCATAAGCGATTTTAAAGTATCCCGCAAACTTTCGGCACGGTTATACGTACAAACTATGACACTAACGCTAACCATAGATGAGCCTTTTAATCAAACACGCTGGAACTGCCATATATGATTTTGCGATACGTCCCAAAAGTTTTAGTCCTTGCTCGTCTGGCCTGCGAACCATCAGGCCTACTAATGGATAAGTAGTAAGCGCTTTGAGAAAACTCATAGCGGCTTCACCGTATCTTCCTGCTTCAACATATACCCTCCCTAACTGATAATAAAGCCGTGCACAATGTTTGACTTTTAAATTTTTGTAGGATTCATTGCCCGGCAATAACTCAGCTGAGTTAACAATCTCAATTTTTTTTTGGGCGCTTTTTACATCATCTTGCGACAGTTGCACGCGATCGCTTTTCTTCATAATAGTAAGCGGGATATCCAATGTTCCAATTTTCCACTTCTGAACAAACCTAAGCCATAGTTCCACATCTTCTTGAGGAACAGCGTCACTCTTGAACCAATCCAAATTCTCTAAGCAGTCTCGGCGGATCAAAACTGTAGAGGCGGGAATAAACGATTCACCTATAATCTCTTCAAAAGTAGTAGCCATTTTGACGGGTATAATCGTCGAATCATCCAGCCTGCCGTTAGTTTCCCGAATGATTCGAATGCGCGTATAACTTAAACCGACATCGGGCTGCGCTTCCATAAAAGCAACTTGAGTTTTCAGTTTTTCTGGTACCCACCAATCATCGTCGTCCAAAAAAGCTACGTATTTTCCATGGGTTTCTGTAATTCCCCTGTTTCTTGCTGCGCTTAAACCTTGATTGGTCTGTCTTAGGTAGCGCACTTTTCCATCGTCGGTGAGATACCGAGAAACAACTTTGGGCGTCTCATCAACAGAACCATCGTCGACAATCACGAGTTCCCAGTCCTGGTAAGTCTGACTCAGCACGCTTTCTATCGCTTTGGTGACATACTCTGCCCGATTATAAGTAGTAATAATCACACTAACATTTGGCATCATTTGTCCTCATTCAAACACTTAAATTTCGGCGTTGATTCAGCCAAACGCTTTGCTAATTCAAGAGCTTCCATTGGGTCGTTCGCCCAATACGTCAGAGAGTTTTTTTTTGTCCACGTCTCATAAAAGTTCCGAAGTTTCCCATAATGGTTATCTAAGCAAACATGAGGAATTCCCATCAGTAAGCTCAAAATATGTCCGTGCAACCGGTCTGTAACAATTACCTCTCCACGACTCAGAATCTTGCTGCCGCAATCGAGGCGCTCTTTCGCCAATTGATCATACGTTATAGATGCGATAATCTTGAAATATTCAAGACGCCGTGGGTGCAACCCACCTTGAGTAGTCAGAAACTCGTTCACTGTGGCAGTTAATGTTGATGTTTCATCAGACCAGTCAACTTTATGAACCTCTGAGCCGCTCGCAAAGGCTGAAAATTGCCATACTGATTCAATGTCCGTCCTCTTGAGCAAAACAATCTGCTTTTTAGGACGTTCCGAACGGCGCAAAACTCCAAGGGCAAAAGCCATATCCGGGCATAATAGACTTCTAACTTTAAATTCGTTCCTTGCAAACTCAAAACTTTTCTCGTCCCGAAGCAATAAAGTAAGATGCGGATGCCGGTTAAAAACCTCTCTTGCCTGTTTTAAATTTTCAATCTCTTTGAAATAAATTGATTGCGGCATCTGAACAATTTGATTATCTGGAAACAAACCGATTATCTTTTCACGAAAGCGTTGATATTGAGGCCACAAATCCCCTAAACTGCCGCCGCCGGATAAAAGAATCACCCCATTTCCAACCTTTCTGATGAGTTGATCCTTAGAAAACGTTGTAATATCACATGTATAGGCAACAGAAGCTCCGATATCTCGAAGATAAGTTTTTTCTCCCAGCCATATCGCGCTGTCACCGACATTGGAGTGATTGGGAAAATCGAGCAGTGCCACGGTTGCTCCGTGTGGAATAAGTTGACGAAGGACCTCATATATCTTTTCCTTCATAGAGGAAACGAAATCTGTGTGTGAGATTCCTTCTACTGCTATTTGCGAATCACTCATGCTATACATATATAGATGCTACCTTCGTACGACTTAAATGTTTTAAGTAGTGACAATACATTAACGTCGACCATGAATGAGTCCTTTTAACAAACATACTGGCACGGCCATATAAGATTTCAAAACTCTTGTCATTTTTTCTATTCCTTCAGGTTTCCTTACCGTCACCGCCAAACCGATCAGAGGATCTGTTAAAAGAGCCTTGGCAAAATTGATGGCTGCTTTCCGATAAGATTTCTCATTTAAATATTCACGAGCAATCCAGTAATAGCGCTTGGCTATGTTTGTTCTTATAAGCTTCTTACGATGTTGATATTGTGGGGTCAGCTTCAAATTCCTCAAGATCTCAATCCCAATCTCCCAAACTTTAAGCTCACTTTCGGCACCGTGGGGCCGATCATCCATGATGGTAAAAGCCCCGATCTCATCAATAGGCGCGATCTTACAAATTTGTCCAAGACGCAGCCATAAGTCAAAATCTTCACAGCGGTTATATTGAGGGCCAAACCATTCGACTTCATCCAGATGAGATTTTCGAATCAGCACAGAACATGGCGCAATAAAAACATCTGAAAGTTCTTCAAATTCTGTTGCTAAAAATTCTGGAAATAGCTTTCCCTTTTCTAACTTGTTCCCTACTTTTTTATAAATTTGAAAGCGCATATAACAAAATCCAATTGTGGGATTTGACTCCATAAATTGGACTTGCATTTCTAATTTTTTAGGCAGCCATCTGTCATCATCATCCAGAAATGCAACATACTTTCCACTTATATGCGTTATTGCTGTATTACGAGCTCGAGAACTTCCTGCATTCTTCTGTCGCACATAATGTATCCGCGGATCCTGCCTTCTATACTTCTCTAAAACCTTTGCTGTATCATCTGTTGAACCGTCATCTACAACAATCAGTTCCCAATCCCTAAAAATCTGGGTTAAAACACTATCAATAGCTTCGCCAATGTAAGAAGCTCGGTTATAAGTTGGAATAATTACACTGACAGTTGTCATGAGGCGTCTCGATCCAAAAACATAAAAACTTCATCCATTTTTTTGTGAAAAACTGGAATGTCGTACTTTGATTTCACAACCTCATAGGCATTCGATGCGATCTGCGCTCTCCTTTTGGAATTCTGAAGAAGTTCGATGCATTTAGTGGCGAAATCTTCTGGGTTATCAGCAATCAAAATGTCTTCTCCATTAGTCACATCAAGTCCTTCCGCCCCTATTGACGTTGAAACAACTGGCCGTTCATAAGCAAAGGCTTCGAGGATTTTTATCCTCGTTCCTCCTCCATTAAGAAGGGGAACAACTACAATCGACGCGCGGTCGTAATATGGTTCCATAGACGGGACATACCCAGTGACCGTAATTCCTGGTTGTGTTCCAAGTCTCATAATTTTCTCTGGAGTATGCTTACCTACGATTGTCAAATGAGCATTCGGTACACGTTCTAGAATCTTGGGAAATATTTTTTCAACAAAAAATAAAATAGCATCTTGATTGGGTGGATAACTCATCATGCCGCAAAATAAAATTTCTGGGTCTTTAATTCCTTCAGGTACCTTCAATTTTTTGCCATTTATCTCAAACATATTTGGAATCACAAAAACTTTTTTGCTCATTTTATGGTTTAAAAGGTAATCACGATCTTTCTCCGCAGCGATGAGGGAACCTCTCATTTTTGAGAATTTCCGGTAATAACGTTTGAGCAAAAATAAATCAAATAAGTTTCGGATCTTCTTATACCCAAATTTCATTTTCTTAATGCTTCGCTCCTGGACAATTGTGCTGACATCGTCGATATCAATAATGGTTCTTGACAAAAGAGGCTGAAACTTCTTTTCTGTTAAAAGATAATAAGCCATGACAGAAAACCGAACCACAATGAGATCATGTTCTTCAGGTTTAGCTAAATTAATCTGCTTTAAGATTTCCGAATCGACAAAATCATCTAAAAGCCACGATTGTAACTTCAGCAGTTTTTCGATTCTTTTCTTCATCGAAGCAACTTTTTGATTTGATGCAAATCGCTTCGGATCGGCAAAATAAATTTTTTTACAGTACTTTAACAGTTCAGGCTTATAGGGTTCATATTGATCTTGGTTTCCAATATTTACTAAAGTCACTTCACCCTTTGAGGCGAAATATTTGAGCAAATGCCACGAACGAAGCTGTCCTCCCGTATGCGGCGGATATGGAACGGATGGAGTTAGGAATAATATCTTCATTAACTTACTCTCCCCTGTAACCCGCAAGGCCACATAGCTCGTCATAAACGCGTTTTACGCTTGGTGCGATATTATCAGTTGTTTGAGATCGATTTAGAGAGCGGTCTGGAAAATTTCGGTCGACCTCAATGTTTAAAAATGTACTTAACCGGTCTAATCCTTCTTTGGTAAAACCTTGATTGTAATGCATAAACAACCATTCACCTTGATGTCGATGGACTTCCAATATATGTCGATATTTGAGCTCCCACATTTCCAATGCAAGCTTAGTATCAATATAAACGCTGCGCAGATATGGCTCACTTTTACAAGCTTTTATGACACTTGCTGCTGTTGATATTGGATCACGAAAGATGCAAACAAAAACGGTGTCACTAAGAAAGGGTTGCCAAGCAGAAAGTGTATAAGGAAATCGTGGATCCTTAAAACAAAAAGGCTGCTTCTGGGTTACATGAACAATTCTTTCATTTATGCTTGAAGAAGAAGGAATAACAGTTCCAACGGGTAAGCGACCTAGCCATCCCTGTCCATAAGAAGGTCTATCTTTAAAAAACCATCTACCAATCAAACGTGGTCTCTTTGGAAAAACTGGCACTAATAGGTCTTCATTAATACTATTTATTTCCCAAGACTCAAAAAAACCTTTAGGATTAGTAATCGTCCCAGAATATAAATTGCTACCCATGTAATAATTTTGTTGCGCTAATGCACCTGTAATCATACTGGTTCCGCATCGCCCTGAACCTAAAACAAGAATATTCTTTAACCCAGTCGCAATCATTGTTGTATTCCCTTTGGAAAAAGAATCTTTTTCCCCTGTAAACGATCGAATAAAGCTAAAACTCCACAATAAAAAGTCACAAGATAAGGACGAACTACCAAATACGCTTTGTTCTTAATCTGACCCCAAGTAATTACCGAACCGATCAAAGGATCAAATTTAAACGCCATCCGATAGTAAAAGAATGCTTCTTCATACTCTTTTTTTGCGCGTTTCTCATCCGCGTACCAGTAAGTAAATTGCAAAACAGACCGAATCACTTGCCTACGTTCATCTTCAGACAAACGCTGTTTCATCAACCTTTTATAAATGAATGTGAGATTGGCGGTTGTCTTTCTTTGATTAAGGGTCAAATTCCCGTCATGCCAAACATATAAAGCTACCTTCGCAGGCAGATATGCAAACTGAAACTCTTTGGCAATTCTTAGCCACATATCATAGTCGTCTGTATTCCTTAATTCCGTGCAAAATAAACCCACTCGATCAAAACATTCTTTCTTAACCATGATAGCAATCGGCGGCACCGCAAAACCTGTGATCAATTCCAAAAACGATCTTTGCGGAATTTCAGGAACATTTTTTAAATGATTTCCCCGAACGTCAATTAACTCACTATCAGAATAAACAAAACCAATTTTTGGGTTTTCATTTAGATACTCGACTTGAATTTGTAATTTATTTGGTTCGTAAACGTCGTCATCATCAATAAAAGCAATATAAGCTCCGGTCGCTTCGGCAAGAGCTCTATTTCTCGCAGCAGCACATCCGGCATTTTTTTGTTTGATGTAACGAATACGAGAATCATTCTGAACATACTTTCCAACCACTTCCGAAGTCTGATCCGTCGAACCATCATCAACAATAATGAGTTCCCAATTGGAATAAGTCTGCTCAATTACACTTTCAATAGCCTTTGTAATAAACCGACATCGGTTATAAGTAGGCATAATAATGCTAACGGCCGGTTTTGCTTTTTGCTCAGCGTTGGAACCAAAGTTTATGTCCATAATGCTAAATAACAATCTCCTTTGGAAAATAGGAATCGATTAAGTCCGCGTAATCAATCAATTTTTTCTTAGGAATTCGATAAACAGATTTAAAGTCCTGATCATATTTCCGAAATAGAATTAAATATTTCTCATAATATTCCCGGTCACGTTGATCCATGTACGGTTCTGCTTCCGGAATCAAAATGCTGTGATAACGAATGAGCCACGAAATGTGGTCCGGCAAATAATCCTTTAGTCGCGAATAGGCAAATTCATCATGATTCCATTGAAAGAAACAATTATCTAAACCAATTCCCTTCTTATATTCGCCTATCGGCTTATTCATACAAATAACATTTTCAGGATCTTCATCTGTAAGCAACAAAACTTTACCTATATCGTGAGTCAACGCCGCAATCAATAAATCAGAGTCGCTAACCCCATCGTTTTCCATAGCTTCAGCAACTTGCAGTAAATGGGTTAACTGACTAACTCCTCCCAACCGTGTATCACCTGGATCAACACATTCACCTAAGAGCTTTAAGAGATTCGTCATTTTAATTTTCCCAAATATAGGTTTCTCATACTTTTTCTTAAGAGCAAGAACGGCTTCTTTAGTTTGCAGAAAATGCCGTTTTACAATCTCACGGTTTTGTTCACACAAATCGCGTCTTGAAATCGAATTATTCGGATCATATGTCCAATCGATTCTTCTAAATTCGTAGCCCAATTTGACGCAAATAGATTTAAAAACTTCTCTAGCTACTGGCAACATAACCACCCTAACAGCCCCTTTTCATTAATTTCGATTTATAAGCTTTGATTCGCCAAGCAAACAGAATCGAAAATTTATTTCTTATAAATTCAACTGCTCGATCCTTGAATGTATTTGTTCCCAATGATAAGGTTCGATAACGTTGAAGAATAGTGAGACCGTGTCTCGTTGTGTTAAGGGTATGAAAATGAATTTGCTGAAATTCTGGATATAAAACTTTTAAATAATTTGTAAATCGCCGTTCATCTGGCTGATGGGCAAATTCGATCGCATTTACATGAGCACGAGGCTCAGATTGTTCAATGTTATTGATGTGCCGTTTCCATTCTGAATGTTCAGTTGTTAACAGTGACTTGTTCCATGTTCCCGTATCATGAATCGCAACGATCGCATTTGGACTGAGCATCATCTTAACTTTTTCGAAAAGAATGATATTTAAATCACAATCGTGTGAAGCATCGATAAAAAGTAAATCAATCGTATGCCCATCTATATCTGATAGAGTAAGATCTTGCTGTCGCTTTAAAACAAATTTAAATCTTGAGTCTTTGATTTCTCTCGCTTTCTCTTCGCACGTTTTTTCGCAATCAAAACTATACAGCATGCTATCTTTGGGTAGCGCTTTCAAAAAATTATTGGCTGAATTTCCATTGAAAAAGCCAAATTCCACTATCACCTTGGGCCGCATTACCCTGACCAGACTGTATAGAAATAGAGCTTCGTCAGATTGAATAGGTCCATTCGCTAATTCCGTAAAAGCTTTTAAATGCGAAATGTCATACTGCTGTGTCTGGATCATTTTGGAGTTCCCTGGGAAATGACTTGAATGTCATCTCTCTTGTTATACTTACTGTTTGTTACCGAAGGTTGCTTTAGTGTCTGTTCGCGCTCTTTTCCATTTCCTGATAAAATCCGATCCACGCATTCCCAGCCTTGCATAAAAGAATGATCTTGATTACTCACTTCATATTTCCATGCACCAAAGCGGCCACGCGAAAAAATATTACGCTTCTCAAGTTCGGGCAAAACGTAATCAAGGATTTTATCCCGATCGACTGAAGGCGTTGGATAACCATGATGAAGAAGTCGATGCCATTTACTGATAATCTGATCTTTGGGTCGAATCAGTTTTGTGGCCAAAAGCCCATCGATTACTTCATTAAAAATCGTCTTGTCATTCACAGATTTATGAGAACTTTGTGACACTTCTGCCATGAGAGACCACGTCTCACCCGGTCTTGGTGTGTTGAAAGGGCTGTAATTACTGAAAACGGTGACGCGATAAAAAGGCGAATTACTTTCAGGAAAATACATCCAGCATTTGGTGCACAAATGTTCAGGCGTCTCACCCTCAAGTCCAATCCCAAATATATGAACACTCGAATAAAGCAGTTTTGACGCCTCCTTAGCCAAATCAGCTCGATCACTTATCATTTTTGTAAGGTTATCGAGAGGTATCGAAGAAATAAGATATTCATATTCGTATTTTTCGCCGTTCTCAAGTTGTACGATCCGTTTGTTTGTATTGACTGATGCTACTTTCTCGCCTAGCTTCAATTTTTCCTCAGGCAACCGTTTTGCCAAGGAACGCCACACAGCTCCTGTTCCTCCATATTTTGGAAATCGGAAAGTATGGTTGGGCCCCCACGAAACATGATCTTGCTCAAGACAAATTCCAGCAAGTACCTTCTCAATCTCTGGTACGGCAACCCGTTCACCCATCCATTGCTGTCCCATCATTTCAAGTGGATACGCCCAAACTTTAAAGTTGTATGGAAAAAGAAAGGCTTCCGCCACACCCTCTCCAAACGTATGCAGAATCCACTCCTTGAAATTTTTTGGCTGCCATTTTCCATTGAGACTGGCTTTCAATAATCCCTGAACACAGGCCCATTTTTCCTCTTTTGGTAATTTGTGCAGGTTGTATTGAAACGGGTATGGAATGAATCGATCCCTCATCCATACCCAACTTTCCCTGACATGGTTCAACCATCCATCCTTTTCAAGCGCACGATTCATATATTCATCGAACACTTCATAGTGAGAAAACTGGACATGCCCACCCAAATCCCAAGTGAATCCATTTTCATCCTGTACCGACGAAGCGAGGCCTCCAGACTCGGAGCTAGCTTCAATCAGAAGGAAATCATTTTCTCCTAATTCAAGGAGTCTAAGCGCTGCGCCGATCCCTGTCGGACCTGCGCCGATAATGACGAAGGCCTTCTTAGTTTGTTTCATAAACTTTTGCTGTCTTTCCAAACCGACCTAAAAAATAATCAAGACATCCACACACAGTTGGAATCACATCCCTCAAATATCTTTTATCCTTCGTATGGAAATAGTTAACCAGATAATAATCCCATACAGCCCATTTCATCCTTTTGAGTTCCCATATCATTTTTCGTATCTTTTCAGCTCCCTCGAGGTTCTTCGAAATATAAAGAAACATGTTTCTCACAGCGTAATATCGTTGGAGCGCTGAACCTGAGCCAATCGTCGTAGCAACCATTCTCATAAATCTCGCATCTCTTACAACCCCGATCTCAAAACCCTGTTTTTTCGCGCGACAACAAAAATCAGATTCTTCATGCATGAAAAAGAAACGTCTGTCGAAGAGTCCGGTTTTTTCGAATACGGATCGCCGAGCAAAAAAACCGTCGCCTTGAATGATATCAACGGGATAGACCAGGTTGTTATTAGCAAGGACAACCGCCCCATCCACAGGCCTGAAAGGACACCAGTCGGTGGTATCCCAATTGATGACAAATCCCGATGGTAAAACCATTTTCTCTTCATAGTCGAAGGCTACAGGACCTAAAATTCCGTAACTTTGGTTTCTCTCAGCTGTTTCCACAAGTTGACGGACACAATCTCTATTAACCTTTGTATCATTATTAATAATGAAGACATAGTCGGCTCCACGATCTAAAGCCCAACGAACTCCACGATTATTTCCTTCTGCGTAACCGAGATTTTCTCCGTTCTGCAAGATGTTCACCCATGAATGACGTTTCCTAATCTCCTCATCGCTACCATCTTCAGAACCATTGTCTATCGCAAGCACCTCGTAGTTGTCGTATGCGAGCTCCTTGAGCGAGTCAAGACATGCACAAGTTATTTCCTTGCGATTCCAATTTAGAACGAGAATCACAACCTTTGAGTTCATAATCTGCTTTCCACTTCTTTGTCATTCAAATAACCCATAGTTGACATGGCTTCAGGTGGTGTTGAAAAAACAAACTGCTTAGCTAAAGGATGGTTAATAATGTATTCCACATTCCTTCGCATATTCTCTTGCTGCTTGGGTTCAAAAGGAGACTCGCTACAGACCTCACTCCTCAACACCGCAAGCAGGTACGGCCGCTTAAGTGAGGTAAGGCAATTTTCCAGTACGGAACGAAAACTATTTACACCCCGCGCCCAATTTAAGGTAATAGGTCGTGGTTTCAGTTCGTCCCCGCGAAAGATCTGCTTGTACAGGGTTTCAAATCTTCCGAACTTATAAGTAATAAAAGATGTGCTCATGGGTATGACCCAAATTCCATCGTTACGTGTCGGATCTGGTTTTGTAAAGTCTGTTCTCAAGGGATGATAGGGCTTTCGTGGAACATGGTCAAAATTTGGCAATCCCGCCGAATAAAGTTCCGCATGAAAATCCCTTTTCTTGAGGCGAAACCCAGGTTCAACTGTAAGGTCAAATTTCACACCCAAACGTTCGGCTAAGTTAATTGTTTCCGTACTGATCCAATATGCTCCAAATCGAAAGGACTCACACGGGCGATTGAGAACCCTTTTGAATACATCAAAGCCCATTTCCACACAGTGATTCACCCACTCTTGATTACCTAAATCCTCAATCCAGTTGTTAATCTTTTTCTCCCAACGATAGGCATGGGGGTGAAGCGCAATTTCATCTCCCTCTTTAATAAAATCCTCGATGAACTTTGGATAATTCATAACGGGCCACTCGGGTGAGCCATACGTTTCCGCAACTTGAGGATCGAACCGATAAGACCAAGTAAAATGCGCGGGTGAACCTGTTATGTCCTCAAGTTTTGGACGAAGTTCGCTGAAATAGCGATACGCCCCTTCATAACCCTTCCAAGGCAGAGGTTTATTGCGATCAATAAAAAACCCATCGGGTTCGACATCAATACAAAGAATAACAGGAATTTTATTTTTCATTTTTAGGCACCATCCAAATTAAAAATCATCCGCTTCACTTCCAAACTTGCTCGCCGATCTACAAAAAAGAAGGCGCTCGCATACGACAAAACCCCCACAAAAGAAAAAAGTGCCAGCAAAATCAAGTTGTGGAACGCCACCGAAGAAAAATAGGTGGGTACTATTAAAAATCTCTTTGATAAGAAAATGGTTACCAGCATAACTAATGCACATGAAGCAGCGGGTAAAAGCTGAGCGAAAAATTCGCTGATTTTAAAGGCAACAATCCTTCTGACCAAGTAAACACTAATGGGTGTAAATACCATTGCAGAAATAATTCCAGCAATGACTGTCCCGGTAACTCCCCAATGTTTTGTGAGAATAATCATTGTCGGTATTTGAAAGCAAAGATATCCTAAATTCATACGAAAATCATATGCAGGCTTTCCGCATCCCCGGTAGAGCGACCCGCAAGCGATCATAATTGGTGCAACCATCTGTGCAAAACCAAGTAACCTGATCAATGGAATAATTGAAATCCATTTTGCGCCGTAAAGCGTAAGAACAAATTCTTTTGAAAGACAAATCAGCGCAATACTAAAAGGAAATGCGAACATCGAAATAAACTTGATGGTCTTGAGATAGGCGCGTTTTAGGGTCTCCCTATCATCTTGCATTGCTGAATAAGCTGGGAACATAACCCGGGAAATTACATGAGTGAAATGAGTGTTGATGAGATTGCCGATATTACTGGCAAGCGTATAATAACCAACTGCAGCCACCCCCAAAAGTTTTCCGATCACCACATTATTAATATTGCTGCCAATATAGGAGACAACACTTAAGAGCATTAAATATTTCCCAAAATTAAATAATTCCCGAGCGTGCCCGAAATCAAAACGCCATCTGAGCTTATACCCCGAAAAAGACCAAGCCAGTAAGGTCATTATGGTTTGTTTGATCACATAAGCGCCCACAAGGCTCCAAACGGTTGGAGAAATCAATGCAAAGATAACCGCAAAAATACAGTTCACTGTAGAACCCGTTAAATCGATAAATGAAATCAATTTAAAACGCATCTTCTTTGTTAAAAGCGCAGAAGGAACTCTTGCCAATCCACCAAGTACAAACACGATTCCAAGCGCTCTAACGATAGACCCCAATTCTTGGTTTCCAAAAAATCGCGCGATCAAAGGTGCGAAAATAAAACAAATAAGGAAAAGCGTCACGCTCATTCCTTCGATTAAAAAGAAGGCTGTATCGTTTGCCACCTCAGGGGCATTTTTCTTTTGGACAAGGCTTCCATCAAGGCCAAAAGTTTTAAACATACTCAAACCGTCTATAGCAATAAACGCCATGGCAAATAGGCCAAACACAGAAGGTTCAAGAAGTCTCGCTAAAATGGCAAATGTCCCAATAGAAATCACTTTCTGCAGAATGTTATTGATCGCAAGCCATTTAAACCCTGAAACTGTTTTTTGTTTTAAAGAAGCCATCTTATTGATCTATCCCCCCTGACGCAACTGAAGTGAGTAAATTCTGGACGTGAAACCGATGAAGGATGCGAAAAATCATTTCTGTTAATCCGTAATCCTTAAGAATGTCGCGGGTACGAAAAATGGGCTTAAAGAATTGAATCATGACGCTCTCACACCTTCTTCTCTTGAAACATTGACACCGCCACCCCACTGGCCATCCTTTTTCTGGCTGATCGCTAGTAGCCTCTCCCCTAAATCTTCCGGAGATTCTCCTCTGAAATAGATCCGTGCCCAAAGCTCCACGCTTAATAAATGAAATGGCATCAAGTGGTCACTAAATGCAAAATTGCAGATTCTTTCTACCTCGTTTGGGCCCCATTTAAATAAATCTGCGACCGCTCCATCTCTCAAGAATTGCTTAGTGTTTCGCCAAACATGACTCGAAACGCCAAATCCAATCTTTCTTGCGTGAACAATGTCATGAGGAATTTTCTTCTCAGCCGCTTTTTTAACAATTCTCTTAGTCATCCCTCGGTAATACTTTGCGCGACACGGTAAATGAAGCCCAAAATCAATGAGATTGCTTTCAATAAATGGAACTCTTGCTTCTATAGATTGAACCATTCCCATTTTGTCATTACAACCAAGAGTGGTGCGGAGGTGAGAGTAAAAATCTTCGAAGGAACGAGCGAGAAAAGCACGTTCTTCGATAGGTTTGATTGCTTCAAGCTTTTTAAAAAGCGCTTCTTCTCGAACAATCCTTTGAGCTCCGTCAATGGCAAACATGCCTCGTGATTCGTTATCACTCAGATACCACCTGGAAAGATGTTGAAACGGTCTTTTTGCGAGCTCGTCAAAATCTAGTGGAGCAAACTTATTTGCAAACCTTCCCAATATCCTGAGTGGCGCTATATTTGGAAATAACTTTGCATGGATACGGCGCCAGCGCCACATACGATAAGCCTCCACTTGCCAGTCATACCCCCCAAAAAGTTCATCTGATCCTTCACCCGAAAGAAGAACCTTGAACCCATCACGTCGAGCAGCATTGGCAATTGCTGTGAAAGGAACATTTTGTGGAAAAAAATTTGGTTGATCATTCTGATAGACTACCATAGGCCATAAACGTAAATACTCTTCCGTATCAATTGTAACTCGCCGAAGCTCCACATTGACATAATCACAAACCTTTTGAGCTTTTGGAGCTTCCGGAGTCTGAACTCCCTTCATGTCGGCAACGTAAGCAACGATATCTTTTTTGAACTCTTTCGCAACTGCTGTCATCAGGGACGAATCCAAACCACCGCTCGACATCGTGGCAAGAGGCGCATCGCTGATCAAGTGCATTTTTACACTTGACGCATAAAGTGTCTCAAATTGCTTGAGCAAAGTTTCAAAATCGGTAGAACCATTTTCTTTAATTCGATTCACATCTAAATCTCGCAATAGATCAAAATAGCAGATGGTTTGTTCGGAACCCTGAGTTACTTTAACAATGGTTCCCGGAAGAATGGACTCGATGTTTTCAAAGGGTGTCCATGTTCCATCCAACCTTTGATAAACAATTTGCGTCGTAAGCGCATGCATATCAGCCTTGCAGTGAACTCCAGGATGCCCAAAGAGGGCTTTGATTTCTGAGCCAAAGACAATTGTCTTTCCGAGACGTGCTACGTACATCGGCTTGATACCTGCCCGATCTCGGCCGAGCCATAGGGCTTTACTCCGAAGGTCGTAATAAGCAAAAGCAAACATTCCGTTAAAACGTGAAACCGCTTTTTCAGGGCCCCAATTGTATAGGGCATAAAGCGCAACTTCGGTATCGGTTGTACTTTTAAATCTCACGCCTTCCTTTTCTAATTCGGATCTCAATTCCCGAAAATTATAAACTTCCCCATTATAAGAAATCACACCCAGTCCATCTGAAGTAAGGAAAGGTTGATGCCCTCTTGGACTAAGGTCAATGATGCTCAGCCGACAATGCCCCAGGCCAATCGACCCGTGCGTCCATGTTCCTTTATCATCTGGACCACGGTACTTAATCCTCTCAAGCATACGCTCAAGAAGCGCCTCGCTCACTGCTTGACCATCTCGATTCCAAAAGCCTACGACTCCACACATACGTTTAATTCCCCTTTGTTTGATAATTGGCCGTTCCCATTCTGCCCTTTCCAAAACAACCGTCGATAAATCCCACGTGCAACCGCTTTAATTCCTCCAAATTGCTGATGTAAATCAAACCCAAAACTATCGAGATTATTTTGAGATTCTTTATCTGCCAACTGATACGTACGGCCAAAAGCGTTAACTTCCAAAACAAAAAGTCTATTGGTTCGAATGTCCCGAACGATATCGAAGCCGAGAAGCGGAATATCAGGAAATGCCTTACTATGCGCTTGCCGTGCAAGATTGACTACTTCTTCGGGGACATTCGCATCGCGAGTACATCCCTTTGCCGTTGAAACAATAGATCTACCCGCAAAGAAATTTGCATCAAACGTAGACCCGATAAATGGTAATCGCGTTCCCTCTGCCGTAGAGCGAAACATAAAAATGGGTTCACCAAAAACGGTGGCCACACGATAACTGATTGGCCATGCCCCTGTATGGACATATTCCTGGGCAACTAATTCAGGACTGACAACGCCAGGCATCACCTCAGTCGCAATTGGACGATAGCTCACTTTCTCACGGCGCATAATTCTCACAAACGCACCTTTCCAGCCTAAAGAGGGTTTCACAACCACATACTCACTCAAACCAGATAAATCGGGTGTTTGGCCTTCAAACACCGGAATCCATTTAGAAACTGGAACTCCTGCTTGCTCCAAAATTCTATACTCTTGGATTTTGTCATAATTCTTCTGCTGCCAAATTTCCGCCCACCCTGGTATAAACCGCTTAAGTGGAAACATTGAAACTACTTTGGTTGACATTCCAAGACTCCAAAGTTGATGCTTTGCCCTTGGCTCGACGTCATGAGCGATCCTTGCTCGAATCCCTAGATTTTGAAGTTCACGAACAACCTCGGAAAACTTAAACTCATCTTCATTCCAATCTGTTACTAAGAGAACGTTTATCATACGTTTACAACCTCATGAAATTTCTGTTCGCGTAAGTTGCCAAAATCTTGTAAAGGGTTTTTAAAGTCGTCGCCAAGACGCCGAAAAATTCCGCGTGCGATTGCTTTGGCACCTCCGAATTGAGCCTGTAAATCTAAGCCAAAATCTTTGGCAATGTTTTTCCCTGTATCTGAAGTTAAATGAAATGTATTACCGTTTGTATTCATGTCTATGGCGTAAAGTTTTCCTGTATCCGCGTCACGAATAACGTCTGTCCCTAAAAGGGGAATTGACGGAAAAGCTGTATGAACTTTCTTTGCGAAATGGATCACGTCTTCTGGAATTTCCGTGTCAAACGAGGATCGTTTCGTAGATGCCACAATAGACCTTCCATTGAAGAATCTTGCATTCCTCGTTCTCTCCTGAAAAGGCGGCCTAGATTTATCTCCCGTGATTCGCCATGCATAAATCGGCTCTCCAAACACGGTTCCCACTCGATAGCTCACAGGCCAAGGCCCCGTATGCACATAGTCTTGAACGATCAGCGCTTCGCTGATTCGGCTACTGGTTCTTTCCAGCTTCGGTAGCTTCTCCCACCCGACAGCGCTTTTGCTCCTAACACGAATCAATGCTCCGCAACAACCCCAGTCTGGCTTTACCACTACATAATCCTCAAAAGTTGACAGATCCGGTTTATGATTGGAGGTCAGTTTTGCCCACCGGGGCGTTGCAATGCCTGCCTGATCTAAAATCTCGTATTCCTGTGATTTTGTCAGCGTCTTTTGGGTCCACACAACCGCCCATTTAGGGCGAAATGCCCTGATCTGATACAAGGAGACGACCCGAGTCGGCTGCCCTAATGTCCACAAAAAGTGTTTTAGCTTGGGCTTGAGATCGTATACCAATCGATAGCGATGGCCCCCATTCAGTCTTTTGAGTTCCTCAATTACTTGGGAAAGAATCTCATGCTGATGTTCGGGATAGTGATTCACAAGTAAAACGTTCATAAGCTCGGTACTCCTCTTACTGCAACCGCTTGAGCTGAAAAACCACTCTGTGGTTGATAGGTAGACAAAGCATTCAATCGTTCACGGAATAAAACATAGGTCATCAATGCTGCGATCGCTTCCATAAGATCCTTTTCCGTTTTACCTTCCAAAAATTCATTTACCAGGTTATTCACTTGATCTACTTGAAAATGTTCTTCCAAAATTTGATTATTGATGAGTTTCTCTCTAATAAACCCGTTACTCACTTTTCGAAACCATTCGGCGCAGTGGACAAAAGGTCCGTAATTATGCCCCCCGAAACGTCCGCCCGTAAGCTTAGGGAGCGTATTTCTTTGAAAAAGAACCCGTCGCCAGTGAAGCGATTCACGAATCCTTGAATGAGAAAGAGGAAGTCCATATCCTGATCTTGGAACTCGGGCAATTTCTGGAAAGTATTTCAAAAGCATCCCAATGTAAGCTTCCTTGTGAAGCCGTTCCATCCAAGGTAATCGGACGGAAAAATCGATGAACTCCTTGTCCGTAAATGGCGTTGACCACGGTAAGTCGATTGCCTGTAGATCCATCTGGGCTGGCGGATTGTACATTCTCTGACGTTGAACTAGTTCTGCATAAACGACACGATCACCAGGCAATTCCACTTTTGCTCTCTTTATGCTCGCGCGAAATGATTCAAAAACAAGCCCATTGATTCGCTTGAAAACCTCGGGTCTAAGCGTCTGCTCGAAAAGTGCGTTGTCAAAACCGGCGGCGTAAGATTCGTATCCTTTTTGAGCTATGTCTTCTACGTTTGTAAGCTGATGAACCTTATCCAGCGGCTTCCCTCCGCTCACCGTATCTCCCATGAAACCAAGAAAAACAGTGTCCACTTTTCCATTTGCTTCCTCGATCAAAAGCGAACGGTGAGCACCGTGGACGGAAACTATCCCATCCAGCAACCAACAATATTCTGGTCCATAATCCTGAAGAAATGTTTCTGGAACGGAAAGAGACTTGTGCTCACTTCGAATTTCTTTCGCAATTTGCCTTGCATAACGCGTGTCATGATCATGGCCGTGACCTGCAGTCCAAGTAAAAAAATTATCTTGAGGATGAATTTTTCGTATGAATCCTCCCAGAGTTCGCGAATCAAGTCCGCCACTCAAAAATAAACCTGGGTTTTTGATATCTTTTAGCCGCCGTTCCACTGCGATCCAGGTACGCTGAAAATATTCATCTACCGCCACACCATGATCTCTCAGCCTAGAATCTTCCTGATAAACGTAATCCCAATACTGGTTAATTTTCAGTTTTCCGGCCTGCCAAGTGAGATAACTCGCATAAGGAAGCATTTTCACATCGCGAAGAAGCGTTCTGTCATCTTGTAGATGTCCAAAGGTTAAAAGTTCAGAAAGCGCGTGTTCATCAATTGCACGGTTGACTTCGGAAATAACAGCAATACTTTTTACTTCCGAAGCGAATGCAAAAGTACCATTGCCCTGCCAATAATTTAAGCGCTTTAATCCTAAACGATCGTTGACAATCGTAAGCGTTTCTTCCTTGTGATCCCAAACGACAATCAAGTATTCCCCATTCAGATCTGCCAACGCTTTCCACCCGCCTTTGATCCATCGATCCAAAAGTTTTGAAGCAATCCCGTTTTTACCGTTTACCCATGATTCATAAAGCGCGCCGGAGAAAACAAGCGTGTAACGGCTGTCTTGCGATTCGATATGGTCATTCTGAGTATTTTGGGCAAGATCGATCGTCCCAACTGTAAAATTTCTCTTCGCTCTTTTCCTTACCTGATAGGTTGGCCGATGAAGCATTGGCTGAATCATCGCATCAAGCAACTCTGGATTAATTGGTTTATTACTGACGTATCCTATTACGCCTGGCATCGCTCTACCTTTCTTTGCAGATGATTCAAAAGTCCCCAAACAATAAAAATGGCGCCGAACATTTCCAATGATTCCTCAAAGACATTCTCAATTTCCAAAACCCATTGGAGTAAATCATGATTTAGAAAATTAATTGAGGCCTCTAAACCCCAACCCCCAAAAAGAATCATAAAAAGACCCAACCCCAAAAGTATCCCTGCCCTCCTAGATCCTTTCAAAAGCCGTCTCAGAGTGAATCCCAGCCAAATAACGGTAATGATTAAAAAAGGCGATGCAACGATCGGCCAATCCGAATGTTTAAAATAAGTGAAAATCTCATGTTGGATTGATTTTGGGTAGACGACTTCGATGATGCGGAAAATATTTTCGTGAATTTGCGCTGTTTCATCGATCGAAAAAGCAAGCAGGCCTAATGCGATAAGCGCCCACGCCCTTTTATCCTTTTCTTCCTCTGTGGATTGATAACACTGATAGGCTATAACCGCTGCGATAAACCATTCGATGCTTGCGAACCAAGTCGGTATGTTCGCTTCGTAACCCAAATTAAACAAACGTTCCAATTGCCAGCTTGGGTAGCCTAAAGCGAGATTCAGCAAATGACAGACAATGAGAATGCCTGCAATGCGCAGGAGCCAGCGAATAAGTTTCTGCGGCTCGGAAACTAGAGAAGTGAGGAAAATGGACTGGGGTGAAGAACTTCGAGTTTCGCCTTTGCTGTTATTTTTAGACAAGACTGATAATGGCATAACGTCATTGCACTCCCCTCTAATCAGATTCGAATGATTTTATCCGACGCTACGCCGCGGAACGCGTTTCGGGTATCCAAAATTAACGAAAACTGGGCCATCAATAATTTGCGGTCAAATTGATCGTGGTCCGTCACTAAAATAGCAAGATCAGGGTTGACATTTTTAAGTGGAATCGATTTAAGAATTTGCTGATGAAGGCTCAATTCAGGCACAAAGGGGTCGGAGTAACTGACTTCCGCGCCGTGTTTCTGCAAGAGTTCAATAATTTCAAGCGCGGGAGATTCACGAAAATCAGAAACGTTTTTTTTATAGGCAACTCCTAAAACCAAAACCTTTGAGCCATTGAGGGACCTTTTACGTTCATTGAGAATCCATTGGGCTTTTCGAACAACGAATTCAGGCATCGCTCGATTGATTTCACCGGCCAAATCAATGAAACGAGGCTCAAACCCATGAATCCTTGACTTCCAAGCCAGATAATGAGGATCAATGGGAATACAGTGGCCGCCTAGCCCCGGGCCGGGATAAAACGGCATAAATCCAAATGGTTTTGTAGCTGCTGCGTCAATCACTTCCCAGACATTAACACCAAGTTTTTCACTCATCTGACACAATTCATTGACCAAACCGATATTGACGCTTCGAAATGTATTTTCAAGAAGCTTCACCATTTCAGCAGCCTTGGGCGAAGAAACGGTATAAACGGAATCAATCGCAAGCTTATAAAATTGTTCTGCAATTTTGGTGCACTGTTGGGTGATTCCACCGACAACCTTGGGAATGTTTTTGGTGCTGTAATTGGGATTGCCTGGATCAACGCGTTCGGGTGAGAAAGCAAGGCAAAAATCTTTTCCGACTTTCAGGCCTTTCTCCTCAAGCATTGGAAGAATCACTTCCTCGGTCGTCCCAGGGTAGGTCGTGCTTTCAAGTACAACCAGCATCCCTGGGTGAAGGTATTTGGCAATTTCCTGCGCTACCGAAACAATGTAGGAGATATCTGGGTCTTTGGATTTACGAAGGGGTGTAGGAACGCAAATGTTCACGGTATCCAGTTGACGAAGCAGGCTGAAATCAGTTGAAGCGCTCAGCCTTTTCTTTTGAACCAGTACTGAAAGGTCGTCTGATGGAACATCTTGAATATAGGATCTCCCTCGTTTGACGCTTTCAACTTTCTTCGAATCAATATCAATTCCGACGACCTCGACACCCGCTTTCGCAAATTCCATGGCGAGCGGGAGACCGACGTACCCTAATCCAACGATGCCCGCACGGAGGGTTCGCGTGCGAATCTTCTCCTCAAGAGATTGCAAACTTTGAGACGTTGTGTTCGCCATTATTTCCTTCCTCCGGCTGCTTTTGCCGTCAACGCTCCTGAATCTAAAAACCATTTCACGGTTTTTTCAAGGCCTGGGCGAAAACGGGTTTGAACTGTAAACCCTAATAATTTTTCGGATTTCGAAATATCAGCAAAGGTTCGCCGCACATCCCCCGCTCTTTTGGGTTTGAAAACGGGTTCAACGTTTTTAATATTCAATATCTCTTTAAGATTTTCAAAAATATCGAGGACGGAAAATTCTTCATGGCAAGCAATGTTAAACACTTGCCCGGAAACTCCTTGTGCTTTCATGGCGAGGAGATTTCCTTTTACGACATTGTCCACATAGGAAAAATCGCGGGATTGTTTGCCGTCCCAATGAATTTCAGGAGAAATTCCTTTAAGAAGACAATCAATAAAGATTGGGATAACAGCAGAATAAACGGATTCCGGATTTTGCCTCGGGCCGAATACGTTGAAGTACCTCAAAGACACGGTTTCTAGGCCGTAAAGTTTGCTGAAAATCTTGCAATAATACTCCCCCATAATCTTGGAAGCTGCGTAAGGAGACTGCGGTTTTGGCAAATCATCTTCATGGCATGGAAATTTTTCGGTATCCCCATAAACTGAAGAGGAAGAGGTGGAGATAACGCGTTTTACCTTCGCTTCCCTTGCGGCAAGGAGAAGATTGAGCGTTCCGGTGACGTTGACATCGTTTGTTTCAACGGGATCGTCCACGGAACGAAGGACGGCACGGAGTGCGGCAATGTGAAATACATAATCCATTCCTTTTACGGCTTGCTCCACCACAGCTTTATCTCTGATGTCTCCTGAGATAAGTTCAATTTTAGACCCTAATTGTGCGAGGTTCTCTTTCTTTCCAGTCGACAAATTGTCGAAAACACGCACCTGATCGCCCTGCGCTACAAGCGCATCTGCCAAATTGGAACCAATGAAACCTGCGCCACCTGTGACTAAACACTTCGCCATGTTGCAATACCGTCCTTTTTCGTTGAAATTAAGTTTTAAAAGGTCACTGAAAGATTTCGTGAGGAGAAAAGATTATTACTAAACTGCTGGTCGGAGTTTTTTAAACTCCCTCTTTTAAATTCTATTTAATGTATGAACGTTCTTCCTCAATCTTTCGTATCGTGACATCAATGCTTATTCGTCCCGAACTTCATCCAGATCATCCGATTGGTTGTCAGCAGCCTGCGGAAACTGGCGGGCCGTTTTTTTCTTTAACACCTTCTGATCCCACCAATCATTAAACTGCTGTTCTTTATTCTCCAATACGGAACCTGTTTTTTTCAAGCGTGAGATAACATTATCCTTCACGTCCAAAACACGGTCCATCAAGGTCTTGTTCGCATTTTCCTCCGCCTCCTGATCGTAGGAGTAATAGTAATATCGGTAATCTGAGGACTGAAATTCAACATTCGTGAGCACATAACCCAGCATCTTGATGCCTGCCTGCTTGAATAAAATGTTCGCATGGGCAATGACGCTTTTGGGGGTTCTGCCGCTTTGAATTACCATCAAAAGACCGTCCGTGTCACGTCCCAGAATGCCAGCATCCGCTACAGCCATAATGGGCGGTGAATCTACAAGTATATAATCGAAGTGATTGCGCAGTTCTGCAATCAGGGTCCGAAACTTCTGTGAACCGATCAGCCCGGTCGGGTTATTGGTCAATTGGCCGCAAGGGATAATGGTTAAATTGTCGATCGAATTCCGAACCATCGCCTGTTTAGCGCTTAGACCATTACTTAGAAAACCGGAAAGCCCGGGAAGGTCTTTCTTAAGGCCCAGGTATTCTCCTATCTTACCTCGTCTTAAATCAGCATCAATCAACGCAACTTTTGAATTGCCCATTTCGGTAAGAGCTAATGCCAAATTAGTTGTCGTAATGGTCTTTCCTTCGCCGTGAATAGCACTAGAGACAAGAATCACTTTGGCACCCATCTGATCCAACTGGGTCTTCAAATTATGGCACAGCATTCGATATTGCTCTGTCAGAGTCGAAGTGGGGTAGTGATAAGTTACAATTCGAGTATCCGGTTTTGCATTTCTATTAATTGGAATCCCTCGATCCCAACTGGCCGAAGGGTCTTGCGTCCCTTCTGGAATCTCAAAACTAGGTGCTCGTTTCTCAAACACGGGAGTTTTAGATTCTCTTTCCTTCTGAATTTTTTCAAGCGCTTTGGAAAATTTGCTCATGTTTTCTTTCCTCTCTAAAACGAAGTTCGTGAATCGCTTCTTGAATAATCGAAGGAGTAATTGCCTTCGCATCAGAAACGAAACCGATAAAAAGTGCATGGTCGCACAGTTTGTTAATCAAACGAGGCAGGCCATGGGAAAAATTGTAAATCAGATCAAAAGTTTTCGGTTCAAAGAGCCCGTTCAAATCACGTCCATTAGACTTAGCATAACTCAGACGATGCAATATATATTGTTTTGTCTCGCTTTCATTCAGTGGATCAATATGATAGTGAATGGCAATCCGCTGCCTGAACTGTTCCAGGCGGGCCATTTCTAATTTGCGCCTAAGTTCAGGTTGTCCAATTAAAACAATTTGAAGCAGTTTGTCTTTTTCAGTTTCGAGGTTCGATAACATCCGAACTTCCTCAAGGCACTGCGGACTCAAGTTCTGGGCTTCATCAATTAAAAGAACGATATCTTGATCTTGTCGGGCTTCGGCCAATAAAAACTCATTAAGTTGTAAAAGGAGCCGCTCCTTTGAACCTGGCTTGTAGACCACACCTAAATCTTCAAGAATCAAAGTGATAATTCCTTTAGGGCTTAGAAACGTATTTGTGATCACTGCGCTTTTGATATCGCTGCCCATCTTCTTTAAAAGTGTGCGGGCAACCGTAGTTTTTCCAGAACCAATTTCTCCCGTAACCACCACGAATCCTTTGCGCTGTTTAATCGCATAGACCAAGGCGTCGAGAGCGGTCTTGTGCTTCTCGGACGGAAAAAAGAATGCGGAGTCCGGCGTTTGATTGAACGGAACTTCGCGAAACCCGTAATAAGTTTTATACACTTCCCGTCCTCCTTAGGCTTTCTTGGATCAAAAGCTCCTCTGGATTAATGGGCGGTATAGAACCAAAAATCGGAAAAGAAAGAATGTTCCGGGCTTCATCCACCGTACGAATCGATGTATTACTTAAATCTAAGAGATAAACCACAACACCGCCGACCAACATTCCGACAAGAAAACCGCCGAGGACAACAAGAATTTTGTTGGGCTTTACCGGCTGAAGCGGAAGGCGCGCCGGTTCTAAAATTCGGAATCTAGGCCCCTTCTCAGATTGCTCAAGCGTTTCAGAAATCTTTGCGGTTTCAAGTCTTTGAAGAAGGGATTCGTAAATATTTGCATTGACCATGTAATCACGTTGCAATTTTGCAAGCTGCTGTTCCTGACGAGGAACGCTGGATACGAGCTTAGCGTACTCTTCCGGAGCGATGTCTACCCCTTCTGCTTTTGCTTTGCGCATTTGGGTATCGCGCTGTCCTTCAAGCGCTTCGATTTGTTTACGAGTTTGAATGACCTGGGGGTGCTCTTCGGTATTTTCAATCAGCAGACTATTGAGTTGCAATTTCAAATTGACGAGCTGCCCATTCATCTGGGTTGCTACGGGAAGAGTGGAACTATAAATCTCCCTGAATTTTCTAAGTTCTTCTTCTGATTTTTCCAATGTCTTTCTGTAGGTTTCAAGCTGCTCATTGATGAAGCGAATGGCACTTGATGTTTCGACTTTCTGAGATGTGAGGGTTCCTCCAATAATGATATCAGCGAGGGTTTGAACAATGCTTTGGGCTCGTTTGGGATCAGGACCTTCAAAACTAACGGTAATAATCTGCGAACCTCCCATTTTAATGGAAATGTTGTCTCTGAGGCTTTTAATCAACTTTTCATACTCCAAAGGATTTTTAACCACCTTGTCGAGTTTCAGCTGCTCCACCAAAAGCGTCAGTCTTTGCCAAGAAAGGAGCTCTTCCTTAAGCGTACGGAGACGGGAAATGGTAGAAGGCGAAATTGCTAGCCCAGCAATTAATGGATTTAAAATTTCTTCATCACGCACCAAAAGAGCCGTATCCGCTCTATAAATTTTGGTCATAAAGAAAGTAGAGATCGTTGCAATAGTCAAAGAAATGGCCACGATCCATGCAAATATCAACTTGTGCCTCAAGAGCAAGTAATAATATTCTCTAAGCCTTAGGGTTTGAGTTACGTTAATAAGATTCACCTTTTAATTCTCCTTTAAACCTTCAAATTTTTCTTAAGGAATTGTTTGCTGAAACGATTGCGTATGTCCACCTGGTTCCAACAGATTCCATACATTCAAAACCACTTTAACGACTAACCGCCCACCCATTACAATGAGTGGCCAGAAATAAAGCGTCTGACACATTCCGGCTTGCCAAAAGTGCTTCATCTTAAAATGTTTTTTACTCATTATTTCTTCTTCCCTCCGAAGAAACCGCCTGCAGGCGCGCCAAAAGCCATATCATAGACAGCGGCTGATTGGAAGACAGGGCCTACAATCCTTGAGAACCCGTTGACAAACTTGTCGAAGTAGCGTTGATTGACGACGATTGTGTCACCTGGTTCGAGTATAAAATCTTCTGCGGTGAGCCCCTTATTAAGAATTTTGTTTAAATTTACTTTCTTCTTTCCAGGTTTCCCGTCTTTTGTGTTTTTATCTGGGCGAATCACATAGACTCGATCGAGCGAACCATCCATTCGAGGAAGGCCGGCTGCTATAACAGCTTCCTTGACTGAAATGTGATTGCCTTTCATGGCATACTTACCAGGCGCATTGACATAGCCCATCACATAAACTGCTTTGCTTCGGTATTCCGAAATCATGACGGCTACTTCCGGATATCTAACGAATCGAGTGAGCTGTTTAACAATCTCAGCTTTTAGCTCTTCTTTTGTTTTACCATCGGCTTTGATATCGCCTACAAAGTTATATTGAACATTTCCCTCTGGATCGACTACAAAACGGCCCGAAAAATCAGGTTGGTTTCGCACGATGACAGTAACGACATCATCGATACCCAATTTGTAATCAGAACCTTCCCCCACGATTTCCATATATGGGGAATAACGCGAATAAGGAGAAACCTCTGAAGTTGAATAAGGGTCCGCAGGATTTACACCGGCTTGATTTTTGTAACCCGCCGGGCCAGCGCCGTATGGAGATTGAGGCTGCCCATACTGTTGTTGGAGAGGCCCTTGACTATAGCTAGGCGCCTGCATAAAACTCGAGTATTGAGAAAATTGAGGATCGTAATTGGCGCCATAAAGGACAGGAACTGCCGGCGACTGGGCATTCTGCACATTTGCATTCTGCGAATTATTTTCTTGTTGGCTACCTCTATATAAAAGCGGTTCTGCGTATGCGACTTGGTTTCCCGCAAGCAATGCTATCAACGCAACTGCTGCCACTCCTTTGTTTGAACTATTTTTCATTATAAATTCCTCACTTTCAAAAATTTTTGATAACTACACACCGTCATACACCGTACCGACGAAACGCTGGATATCCGCAAGGTCATCCTCTGAATAAAACCTCCAGCCTTTCCAGTCTCTCTTGGGCTTTCGAATCTTTCCGGACTTCTCCCAACGGACTAATGTCTTGGTAGTAACTCCGATTTTTTCTGCCACATCGGTAATGGTTAAGCGCCCATTCACGATTGAGTTCCTCCTCTATTTGGTAGTGAATTTACATTATGAATCATGTTTTTACCGCTACTTCCCTATTTGTCTGGGAAAGTCTTAGTTAATGCACGTAACATGCCAATCCGAATAGTTGAGGAAATAAGACGAAAGCTTTTCCAGAACACGCTGTTATGATAGGGTTTAGAATACTGAACAATTGATAGCTTTTGATGCCTTAAGTTTAGCCAATTATGCACTATTAAGTTAATCATTTTAAACATAAAAATCGATATCTAATATAACCATATATAAATAAATGACTTACATGATGTCTAAAAAAATAATCAAAATGTTGTATATAATGGCTAATGTTTGACATATTAAACATATAAATCTAGAAAAGCGTCAAAACGGTTAATTCTTCAGGGATTTGCAAAGCACCTGATCGGGTGTTACCCTTTAAAGTGATTAGAGTTTAGGCGCAGTCAACCCTACAACAAGGAAGGCATTTAGTGGCTGTCCAGGAACTCGCAAAAGAAAGAGTAGAGTTCGCAACAAGGCGGGAACAGTTTGAAGAAGCCTTTCGACTCGTTTATCAAGAATACTTCAAAAAAGGCTATTGCTCTCCGAATCCTTCCAATATGCGTATTTCAATCTACAACGCGCTGCCTGATACCGTTACATTTTGCCTGTGGCGGAAAAACACGCTTCTAGGAACCGCTTCCTTAATTTTCGATTCTCCTCTAGGCCTTCCGATGGAATGCGTTTATCCCGAAGAGGTCCAAGCGCTCAGGAAAGCTGGCAGGCGCCTATGTGAGGTATCGCTCCTAGCCTTAAACTCACAAGTGATTAGCAAAGGTATCATGCCCTTTTATTTTGCAGAACGCTTGCGCTGCTTATACCAAATTTTTAAGCCTATTTTCTGGTACGCCCGTGATACGACCCAAACAACAGACCTCTGCATTGCTATGAATCCGGTACATAAATTCCTTTACTCTTCCTTGTATTTTGAGCAGTTTGGAGGCGAGCGGGTCTATGAATCCGTAAATGGAAACCCTTCGATTGCTATGCGGCTTACGTTTGATCATATCGAAACTCGGGCAAAAAAAACGCCCGGTCTCTTCAAACTCTTCCTTGGCAACAAGCTAGAACTTAGAAAAATTTCCGATTTTTTCAGGTGGAATCACGACGACTTCTCTTATTTCTTTTCTCAAACTTCAGATGTACTCAAAAAAGCAAAACCTGAATATATCGAATATCTAAGCCACAATTACCCTGAACTTCCGATAAGGCAACTGGCCCAACGTTCAAACGCACCTTCAACCTCCTCCATACCACTACCCGAAGATACGGTCAGTGATAAAAACACAACCGATTCTGATTTATTTTCAAGCAAATCGTTATCTACGCCTACATCTTTAAAAGCAAAATATCAAGACAGAGGCGGAAAAACTCACAACATCAGAATTCGAAATTTATCCCGAGGCGGACTTTGTATCGAGGATGATATGCAGTTGGCAATCGGAACGCCGCTGAGACTTCTCTTAAACATTAAAAATAAAGCAATTGAAGCACAAGGCGAAGTTGCTTGGACCACCAAAACTGGGCCCCCTTATCTTTATGGGGTCAAATTCACATTCATGGAACAAAAAGGAAGAGAATGGTTCAATACGTTTGTCATGGATCGAGCAGCGGAACAGGTGGCTGAAGAACTGGATTTCTCCGGCCTTACCACCGTTCCCACTGAGGGTGAAACCGAACGCCGTTCTTTTGCGCGGTTGAAGATCCCGCTCCGTGCCGATGTGGGCTTCAATGAAGACACGATGCTCCTCCAGGCCCAGATTTATGACCTTTCGGAAGGCGGTTTGTGCTTGATTTCAAGTTTTGAACTAAAGAAAGGCCAGGAACTGAATTTAAGGTTGTGGCTGAGCGACGAAGATCATATTTATCTGACTGGTGTGATTAAATATACCGTTAAGAAAAAACATGAGAATCGACATGTCACTTTTCATGGTATTGAATTCACACGGTTGGAAGAAACTCAGGCAAAACGAATTACTCGATTTTTGAAAGAAAAGCGTTCAGAACTTGCAGCGATTGAAATTTCCTTAGACGACATCCTCACCCAAACCAATCTTCCTGAAATCCTTTAAGACGAACTGTTTACTTCCGTTGAAAAGTATTTCGAACGGACTCCGTCATGTTTAAATAAATTTCGCGGTGTGCATCAAATTGTTTGTCTTGAAGCGAAAGTTTTAAGAATTCTTGATCCAAATGTTGCAACCGCTCTTGAGAGATGGGGTGAGACTGGAGGTAATCGTAAAGATAGGCGCGGTGAGAAGAAGTAGGCTCAATCATGCGGTGCAATGGATCGATCAGTCCTTGAGGATCAAAATTACTTTCCACCATATAGCGAAGTGCTTTCTTATCGGCATCTTTAGTGCGTTCCGTGAGCGACTTATCTCTTGAAGCTAAACTCCCAATCAAAGCTAGCCCTACCACAGACAAGGCTCCAATACTCCCAAAAGCAGGCCCTACATAACTTCCCGTGCGAATAAAAAGATCGAACGCTTTTTTAGCCTTGGACAGACGCGGATCTTTGTATTGTAGCAACGCCACTTCTTGCGCCAAGATACCTGCAAGCTCTATTTCATTTATCAAAAATCGAAAGAATCCTGTCGTGATGTAAACATAACCTCCGGGCGCGTGAGTCGCATAAATGCGCTCATCATCAAGAATCACAAACCGATACAATAAATTCTTTCGATCGGCTACGGAAGCTAATTTCTGGCCGATGGATTGAACGTACTGGTTTAGTTTTTCGTCTTTGTAAACCGGGATGGTTTGAAGAATTTGGCGATGAATGGCTTCGCCGAGTTCAGTTTCAACTTTTGAGTAATGCGACAAATCTGTAATCGTGCGGTTCTGATGAGCACAACTCGTCAAAAGCAAAAGAATTAAGACAGTTGCAATTCCTTTTCGCATTTTATTCCTTTGGCTTAAATTTGCGCCCGCCGAGGATCGAACTCGGAACCTACAGGTTCGAAGCCTGTCACTCTATCCAATTGAGCTACGGGCGCTGATAACCTTAATTCCATCAATCGAAATCAGTGCCAGTCCTGACTTCCTTAATGTTATTTATAAAAGTCAGGGCGGGCGCAGCAATTAATTTTTATTTTTATTTTGTGCTTCCAACACCAGCGCCATTGCGCCTAAATCACCGACGTTTTTTCCAAGTTTCGAACAAACGAACTTACAAGATTGAAATGCTACCGGCCAAGCTTCTCGTCTTACCGCTCTCATCATAGGGGACCAAAAATGATCCACATGTTCCATGACACCACCGCCCAAGATGATTCGCTTAGGATTTAGAAGGTTAATGACATTCGCTAGTCCTATTCCTAAGAAATCGGCTGCTACCGCTCTTGCTTGAATGGCAAGATGATCGCCTGCGCGGGCAGCTTGACTTACTAATTGACCCGTAATGTCCTTCAATTTTATCTTTTTAAAGTAGGCGGAGCGAGCACCTTTTTTGATCGCCTGCCTGACATATTCACCAATGGCCGTTCCGCTTGCGTATGCTTCAAGACATCCCCGCTTTCCGCAATGGCACGGAAGCCCGCCTTTTACAATCGTCGTATGCCCAATTTCCCCCGCAGTCCCGCTCGCTCCACGCACAAGACGTCCGTTGCTCACAATCCCAGAACCAATACCCGTACTGACCGTGACATACAAAAAATGATCTATATTTCGCCCCAGACCAAAATAGCTTTCCCCAAGCGCCGCTGCATTCGCATCATTTTCAACCACAACAGGCACCCGGAATTTACGTACTAACGCAGGCCTTATTTGAAAATGCTCCCAACACGGGGAATTAGGTGATTTTAGGACCATCTGGCGGCGTGGCTCGATGGCACCCGGAACTGCAACGCCAATGCCTAATAGGTGCTGTTTCTTGAGACCGTATTCCGATAAAAGTTCAGAAATAGAAAATTGAATCCGGTTGAATAACTCTGGCGCTTTTTTGCTTTTTCCGGAGGCGAAAACAGTTTTGCCGAGGACTTTGCCCCTCCGAGTTCCAAGGCTCACTGCAATTTTGGTCCCGCCTATGTCGATTCCAACAATCCATTGTTTTTTCATTGAGTTACTAGCCTATCAAAAAACCGGGGCGTTGCCAAGAAACAGGTGGATGGAAATAAGAATTGGCCAGGGACGGAATCGAACCGCCGACACAAGGATTTTCAGTCCTCTGCTCTACCGACTGAGCTACCTGGCCGTACTTGTAACACCGAAATGGCCTAAAGTATAAAGGGGCGGGGGTCAAGGGTCAAGAGTGTCATGATTTATTTTGCGCTAACTCTTCTTCAATGATTTGCTTAAAAGCAGAAAAAGGCATGGCGCCAGCAAAAGGTCGACCGTTGATTAAGAAAGCAGGCGTACCCTGAAGGTCAAGATTCCTGCCCTCTTCAATATCATTATCAATTTTATCGGCGTGAGTTTCATGCTTTAAACAATCCCCAAAAGTATCGAGTGAAAGCCCTACGTTTCCAGCATACCTGAGGAGATCATCTTTTTTAAGCGCTTTTTGATTTTCAAAAAGTAAATTGCGATATTCCCAAAATTTTCCTTGATCCTCCGCGCACAACGCTGCCAAATGAGCCGTTCGGGCATTCCGATGAAATGTAAGCGGAAAATTTTTAAACACAAGTTTCACTTGGTCAGGATAACTTTCTCGTATTTGCTTAAGCGTTGGCTGCACCTTTCCACAGAAGGGGCATTCAAAATCAGTAAATTCGACAATGGTCACTGGCGCTTTTGGATTTCCAATCGAAGGACTCGACTCAACCCATACTGGAAGGCGGGCAACCCCATTGGCTTTTGCCTTCCCTGCGCAAGCGTTAAAACCCACGAACATACATGCAAACATCAACCCGGTTATGCAAAGTGTTTTGTTCAAGCTTGAAAAAAATGGATTGCTCATTACCGAAGTTTCTGATCCAAACTTAAAAAACGTGGGCGAGACCAAATCACAATAACTGACAGGAGCAAAAGCCCTGTATCTAAAATCAGAGCTTGCCATGGCGCCAACATAATTCCGGAACCAAAACAACCACACTCAGAAATCGGCAAGTGAAACCAAAGACTCCGTACAAGAAGTGAAATAAAAACAGCTAAGAAGATTGAAAGCATCGCCGCGCTTGTCCTTGTTAAAAAACCAACTGTAAGAAACGTCCCGAAAATAAGTTCCAACCATGGAAAGAAATGTGCGATGAACGAAGTAAAAGGTGGCTTTAAAAACTGATATCCTTCAATAACAGCTGCGAAATTTTCGACAGGCGCCATCAACTTTCCCCATGCCGCATAAATAAAAACTCCTCCGATAAAAATGCGGAACAAAAACAAAATAAAGGGCATTTATTTTTCCGAACCTTCAGGATTTATGCCTGCTTTTTTAAGTTCATCCAGCACAATTTCTTTTCCGTTCGTCGTAAGTTGAAGCGCACCAATTAAGGGGCGCCCGTTAATAAAAAAAGTGGGCGTTGATTCAACTTTTTGTTTTTCGCCCATCGAATGGTCGCGGCGAATTTTAGCTAGCGTCTTTGGGTTCTGTAAACACTGTTCCAGAACTTGTCGATTCAAACCCACTTCTTGCGTATAACCCGCAAGAAAAGAAAGGGCACCTTCCGACTTAGACCAAATCGGCTGCTCCAAATACAATTTGTCGTGAAACTCCCAAAACCTTCCCTGTTCTGCCGCACATTCGGCAAATGTTGCTGCTGTGATCGCCCAACGATGGTTGTGTGCCAATGGGAAATGACGGAATTCAATCTGCATCACATTTGAGAATTGAGCTCTGAGGTCTTCTAAGGGTTGTAAGGCTGTTCGACAAGCGGGACACTGAAAATCGCTATAAACCACTACATGAATGGGGGCGTTTCTAGGCCCTTTAAGTTTTATGGTTTCGTAATTTTCAGAGGAAGCAGTTCCGTGTGTCAATCGAACGACACTCACCACAGCAACAAGACAGGCAATCAATGCACTTCCCGTAAAAAGATAACGTTTTTTGATGCTCATAATTAAATGATAGTCTTGTCAGGAATGGCAACATCTTTAGGAATGATCACGATCCCTTCCCGGATGTGGTAATATTTCCCGTTTTCTTCTTCTATTCCCTTTACATTTTTAATCGTTACGTAACAGCCAATGCGTGCGTTCTTGTCAACAATCGCATTTTCAATCGTTGTTCCTTCCCCGATACCAAGTGGAATTTCATTTGAATCTGGAGATTCAAACTCAAAATAATCCGCTCCCATAATCACCGAATTTTTAATCGTTACTTTTTTGTGAACAACGGATCTTAATCCAATGATGGCATTTTCAATATGCGTATCCCGCAAAACGCAACCCTCGGAAATGAGGGAATTGTCAATTTTTGAAGAAAGAACTTGCGAAGGAGGTAAAAATCTGGGATGTGTAAAAACATTTCCTTTAGGAGAATGGAATCTGAATTTTGGATACGGGCCGGTCAATTCTAAATTGGCCTTGAAGAAACTTTTGATGGTACCGATATCTCGCCAATAGCCGTCAAATAAATAACCGTAGCTTTTACATTCACGAATTGCTCTCGGAATCAACTCTTTGCCAAAATCGGCCTCGGTGCCCTTTAAAAGGTTGATTAGGACGGACGCCTTGAACAAATAAACCCCCATTGAAGCGAAATAACGGCCCTGTTCGCTGGATTCCAAACCTTCGCGGTCTTCTTTCGTGGCTGGCTTTTCGCGAAATTCGGATATCTTTGAATCTTTCTCCATTTTAAGGATTCCAAATTCATGGGTCATCTTCTCCGGAACAGAAATAGCGGAAAGAGTTACTTCTGCCCCCTTTTCTCGATGAAACTTGAGAACTTCTTCATAATCCATCCGATATAAATGATCCCCGGACAATACAAATACATCATCATCGGGTTTCAAATGATAATGCGACACATGGCATCTGACAGCATCAGCGGTTCCTTGAAACCATCGTTCATTGGAAACTGTCTGCTCAGCAGCCAGCAAAGTCACGGAGGCCCGGCTAAAATAATCGAACTTATAGGTATTGTGAATATGGTTGTTCAGCGAAGCAGAATTGTATTGGGTTAGTACAAAAATCCGGTTAATTCCGGAATGGAGTGAATTTGAAATCGGAATATCAACGAGGCGGTATTTTCCGCCAATGGGAACAGCGGGTTTTGAACGATAAAGCGTTAAAGGAAAGAGTCGTCTTCCTTGTCCGCCCCCCAATATAATCGCGATGACACTCATCGACGAGGCTCATAACTCATGAGGAATCCCTAAAAATAAAAATGAAGTCTAGGCTTTTTTGAGAATTGGAAGCCCGGTTTTTGAATTTTCACCAACCGCATAACCTGGCGGCAAACTATCAATTGCACCTGGCTTCACCTCACCTGCAAAATAATAAATCCTTTGCAGTCTTCCGCCACGCAAAGTAACTTCCTTTGAATGTAAGTAAAAGGTTCTTCCGCTCTTTTTACTGGTTGCGCTAAATGCCATCGGAAACTCCTTTCGTTATTGTGAAAACGTTACCCAAAAAACCGTCCACGGTCAATTTAGAAGATTATCTCCTACAATTAGCAAGCGCCCCCTTTCGGGGACTGCGCTTTCTTAATACAAGTGGCGACCACCGTCCACACGAATGCATTCACCGGTTACAAAGTCTGATTCAATAAGGAACAAAACCGCTTTTGCAATTTCCTCGGCCCCGCCCCATTTTCGAAGTGGGGTTGCTTGAAGAACTTCCTGATTTTCCTTTTTGCTGATCCCTTTAGATGGCCTTAAAATCGGGCCCGGCGCAATCGCATTCACTAGGATATTATCAGGTGCCAGCTCTAACGCAAGCGCTTCTGTTAGTCCAACCACACCTGATTTTGCAACATAATAAGGCACTAGATCCTTATAACGCGGCCGTCCACTCGAAACCGTCCAATCGGTGAAATTAATAATTCGGCCGCCGTCTTTTTTCCTCATCAAAGCAGCTGCTTGGACAGATAGGTAATAAACATGTTTCAGATTTGCATTGATATTCCGGTCCCAGGCTTTCAAGCTGAGCGCCCTAACAGGTGTGCGCTCATAAATTGAGGCCATATTGATTAAAATATCAAGGCGTCCAAATATATGCTTTACCTTGGCAATAGTATCGGCAAGATTTTTATTAAGTGTAAGGTCAGTTTTAATTAGGAGAACTCGTCTGCCCCTAGCCCTGGCAAAGGCAGCAGCCTCCTCAGCGCTGGACTGCGACGTCCGATAAGTCAGCGCTAGGTGAACTCCTCGGTCAGCCAGTGTAAATGCTACTTCCTGGCCAATTCGTGCACCACCTGTAATTAAGGCAACGCGATCTTTAGGGTTCATAAGTGGTTAGAAGTTAAAGTCTGGTTCTCGTCAAGAAAGCCCCACGTCGGCAAAAAACGCCTCCTGGGGCGTATTTTTCGCTCAATGAAAAAGCGGCAGCAACCAACAGTTTCTTTTCATTTATGGTTGCAGCCGTATTTTGAGCCACACGGCGAAAAATACGGGAGCGACGGGACTTGCCCCTCACTCCGTTCGGGACTATACGCCTTTCAGCGACAGTCATCACTTCACCTTTTTTTACTTCATAAAGGTGATGGCGGGAGCGACGGGACTTGAACCCGCAACCCTCAGATCGACAAATCTCCAATACCGATTTGTCACTATCCGCCACAATTCACCAAAGTTACTGCTGAAACAATGGTTTACGTAATTTTTTAAAAAATCAATTTACCAGAATTATTGACCATTTACCACTAATTTACAGCAAAAATGCTGTAAATTCTGCTGTAAGTGTTTATTCTGATTTTTATCTGTTAAAGCCCTCAGCTGAAATTTTCCACTAATTGTTTACCACCACGACATATTTTTAACCGAAATAACCGAGAAATCAAGACTTAGTACATTTTCTTGTGAATGCGGTTGACCAGAAAAAAACCATTGTTTTCTGTGTTTTACCATCAAAAGTGTTGTCACCTCCTTAACAGGTCCTGGGTCAAATCCAAGAGTAAGCTTTTCAATGTCCTCGTCATAAGAACTGTTACACCCCAAATAGAGTTCAGTCACCTTCAGAGATGAGTGACCAAGCCAGTCTGAGATTTTGGCAACCGAGACCCCCGCGTCTTTGAGTCTTGTTGCAAATGTCCTCCTGAACTTGTGCCAGGACTTTCCTTTTTCAACCTGGACACCCGCATTTTGAAAGATCATCTTGATTGCCCGCCTCGGCCCTTGTTCCGCATACTTCATGCCTTTCGTTTTTCCCCCGGGAACAGGAAAGCAGGTTCCTTCTTCCTTAACAAATAGGAGTAGTTTATCTTTTAATTCCTCGCAAATTGGAACGGTCCGGTTTCTGTAGTTTTTAGTTGTATGATCTTTCTTATTCCGAACGTGAAGAATCCTTCTAACCCAATCAAAATCCCGCCATTCTAAATAAATCAATTCCTGGAGCCTTAGGCCTGTGTAATGGGCCGTTACAACCATGGGGAAGAGAGGGTGATTTTGGGTGGCCATTTCGATTTTCTGACATTCCTCATCCGTAAAAAACGTCACTTCTTTTTGGGAAATTCGTTTCTTGCGGATCGCAACCGCCGGATTCTTCGAGATATAGCTTCTTTCGACCGCAAGTTTAAGAAAGCGCTTTATGGTGCTTATGGCATTGTTATAAGTCTCTGGAGCTTTGGACTCATAGTCCTTGAGAAAAGCACGTATATCTTCTTCAGTGATTTTATTAATTTGAGTTTCATGGATGCTTCGAAGGAAGCGACGGATGGTTGAAAGCTCATTGTCATTTGTTCTTCTTTTTCTATGGCTGATGGTTTTGATATACTCTTGAAAGTAACGGTCAATCGATTTGATTTCAAGTTCTTCATGTAAACCCTGCCTTATTTTGAATTCAATCTCCGCCCTTAATTTTCTGGCTAACCTGCTGTCTGTTGTTCTTAGACTTTTTGCAATCCGCTTTCCCTTGAAAAAGTAACTGACATACCAGTACGTTCGCCCCTTGATTTTGAAAAGACTCGCCATGATAAATACCCCCTCTGACACGGTAGATGTGTAAATGGTTTTGGAGGATATTTTCCATGATTTGATCTGGTTATTGACAAAAAGAAGAGATTTTAGGGTATTGTTTCAAGCCGTTTTATGGTATAATTTATATATGAATCACAAGCCGTTAAGCGAAACCAATCCTTATTTAAAAGACGCGGGCGCTTATGAAAAATACCTCTTGATTAATGTATCGAGTTCGGCAACGGTTGAACTTGGTAGGATGCCAGCCGCAATGAAAAAAGCGCTCAAAGAAAAACAACCAACCTTTATCTACATCACTCCTGAGCTCGAGAAAGAGTTCTCTCAATAATTTCTGAAAAAATCTGTTCCATCGGTCCATAATTCTTATCCAAACCTGTTTGAACCGCACGGAAGTATTCCTGCTTCTTCTTGCCTTTCTCAATAGAGGTAAAATCTAAAGGCGGGAGTCCTGCCTGAAGGGCCATGAGGGTGGAAAGGATGCGGACTAACCTGCCATTTCCCTCGCGGAAAGGATGAATTAAAACGAGTTCTGTATGCACTTCGGCAAGCGCTTGAATGACGCGCCCCCTCGATTCAAAGATACATGGCGTATGCTTAATCAGGCAATCCTTTTCGAAAACGCTCATTAATTGTGGAATGTGCCTAGCATGTGCGAATCTGAAATTCCCCTTTGTTAAGTCAATGTTTCGGTACTGACCCGCCCACTCGTAAATCTTGCCAAGCCAAACTTTGTGCATATTGCAAACATCCTTGGCAGTGAAACGCTTATCCTTCCTAACCAACTTGCGAAAGAAAATATCCTCCGCCTGTTTGAGCGCGATATTCTCAACCCGATCTAGTTCTGTTTGGCTTTTAATTCCGAGCAAATTCTTCGGAACCTTTCTGCCAGATCCGGGTTCGTGTTCCGCTTCAATACCAGATGCTTTGTACCGTCCCATCTTTTTCAAATTTGTTATCCCCCAAATATAAATTCGTTCGAATTATATTCCCTAAATCACTCTCGCTACAGTTTGATTATAATACCACTTTGAAACCTTCTACAACCAAACTGTCTCAAGTTATCCGAAGCGCAAGAAGCAAAAATACCTTATCCGTCCAGATTTTTATCTGAGGGTAGAGGGTATTTCCTGCTACTAGTGGAGAAATTTGGTAAGCGTTGGAATATAAAGGTCAATTGTAACCCTCATTTATTTTGAGGCTGCCAACCGCCGACAGCTAAAAAGTGCTAACACTTCATTTTCTGCTTTTTAGTTTTTGAACAACGGGAGGAACATAACTGCTTGTAGGTACTAAACTTATAAAAACGGGAGCGACGGGACTTGAACCCGCAACCCTCAGATCGACAATCTGATGCTCTAACCAGTTGAGCTACGCCCCCAAAAGTTGGTGAGGCAAAAGTATATCTAAAAATACTGCCCTAGACAATCGATTTATAAGGAGAAGTTGAGGTGCCTCTTGTCAAGAAATAGACGGGAACTCCTGCTGAGATAATCAATACACCAAACAAAGCTTCTCGTGGCGCACTTTGAATTGTGGTCCAGCACAGCCAAACCGAAACAAATGTAAACATAATGGGAACCAGCGGATATCCAATCATTAAATAATTTTTCTCCTGCGTATGTTTTCGCCTGAGCAGGAACACGCTGGCTCCTACTAAAATAAAAAACAGCCAAATTTGAAATGAATTAAAAAAAAGAATTTGTTCAAAATTTCCCCACAACACCAGAACAGACGCCCAAACACCATTCAGCGCAATGGAGCGGAGCGGCGTTCCAAAACGGTCATCCACTTTTCCAAACCACGCCAAACGTTGGGCATCCTGAGCCACAGAAAAAGGAATTCGTCCGCCCGTCAAAATATTTGAATTTAACGCTCCAGAGGATGAAATTAAAATAGCAACCGTCATCACGATCCCCCCTGTAGAACCAAACACCTTCATGAGCGCATCAGAAGCTACTGCTTTGCTCTGAACCATTTCTGCCGGCGATATGACATGCAGATAGGCTGCGTTAATAAATACGTAGAGACCGGTCACTAATAGAGCACCCAAAATTAACGAAATTGGCAATTCCCTTCTGGTGTCATGAAATTCTCCCGACATGAATGTACTTTCATGCCACCCACCGTAGGTCCAAAGAATGGGAATCAAAGCTGTTGCGAATTGAACAGGATGATGAGAAGTGGTGCGTAAAGCTGGAGAAGTTACAGATTTAGAAAAATAAAAGATAACAAATGAAATTGCCATAATGGCAAAAATTTTAAAGAAACTCAAGACATGCTGCGCTTTAATGCCAAAGTGTACTCCAAACATATTAACACATGTAAAAACAGCGATCGCTGAAAGCGCAACCCACTTTTCATTTTGAACTCCAAAAGGAATCAGGTTTTGAAGATAAGTTGAAAAGACATAAGCAACAGCCGCTATAGTAGCTGCGCGATTGATTGAAAATTCAGCCCAGCCATACAAAAATCCAACGAACTTTCCATAAGCTTCACGAAGGAATATATAAGTTCCGCCTGTTTCTGGAAAATTTGATGCTAGCTCTGCATAACAGAAAACGCCAAGAAGAGCAATCAGCCCTCCAACGAGCCAAGCTGTCAGGATTAAAGAAGGCGAATCAAGATATCTTGCGATTGTGCTCGGGACACGAAAAATTCCAACACCGATGACAATACCGACGTTGATCGCGACAGAATCCCAGAAGCGGAGCTGCCGTTTGAGTTCGTCTTTTTTGATTGTCATGGAAATGGTGGGCGATTCAGGACTCGAACCTGAGACCCCTTCCGTGTAAAGGAAGTGCTCTAACCAGCTGAGCTAATCGCCCTATAAATTTTCATCCGAAGATTAGCACTGTCCCGCTTTCCAATTCATGCAAACAATGAGAATCGGGGCTGAGCTAATCGCCCATAGTATTAATCATATCAATCATTTGTTTCAAACGACCGTAACTCTTCCGATTAAAAGAAAAAATGATACGGGGCAATGAAATTAGATTTGGCTCCGTATTTTCAGCAGAAAGTGCGCTTGAAGATTCAATTTTACCCTTTTGCACAATATCTTTAAAAGAACGGTTGAGCCGCGCGAGGTCTTTAGGGCCAAGTTCTTTCTGCAATCGAATCACGAGATACTCTCCGACAAAACGCATGGAGTGGTAATTTCGGTAAAAGTTAAAAATGATATCGTGCGCTTCCTTCGGGCTTTTAGCCAATTGCAATAGGCTTACGTCTTCCGGATTGATCATCTTACCTTTTAACATAGAGTTTTTGACAAAATCAAGCCACGAACGCCAATAACGACTTCCTTTGGCTTCTACCAAGACAATTGGGCGCGGCATCATCTTACCGGTTTGAACCAATGTCAACACTTCGAACCCTTCATCCAAAGTTCCGAAACCGCCTGTAAAAAGGCAAATGGCGTCGGATTCTTTTACAAAAATAAGTTTCCGCGTAAAAAAGTATTTAAAATTAATGAGCTTTCTGTCGTTTGCGATCACAGGATTTGCTGCTTGCTCGAAAGGAAGACGAATGTTTGCGCCAAAACTCTGGGCCGGCCCTGCTCCTTCATTGCCCGCTTGCATAATTCCGCTTGAACCGCCTGTAATTACCATCCAGCCGCTTTCGGCCATTAACTTCCCGAATTGTTTAGCTGCTTGATAAGCAGGTTGTTGTTTTTTAGTACGAGCAGAACCAAAAATGCTCACCTTTCGCGTCGAACGGTAGGGCCTGAAAACACGAAAAGCCCAGCGCAATTCTTTGACCGTAGTATTTAAGATCTTGAGATCGCCGCGGTCTACTTTTTCATCCTGAAGTTTTAAAACAGTGGTAATCATTTGCGTGAGAAGGTCATCGTTTTCGCCTCCTCCGGCTTTGGCGAGGAGTTCTTGGATGGCGCGATTTGCTTCGTCGCTCTTCAAAATGTAGGGTGTTCTAACGTCTGTCTTTCGCTTCATATTTCCTTAATACTTGCTTTAAACATAAAAAAGGGGACGTTTCTTTTTCGTCCCCTTGTTTAAAAACTTAAAATGAAGTTGGTGGAGCTGGTGGGAATTGCACCCACGTCCAGTGAGACTCAAACAAGTGGCTCTCCATGCTCAGGCTATAGTTTGAATTTAATCCCTGAAACTCTTACAGCCAAGATTTTCAAGGACGAGCTTTCCAAAACTTCATCTCACTCATTGAAAGCAAACAAGTGAGACTATCCTTGTTACCGTCGTTTCTAAGGCCTCCAAGGCTAAAAACCTATGAAACGTCGCTGAACCTAATTAGGCAGCGAGAGGAAGAGCCATAGGCCCAAAGGACCTATCGCTCCAGCTGAGTCTGTCAGCATTTATCATTTGTGACGTGTTTTACGAGGCCTCGCCACCACCTCGGCATGCACCAGCCTGCCCGATCATCCCCTGTCGATTCTAATCAGCCCCAGATCTACAATTAATTTTTTAATGAAAATCGGGACAGCCCCAATTTCCGATTCAATTACTGGAAATGAGATAGCCTCGCGGAGTTGCTTAATCGAAGCAAGACCCTTCAAAAAGCTACTATTATGATAACTTATTTCGACCTTTGTTTCAATGCCTGCTTCATTTCCCGCTGATGCATTTTTTCCTTAACTGATTGCCGCTTATCATGTTCCTTCTTTCCCTTGCCAATGCCAATTTCAAGCTTAACCATTCCCCGCTTAAAATAAACAGAGAGCGGCACGCAGGTAAAACCTTTTCTTGAAACAAGCTCGGCCAATTTCTCGATTTCTTGTTTGTGCAGAAGGAGCTTACGGCTTTGGGTAGGATCTACTCTGTTAATATTTTCCGTGTGTGAATAGGGACTGATGTGCATTCCGACAACATTGGCTTCTCGATTAAAAATCTTAACGTAAGCATCGTTTAAGTTCACACGCCCTTCTCGGACAGATTTTACTTCTGTGCCGGATAAAACAATCCCCGCTTCAAACGTATCCGAGATGAAATAATTAAATCGCGCCTGGCGATTGGTGGCAATAGGTTGTGAACTCATAAAATGAAATTTGTGCTCGAGACAGGAGTTGGCGCCCTCCGGGTTGCCCCACACGACTCTGAATCGTGCGCGTCTGCCAGTTCCGCCACTCGAGCGTGACTAAAAGTGGTGGGCAGTACAGGACTCGAACCTGTGACCCCACGCATGTGAAGCGTGTGCTCTAACCAACTGAGCTAACTGCCCATTTATTTTACTGTTTTCCTAAATATTCCCCTGTCCGTGTATCTATTTTGATAATCGTTCCTTCTTGAATAAACATGGGGACTTGTACTTTGAGGCCTGTTTCTGTTGTAGCGGGTTTCAGATGATTCGAAACTGAGTCTCCTTTAATTCCGGGCGGAGAATCGGTCACCTTCAAAAACACATGGTTTGGAATTTCAACCGTAATCGGATTTCCGTCGTGAAAATCAACGATAACTTCATCGTTCTCTTTAAGATAATATTTATTATCTCCTATTAATTCCTCAGATAAAGCAAACGAGTGATAATCTTCCATATCCATAAAATGGAAACCACTTTGATCATGGTAAAGATATTGGACTTTTTTGGAATCAAGATTGGCTTCTTCCACGCTTTCGGTTGAGGAAAATCTTTGTTGAATGATCTTTCCGCTCTTAACCTCCTTCATCGTCGCTTGAATAAAAGCGCGTTTATTGCCGGGCGTGTGATGTTTGAATTCCGTTAC
>Ga0209515_10000361_pt1 | contig 85482 bp, 83 predicted proteins | sample Subgroupgradi54m_FD_187454 | JGI IMG/M metagenome (GOLD analysis project Ga0209515, IMG submission 187454) | Subsurface groundwater microbial communities from S. Glens Falls, New York, USA - GMW60B uncontaminated upgradient, 5.4 m (SPAdes)... ...
TCGTCTTCCCCGAGCCGGTCGGCCCGGTCACGAGCATGAGGCCGCGCGGCTCGTCGGCGAGGCGGCGCAGCACCGGCGGCAGGCCCAGCTCCTCGAAGCTCGGAATGCCCGGGAGCACCCGCCGCAACACGAGGCCCACGGAGCCCCGCTGGCGGAAGACGTTGACCCGGAAGCGGCCGAGGCCGGCGAGCGAGTAGGCGAAGTCGGCCTCGTGCTGGTTGATGAACTCGTCGGCACGCGCCTTCGGCATGATCGCGAACGCGACCCGCTCCGTGTCGGCCGGGACGATCTGGTCATAGGTGGTCTCCACCAGCCTGCCGTCGATGCGCAGGTAGGGGCGCGCGCCAACCTTGATGTGGACGTCGGAGGCTTCCTTGGCGACGGCTTCACGCAGCAGGTCGTCGAGATCGAGCACCGCAACTCTCCTCCGAGGGGACCCCGCCCCCCCGCACGGGTTGGTATCGACCGAGCCGCTGGCGACCTGAACGGGAATCGGCGCCTGCCCATCCGATCGAAGGGGCCGATCGAGGGGACCGATCGAAAGGCCCCGAGTGAGCGACTCGTTCAGCGACCCGTTCAGCGACTGAGCGCCGCCCAGTGTTCGATCGCGGCCTCGACCACCGAGCGCCCCGGGCCCCCGGACGTGGCGGGCTCGGACCGGCCTCCATGCTCGGAACGCTCGAGGCCGGCCAGGGCAGGTAGCGACGCCGCCACCGATACCCGGAGCGCGTCGAGGTCGTAGCCACCCTCGAGGAAGGCGATCACCCGCCCCGGACGCGGCGCGAGCGCGACGACGCGCGCGGTAACGTCGGCGAAGTCGCCGGCCGAGAGCCCGAGCTCGGTGAGCGGGTCGTCGCGATGCGCATCGAAGCCGGCCGACACCAGCACCCAGGTCGGGCCGAACCGCTCCACCAGCGGGGCCACCACCTCGTCGAACGCGCGCAGGTACACGTCGCCGGTGGCGCCTGCCGGGAGCGGGAGGTTACAGGTGAGGCCGGCACCGGCGCCGGCGCCGGTCTCGTCAAGCGCTCCCGTACCCGGGTAAAAGGGCCACTGGTGCAGCGACACATAGAGCACACGCGGGTCGCGATAGAAGATCTCCTGCGTGCCGTTGCCGTGGTGCGCGTCGTAGTCGACGATGCACACGCGCTCGCCACGGTCCGCCAGCGCGGCGGTGGTGATGGCGATGTTGTTGACGAGGCAGAAGCCCATCGCGCGCGACGGGAGGGCGTGGTGGCCCGGTGGCCGAACGGCGAGAAATGCCCCCGCGGCCTCTCCGCGCCCGAGCGCCTCAGCCGCCGCGAGCCCCGCTCCGGCGGCCGCTCGGGCCACGCGCCAGGAGGCGCGCGACGCGACGGTGTCGGGGTCGAGACGGCCCCCGCCGCCGACACAGTGCAGCTCCAGGGCATCGAGATAGGCCGCCGAGTGCACGCGCTCCAGCTCGGGCCGAGTCGCGTCGCGGATCGCGAGCGGGCCGACGGCGTCGCCGAGGCCCGACTGCTCCACGCCCAGGCGCACGGCCTCGAGCCGGGCCGGCCGTTCGGGGTGGCGGGGCCCGGTGTCGTGCTCCGCGAAGACTTGATCGGTGGCCACGACCAACATGCGCCGAGGGTAACGTTCCGATCCGGGATCGAGTCCGCGGTGATCCCGCTTCCACCTTCCACCGTTACGTTCCTGTCCGCCGCGGGATCTCGGGCCTGTCCGCCGCGGGATCTCGGGGGCCCGACGGTACGCTCCCCCGGATGCCCCGCGACGAGCACCGGAGCACGAACGGCACCCTCCGTGATCCCGGGGCGGGGCCGCAGACCCTGCGCTGGCGTGGCGGCTGGGCTCGGCTCGGCCCCTGGCGCGGGAACCCGGAGATCGCCTACGTGTCGGTCGGTGCCGAGCGCCCTCCCCCGCCCGGAATCGTCGAGCGCAGCATCGAGCTGCTCCGGCGTCGCGGCTACTCGGCCGCCGTCACCAACGCGCTCACCTCTGCCGACGCGCTGCCTTTCGTCGACGCCGGCTTCACGGTGCGCGAGCGCCTCCACCTGCTCGCGCACGACATGCGCGAGCTGCCATGGCCCGGCGATCCCGGCCGCTGTCCCACTCACCGCTCCCGGCCCGCTGATCGGGCCGCGGTTCTCGCCCTCGACCACCTCGCCTTCGACGCCTTCTGGCGCCTCGACCCCGCCGGGCTCGACGACGCGGTGCGGGCCACGCCGGCGGCACGATTCCGGGTCGGCTGCGCCGGCGACGCGGTGGTGGCGTACGCGATCAGCGGCCGGGCCGGCATCCAGGGCTACGTCCAGCGGGTCGCTGTGCACCCCGCCGCACGTCGGCGCGGCTGGGGGCGCGCGGTGGTCGCCGACAGTTTGCGCTGGCTCGCGTGCCACGGAGTAGCCCGGACGCTCGTCAACACGCAGCTCCACAACGAGGCCGCGCTCCGGCTCTACGAGTCGACTGGGTTCCGGCGGCTCAGCGTGGGGCTGTGCGTGATGGGGCTCGGGCTGTGACCGCACCGCGAGGCGCGGCCACGGCCGCGTCGTTGGTGCTGATCGCCGCGCTCGTGGGCGCGCCGGCCGGGGGCGCGGCGGCAGCAGAGTCGGTGACTGGCGCACCGCCCACCTCCGACGCGCCACCGGTGGCGCGCGTCGCGCTGCTCGCACAGCCCGCCTGGGCACCGCCCGGCGCCGACCTCACCCTCCGGTTGCGGATCACCGGCGACGCCGCGCGCCTCAAGGTGCGCGCCACGGTTCACTCGGAGGTGACCTCGCGCACCGGGTTCGAGCGCACGGTCGCGGGCCGGGATCTCGGCGGCACGATCGCCTCCTCCACCACGCCGGTCGCGGCGCTCCCGCTAGCCGGCGACGGACGCGTGCTGACCCTGGGGCTCCAGGCCCCCGACGCGCCGTCCGACCCGGCCCGGCTCGCGGTGGAGCGAGCCGGCGTGTACCCCCTGGAGATCGAGCTGCGCGACCCCGACCGCGACGAGCGCGTCGACTCCTTCGTCAGCCACCTCGTGGTCGCCGCGCCCGGGCCCGGTGGCTCTCCCGCGATCGGCCAGCCCCTCGAGGTGGCCTGGATCTGGCGGCTCGCCGCCGACCCCGTCTTCCGGGCTGACGGCAGGCCCGCCCCCTCCGTGATCGGCTCGCTCGCACCCACCGGGCGGCTCGGCGTGCTCGCCGGCGCGCTCACCCAGACCCCCGACCTCCCGCTGACCCTCGCGCCCGGCCCCGAGACGCTCGAGTCGTGGACCGCGCTGGGCCGCGACGGCGCAACGCTCGCGGTCGGCGCGGCCTCGGTACGTGACGCGGCCCGATCGCACCAGGTGTTGGCCGGGCCCTACGTGCCGATCGACGTCCCTTCCCTCGAGGCCGGGTCGCTCGGGTCCGAGGTCGCGGCCGAGCTCGCACAGGGAGCCGACGCGCTCGGCGCCGCGCTCGGGACACGCGTCGATCCGCGCACCGCACTCGTCGACTCGGTCGACTCGGCCGCGCTCGAGCGACTCCGCGAGTCGGGTGTCGACCGCGTCGTGCTCGACCCCGGTGCGCTGGTGCCCGTGCAGAGCAAGTTCACGCCGGCCCGGCCGTTCGCGCTGGAGAGCCAGGGCCGCCGCTTCGCCGCCGCCGCGACCGACCCCTCGCTGGCCAAGCTGCTCGAGGGCGACGACCCACCCGAGTTGCGGGCCCAGCACTTCCTGGCCGGGCTGGCGGTCATCGCCCTCGAACAGCCCAACCAGCGGCGCGGGGTGGCGATCGCGATGCCGTCCCGCTGGAGCCCTCCGGCCGACCTGCTCGCCGCCGTGCTCGCCGGGCTGCGCGCCCATCCGCTGCTCGCGCCGGCCTCGCTCGACACCCTGCTCGCGACCGTCCCCGCCGAGGGCGCGCCCGACGACCCGCAGGTTCGCGAGCTCGCCGGCGCGTCGGCTGCGCCGCTCCCGGTGTCGGAGCGCGGCTACCACGCGGCCCGGGATGAGCTCGCCGCGTTCGCCGGCCTCGTGGGCCCGGCCGACCCGAAGATCGTCCGCGGGCGACGCGCGCTGCTCTCCTCGCTCTCGTCGGCGTGGGTCGGGGGGGCCGGCCGCCGTGAAGCGGAGGCCGAGCTGGCCGGCATCCACGCGTCGGTGGCCGGGTTCGTGTCACGGGTCCACGTACCGGCCGATCGGACCGTGACCCTCACCGCCCGCCGAGCCGACATCCCCGTGTCGCTCCAGAACGCCACCGGGCGCGCCCTTCGCGTGCGCGTGAGTCTCCAGAGCGAGAAGCTCCTCTTCCCCAACGGGTCGTCGAAGGTGCTCGACCTCCCGCCCCGCAACACCACCGTGCGCTTCCTCGTCGAGGCCCGCGCCTCGGGCACGTTCCCGCTGAAGGTGTCGGTGACCTCCACCGACGGCCGGATCGTCTTCCAGGAGACGCGCTTTACCGTGCGCTCGACCGTCGTGAGCAACGTCGGGCTGTTCCTCACGATCGGGGCCGGGCTCTTCCTCGCCGGCTGGTGGCTCAACCACAACCGCCGGCGGCGCCGGGCCCGGGCCGCCGCGGTACGCACGGCCGCGGCGGGGGTGCCCGCGTGAGCCCGGCTCCCGAAGAGCCTGCGCCGGGCGGGCCCGCCCCCGACTCCCCGACCCGGCTCGTCCGGTCGAGCGCCGCCATCGGCCTCGGGACCGCCCTCTCGCGCGTGACCGGGTTCCTCCGGGTGTCGGCCATCGCCGCCATCGGGTTCGCCCGGCTCACCGACGTCTACAACATCGCCAACTCGACGCCCAACATCGTCTACGAGCTGCTCCTCGGCGGCATCCTCACCGCCACGCTGGTCCCGCTCTACGTCGAGTACCTCGAACGCCGCGACGAACGGGCCGAGGCCGCGATCAACACCGTCGCTCTCGCGGGCCTGTTGGTGATCACGCTGCTGGGTCTCCTGGCCGCACCGTGGATCATCCGGCTCTACACGCTCCGCCTCCACGGCGCCGGTCGCGAGGCCCAGCAACGGCTCGCCACCGATCTCCTCCGCCTCTTCATGCCGCAGATCTTCTTCTACGGCGCCACCGCGCTCACCACCTCGATGCTCAACGCGCGCCGCCGCTTCGCCGCGGCCGCCTTCGCGCCGGTGCTCAACAACCTCGTCGTCATCGCCGTGTTCCTCGCCCTCCCGTACCTCGCAACCGGCCCGCTCACGGTCGACGGCGTACGCCACGACACCGGATTGGTGCTGCTCCTCGGCCTGGGCACCACGGCCGGAATCGTCGCCATGGCCCTGGTGCTCCTGCCGGCGTTGCGCGCTGCCGGCGTGCGGACGTGGGTCACGCGCGACTGGCGGCACCCGGCCGTCGCCAAGCTGGTCCGACTCTCGGGATGGACGGTCGGCTACGTGGCCGCCAACCAGATCGCGTTCTGGATCGCGCTCTTCCTCGCGTACGGCCGGAGCGGCGACGCATCGGTGTATCTCGCCGCGTTCATCTTCTTCCAGCTCCCGCACGGCCTCTTCGCGGTGTCGATCATGACCGCCCTCGCTCCCGAGCTGGCATCGAGCGCGCGCCGAGGCGACCGCAACGCCATGCGAGAGCAGCTCTCGGCCGGACTGCGGCTCATGGGGCTGGTCGTCCTACCCGCGTGCGGCGTGATGACACTGCTCGCGGCCCCGATCGTCAACGCGTTGCTCCGCTACGGCGATTTCACCGCCCGGTCCGCGTCGCGCACCGCCGGCACGCTCGCCGCGTTCGGCGTCGGTCTCTTCTTCTTCTCTGCGTACCTGTTCACGCTGCGCGCCTTTTACGCGATGCAGGACACGCGCACGCCGTTCCTGCTGAACTGCTTCGAGAACGGCATTAACATCGCGCTCGCGTTCGCGCTCTACCCGTCGCTCGGCGTCCAGGGGCTCGCTCTTTCGTGGTCCGTCGCCTACGCCGTGGCCACGGTCGGCGCGCTCGCCGCGCTCCGGCACCGGCTGGGCCGGCTCGACGGCCGGCGCGTCGGCGCCTCGCTCGCCCGCGTCGCCGTCGCGAGCACGGCCCTGTCGGTCACGGCCTGGGGAGTGGCAACGGCCGTCGGCTACGGCAACGCGGGGCGGGCCGTGATGGCGACCGCCGCGGCCCTGCTCGCCGGCGGGCTGGTCTTCCTGGTGGCCTTGCGGATGCTGCGGGTCGAGGAGCTCGGGATGCTCCGGGACGCGCTGCGCCGGCGCCAGCCGACGGCGAGGCCCGACCTCGGCGTGGAAGCATAAGGTTCGCGACCACCGGACAGGAGGCCTGCCGTGGGGGTACGAGTCGTCACCGACAGCGCGTGTGACCTCCCCCAGGGGCTCGTCGACGAGCTCGGGATCGAGATCGTCCCGCTCACGATCCGCTTCGGCGACGACGAGTTCGTCGACCGGCGCGAGCTGAGCACCGCCGAGTTCTGGCGCCGGCTCACCGCCTCTCCCGTCCTTCCCGAGACAGCGGCGCCCTCGGCCGGCGCCTTCGAGGAGACGTTCCGGTCCCTCGCGGCCGACGGCGCGACCGGGATCGTGTGCATCAACCTGTCGTCGCGGTTGTCGGCCACCATGCAGTCGGCTCAGGTCGCGGCCAAGGCGCTCGAGGACGGTTGCCCGGTAGAGGTCATCGACTCGCTCATGGTGTCGATGGGTCTCGGCAATCTGTGCATCAGCGCGGCGCGGCGCGCGGCCGAGGGCGCGGGGCTGGCCGAGATCACGCAGGAGGTGCTCGACCGTCGTGACCGCACCCGGCTCTACGGCTCACTCGACACGCTCGAGTACCTCCGCAAGGGCGGCCGCATCGGCGCGGCGCAGGCACTCTTGGGATCGATGCTCTCGATCAAGCCCGTCATCGAGATCCGCGACGGCGTCGTGGCCGAGGCCGGCAAGGTCCGCACGCGCTCCAAGGCGCTGCGCTCGCTCGCCGAGCGGGTCGCCGGCACCGCCGTGGAGAACCTCAGCGTGGTCCACGGCGAGGCGCCCGACCTCAGGGAGCTCCTCGACCTGCTCGCCGTGCACGTGCCGCGCGAGGAGATCGTGGTCGGCGAGATCGGGCCCGTGATCGGCACCCACGCCGGCCCGCGCGTCATCGGCGTGACCTTCCAGACGCTGCCCACCACGCGTTGACCGCCCACCACGCGTCGACCGTGTTGCCGTTCCCGTGAGCGAGCCGGTCGGGCCGGGCCGTGTCCTGGGCGCCCGCTACCGCCTCGTTCACGAGATCGCCCGCGGCGGGATGGCGTCGGTGTGGGAGGCAGAGGACCCGCTGCTCTCGCGCCACGTCGCGGTGAAGCTCCTCGATCCTCGACTCGGTCTCGACGAGGCGCTGCGTATCCGGTTTCGGCGCGAGGCGGTCGCCGCGGCACGGCTCACGCACCCCGCGATCGTCGCGACCTACGACACCGGCGACGACGACGGGGTCGCCTACATCGTGATGGAACTGGTCGACGGCGTCACCCTGCGCGATCTCCTCGACCGGCGCGGCGCGTTCGCGGTGGGTGACGCAGTCGCTATCGCGATGCAAGTTGCCGACGCGCTTACTCACGCGCACGAGCGCGGCCTTGTCCATCGCGACGTGAAGCCCGGCAACGTGCTCGTCCAACGCGACGGCCACGTGAAGGTGACCGACTTCGGCATCGCGAAGGCCGCCGACGTCGAAGGCGACCTCACACGTGACGGGTCGGTGGTCGGCACCGCGCGCTACCTCGCCCCCGAGCAGCTCAACGGAGAGCCCGTCGACGCGCGCGCCGACGTGTACGCGCTCGGGCTCGTCCTCTACGAGATGCTCTGCGGCCACCTGCCCTTCGGCGGCGAGTCCGACATGGCCGCTGCCGTGGCCCGGCTCACGGCCGACCCGCCCCCGCTGTCGCAGCTCCGTCCGGCGGTGCCACCGGCCCTGTCGGCCGCCGTCGGTCAGGCGCTCGCCCGGGACCCGACCGACCGCACGCCGAACGCCCGGGCCCTGCGTGACGCCATCACGCCCTTCCGGAACGGAGGCGCCGAGGCCGACGCCGACGTCACCGTGCCCCACGGGATCGACCGTGCCGCACTCGGGGTCCCGGCGGCGTCGGGTGCGGTCGAGGCGGTCGCCGTGGGTGGTGGGCGCGCGTGGTGGGTGCTCGGCGCGGTCGCGCTCTTCGCCGCCGGCGCGGCCGCCGGCTTCTTCGGCTGGCGGGCGCTCTTCCCGCGCGAGACCACCGCGAGCACCACCGCGCCTGCTCGCGCGCCCGGGCCACTCACGATCGTGAACGCGCGCGACTTCGACCCCCTCGGCGTGGGTCCGGGCGGCGAGGATCCGAACGACGTCGCCAAGGCGATCGACGGCAATCCCTCCACGAGCTGGTCCACCGAGCACTACGCGACGCGCGAGCTCGGGGGTAAGGCGGGCGTCGGGCTGCGCCTCGACCTCGACGGCCACCACGCGATCCGCACCGTCGACGTCGACACCGACCAGAGCGGCTGGGACGCGCAGGTGTTCGTGTCGGACCAGGTGTGGACCTCGGCCCCCAGCGGCGCGCCGGGCGCCGACGCGAAGGGCCTCGGGCGCAACGCGCGCTTCACGCTGGCCAAGCGGGCCGCGGGAAGTCACGTGCTGCTCTGGATCACCCGCCTCCCCGAGCCCACCGGTAGCCCGCCGTTGTCGTATCTCCAGATCGACGAGGTGCGGATTGCCGGTTGATGCGACCGCCGGCGACTCCGCCCTCGCCGCCGCGGCCGGCGGCGGCGACCGCCGGGCGCTCGAGCTGCTCCTCGAACGGCACCTCGACCGCGTCCACGCCGTGTGCCAACGCATCACGGGCGACCCCGACGATGCCGCCGACGCCACCCAGGAGGCACTGATCGCCGTCGCGAGGTCCATCGGCCGATTCGACGGCCGCGCCGCGTTCACGACGTGGCTCTACCGGGTCGCGACCAACGCCGCGCTCGACGAGACCCGCCGACGGAGCCGCCGCCCCCTGCCCCACGACGTCCTCCCCGACCGCCCCGCGCCGGGACCGGGCCCCGAGGCCACGGTCGCGGCCCGGCTCGACGTCGAGACCGCGCTCGCGCAGCTCCCCCTCGAGTTCCGGGCCGCGGTGGTGCTTCGCGACCTGTGCGATCTCGACTACGCGCAGATCGCCGACGTGCTCGGCATCCCGCCCGGCACCGTCCGGTCGCGCATCGCCCGCGGCCGCGGCGCGCTCGCCGAGGCGCTGGGGAACCCGGGCGCCGACTCCGACCGTCCAAGCGGGTGATCGCATGACCGACGTTCCCACCACCCCCGGCCCCGGCTCCGGCTCCGACGGGCCGCCCTTCGGCGACGCCACCGACGAAGCCGTCTCGGCCTTCCTCGACGGCGAGCTCGCCGGCTTCGCGGCGACCCGCGGCCTCGACCCGGGCAAGGCCCACCGACAGCTCGAGGCCTGGACCGGCTTCGCCGCTCGGCGCGACGAGCTCGCTGCCGTCCGCCGTGCCCTCACCGAGTCCACGTCTCTCCCGCTCGACGAGCTCACGCGACGTCGGCTCGTCGCGACCGCGCTCGTCGCGACCGCGCTCGACACCACCGCGCTCGATACGACCGGGCTCGACCGGCTCCCGTCCGCGAAGCCGGCCCGGACCCGACGCGGACCGCTGGTCGCGGTGGCAGCCGTGGCCGCGTTCCTGCTCGCCGGGACGGTCGCGGTCGTCGCGCTGCGGGGCGGCGGCTCGAGCTCCACGGCGAAAGGGCGCGGCTCGGCGGCGGCGGCCGAGAAGGCGGCCAAGGCGCGGGGCGACACGTTCGTGGGAAGCCTCGGTGACGTCACCGACCGGGCCGCGCTGCGCGCCGCTCTCCAGCGATACGGAGCCAGTGCGCCGGGCCCGTCCACGGGCGCGAACGCGCTCCAGTCCGCCCCCGGTGCGGCCCCGGCCACGGGGGCCTCCGACCGGGCCGAGGCGCAGCGGTGCGCTCGTCAGCTCGCCGCGGGCCGCACGTCGACGGGCCCAGTGGTGCTCCTCGCGGCCGCCACGTTCCAGCAGAGGCCCGCGCTCGTCGTCGCGCTCATCGACCACGGGCGCGTCGTCGCGTTCGTGCTCGCGCCCGGCACCTGCGACGTGCTGAGCTCCCAATCGAGCTGACCCAATCGAGCTGACCCAATCGAGCTGACCCAATCGAGCTGGCCGGCCGTCGACCCGAGGTCCGCGCGGCCGTGTCGGCCCGCGGTCACACCGGGTACGCTCCCCGGCCGGACCGTCTCGTCGTCACCGAACAGGGAGACCCGATGAGTGACTGGACGACCGAGGCCGCCGACACCGTCGAGCGGCTCGTCACCACGGTGCGCGACCGCACGGTCGTGCCGGCGCGCGCGGTCACGAAGGGGCTCGTCTACGGTCTTCTCACCGCGTTCCTCGTCGGCGCGGCGCTCACGCTGCTCGCGATCGCCCTCTTCCGCGCGCTCTCGATCCTGCTCCCCGTGTGGGCCGTGTGGCTCGTGCTCGGGGGAATCTTTGTGCTGGCCGGCGGGTTCTGCTGGTCGCGGCGCCCCCCTGTCTCCGACCATCGAGGATCGTCGACATGACCGAGACGCGCGACGTGGTCGTCGTGGGCTCCGGCCCGGCCGGGTTCACCGCCGCGGTCTACGCGGCCCGCGCCAACCTCCGTCCCATCGTCATCGAGGGCTTGGCCGCGGGTGGCCAGCTCATGCTCACCACCGACGTCGAGAACTATCCCGGCTTCCCCGACGGCATCCTCGGGCCGGAGCTGATGGACAAGTTCCGCGAGCAGGCAGCCAGGTTCGGCGCGGAGTTCGTCACCGCCGACGCCGATCGAGTCGACCTCTCCACCTCGCCGTTCGGTGTGTGGGTCGGAAGCGACGAGTACCGAGGCGAGGCCATCGTCCTCTCCACGGGTGCATCGGCGCGGATGCTGGGACTCGAGTCCGAGGCGCGGCTCCTCGGCCACGGCGTGTCCACCTGCGCGACGTGCGACGGCTTCTTCTTCCGCGAGCAGCCGATCGCGGTCGTGGGCGGCGGTGACTCCGCGATGGAGGAAGCCTTGTTCCTCACGAAGTTCGCGACGCGGGTCACCGTCATCCACCGGCGCGAGGAGCTTCGCGCGTCGAAGATCATGCAGGAGCGCGCGTTCGCCAATCCCAAGATCGAGTTCCGGTGGAACAGCATCGTCGACGACGTGGTCGGCAACGGGAAGGTCCACGCCCTCCGCCTGCGTGACACGCGCACGGGCGAGCTGTCCGAGCTCCCCGTCAACGGTGTGTTCGTCGCCATCGGCCACACACCCAACACCGCGCTCTTCGAGGGCCAGCTCGAGCTCGACGCGAACGGCTACATCGTCAGCGCGCCGTCTTCCACGCGCACATCCGTCGACGGCGTCTTTGCCTCGGGCGACGTCCAGGATCATGTGTTCCGCCAGGCCGTCACTGCCGCGGGCACCGGGTGCATGGCCGCGATCGAGGCCGAGCGTTGGCTCGAGGCCCGGCGTCACACGGCGGCGCCCTGAGCCCGGAATGCGCGTTCCGGGGTCGGTGTTCTCCTCGTCGCTAGACTCCGTTCACCTCGTGGCGGCGAGTCCGCCCACGGAAAGGGACCCCGTGTCTGACAGTATTCTGACGGTTTCCGACGCGACCTTCGACGAGGCAGTGGTCGGCTCCGACACCCCCGTCATCGTCGACTTCTGGGCCGAGTGGTGCGGCCCCTGCAAGATGATCGCCCCCACGCTCGAAGAGATCGCGTCCGAGCAGCGCGGCAAGCTCACCGTCGCCAAGCTGAACGTCGACGACAACCCCGACACCGCCCGCAGGTTCGACGTCATGAGCATCCCGACCCTGCTCGTCTTCCGCGGCGGCGAGCCCGTGAAGCGGCTCGTCGGCGCCAAGGGCAAGGGCCAGCTCCTCCAGGACCTCGCCGAGTTCATCGCTTGAGCGCCTCGGTCGAGCTCGCGCGCGGCGGGAAGGGAGAGGCCGTCCGCGACCTCCAGCAACGCCTCGGCGCCCTCGGCTATGACCTGCGCGGTGACGACGCGGGCCGGTTCGGCGACACGACCGACGCCGCGCTGCGGCGTTTCCAGGAGGAGCGCGGGCTGCGGGTCGATGGGATCTGTGGCCCCCAGACCTGGTCCGCGTTGGTCGAGAGCGGCTTCGCCCTCGGCGACCGCCTCCTCTACGAGCGTCGCCCGATGCTGCGGGGCGACGACATCGCCGAGCTCCAGCGCCGGCTCAACGCCCTTGGCTTCGACGCCGGACGCGAGGACGGCATCCTCGGGCCCGACACCGCGCGTGCCCTGCGCGAGTTCCAGCGCAACGCCAGGCTGGCCGCCGACGGCATCGGCGGCCCGCAGACCCTTGATGCACTCCGTCGGCTCGGCACACTGGCCGCGGGGTCGGTCGCGAGCGTCCGCGAGCGGGAGGAGCTGCGGCGGGGCCGGCGTCGCATCGACGGGCAGCGGATCTACCTCGCGGTCGCACCCGGCCTCCAGGCGTTGGGCGACGCGGTGGCCCGGAGCCTGGCCGACGCCGGCGCGCACGCGCTGCTCGACGCCGGCGGCGGCGACAGCACCGCCGTGGCGGCCGAGGCCAACCGGTTCGACGCCGACCTGTTCCTCGCCATCCGACCGGGTGACGCCCCCGGCTGCCGCTGTTCGTACTTCGCCTCCGGCACCTTCCGCTCGGAGGCGGGCTACCGGCTGGCGAGCGCAGTACAGGAAGAACTTGCCAATACGCTCGGTGCCGACCAGGGCGCCACCTGCGGGAAGGCCCACGCGCTGCTGCGCGAGACCCGCATGGCGGCGGTCGTCTGCGAGCCCGTGCAGGAGTCCGACGTCGAGGGGATGGGGCGGCTCGTCGCTCGCGGCGACGACGTCGGCCGGGCCATCGCCCGAGGGGTCCGGCGCGGGATCGAGGACCCGCCCGACGACGACCAGACGCCAGACCCTGCCCTGGCGTCAGGACGAGCGGGCCGTAGCGCCCCGACGGCTCGAGCGTGAACCACTGATCGAGGTCGGAGTCGCGGTCGGGGCCGCGGTCGGGGCCGGGCCCGGCGCGCCTCCGATGATCACCCGATAGATCCGCTCGAGGTCCTCGAGCGTCGAGAACTCGATCACGACCTTCCCACGCTTGGAGCCCATGCTCACGTTCACGCGGGTCTCGAGGTGATCGCCGAGCAACTCCTCGAGCTCGAGCAAGCCGGGTGGGCGTAGTCGCTTCGTCGCGGCCGCGCCGGCCGCGCCGGTCTGGCCCGAGCCGTCGTCCTGGCGGACGCGGATCGCTTCCTCCACCGCGCGTACCGAGAGCCCTTCGGCGGCCACCCGGCGGGCGAGCTGTTCCTGGAACGCCCGGTCGGGCGTCCCGAGCAGGGCCCGAGCGTGACCCATGTCGAGCTGACCTTCGTGGAGCGCCCGTTGCACCGCAGGTGGAAGCTGGAGGAGGCGCAGCGTGTTGGAGATGGTCGCTCGGTTACGGCTCACCCGGGCGGCGACCTCCTCGTGCGTGAGCCCGAAGTCCTCGATCAGCTGCTGGTAGGCGGCGGCCTCCTCGAGGGGATCGAGGTCGGCGCGATGCAGGTTCTCGACCAGCGCATGCTCGAGCGACGAGGCATCGTCTGCCTGGCGCACGAGGGCCGGGATTGTCTGGAGACCAGCCCGCCGAGCCGCCCGCCATCGTCGTTCGCCCGCGATCAGCTCGTAGCCCTCGGCCGACTCGCGGACGAGCACCGGCTGGAGCACGCCGACCTCACGGATCGAGTCGGCGAGCGCCGCGAGCGTCTCCTCGTCGAAGTGCTCGCGGGGCTGATAGGGGTTGGGTTTGATCGCCGAGACGGGGAGATCCTCGAGCCCGCCGATCTCCACCCCACCGGCCGGGATCAGCGCCCCGAGCCCTTTACCCAGACCGCCGCGTCGCGCCACGGCACACCTCTTTCGCCAGCTCGCGGTACGCGATCGCCCCGCGAGACGTCGGATCGAACACGATGATCGGCTGCCCGAACGAGGGCGCCTCGCCGAGACGGACCGTCCTGGGGACGACCGCTCGGTACACCTTCGGACCGAAGTGCTCCCGGACCTCCTGCTCCACCTGGTCGGCGAGCTTGGTCCGGGCGTCGTACATAGTGAGCACGATCCCGCGGACCTGCAGCGAGGGGTTGAGGTTGGTCCGCACGAGCGCCACGTTCCGCAGGAGCTGACCCAACCCCTCGAGCGCGTAGTACTCGCACTGGATCGGCACGACGACGTCGTCGGCCGCCGCGAGCGCGTTCACCGTGAGCAGGCCCAGCGACGGTGGGCAGTCGATGAGGGTGACGTCGTATTGCTCGCGCACGTCCTCGAGGGCGCGGCGCAGCTTGAGCTCTCGGCTGAACGCCGGCACCAGCTCGATCTCGGCACCGGCCAGGTCGATCGTGGCCGGGGCGACGAACAGGTTCTTCAGGCTCGTCGGCTCGACGCAGTCCTCGACCGCCGCATCGTTCATCACCACGTCGTAGATCGAGAGCTGGAGGTCCCGAGCGTTGATCCCGAGGCCCGTGGTCGCGTTCCCCTGGGGGTCCAGGTCGACCACCAACACCCGGTACCCGAGCTCCGCCATGGCGGCACCCAGGTTCACCGCGGTCGTGGTCTTGCCGACGCCGCCCTTCTGGTTGGCGATGGCCACGATCGCCGGGAGCACCATCGGGGTCGTCGGCGCGATCGATCCGAGCTCGGGCGCGGCGTCGGTCCTCGCTCCGGCCGAGCGGCCTCGTCGGGAACCCGCCGAGTCGGGGGCCTTCGTATTCGAGCCTTCCCCGGGGGCCTCGGTACCCACGCTGATGTCCTCTTCGACCACCGCGGTCTTGGCTGCCGCCGCCTTCCCGCGCGCCCGCCCCTTGACGGCTGCCTCCGGAACGACGGTGGCGACCTCCACCCGGGCGGGGCCGGCCTCGGCGGACGGGGTGAACGTTCCCCCGACGACCGGTGTCGCGGCCGCAGCTGAACCACGGCCCGAGGTCTCAGTGGACCCCGAGGTCTCAGGGGACATGGTCTCGGCACCACCCTCGCCGGCGGCCTCGGCACTGAGATCGACGGTCGAAACCTCCGACGAGCTCGCGGCCGGATCCGGGGCCGCCGGCGGGGCTGAGTCGGGTGCCGTCTGGCGTCGACGGGAGGCGAAGAGGCGGCGGCCCCGCCGCTTCGCGTCGTGCCCCTCGTCTGCCATCCGCGCTCATCCTTCCCTCCGCGAGACCGCCCATCCTCGACCAGACCCGGGGCCGGGTCAAGCACGACCCGACGTGGCGTGCCCGAACTCGCCGGAGTGGACGTTCCACGTGGAACATGCGCGGGCGTCGGGGCCGCCCGCGCCGACTCCTCCGGTCGGACCCGGCGCGGGAACGTTCCACGTGGAACGTTCCGTCTCGGAGCCTAGGCCCAGAGGGGTCGCTTGGCCGGGATGCCCACCCGCCGGGGCCATCGGTCCGAGAGGCTCTCGACCTTCTCGAGCACCACGAACGCCCCTGCCGCCACCGCCCGGCGACCGCACCGCCGTAGGCCCAGCTCCGCCAGCCCGGACTCCGGCCATCGTCCCACCGTCCCTTCCGCATCCGGAGGCTCGCTGACCACGAGGCGGCCGCCCACTTTGGCGAATGGGGTCCCACACTCCGCGGTCACCGCCGGGCCCCCGAACGCCCGAGCGACGACCAGGTGGAAGTGCTCCCGCAGCTCCGATCGTCGGCCCAGGGTCTCGGCCCGACCGCAGAGGACCTCGACCCTCGAGCCCAGCTCGAGGGTCGAGACGGCGTGGCGAAGGAACGCGCACCGGCGGCGGCCTGCCTCGAGCAGCGTTGCCTGTGCCCCCGGCCACATGACGGCCAGCACGAGCCCGGGGACGCCGCCACCGGCCCCGAGATCGAGAAAGGCAGGTGGCGGCGCACCGTTTGCCACCTCAGCGAACCCGATCGCGTGGTCGAGATGGTGCTCGACGTCCGTGGGCCCCAGGTAGCCGAATCTCCGAGCCGATTCGAGCACGCCCACGAGGCGAGCCCGTCGGTCCTCCTCCAGGGGAGGGGGGCCCGCCCTCACACCCGCCGGATCACCACTCGGCGTCGCGGCTCCTCGCCCTCCGAAGCCGTCTCGACACCCTCGATCTCGGCGGCGACGTCGTGGACCACCTTGCGGTCGGACGCTGGCATGGGGTCGAGCACCTGCTCGCGCCCGGTCTCGAGCACACGATCGACGAGCTGGCGAGTGAACGCGGCCAGCGCCTCCCGGCGCTTGGCCCGGTACCCGCCGACGTCGACGTTGATGCGGGCCCCGTGCCCTCCCGTGCTTCGCTGGACGACGGTCCGGGTGAGCTCCTCGACCGCGGTCAAGGTGGCCCCTCGCGGGCCCACGAGCAGCCCGAGGCCGTCGCCTTCCACCTCGACGAGGACCGTGTCCTCCTCGATCGTGCTCCGGACCTCCGCCCGGGCACCGAAGGCCTCGACGAGGCCCCGCGTGAACGCCTCAGCCGTGGCGGCCTGCTCTTCGATCGGGACGGGCACCTGCTCTTCCATCGTCGCTCCCTCACTCACACGCGTCTCGGTGGCCGGCCGTCGGCGTGGCCGCGATCGCCCTCCCTCGGCTCGACCATCGGCCGAGGGCTCGTTCGCCGAGGGCCGGCCGGTCGATCGGGCCGGCCGGTCGCGGCCGCTCCCGGTTCGCTCGCTCCGTACTCCGCGGGTGCGGGCCCCTCGTCCCGGAGCCTCGCTCCGACCGTTCCCGCCCCCGCCGTTCCGACTCTTCCGGCGTCGCCGCTCGCCCGGCTTCTCGCGGGAGAGCGGTTTCACCCGGGCCCGCAGTCGGGCCTCGCTCCCGCCGAAGCGACCGAAGAGACCGGCCTTCGGCTCGACCAGCACCTCGTACTCCACGTCCTCTTCGTGCACGCCGAGCTGGTCGGCAGCGGCCTCGAGCGCCTCCTCGACCGTGCGGCCGGTCGTCTCCACCCACTCCACGACCGCTACCGCCGGCGCTTCTTGTTGCTCCGGCGCCGACCCTGGCCGGGCTTGCGCGGGCCGCCGGCCGAGGCTGGTTTGGGCGCGGGCTTGGGCGGGGCCTTCTCCTCGCCGTCCTTCGCGCCATCGGCCCGGGCCGGCTCCTCGCCGTCACCCGCCCCGATCGGCGGCGGCCTGAGCAGCCGGCCGAGCCTCCCTCCACCTTCGGTCGAGGGTTTGCTCGGCTTCACGTCGATGGCACCGCCCTTGCCACCCGGTGGGCCATCGGCGGTGCCGATCGTGCGGAAGACGAGCTCTTGCTGGCCCATCTGCCACAGGTTGCTCACGAAGAAGTACAGCACCAGCCCGGCCGGCAGGCTGAGGGAGATGAAGGCGAAGAACAGGGGCATGATCTTCCCGACCATCTGCATCTGCGGGTTGGCCTGCGTCTGGTTCCGCATCGTCTGCTTCTGCTGGAGGAACGCGGTGATGACGACCAGCCCGATGAGCACGTAGTACGGGAAGGCGTCACTGAACCCGGCGTGCGAAGCGCTCGCCGAGACCGAGAGGTTCATGCCGAGGAACGGCAAGTTAGGAGGCTTCGGACACTTCTTGACCGTGGCCGCGCCCCTGCACATGTCCTGGAAGAGCTGCTCGCCGACCGGCACGTGCTTTTGCACGTTGCGCAACATCTGGAAGAGCGCGATGAAGATCGGCATCTGCGCGACGAGCGGCAGACACCCACCGAGCGGGTTGATCTTGTTCTCCTTGTAGAACTTCATCATCTCTTCGTTGAGCTTCGGGCGGTCGTGCTTGTACTTCGCCTGGAGCTTCTTGATCTCCGGTTGGACACGCTGCATCGCGAGCATCGACCGCGCCTGCTTGGCGGTGAGGGGATAGAGGATCAGCCGGACCAGGATCGTGAGGAGGATGATCGCGACCCCGTAGCTCGGGATGACGCGGTAGAAGTAGGCCAGGATCTGGCCCATGAGGTCGAGGAAGCCGTTGAAGATCTCCATGCCCGCCTACCCGCCTCGGGCCGACGGCACGGCGAGCCCGTGGGCTGCCTCGATGCACTCGTTCGCGAGCGAACAGACGTTCGATTCCGGCACGGGGTCGTAACCGCTGGCGCCCCAGGGATGGCAACGGCCGATGCGCCGAATGGCGAGCCACGAGCCCCGCAGGAGCCCGTGCGCCCGGATCGCCTCGATCGCGTAGTGGGAGCACGACGGCCAGTACCGGCACCGTGGCGTCGTCCAGTTCGTCGCGTGCTGGTACACACGGATCACGGCGGTCACACCACGCGCGCCGACCGACGGCCGGGCATGGCTCATCGGCGGGGCTCCGCGACCGATCGCAAGAGGCTGCTCACGATCGCGGAGACCTCAGCGAACGACATGGCAAGGGCCGCTCTGCCGGCGGAGACGAGGTACGCGCCCGGCGCGAGCTCTGCCGCGTGGTTACGCACGGCGGCGCGCAGGCGTCTGCGCACCCGGTTGCGGTCGGGCGCGTCACCCACCGAGCGCGTGACGGCGAAGGCCACCGCCGGTGGGCGGCCGGGGTCGTCGCCCGGGAGGAACCGGACGGCGACGGGGCCGCGCCGCCGCACGGCGGCCCCGGAGAGGGCACGGAAGGTCGCATGATCGCGGACGCGCCAGATCAGGCCGACAGGCGCGCGCGGCCGCGGTGACGTCGAGCCCGGAGCACCGCCCGACCGCCCCTGGTCCGCATCCGGAGCCGGAAGCCGTGGGTCTTCTTGCGCTTGCGATTGTTGGGCTGGAACGTCCGCTTCACGCATGGCCTCCTCGAGAGGTCGCCCCGAGCCGGTCCGGGCTCCGCCGGGAGAGTGTTCGGGCCGCGGTACCGCTGGGCAGACCGCCGAGTCTACGGTCGAGCCGGGCGGCCTCGCAACGCGAGCCGCGCGCTCGGCATCGGCCGAAGCCTCTTGCCGGCCGCCCCTTGTTGGCCCGATGTGGCTTTGCTAGGTTCACGCCGCTCGCCGGTCGCCACGGCCTCGACCCGGCGGAACTTCCCCGGAGTCCCACCCGAAGCGCGGGAGGCCGACCGCGCTGCTCGTGACGGCTGCCGACGCGGCCGTCCCGTTTCTCCACACCTGTGGATGCTCCTGTGGAAAAGGTCGGGCACGGCGAGCTGACGGCGGAAGAGGCCTGGCAGCGGGGCGCGGACGGCCTGCGCTCCCAGCTGGCGGACGCCACCTGGAGCACCTGGTTCAACGATGTGCACCCGGTCGGCCTCACCGAGAACGTCCTCGTCCTCGGCGTGCCGAGCTCGCTCGTCTGCGAGCGCATCCGGTCCAGCTATACCGGCCTCCTGGCCGATGCGCTCCGCGACGCGACCGGCCACGACCTCACCGTCGAGCTCGTGGTCGACACCGCGCCCCGCGACGAAGAGGAGCCGCTACGGCTCGTGTCGCCTCCGACGGCTCTGGGCACGGTCGGCACGGCCCCGCCGCCGGCTCCGATCACACCCACGGCTGCCGATCCGTCGTCGGTCTGGGCCCCGGGCACGCTCAACGAGCGCTATACGTTCGACCGCTTCGTGATCGGTACCTCCAACCGGTTCGCGCATGCGGCCGCGCTCTCGGTCGCAGAGTCGCCGGCGCGCTCCTACAACCCGCTGTTCATCTACGGCCCGGCCGGCCTTGGCAAGACGCACCTGCTGCACGCGATCGGCAACTACGTGAAGCACGTCTACAAGTTGAAGCGCGTCCGCTATGTCTCGACCGAAGCGTTCATGAACGAGTTCGTCGACGCCATCCGCACCAACACGACGCCCGCGTTCCGGCGACGCAGCCGTGAGGTCGACGTGCTGCTGATCGACGACATCCAGTTCCTCGAGCGCAGCCCACAGCTCCAGGAGGAGTTCTTCCACACATTCAACTCGCTCCACGAGGCCGCGAACCAGATCGTCATCTCGTCGGATCGGCCGCCGAAGTCGATCGCCACGCTCGAGGACCGCCTCCTCACACGGTTCGAGTGGGGCCTCATCACCGACATCCACCCGCCCGAGTTCGAAACCCGGCTCGCCATCCTGCGCATGAAGGCAGAGGCTGAGCACCTCGACGGTATTCCCCCCGAGGTGCTCGCCTTCATCGCGACGAATATCAGCGACAACGTCCGCAAGCTCGAGGGCGCGCTGATCCGCGTGGCTGCCTACTCGAGCCTCAACCGCACGCCACTGTCGGAGGAGGTTGCCCGCCACGTGCTCGCCGACCTCCTCCCCCCGACCACACCTCGCGTCATCACGCCACAGCTCATTCTCGAGGAGACGGCGAAGATGTTCGGGTGGACCATCGACGACCTCTGTGGCAAGAGTCGACGCCGACCGCTCGTGATCGCTCGTCAAATCGGGATGTACGTGTTCCGCGAGCTGACCGACTACAGCTACCCGAAGATCGCTGAGGAGTTCGGTGGCCGCGACCACACGACGGTCATGCACGCGGTCGAGAAGATCAAGCGACTCATGACCGAGCGTCACACGATCTTCGACCAGGTCAATGAGCTCATCGGGCGTATTCGGCTCGGGACCGGTGGATAAGCCTGTGGAAACCTGGGGAAATCGTCTACACACGGTGGACGACCGGGCAGTACCCTCGATGACCCCCAGCGCTCCTGTGGACGACGGTGGACAACGACGGGACAAGCGCGACCAACCTGACCAGGGAAAACGCTCCCGCGTCCCCAATCCACAGGCTCTACTACTACGACGACCAAGATCTCTCTCTTCCTACCTCGGAGGTGTGTGGTGAAGTTCCGCTGCGAGCGAGACACCCTCGCAGACGCCCTCACGACCGCACAGCGGGCAGTGACGTCGCGAACCGGCGCCCTTCCCGTGCTCTCCGGCTTGCGGATCACGGCCACGCCTGACTCGGTCGAGCTGGTCGGTTCTGATCTCGAGCTGACGATTCGGGTCCAGGTGCCGGTACACGGCGAGACCGAGGGTGTTGCCGTGGTGCCAGCCCGCCTACTTGGTGACATTGTGCGCAATCTCGAGTCATCGGCGGTCACGATCGAGGTCGACGGTGATGACGTGAAGATCGTCGGTGGACGTTCGAGCTTCATCCTCCGATTGTTGCCGGGTGAAGACTTTCCGCAGCTACCACAGGTCGCTGGCGCGTCGGCACGTGTCGCGGCACCGGCTCTGGCCGAGGCGTTGCGCCAGGTGATCCCAGCCGCGTCGAAGGACGACGCGCGACCAATCCTCACTGGCGTGCTCCTTACCGCGATCACGGGCGGTCTCCGCCTCGTTGCCACCGACTCCTACCGGCTCGCGGTACGCGATCTCCAAGGTGTGAGCATGCTCGGTGAGGGACAACACGTCCTCGTCGCGGCGAAGGGGCTCAGCGAGGTGCAACGTCTCCTCGCGGAGGGCGACATCGACGTGACGCTCTCCGAACGTGAGGTGAAGTTCGCGGTTGCCAACGCGGAGATTACGACTCGGCTCATCGAGGGCGAGTTCCCGAACTACGAGCAGCTGATCCCGAGTGGTTACCCGAACCGTCTGACCGTCGACCACGACGTCCTCGACGCGGCGGTCAAGCGGGTTCGACTCGTCGGGCAGGGCCGTGACAGCTCGCCGATCCGGTTGGCCATGAGCGCGGAGGGTGTCGAGCTCTCGGCCGTCGCGCAGGAGATCGGAGAGGCGCGTGAGGCGGTGGAAGCCAAGTTCGAGGGCACCGACCTCACGGTGGCGTTCAACTCGGAGTACCTCCTCGACGGCATCCAGGCGGTGGGGGGGTCGGAGGTGGTGCTCGAGTCGCTCGACCCGCTCAAGCCGGCCACGCTGCGAGCCGTCGACAGCATCGGGTTCCTCTACCTGCTCATGCCCGTCCGAATCTCCTGACCGGGGCACGGTCGCCGGCGATGCGACTGGTACGGCTGTGGCTCTCCGACTTTCGCTGCTATCACGAGCTCGACCTCTCGTTGCCGGCGGGGTTCACCGTGGTGATGGGCGGCAACGGCCAGGGCAAGACGAGCCTGCTCGAGGCGGTCGCATGGATCGCGACGGCGCGCTCCTTCCGCGGCGTTCCCGACGCCGCGCTCGTGCGAGAGGGCGCGGCGAACGCGATCGTGCGGGCCGAGCTCGAGCGCGACGGACGAGAGCAGCTCGTCGAGGTGGAGATCAACCCGACCGGGCGCAATCGCATGCTCGTCAATCGGCAGCACGTGTCGCGACGGCGCGAGCTGACGTCGGCGCTGCGGGTCACCGTGTTCTCGCCCGACGATCTCGATCTCGTGAAGGGCGGGCCGGGGGAGCGGCGGCGCTATCTCGATGAGCTGCTCGTGACAATCGCGCCGCGTTACGACGTCGCGCGCGCCGAGTACGAGCGTGTGCTCCGGCATCGGAACGCGTTGCTGCGCGGCGGCGTCCGCACCGGCGAGGAGCGCGACACGCTCGCGGTCTTCGACGAGCAGCTCGTGCAGGCGGGTGGGGAGCTCGTGCGGGGCCGGCTCCGGCTCACGTCGCGTCTGACTCCGGTGGTGGCGGACGCGTACCGGGCGCTCGCGTCCGACGACGCGGGGATCGACGCCGCGTACGTGGGCGAGTGGGCCGAGGGGCCCGTCGGCCCCGACGTGACCGGCACCGAGGCCGCCGGCGTGGTCGAGGAGCGGCTGCGGGACGCGCTCGGTGCCCATCGGCGCCAGGAGCTCGACCGGGGCATGACGCTCGTGGGGCCCCACCGGGACGAGTGGCGGCTTCGGGTCGACGGCCTGGACGCCCGGACCCATGCCTCGCAGGGAGAGCAGCGCACCCTCGCATTGGCGCTCCGTCTGGGTGGCCACCGGGTGGGCGCCGACGTCATCGGCGAGGAGCCGGTGCTGCTCCTCGACGACGTGTTCAGCGAGCTCGACCCGGAGCGAGCCCGTGCACTCGTCGCCGAGCTGCCGGAGGGCCAGACCTTGCTGACCACGGCCGGCGTGGTCCCGGCCGCGGTGCACCCGGAGCGGCGACTCCGGGTGCACGCCGCCAAGCTCGAGGAAGAGCGGTGACCGGAGCGGGCGGCGATCGCGAGCCCCGTCCGGTACGAGAGGCGCTCGAGGAGGTGAGTCGCGAGCTGGGCCTCGACCCGGAGCACCTGGGCCGGATCGTCGCGCGGTGGCCGGAGATGGTGGGCGAGGTGGTCGCCGAGCACGCCCAACCCCGGTCGCTGCGCGACGGTGTCCTGACCGTAGCGGTTGACGCGCCGGCGTGGGCGACCCAGCTCCGCTACCTCGAGGCTGAGCTCCTCGCCCGGGCGGAGCGGGAGGTCGCGCCCGGCGCGATCGGGAGCATCCGGGTCGTCGTCGAGGGAGCCGCGCGCGACGCCTTGCCGGGCAGCGCGCGGGGGCCGCGCGACCCCGGCCGCTCCCCGTGAGTGACGTATCGTTCTGGTAGACTTGGCAAAGTGGCAATCAGGGCTCTGACCAGGGATTTTCCTGGTGATCACCCCGGCATCGAGCCCGGCCCCCGGATGCACTGAAGAGGTACTCGCGCGTGGCGTACGCGGCCAAGGACATCACCGTTCTCAAGGGGCTCGAGCCGGTCCGCGAGCGGCCCGGCATGTACATCGGATCGACCGGCCCGTCGGGGCTCCACCACCTCGTCTACGAGGTGGTCGACAACTCGGTCGACGAGGCGATGGCGGGCGAGTGCACCCGCATCGACGTCACCCTGCTCGCCGGCGGCGGCTGTCGCGTGGCCGACGACGGGCGTGGCATCCCGGTCGACATGCACCACGAGTACAAGAACAAGTCTGCCGCCGAGGTCGCCATGACCACGCTGCACGCGGGCGCCAAGTTCGGTGGCGAGGGCTACAAGATCTCCGGCGGCCTGCACGGCGTCGGCGTGTCGGTCGTCAACGCACTGTCGAGCAAGCTCGATCTCGAGATCCACCGTGACGGCGGCAAGTGGGAGCAGCACTACGCGAAGGGCGGGAAGCCGCAAGGCAAGCTCACACGCATCGCTGCGTCCAAGAAACACGGCACCATCGTCACCTTCTGGCCGGATGCAACCGTGTTCGAGGAGACCGAGTTCCGCGCGCAGACGCTGCTGGAGCGCCTGCGTGAGATGGCTTTCCTGAACAAGGGTCTCGAGATCCGCTTCCGCGACGAGCGCCCCGATCCGCCGCTCGAGCAGACGTTCCGTTACGCCGGCGGCATCGTCGACTTCGTCAAGCACCTCAACTCGTCGAAGGAGCCGCTGTTCAAGCGGGTCGTGTCCTTCGATCTCATCGAGGCCAGGAGCGAGATCGAGGTTGCGATGCAGTGGAACACCGGCTACTACGAGGGGCTCCACAGCTTCGCGAACAACATCGCGACCACCGAGGGCGGCATGCACGAGGAGGGCTTCAAGAAGGCCCTCACCAACGTCGTCAACAAGTACGCCCGGGCCAAGGGATTCGTCAAAGAGAAGGACGAGAACCTCCTCGGCGAGGACATCCGCGAGGGCGTCACCGCGATCGTCTCGGTGAAGCTGCGTAACCCCCAGTTCGAGGGTCAGACCAAGTCGAAGCTCGGAAACACCGAGATGCGCTCGCTCGTGGAGAAGGCGACCAACGAGAAGCTGGGCGACTGGCTCGAGGAGCACCCGCCCGAGGCCCGCCAGATCGTGACCAAGGCGACGCAGGCGGCCCGGGCCCGGGTTGCGGCCCGCCAGGCCCGCGAGCTCACCAGGCGCAAGTCGGCGCTCGAGGGCGCGGGGCTGCCGGGCAAGCTCGCCGACTGCTCGTCGCGCAACGCCGCGGAGTCGGAGATGTTCATCGTGGAGGGCAACTCCGCCGGCTCGTCGGCGAAGGACGCACGCGATCCGCGCATCCAGGCGATCCTGCCGATCCGGGGCAAGATCCTGAACGTCGAGCGGGCCCGGGTCGACAAGATGCTGAAGAACGCGGAGATCCAGGCCCTCATCACCGCGATCGGCGCCGGCCTCGCGGACGATTTCGACATCTCGAAGGTCCGCTACCACAAGATCATCGTGCTGGCCGACGCCGACGTCGACGGCTCGCACATCCGCACGCTGCTGCTCACGTTCTTCTTTCGCCAGATGCAGCAGCTCTTCGAGCCCGGCTACGTGTACGTCGCGCAGCCGCCGCTCTACTCGGCCGTCGTGGGCAAGACGAAGACGTACCTGAAGGACGACGCCGCGCTCCAGCAGTTCCTCGCCGAGAACGAGGGCCGCAAGCCGGAGATCGCGCGGCTCAAGGGGCTGGGCGAGATGGACTTCCACGAGCTCTGGGAGACCACGATGGACCCGGCCACTCGCACGCTGCTCAGGGTCGACGTCGAGCAGGCCGCCATCGCCGACGAGGTGTGCTCGATCCTCATGGGCGAAGACGTCGAGGCCCGGCGCGGCTTCATCCAGCAGAACGCCAAGGACGTCCGCTTCCTTGATATCTAGTCGGATATCTCGTCGCGCTCACTGCGACCGGGGATGGCCCACGCAAGCCGAAGAAATACGAGGTATGTGATGCCCGACGGGCAGCAGACGCTCGGCAACGTCGAGCCCATCGAGATCCAGGAGGAGATGGAGCGCTCCTTCCTCGACTACGCGATGTCGGTGATCGTGGCGCGCGCGCTCCCCGACGTGCGCGACGGTCTCAAGCCCGTGCATCGCCGGATCCTCTACGGCATGTTCGACTCCGGCCTGCGCCCCGACCGCCAGCACACGAAGTGCGCCCGGGTCGTGGGGCACGTCATGGGTAACTTCCACCCCCACGGAGAGGGTGCCATCTACGACGCGCTCGCCCGCATGGTCCAGGACTTCAGCCTCCGGATCCCGCTCGTCGACGGTCACGGCTCGTTCGGCTCCCCCGACCCGGAGTCGCAGCCGGCGGCGATGCGCTACACCGAGTGCCGGCTGGCGCCGATCGCGTTGCAGTTGCTCGCCGGCATCGACGAGGAGACCGTCGACTTCACCGACAGCTACGACGGCAAGACTCAGGAGCCCGTCGTGCTGCCGTCCCGCTTCCCGAACCTGCTCGTCAACGGGAGCCAGGGCATCGCCGTCGGGATGGCGACCAACATCCCGCCGCACAACCTCGGCGAGATCATCGATGCCACCGTCCACCTGCTCGACCACCCCGACGCCGGAACCGACGACCTCATGGGGTTCGTGAAGGGCCCCGACTTCCCGACGGGTGCGCTGATCCTCGGGCGCAGCGGGATCATCGACGCCTACCGGACGGGTCGGGGCTCCATCAAGCTGCGCGCCATCGCCGAGATCGACGAGTCGCAGGGCAGTGGGGGGGACCGGATCGTGGTCACCGAGATCCCGTACCAGACGTCGGTCGAGAGCATCGAGCGGAAGATCGCCGAGCTGGTCAACAACCGCGAGCTCGAAGGGATCCGCGAGATCCGCAACGAGTCGGCCAAGGGCGAGACGCGGCTGGTGGTCGAGCTCCGCCGCGACACGAACGCGCTCGTAGCCCTCAACAACCTCTACAAGCACACGCCGATGCAGACGAGCTTCGGCGTCAACATGCTCGCGCTGGTCGACGGCGTCCCCCGAACGCTCACGCTCAAGGACGCGCTCGAGGGCTACATCGCGCACCAGATCGACGTCATCACGCGCCGGTCGGAGCACCGGCTGAAGAAGGCCCGCGACCGCGCCCACGTCGTCGAGGGGCTCCTGCGCGCGCTCGACATGATCGACGCGGTGATCGCGCTCATCCGCGGCTCCGCCGACACCGACGCCGCCCGGCAGGGTCTCATGGCCGAGCCGTTCTCGTTCTCGGAGATCCAGGCCAACCACATCCTCGACATGCCACTGCGGCGGCTCGCGCAGCTCGAGCACCAGAAGCTGCGCGACGAGATGGAGGAGCTCGCGGCCACGATCAAGGGGCTGGAGGCGATCCTCAAGAGCGACGAGAAGCTGCGAGCCGTCATCAAGGAGGAGCTGGGCGAGATCAGGGGCGACTTCGCCACCGAGCGGCGCACCCAGGTCACCCTCGACTCCGGCGATCTCGACACCCTCGACCTCATCGAGGACGAGGAGGTCGTGGTCGTGCTCTCGCACAACGGCTACGTGAAGACGGTCGCGGTCGACGCGTTCCGGCGCCAGGGCCGCGGGGGCAAGGGCGTGAAGGGCGGCAACCTCCGCGAGGAGGACCACGTCGAGCACCTGCTCATGACGACCGCCCACTCCTACCTGCTCTTCTTCTCGAACCGCGGGCGGGTCTACCGGCTGCGGGCCCACGAGATCCCCATGAAGGAGCGAACGGCCCGTGGCACCGCGCTCGTCAACCTCATCGCGCTCCAGCCCGACGAGAAGATCCAGGCCGTGATCGACACCCGCACCTACGAGGACGGCGCGTACCTGTTCTTCGCAACGAGGAACGGCGTGGTGAAGAAGACGAAGATGGGCGAATACGACTCGTCGCTGCGCACGGGCCTGATCGCGATCAACCTGCGCGACGACGACGAGCTGGTCCGCGTGGTCCAGACGAGCGGGCACGACGACATTTTCATGGTTTCGCGCAACGGCATGACCATCCGGTTCACCGAGGAAGACGTGCGGGCGATGGGGCGAGCGACGGCCGGTGTGCGCGGGATGCGGCTGAAGAACGCCGAGGATGCCGTCGTGAGCTGTGATGTCGCCCGCGACGACGCGGTGATGCTGTTCGTGAGCTCGAGCGGGCACGGCAAGCGGACCAAGCTCGATCGGTTCAAGCGGCAAGGGCGGGGCGGCCAGGGCGTGCGCGGCATGAAGATCACCGCCAGCCGGGGTCAGGTGGTCGCGGCCTTCATGGTGGGCACCGACGACGAGATCCTCGTCTTCTCGTCGGGCGGCAATATCATTCGCATGGGTGCCAAGGAGATCTCGTCGCAAGGCCGCGACGCCACCGGTGTGAGGGTGGCGAGAGTGGCCGAGGGCGAGAGCGTGGTGGCCGTGGCGCCGGTGCTCGAGGGCGACGAGGGAGAGGATCTCTAGCCGATGGACGCAGCGGTCGAGACGCCCCCGAAGGGCCGGCGGCCGCGCAGGCGGAGAGAGGTCCAGCTCGCCACGCCCCCGCCGGTCATCGAGCGCCGCTACCGCCAGACGATCAAGAAGCTCGACCTGTGGTCCGTGTTCAGGGTCGCGTTGTGCTTCTACCTCTGCAGTCTCGCCGTCACGATGGTGGCCGGCATCGTGCTCTGGCTCATCGCGTCGAGCTTCGGCGTCGTGAAGAACGTCGAGGACTTCATGGGCGAGCTGCTCAGCTCGAAGGACTTCAAGTTCCTCTCGGCCCAGATCCTCGAGGGCGCCGCGCTCATCGGGCTCGTGCTCGTCGCGTTGCTGGTCGTCATCACCGTGGTCGCGGCCGCGTTCTACAACCTCTTCGCCGAGCTCGTCGGTGGCGTCGAGATCACCGTGGTCGAGGAGGATCCGGTCTCGGGGATCTGAGGTCGGCTGGTAAGGTGCCGGCTCCGGCGCGCCCGCCGGGGCCTGCTCCCGCGGGGCTATAGCTCAGTCGGTTAGAGCGCACCCCTGATAAGGGTGAGGTCGGTGGTTCGATTCCACCTAGCCCCACTCCTCCCCCCCGACGAGCGCGGCGAAGCCTCTCCCGCTTCGCCGGCGCGTCGGTAGACTCCGCAGCCGTGAGAGCCTTCCGCCGCGGGTTACTGGTTGCCGCGCTCGCCCTGCTCGTCGGGGGCGTGCTCCGTCTCCGGGGCAAGCACCCGGCACCGGCTACGAGCGGGGGGTGGCGGGAGCTCGAGGGCCCCGACTTCCGGTGACGACCGTTCTCCTGGTCGGTGCGGGCGCGGTGGGCGCCCGGGCCGCGCGGCAGCTCGCTGACACGCCCGCCGTCGAGCGGGTGCTGATCACCGATCGGAGGGCCGAGCGGGCCGACGCGGTGGCGGCGGCGATGAGCGAGCGGGCCGACGCGTTGCGATGGACCGCCGACGATCCGCTTCCCGACGCGGTGGGCGTCGTCGCCTGCGCGCTGCCTGCCGGCGACGACGCGGCGGTGGTGAGGAGGGCGGTGGAGCGCGGCGTGCCCGCGGCGTCGGTCGCCGACGACCACCACGGACTGCGGGCGCTGCTCGCCCTCGGCCCCGACGCTCGGGAAGCCGGTGTGGCGGTCGTAGCGGGCTGCGGGCTGGCGCCGGGCCTCGCCGACGTGCTCGCTCGCCACGCGGCCGGCGCCCTCGACGAGGTCGATGAGGTACGGGTCGCCCGCTCCGGCGTGGCCGGCCCCGCGTCCATCGCGTCGCTCCGTCACGAGCTGCGCGACCGCGCGGTGGAGTGGCGCGAGAGCGCGTGGCGTGAGGAGCGACGCCACGGCGGTCACGAGCTCGTGTGGTTCCCCGAGCCCATCGGCGCGCAGGATTGCGATCCGGCCGCGGGCGGGGTCTCACTCCTCGTCGACGCGTTCCCCACGCTGACCCGGGCGTCGGTGCGGCTGGGCGAGCCTCCGTCGCGCGGCCTTGGTCCGAGGGTGCTGCGCCGCTCCGACGAGGGCTCGTGGGGCGCGGCCCGGGTCGAGGTGTGCGGGCGGCGGGGGCGAGCGCGCGAACTGCTCGTGTACGGCGTGATCGAGCGGATGGCCACCGCTGCGGGCACGGTGCTCGCGGTGACAGCCGCGCAGCTGGGTGGGGCCCTCCAGCTCGGCGCCACGCTCGCACCAGGCGTGCACGGTCTCGGCGCGCTCGTCGAGCCGGTCGCCTTCCTCGGTGAGCTGGCTCGCCGGGGCGTGCGCGCAGCCGTGTTCGAGGGCGTCGCGGTCGCCTGAGGTGCGCGCGTCGAGCACGCGGGTTGCCGCCTTGACGATGACGCTCCTCTTGGCCGCCGCGTGCAGCGGCGGTAGAGGTGGCCCGAGCACCACGCACCGACGTTCGAGTGGCTCGTCGTCTCCGAGCTCGTCGTCGCCGAGCGTCGCGCCGACCGCGCTCGTGATCACGCCGGCGAGTTGGCAGCTCCCTTCGCCGCGCGATCGCGAGGTTGCACTCTCCGACGATCACGGCCTCGTCGTGCTCGGCGGGCGTGACGCCGCGAAGCAATCGCGCACGAGCGTGCTACGCCTCGATCCGGCAACCGGCAAGCCCACCCAGCTCGGTGACCTCGCCGTGGCCGTGCACGACGCGGCGGGCGCGGTCGTGAGTGGCCGGTTCGTGGTGTTCGGGGGTGGCGGCGCGACGACGGTCGATGCCGTGCAGGCCTTCGCCCCCGGCGCGCCGACGCGAGTGATCGCGCACCTTCCCCGACCCCGCTCCGATCTCGCGACTGTGACCGTCGACGGGAAGGTGTACGTCGCCGGTGGGTTCGACGGCACCCGCATGACCCCCGAGGTGCTCGAGACCACGGACGCGCTGTCCTTCGCGACGGTCGCGAGCCTGCCGGTGCCGGTTCGCTACCCGGCGGTGGCGGGGGTGCACGGCCACGTGTACGTGATCGGCGGCCTGCTCGGCACCAGCGAGGCCTCGAGCCAGGATTCGACCGCGATCCAGGACGTCGACCTCGCCGCGCGCACGGCGCGCGTCGCCGGCCGGCTCCCCCAGCCGTTGTCACACGCGACCGCGGTCGTGCTGGGCGGCCGGGTCTACGTGCTCGGCGGCCGGCTGGCCGGGCAGGTCACCGACCAGGTGTGGCGCCTCGACCCCGCCACGGCCGCGCTCGAGCCCGTGGGCCGGCTCCCGCGGGGCGTCTCCGACGCTGCCGTGGCGGTCGTGGGCGACGCCGCGTACCTCCTCGGCGGCGAGGTGACGGTGCCGGTCCGCGACGTCGCGGTGCTCCGGCTCGGCTGAGCGCAAGGCGTCGAGCAGCAGGCGTCGAGCAGCAGGCGTCGAGCGCCCGAGGGCCCGGCGGACGCCGCGTGGCGCTGGCCTACAGTGAGGCGGCGCCGGCCTGCGCGAGCCGCTCGCGCACCCACGACAGGCTGTCGGGTCGGCCCATGGCATTCTCCCATCCCGCGAGCGCGCGGTCGAGCGCATCACGGTCGGTGATCGAGCCGAGGATCTCCACGGTGATGATCGAGGTCGGCATCGGCTGCACCCACTCGTCGCCGGCGGGGTCGAGCTGGATGAAGGGCTCGGCCGGCTCGCGCATCGAGTAGATCTCGCCCGTGTCCGCCACCCACGAGATCTCGTAACGGACGCCCGCCGCGTCGTGCCAGTCGCGTCCGTACTCGAACTCGTGGGAGGTTCGGCGCCGCTCGTCGGCGTCGTAGAACTGCTCGATGTCCATGGGCTCCGTTCTCGACCGTGGAGAGGTGTCGACCGGGTAGGTTGGCACACCGCCCGGGCCGGTGAGCGAGCCGGACCGTTGTCCAGTGCCGTCGCGGCGCAGGAACGGGAGCTGCGGCACCGACCTCGCGTACCTGTGCAACGCCCAGCCCGGGCTACGACGGCCCGACCGGCTTCGGCACGCCGAACGGCCTCCGGGGGGTTCTGAGCGGGTCTCACTCGTGGCCGTCGTCCCGCATGGCTCTACCATGAGCAACGCGGGGACGTAGCTCAGTCCGGTCAGAGCACCTGCTTTGCAAGCAGGGGGTCGTGGGTTCGAGTCCCATCGTCTCCACCGCGAGGTGCCTGGTCAGCGCGCTGCGGGAGGTAGGCGAGCGGCGTGGAGCGGGACGTGGGGAGCCAAACAGGGAGCCAAATGCGCGCGCATTCGGCGCGCCTCAGGTTGCGAGCGCCGCGTCCATGGCCTCCGCGGCTCGGTGGTCGTCTCCGGGCATGAGGTGACCGTAGAGGTCGATCGTGAGCCGGGCCGTGGAGTGGCCGAGGGTCTCCTGGACCGTCTTGAGGGGCACTCCCCGGGAGAGCATCAGGCTCGCCGCCGAGTGCCGAGCGACGTGGAGAGGGCGGCGCTCGATCCCGGCCGCGTCGAGCAACGCGTACCAGTCTCGGAGCAGGTTGCGGGGGTCGACCGGGCCACCGAGGTCCGTGCTCACCACGTAGCCGACGTCCTGCCAACGCTCCCCGGCCCGCAGGCGAGCCTCGGCCTGGCGGACCCGGTGGGCCTGGAGGGCCTTGAATGTGACCTGCGAGAGCCGGATCGTGCGGCGGGACCGCTCGCTCTTGGGCTCGCCCTCGACGAGCGAGCCGCCGATGCGCTGAAGGTTGGCGCGTACACGCAGCGTGGCGGCCTCAAGGTCGATGTCGGACCACTTGAGCGCCGCGATCTCGCCTCGCCGCATCCCGGTCGTGAGCGCCAGAACGAACGCCACGCCGTGGTGCGCGTGAGTGGCGAGCGCGAGGAGGCGTTGGATCTCCTCGACGCTCAGGACAGTCACTTCCCGTTGTCTCGGCCGTGGTGGCGTCACCCCGTCGCACGGATTCACGGCGACCAGGCCCCACCGGACCGCGATTTTTAGCGCGCGCCGGAGTGTGCTCCAGATGATCTCGCACGTGCGCGGCGACTTTCCCGCGGCAACCACGGCAGCCACGAGCCGCTGTACATGCGCGGGCCGGAGCCGGTTTAGCGGGATATGACCAAGCGCAGGGACGAGGTGCTGCTCCACGATCGAGCGGTAGGTGCCGATCGTGCGCGGCCGGGTCGTCGGTGCCACGACCTCGGCGAGCCATTGTTGGAGGAACTCCTCGACGCTGCGACGATCGTTCACGACGGCTAGCCCGCGCGCCGCGTCAGCCTGGAGACGGCGGAGCGCCGCGCTCGCTGCCTTGCGGGTCTTGGACTTCACGCGCTTGCGGACACGACGGCCGTTGTGCCAACCGAGGTCGATGCACGCGATCCAGCGATCGCCGGCTCTGTAGATCGAGCCTTCGCCGTGTCCGCGTCGGGTTGCCACGGTCAACCTCTTCGCTTTCTGGGCGTGTTGTTCTCTTGACGCGCGCGGTTGCGCCATAGGTCCACTGTTGGTCGTACATCTGCCGATCCTCGTGGCGTTCCCGCTGCGCGTGCGGCTGCGAGCCAGGTTGGTCCCCCAGCACCGAGTTCGCCACCGGGCCCCAGCATCAGCTCCCGCAGCGTCTTTGCGTCGAGATAACGCGTGTCGTTCAACTCGATGTCAGATGGCCCACTCGGCAACAGGAGCGAGAACATCGACACGGCGAACAACGAGGCCAACGCGCACAGCTCCTCGATGCTGATCCTGCGCGTCGTGTTCTCCACCTCGGCGACCGTGATCCGCTTCCACTCGAAGCCCATCTGCGTCATCGACTCGGCGAGTTGAGCTTGTGTCCATCCGGCTTCATCACGGAGGGCACGCAGGTTCTCGGCCACGATGGTGGGCAGGTCGGTTTTGGTCCCCCAGCCGGGATGATCCTCGACCTCAGCAACGTCCGCGACCGCTCGTAGGAGACCGTCGAGCGCGCCGTGGAGCTTCTCGAAGCCCGTCCCTTGCTGTTGGATCACCTGCTCGACCGCCTCCGTGAGGCTGCTGATCTCGGCCTCCACCGTCTCGGGGAGCCGTCCGGGAGAGGGACTGGTGACCTTCTTCGGCATGTCGGTATTCTCCGTCGCTTGTTGGAGCACGGCGATGGTATCATGATCGGGTCTCCACGACAACCGTGTCTCTGGGCGACACCCAGGGGGGAAGGAGAAGCCCGATCTTGGAGCAGCTGCTCAGCATCCAGGATCTCGCCGAGTACCTCGACGTTCCGATCCAGACCGTCTACCGATGGCGCGCAGCCGGCGGAGGCCCACCAGGGTTCCGAGTCGGCCGCCACGTCCGCTTCCGGGCAGAGGATGTGGAGACCTGGCTCCGTAGTCGGGCGGATGCGCAGCGCTGCCCGACCTGTCGGTCATGAAGACCCTGCTCACCGTCGCTGAGGCCGCAGAGATGCTCTCCCTCGGCCGCTCGAAGGTCTACCAGGAGATCGGTGCCGGCCGCATCAGGGCGATCAAGATCGGCCGCGCGACCCGCATCGAGGCCACAGAGGTCGACGCTTACGTCAGGCGTCTCCGTGAGGAACAGGAGGGTGAGGTGACCTAGATGGATCAGGGTGCACCGTCCGGGCCGGGCTCCCAGCAGCAGGCCGACCGCCCGACCCGGAGTTCCAGCGCACCGATCCTCCCGGACCCTACCGCAGCTCAGCTGCTCGTCCCCGGGTCCTGCACTGGCCACAGGCCGGGTTGGGGCACGTCGACCACCTCCGAGGAGCTGTGCCGCCGGTATGTGATCGGCGCACGGGACACGACCAACAACGTGGTTACCTCATGGCTGAAGCCCTGCAACGGGTGGGGTTGTGAGACCTGTGGGCCGCAGCGGATCCGCAAGGAGCTGCGCCACGCCGAGCACTGTTTTCGGGGGCTGCCGGCGATCTGGCACGCGGTGATCGAGCGCGGGGATAATCAGCTGCGCGACCGCATCAAGCAGCGGCGCAGACGCGCGCGTGCCGAGTACCTCATGATCCGGCGGTGGCAACAGGATGTGCACATCTTCTCGACCGCCAACCTGTCCGGGAGGTTGGCCCCCACACGGGGAACATGGCTCGATCCACAGGCTGCTCTCGACCGGCTCGCCCAGGAGGCGCTCCTCCACGCCGGTATCGTGAAGTTGTCATGGTCGGTGGGCTGGCGCGCGAGCCGGTGCCATACCTGCCCGCAGCCCGCTGCCGGGAGGTGGAAGACCTACGGCCTCCGTCCTCGACCCGTGTTCGAGCGCGCCTTCTCCGAGGCAGCTGACGAGGCCGAGGAGAGGTACGGGGTTCGGCCCGAGGTCGACGTTCCCCTTCCCCCGAGCCTGCCCGCTCTCGTGTTCGACCAGCTGCTGCTGGAGCGGCTGCACCCGGAGGGCGAGACCGGGCCAGATGTCACCGTTCTGCCATAAGCCTTGTGCAGGAGCCCGTGGCCTGCGCGTCGGGAGAACCTCGGCACCCGGGCGACCACGAGCAGCCGCCTCCAGCTGTCACCGAATTGCCATATGGGGTTGATCTACATGGGGAATCGGTGACAATTGCATCCGGGTGTTATGGCAGAGGTGTTATGGCAGATCGGTGACGTCGAGCGCGACTCGCTTCCGCGCGGAAGGAGACCAACTGTTCACCCTGATGGGATCGACCACCAGCTTGTGAACCTGAACGGGCATCGCTGGCGGCGGTCGGCTGTCAAACCCGACTGTCAGGATCCCCGAACAAGCGTTCGCCCTGCGGTAGCCTGCGGGCCAGGCCGGCCCGGATTGCCACCGAGACACCAAGCTGCCCTGACACAATCCGGACCAAGACAGGAGGACCCTCGCCCTTGACGTCCCAACGGGCCAGCAGAGGACAGCGACGGGTGCCGCCTGCGGGCCGAGCGGCCGGGTCCGCCCGGGCGGCGAAACTTCCAACCGCTAACGGCAATGGCCACACTCGAACGAACGGCCACAATGGGACCAACGGTAAGACGAAGGCGATCGAACTGGCGACGCCGCCGTTCAATCGAGTCATCACCGGTGATGCCCGCAAAGTCGACCTGCCGGACAACAGTGTCGACCTGGTAGTGACGTCGCCGCCCTATTGGCGGAAGCGTGACTACGGCCTCGACGGTCAGATCGGCCAGGAGCGAACGGTCGGCGGCTACGTCGCTGCGATGATGGACTGCCTGACTGAGTGGCGACGAGTTCTTCGTCCGACCGGCTCGGTGTTTCTCAACATCGGCGACACCTTCCACAACCGCTCACTGGCGGGGGTGCCGGGGCGCATCGAGGCGGCCGCGGGTGATGACAAGTGGATGATCCGCAACCGCATCATTTGGGCCAAGGACGGTGGCATGCCGGAACCGGCCCGCAACCGCTTGGCTAACCGCCACGAGTACATCATCCACTTCGCGGTGACGCACGACTACTTCTACGATCTCTTTGGCTACACCGAGGCCTACGGCAACGACAACGGTGCCAACCCCGGTGACGTCTGGCAGATCAATCCGGAGCGCAACATGGGCGACCATCTGGCGCCCTTCCCGCGCGAGATTGCGCGCCGAGCCGTCCTGCTCGCCTGCCCCGGATACGTCTGCTCGAAATGCGGCAAGCCCCGCAAGCGCATCGTCGAGCGGACCACCAAGCTCGATTTGGCTCGTCCCCAGGCCAAGCGCGCAATGGATCTGGCCAAGGAAGCCGGACTCACTCAAGCGCACATAGCGGCCATCCAAGCAACCGGCGTTTCCGACGCTGGCAAGGCCATGCGCACCCAGAATGGGACCGGCCGCAATTCGGCCGAGGTCAAGAAGTTGGCTATCGAGGCCAAAGAAGCTCTGGGGGGCTACTTCCGCGAGTTCACCTTCGCCCTGCGGCGAACGAAGGGGTGGAGCCGCTGCGGGCACCCCAAAGATCTGGCTCCGGCGGTGGTACTCGATCCGTTCATGGGAACAGGCACCACGTTGACGATCGCCAACGAGATGGGCCGCAGTGCGATTGGCGTCGACCTCGAGCCGGCTGCGACCTAGGCTTTCGCCGCGTGACGGCGGCGACCATCGACAACGAAGGTCCGTACGTCATTCGCGTCGAAGTGGTGCGCGAGTGCATCGCGGTTTTGCGCGAGCAGCGGATTCATTCGTTCTTTCCTGCCTACTTGCATCTCCGCCGGCAGGCGGCTGCCCGGGACCGGCTGACTGATCTGACACCCAACTGGAACGAGTTGGGCACCCTGTTGGAGGTACCGGGCGGCCCGTTCGGGCGTCCCTACTTCCGGCCCTTCTGGCCCGGACCGGCCCAAGCTGGCCAGGAGTGGCTCAATCCCAATCTGGCCGGCAGCTATGCCCCCAGCTCGATCCGTGAATTGCCACGTCGCGTCATCGACATCCAGGGCGGCAAGTTCTCGCTCCGTCCTCGCCACTGGGAACTGGCGCGGGAACACCTGGCTGACAATCGTCCCGTCCCGGTGTTGGCCCTGGCGGGCTTCTTCCTCCGCGACTTCGGTCTCGTGAAACGGGAAACGCCGAGCCTGGCTGAGCTGATTGCCATCTTCAGGCAGGAATTTGGTTATCGGGACGGTATCGACAACGAGGAGTTCGACTACCTGTACGACCAAGAATGGCAGGGTTCCAGCAAGCAGTGGTTCGAGCCTTTCCACCAGGCGGCCACGACGTGAGTCCGCGCGACCCGACGGGCAGCCTGCACCTGACCGAGTCGCGGGTCCGCCAACTGACAGCTACTGAGCTCGGCCTGATCAGTCCGACTGAGCCGCCGGCCGACGAACGTGCTCGGGATCTGGGCATCGCCGACGACGACCGCTTGCTGACCGCGACGAGCGAGCTACTGGACTACTGGGGCGGTGTCATCTTCACGGGACCGCCCGGAACCAGCAAGAGCTGGTACGCATCGAACATCGCCACCAAGCTGACCGGTGGCAAACCGGAACTCGTTCGCTTCGTGCAGTTCCATCCCTCCTATCAATACGAGGACTTCGTGGAGGGGTATGTCCCCAATGCCAGCGGTGGGTTTGACCTGCGGCCAAAGCATCTGCTCGAACTCTGCCAAGTGGCGGAGGCTCACCCGGGCGAGTGGGTTGTCCTGGTCATTGACGAGCTGAGCCGTGGTGACCCGGGCCGCATCTTCGGCGAGGCGCTCACTTACGTTGAGAGGACCAAGCGCGGCTTTGAGTTCTACTTATCCTCGGGTACACAGCTGTCGATCCCGGCGAACCTTGTCTTTCTTGCCACGATGAACCCGCTTGACCGCGGCGTCGACGAGGTGGACGCAGCTTTTGAGCGGCGCTTCGCCAAGATTGCAATGGATCCGGACTCTGATCGGCTGCAGCAGTTTCTCATCGAGGCCGGCATGGACGACGCTCTGCGCGAGCGCGTGTTGGCCTTCTTCCAGGCAGCCAATGCGCGGGCGCGCAGTGACCCGGTGTCCGCCCTTGGCCACACGTTCTTCCTCGGTGTTGGAAACGAGGCTGACCTGCGGCGGCTCTGGGATTATCAGTTGCGGTTTCTGTTCGAAAAGACCTACCGCCTCGATCCGGCCGGCCTTGGAGCGTTGCAGCGGTCATGGGACCGCATCTTCGAGCGTCCGGCAGCGGCCGCGGCCGAAACTGGCAGCACCATGCCCGACACGCCAGCTACACCCCCCGAACCTGAAGTAGATGAGCACACCGCTACTCGCGCTCCCTGACGCGGTCGAGGGAGTTGCCCTCACTGAGGTAACCAGCGGCGCGTCGCGTACTTATCGGGTGCCGGAGTGGGGCCACATCGAGGTTGAGCCTGCCGGTCTGTTGCGTGACGGCAAGCTCGATGTCTACGCCTCGGTGGTTGGTCGCGATTACTTCACTCTGCGACCCCAGCAAGGCGCGCTGATGCTCCAGGCCGGCAGCTATATCGGCGTCATTCCGTTGAACGAACTAGTGACTCTCGAGGTCACGCCGCGGGTGCCCCTGCGCAATCTGTCGCGGCTATTGCGCGTCTCAGGCAACGTTCCACTGGCGTTGCCCGAGACGGCCCGGCTGTACGAGCGCGAGGCCGAGATGTATCCGTCGCTGCTCGACCTGTATGCCCAAGCGCTCGGCGGCTATGTCGATCAGATTCGGTTGCGTGGCCTTGCCCGGGAGTACGTCGAGCGCCACGAGAACACCTCGTTTCCCCGCGGCCGGATCCTCATGAATGAAACGGTCAAGTCGCTTCGCCCGAAGGGAATCTCTTACAAGCTGGCCACGAGTTGGTATCAGCGAACGAGTGACATAGCCAGTAATCAGTGCGTGAAGTACGCGATCTGGTTTCTGGCCCGCTGCCTGGCTCGGGCGCAGACTGCTCAGCAGTCTCGTCGCGCTCTCAGGACGCTGAATCGGGCCTACCGGGTGTTTGATGGGATTGAACTAGATCTGTCACGCGGTTTTATGCGCGATCCGGTTGTCCTGGGCCTTCGTCCGCTGCCCAGCGTGCGCTCGTACTACCACCCAGCCTTGGCCCTGTGCCTTGCCATCATCCAGCAGCAGGGCGTCAGTCTCGATCAGCGGTCGGGTGACTTGTCGTTGCCCTCCCTCATTCTGAAGATGAGTGATGTGTTCGAGGACTACGTGCGAAACGTCTTGGCCCGCTACGCGACGGCCGAAGGCTGGACCGTGTCGGTGCTGAATGGCAACCACAGGGCTCCGCAGGGCGGGGAGCAGAAACTGTTTCACGAGGGGATGGACGCGGACGCGAATCCTGACATCGTGCTGGCTCTTGGGACGGGCGAGGCCCGGACCCATCCGCTCGTGCTCGAAGTGAAGTACAAGCCATCTGATCGGAGCATTGACCGCGACGACCTCCACCAGGCCATTGCTTACGGGATCAGCTATCGGTGCAAGAAGGTCGTGTTGGTACACCCGCGCGGAGCGAAGACTGACGCGGCCGCCGTTGGTCTCCGCGAGTTGGGGAGGCTGAACGACATGGTCGTCTATCAATACGTTTACGACCTCAGTACGCACGACCTCGTCGGCCAGGAGAACCAGTTCGGTCAACGTGTCGCCGCATTGGTTGCCAGCTGACCTTACTCAGTCGGATCGGTGCGCCTGGGCTCCAGTTCCTCACCGCGATGGGCCAGGCGTCAGAGTGACCGGGTATGGCAAATCGGTGACATGGGTCCGGCGGGCGCACGAAGCTGAGACTGAGGCCGTAAGGTCTTGCAGACGCAATTTAGCGGTCCGGGCGGGAGGCGAGCGACGTGGCGGGGACCGTTGTCTCTTGTGCTTTGGCTGCCCGAGAACATCCCGGGCGCCACGTTCGACGGGCTGCTCCTCGGCCACCTGAACCCGGACACTGGCGAGCCGACGTGAGATGTCACCGATTCGCCATTAGGAGCCCGTGTCTCCCTGGATGAGAGAGCAGCCGAGCGCACCAACCGCGACTCCGGATGTCACCGAAGCTCCATACAAGATGAAGTACATGGGGAATCGGTGACATCTGCACGTTGGAGGCTCATGGTGCTGCTCTCGTTTCCCCAACGGGCAGAGCGCGCAGCCCCGATTAGTACGTCAGACCCGAACCCCGAAAAACACGGGAGCCTGTGCAGCTAGGAACCGGGGAGTGTGCTTGTGGTGACGGAGAGTCGCGCGGAGCTCTGGTCATCCTTCACCGAGGGCTCACCCGCGATATCCGCGCCGACCATCCAATCACCCGGCCTCGGGGTTTTGACCCGCACGTGAAAGAAGAAGTCATTCGAGGTCGTGAACGTGTCAAAGGCGACGCTCCAGCGGATTGGTCGATCCGGCTCACCATCGTCCGCATTCAGGATATTGCTCAAGGTTGGCATCGCCGAGAGAAAATGCTGCTTGTCTGGCCCGTCCAAGACCGTCAGCGTGCACTCCACCGGAACACCGATATTGACGATCCCATTTCGAAGCGTGACCCGTCCCGCGTTTGAGATTTTTACCCGAAGGTAGAAGGCCAACCCCTCAACGTGGACGCGGTTTGATACTGGATGCGGCGGTGTGTCCTTGTCGGTGGACAACTCGAACGAAAGCGTGATGTTCGGATGGCGAACCTGGTCGCCCACCCACGCATAGAAGCTGGGCCACGCGAACGCGACTGCAATTGCGGCACCTCCCAAGGCGACAAGTCCGAAGAGCGCCGAGAACGCCGCGTAGGCGCGCTCAGCTCGCCCGCCGGGCAAGTGGGACGCGCGGAGCAGAGGACCGACGCCGAACAGCACGAGGAGAAACAAGGCGCCGGCCAACACCAGGAGGACGACGATGACAGTCTTGGTGCTCTGGAACCCGCTCTTCATGCGAGTGAGCCTAAGACAGACGAGGGCGGCTGCCCTCGGACATGCCCGGCGCGAAGAGCGCTTGGGACAAGCGAGCCCAGGGGCATGCCAGTGAGAGACGGCTGGGCCTGGTCGTCAACCAGGCATCACCTGTCGTGAGTGCCGGCGTGTTCGACTGCGCCGACACCCGGGCGGGAAGGCCGGTGCTGAGCCGACGGCCTCTTCGCTTGTTCACCCTCTCTCGAACTCGAATCGCTGCGGCATCTCCATGTAGCCGACCACCAACACGGCACCGCTATCCTCGTGAGCTTGTCGCCCTGATGAAGGAGTGGAAGGTGATCGCGATCCCGGAGCACTCGCCTTCGTAGGGGAGACACACCGAGAATCGCCGCGCTGCCAGCGAAAGTGCTCGCAGCTTGCACGAGGGCTCGGACATCTCCTAACGGCTGCTGGAACCGTCGGCAGCCCCGAGGGAGTCACCCTCCGTGTCTCACCGACCTGCGATCATGTCCGGAGATGAAAGAAGACGTCCTTGAGCAGATCATCGACGACTACCTCCAGTTCCTCGGTTACTTCACCGTCCACAACGTGAAGTTCAAGCCGTCGCCGGATCATCCGAAGTACATAGCAGCGAACGACAGCGTTCACAGTGACATCGATATCCTCGCCTTTCATCCGCTCAAGCGTGGGACAGAACGCGTACGGGTGATCTCATGCAAGTCATGGCAGTCGGGCTTCCGTGCCGATCTCGAGCTCGGACGTCTGCGCGGTGAACGCAAGAACCCAAAGCGTGAGAGCTGGCGCAAGTTCCGCGAGCTGTGGATCCCGAAGTGGGCTGAGGCGTTTCGCAATCGCGTCCGCGCGCTCACCGGCGTCGACGAGTTCCACTACCAGATCGCGGTGACCCGGCTTATAGGGGACGGTGCTGCCTGGTCGCAGGACGAGACGATCCGCAGAAACCTCGGACCCAAGAGCCGCTTCTCGTTCCTCGCGCTGAACCAGATCTGGTCCGAGTACCTCGCTCAGTTGGAGCTCACCCCAGCGCCGAGCGAGATCGGCCGGCTCGCGCAACTCCTCAAGGCCGCTGACCTCGTTAAGCCTCCGGCCTGAGCGCGCTCGGCGATCAATTGACGTGACCACCTGAGATTGGTCCGGCTGGTATGAGGGTTCGTGCCCCTGGGTGGGGCAGGAGGTGACTCTCATGAAGCGGAGGCGGCATTGAGCTTCCCCCGGGTTGGCGGACACCGAGCCTGAGGCGACGATGGTCGTTTCGGAGAGGATGTCCAGATGCCCAGGCCCCACCCCCCGGAGTTCAAGCAGCGTGCGGTCGAGCTCGCTCGGCTGCGTGAGAAGCCGACGGCGCAGATTGCCAAGGATCTCGGGATCTCCGACTCCTGCTTGCGCGGCTGGATGAAACAAGCCGACATCGACGAAGGCCGACGCGATGGCGTGTCGAGCGACGACCGGGCGGAGATGGTGGAACTGCGCCGAGAGTTGCGCGTCACGAAGATGGAAAACGAGATCCTGAAACGCGCCGCGGCGTACTTCGCTCGGGAGAACGTTCTCCCAAAATGAAGTACACCTTCATCAACGAGGCCTGCTCGGACCTCCCCACAGCGACGTGTTGTCGGGTGATGAAGGTGTCGACTTCCAGGTTGTACGCGTGGCGAGCGTGCCCGGTGTCGGATCGAGACCGTGACGACGCGATCCTCACGAACACGATCGTGGACATCCACCGGATGTCGCGCCGTTCGTATGGGTCGCCGCGGGTCCATGCCGAGCTGCGTCTCGGCCAGGCCACGTTCTGCTCACGCAAACGCGTCGAGCGCCTCATGCGCCAAGCCGGCGTGCAGGGGATCTATCGGCGTCGCTCTCGGGGTTGCACCCGGCGCGACCCGGCTGCTGCGCCGAACGACGATCTCGTCGGCCGCCAGTTCGACCCTGACGGGCCGGACCGTCTGTGGGTGATGGACGTGACCGAACATCCCACCGCCGAGGGCAAGGTGTTTCTCGCGGTCGTACTCGACGCGTGGTCGCGGCGCGCGGTGGGCTGGTCGATCGCGGATCACATCCGCTCCGAACTCGTCGTCGACGCGCTGCAGATGGCGATCTGGCGACGCCAACCACCCAAGGAGCAGACGATCGCGCATTCCGATCACGGCACCCAGTACACGTCATGGGCGTTTGGGCGTCGCCTGCGCGGCGGGGGCCTGCTCGGCTCCATGGGCTCCATCGGCGACTGCTTCGACAACTCCGTCGCTGAGAGCTTCTTCGGCACCCTGCAACTCGAGCTGCTCGACGAACACCGCTGGGACACCCGCGACCAACTCGCCAACGCGATCTTCGACTGGATCGAAACCTGGTACAACCCGCGCCGCCGACACAGCTACACCAAGATGCTCAGCCCCATCGACTACGAGACCACCACCGCGGCATGATCACCACACCCAACCTGTCCGCTGGACCGGGGGAAGCTCACTGATGTCGAACGGCCGTGGTGCGCAAGCTCCGCGAGGCCGACCAACTGTTGGCCGATCGAGCTGAGGCGGCTGAGGTGTGTCGGCACCTCGAGGTCTCGGTGGCTCACGTACCAGCGTTAGCGGGGCCACTACAAGGCGATGCACCCCGCACGACGGTGTCGTGCTGCGATCAGTGGACGCAGAACGGCAGCTCCGTCGCTCGACCGTTGCGTTACAACCCCTACGGCAAGATGCGCGCAACGACGTCGGCCCCGAACTCGGCGACGTAGACCGATCCATCAGCGCCGACCGCCAACGAGCTCGGGTTCCGAAGGCCCTCAGTGATGAGCTGACGGTTGTCGGCTCCGATGAGCCACAGGCGGCCCGTATAGAACTCCGCAGCCCACAGCCCTCTCGGATCAACGGCGATCGAGGTGACGCCCGTAAGGTCGTGGTCGGACAGGGGTTCGTCGACCACCGCATGCGATTCGAGATCAAAGGCCACGAGCATCGCGCTGCTCCTCCACAGAACGAGCAACCGACCATCGTCGACGGCGAGCTGTGTCGGGTTGGGGAGACCAGTCCACCGTCTTCGCGCGGTCACCGGTCCGGTTGCCCCCGCAGTCTCGATCAGCCAGAAGCCGCCCTTGTGGTCCGCGACCATCAGCCCGTTGTCGGTCCACGCCGACGCCATCGGCGTGACGTCGTCATCCGGAAGGTGGAGGCGGACCGATCGTCCCGAACTCTCGTCGACAATCCACAGCATCTCGCCCCGCCCACGCGACATGTCTCGCACCGCAAGTTCGCCCGCCGGACCGACTGCGATCTGATCGAGGCCGGCGACCGCCAGGTACGGCCGTTCAACGGCCACAAGAGGGTGTAGGCGGTCGTTGTCAGCCATCTTCCAGACGACATCCGAATTGCTCACGACGAGGAGGGCGTCGTCGCGCGTAGCGACGGCCCTGGGGCCGAACAGCCCACCCAGGTACTCGATTCGTGAATTTGAGGGGAGCGCGGTAACGACGATCTCGGCTCGCGTGTGCAAACCGAGCCCATCAACATCGACCCGACACCGACCGGACGCCTTCGCTCGGACAACGCCACTCTTTTCGACGAATGCGATCGCCCAGTCATTACTCACGGCGCGCACCTTGTGAGTGACGTCCTCGGTCCACGAGCCGACGCCATCGCTGTAGGCCGCCATGACACGCAGCGGCATCGCAGACCCGGGGCGGAGGCGAACCGGTGACGGTCTAACCACGAGCCGCGTTGGGCGGGGTTCGTGGAGTGGGCTTCGCCCGACTCCCGCAAAGAACATTGAGCCGGTCCATCCGTACAAGACTTCGTTCTGTACGCGGACCCAGGATTCGTCAACCCCGGGCACTTCGGCGTTCCACTCCCACGTCACGTACTGACCGGGTTGCGCCGTGGTGGCCGATGGGAAGACCCTGCGGTACTTGTTGCCGCTCTCGTGGCTCTCCAGCAGCACGGCACGTTCTGGGCGGATCACGTTCGCTTGGGCATCGGCATACACAGGGACGTCGATGGTGAGCACCCTGTGCCAACTCATCGCCGGAGGCTCCGACCAGGAATCGAAGCCTTGTGGACGACTCCGGTGCGGCCCGTCCTGGAGCACAAGCGCATGGGTGCCCGCTGCGAAGTCCTCGATGGAGACCTGTATCTGCTCACCGAGGCGCGACACGACCTTGACCTCACTCCCATCAACAAACACGCGAACGGAAGGTCCAGCCCGGTCCGCCCAGAAGGTCAAAATGTCCGGGGCTCCCTGGTGTGGCAGTCCTCGCACGAGAGGAGCGATGGTGACATCCCGGTCGAGGAGGTCGAGCAGAGCGCTTGCCGACATCAGCAGGCGAAGGCCGTAAGCGGTGTCGTCTCCCACTGGGATGGCCGGCTCGTCGCCGTGCGATCGGTCGCCCTTGAACAGGCCAATGGAGCCGGCGAACAGTTGCCGCAGTCGGCGGACGTCGCGCTTATCGGTGGCAATGTCGAGCCTTGGAGGAGTAGTGCCGTCGCCGAAAGCCTCCATGACGAGAGGGTCCCCGATCGACTTGCTCCCCAAGCGTTCCTGGACAACCGCCTCGACCCTCTTGAACGCGTTGAAGACCGCTTCCTCCGGAAGGCCGGCTGACCATGCCTTCCCGGCTGCCTCCCAGATGTCAGAGCGGACGAGGCTCGGAATGCTTGGAGCTTGAGGGATGGGTGCCTCCTCCAGTTCATCGAGGACATCTCGAAACCATTGAAGTTGGGCCTCCGTATCACCCGTGACGACGATCCAACGATTCTCAGCGGGCGCTGTCCGCTCCAGCATCATGCGATAACGCTGAGTCGTGAACTGATCGGGGTGAACGCCGGCCAGGTAGTCGCGCGCCGCTCTCCGAGCGTCCTCGACCCACGCGAGATAAGCCCCGCGGAGTCTTACGAAGCTGGTGTCATACGCGGAGAGGTTGCTTGCCTGGATCGCCAGGCCATCAACAGCGGTGCGCAGCTCGTCAGCGGTGCGACCCTTCCGGAGCGTGACAGCCATCGACTCCATCATCGCGGCTGCGCCGCCTGCTCCCACGTCAGTTCTCGGCGTCGGTCACCAAGCCGGCGGAGGGACCAGGTGAGCCTCAGTCCACGAGCAAGTAGTGAAGCAACCCCTCGACGACGAGGGCGACGTGTGCGAGGGCTTCACCGGCGCGGGTCTCGACCGAGTGCTTGGGCGACTGAATGACCGAAACCAGTTCGCCGATCGACTTCACGTAGAGGCCTACCGCCCTACGTTTCTCGGGGTGATTCCGGACCGCATATCGCACCCGGAGCGAACGCGTTGGCTTGCCGTTGTGCAAGTCGTTGGTCGGTCGCTTCTCCGCAGCATGCCAGGCGAGAACATCGTCGTCCGGGGCCAACAGGCGCAGCGTCCAGTCGATTACTTCCATGAGGCTGTTCGCGGCCTGGCCGGCGGCATCAGCTCCACCTCCCTGGATGCGTTCCCAAGCACCGTCGAGGTGATTGCCGAGATCCGGATGAATCTCATCCAACCGCACGCGCAGCTCGACGCTTGCCTGCGCGGGGCCGATGCTCGCTCTCGCCTCGGCCTGCAGCTCGACGAGCTTCGAGTTATCTCGCTCGCTGAGGAGTATTCCCGCCTCAACGGCGCCGCCTGTTCCGCGGGCAGTCATCCGGAGTCGAGCGAGGTCGACCTCAAAGTCCGGCCTTGCCGCATCCACTACGCTGCGCCACGCCTGGGTCGCGAACACGACGGGGCGGGAGATCTCCAACGCCGGACGGATCGCGGCCAGCGTGACGTTCTGCCGCTCCACGAACCGTGCGATCTGGGAGAGCTGAGAGAACTGGTTCTCGTGCAGGGCCTTGAACGCTGGGGACGTAATCATTGCAAGGCTCGCGAGCCGGGCATCTGCCACCTGCGCAGCGAGCGTCGCGGCAACTAGGGACGGGCCGGTAGAGACCCGCGCCAGGGCTTCCGCCATCCTCAGGAAGGGACTCTCGACGGTCGCCAGCCACCCCGCCCGAGCCCGTTCCACTGCTTCAAAGACGCCGTTGGTGGCAGCGAAGCGAGAGACATTCCTAGCCATCTCTCCCTGTGCCTCGGTGAGCATCCGCACCGTCCGCGATAGCCCCAGATCAAGTCTGGTGGGGTCGACGAGGGGACGGAGGTGTCTGGCCAGCGGGTCCGCGGCCGCACCACCCGGGTCCGCGTCTTGGGGCTTGGGCTCCTCCTGGCTCCCACCCGCGTCGCGGGGAGGCTCGTCGCTCATGCCGGTCAGAGTACGGCACCTCTCTCGGCCGCTCACTCTGTATCGATGGTCCGAAGGGGGATGCCCTAGCCACGGTATTGACCCTGGTTGGTCGGCCAACCCTCAGTCGGTACCAACCGGATCCGAGCGTCAGATTGACGCCGGACCGCAGCACCGCTGCGATGCGTTCGCGACAGCTCCGCCTGTCTCGGTTGGACCCGCCACCGTGCGCTGTCGCTCCGTACGGGACAAGTGCCTCGTAAATCGGGGCAGATCCCGGCTAGCTGCGGCCTTCCCAGCTATCGCCTGCCGACAGAGTCTCTGGTTGGGCGGCTGACACCGACTCGTTGCCCGTGGGGTCCCTTACGCCACTCGCGGTCCATATGGCATCGTGATTCGACCCGGACCCTTGTCGATGATCGACTTTACCCTGTGTTCGTGGACGCTTACAGCCCTTGTGAGCTTTGGAACACCGCGCAGGACGTACTTCTCGGTGGTGTACTGAACCCCGCCTTCGACCCCGCCGACACCTGCAGCAAGTAGCCAGTTCTGGAACACGAGCTCGGATACGGCGCCAAAGCCAACCGCTATGGCGATAGGCAGCCCTACTTCAAGAACGTGAGCGAGCGCCTTTGGCACGCCGATCCCCAACGAATGCGCGGCATCGCGGGAGCGCTTGAGTACCTCTTCTTCCGGGAGTCGCGCCGGGTCGCCTTCCTTGTGCAAGTACGAGCGCAGCTTGGGGCCTTGATCGCGCGCGGTCTTGACGCCATCCACCCACGAATCGATCCGAAATCGATGCGCTCGATGCTGTGCTTTGGCCAGGATGACCCAGGCAAACATCTGCTCGACGTTGGAGGGCACGATCACGAACTCCGGGGCTGCCAGGCGAGGTAACGCTGCATCGCGGTGGGGATGCAGCCAGAGTTGTCTCATGGATCCGCTGGCGAGCTTGTCGTGGTACACGCCCCGAAGCACTGCTGAGGCCAAGTAGGCGAGCGAGAACTCATCGTCGATCAGACTGTCCGGTCGAAGCCTTGCGACATATTTCACTTTGACGTCGTCCCAGTTACTTCCTTCATCAGCGAGTTCTCGAACCCTCTTCGGTCGCATGCCGGTAACTGCGGCGGTCTGTGTAATGAGCGATCGATTGATGAGAGAACCAGTACGGCCAATGTTCTCCTGCCAGCCGATGTGCGCCATGGTGTAAAGCCAGTGCTGCACCGTTGGGTCGTTGGCGTATTGTTCGGTGACCAGCTTGTGCACAGCTTTGACATTCGCCGGGTCCCGATACCGGTCCCTCACGAACCGGAGCGCGCTTTCCTGGACCGACTGACTGGGGGCTTCGATCCCTCGGACGATGTTCTCGGTGAGGAGGCGGTCGGTGAGCTTCCTGTAGTGACCGGAGGCCGCACTTGGATCGATACGTCCCGGACTGGGAACCTGACGAAGGTCAACGACGTCGGGGAACGCGAGCGCGGCCGTCAGGCGGATCGCTTGACCCTGAGCCCACGAATACGCATCGTTGAAATGATCGAAGCTGAGGAGCGCCAAGACTTCGTACAACGAGGCCGTGTCGACCAACCCCTGCGACCCGGTTGCTCGACGCGTACTGACCGACCGTTGCGGCATCATTCACCTCGCGACGGCGATACGCCTGGCAGCCGCGACACCGCGAGCCGGGCTGTCGTCGTGGACGTTGGACCCTTCCGCCAACCCATTCCCAGACCAGACCGTAACGCTGGGCGCCTCTGGTGGCCACGTACAGGTCATGGAGACGGAACCCGGCGGTCGAGACCCTTTGCATCGCCTGGCACACGCGCGACGGAACGCCCCCGCGCCGGCTCGACCCGGCGGTGCTGGAATGGGCGGCTGTGGAGGGTACCGGCTCAGGAAGGAGCCAAGCGCCCGTGTCCACACGAGTATCCCCCTACGGAGGCGTCCGCGGTGAACCCCTCACGATGCGAACGCGACCGCAACTGGGGGTCGTTGCATCTCGCTGTACTCGGACCGACCAGCGCGCCGGTGCTGGCCGAGTAGCGGGAGACGAGCAGACAAGACACCGGGAGTCCGCTCGGTGTCACCCAGTGTTGGCGCTTGGCTCGCTTCTTTCGAACTCGAATCGCTGCAGCATCTCCATGTAGCCGACCACCAGCACGGCATCCCGGTCCGCGGCCGGCACTCGCAGCCGTACCTCGAGCCCCACCCCGGGTCGCACCCGGAGGCTCTCCACCGTGGCGCTGAACTCGGTGACGTGGCCCCCCAGGGTCGTCGCGCGCACCGCCAGCGGCTGGCCCGCGGCGTCGACGAGGGGCCACGCGTCGAGCCGCCACGTATTCAGTGCCTCGCCCCGGACCGCTTCGGCGAGCAGCACCAACACCGCGTCCCCACCCGGCGTCACCCGCGCATCTCGAACCACCGCGTCGAACTCGGTGTGATCGAAGCTCGACTCACTCCCGTCCTCGCCCGAGCCCCAGCCGTCCGTGCCGAAGTACCGGGCCAGCTTCACCCGATGCGCGCTCGACATCTCCATCCGGCCATCCGCGTAGTCCAGCAGCCGGTTGTAGTTGATCCCCACCTCCCCAGCGACCACATAGGCGGCCTTCCCCGACTCGAGGATCCGCCGGGCCAGAGGCGTAACCGGGAGGAGCTGTCGGGCCATGTAGTCACTATCCCGCAGATCGCACCGAGCGCGCGCCACTAGGAAAATTCGCGGACTGGCCAGTCAGGCTGCATGCGGGCGGGTGTTGGGGTTCGGGGATAGCCGGGATCATGGGGTGAGTAGATCGTGCTGCACAACGGCGTCGGCGGCGGTGAACTGAGACCCCGCCGCTTCGGTGGCAGCTGGGGGCGCATCCCCCCGTAGAGCACTCGAGAGAGTGCTCGCGGCGATGATCAACGCGCGCACATCTTCGGACATGCGAGGTGGGAACCGCATTCCATTGAGCTTGAGACGGAACTGGTCTACTGCATCCGTCGCAGTATTTTCTGCCGTGCGAAACGTCGTCCGATCCTCATCGAATATGTGTCTGCGCATAATGTCAAACTGCGCGTTTACGACGTCTATCAGCATCTTGCGAGCATCGAAGTAGGGACTAGTAGGAAGGCTCGGCGGGGTCGTGGTTGTGGTGGTTGTCGCGGTTGTCGTCGTGGACGTAGCAAGGGGGGCCCCGCTATCTCCAAGGTGCGAGTGACACGTGGAATCGACGTAGGAGATATCCGTGGCGAGTGAGAAGTCGCTTCCAGGGCTGTCGAGCGCACCCCCCACGCGAGAGAGCGCGGCGGAGAGGCTCGGATCGGTACCGCTGAGCGACGCAGCTTTGCGGAGTGTCCCCGAGTCCGGGGTCGCGCCCCCCGCCGTCGCATGCTTCACGAGGTCGCACGCGGAGGACCCGGACCCAGAGTGCAACACGAAGGCCGCAACGCCACCGCCGAGAACTGCCAGCAGGAGCAGACCGACTCCACCGAGGATGAGCCAACGACGCCGGCCTCGAGACGGAGCCTCTGGAGGTTCGGGTGGCCCTTTTTCACCGACGGCTCCGGCGCTGACGGGCGCCGCTGGTTGCGTGGCATCCGCGCTCGTTGTCGTGCGTCCCACGGCGATCGGAGTCCCGCAGTTCGAGCAGAAGTGAGCGGTCTTGTCGATCTCGGTGCCGCAGTTACCGCAGTGCATGCCCCACCCCCACCGCTGCGCCGGAGTCTCCCGCACGCCCGAGCGCCCGGCCAGGGACCACTCGCCTTCTCGGTGGATGCAGTGCCCTTGCCGGGGGGTTCAGGGGGGGCGCAGCTCCCCCTGGGGCACATGATTTTCCTGACGGCCGATACGGCGGAGCCGGGTTCGTTATCCCACGAGGATCAGCGAGCGCCAAACCGGGAGCCAAACCGGAGGACTCAAGTGCACCATCGCGACCGTGCATGGATGGGAACACCTGGTGCATGTGAGCCCGCAATCGGCCGCGAATGACCGCGGACGGGGTGGGGCGAGTTTGCAAGCAGGGGGTCGTGGGTTCGAGTCCCATCGTCTCCACCGTTATCGGTCCTGGTCAGGGGCTCGCGACGCTCCGGTGAGTCGTGGAGACGGCGGGCAGCGTCCCTTGTCCTCAGCACGCCACGGGGCAACACTGCGCGCCCAGGTCCTGGAGACGCCACGTCAAGAGGAAGGGGTCGATGCCGAACTCGCAGAGCGTCGTGCCCATGATCGCCTACGCGGACGGTGCAACCGCTATCGATTGGCTCACGCAAGCATTCGGATTTCGGGAACGCGAGCGCATCACGGCCGACGACGGCACGATCAGCCACGCGGAACTCGAGACGAACGCCCATGGGGGCATCGTCATGCTCGCGACGCCGTCACCCGATTACGAAAGCCCGCGGCTTCATCGCGAGCAGTGCGAGCGAGCGCGCGCATGGCTTTCCGTCCCCTGGGTCGTCGATGGGGTGCTGGTCTATGTCGACGATGTCGACACGCACTTCGCCCGCGCTCAGGCCGCTGGTGCCACGATCCTTTCCGAGCCCGAAGACGGCCCGCCGGCTCGCCGTTACCGCGTCGAAGACCTTGAAGGACACCGCTGGATGTTCATGCAAGACTCCTGAGAGCCACGCTTGGAGGTCCGACCTCCCGGCATCGTGCCTATCGAACTGAGGGGGAGTTCCGATGGACGAAGCGAAGTGGGAGCGGTGGGGGGCGCTCGCGGGCGTCGTGTTCGTCGTGCTGGTGGTCGTCAGCGCGTTCATCGGTGGGAGCCCGCCGAAACCGAGCGATGACGCAGCGAAAATTGTGAAGTACTTCAGGGACAACCAGGACAGCCTCAGATGCGGGGCCTACCTGAACGGCCTCGGACTGATCGCGTTCCTGTGGTTCCTCGGGACCCTGTTCGGACGCCTGCGCCGGGCCGAGGGCGGAGCGGGTCGGGTGAGCGGGATCGCGCTGACGGGGGGCGTCGCAACCGTGGCCATCGCCATGGTGGCCAACGGCTTTGGCGCGTACGCGGCCTTGCATCCGGAGGGATCGGTGGGCACTTTCCAGATCTCCACCATCTTGTTCGGCTATGTGGCGTTCGCGATCGCGATCCTCGTCGCGGCGACCTCGGTGGTGGTGGTGCGCTCGAACTTCCTGCCGTCGTGGTTCGGCTGGGCGGGTGAGGCACTCGCGCTGGCCTGGCTCGTGGGAGCCGCGGGGGTGTCCAGCGAGTCCGACGCGATCAACACGATCGGATTCATTGTGTTCCTCGCATGGGCCGTGTGGATCGTCGTACTGAGCGTGCTGCTCTACCGCGCGCCGGAGGTCGCGACCTCGTAGTCCTCACCCGCACCCACGCGGGTCTCACTCGTAGCGCAGTGCTTCGACCGGGTCGAGGCGAGCCGCACGATGAGCGGGGTAGAGGCCCGCGAGCATCCCGATCACCGTGGTCGCACCGATCACCGTGAGCGCGAGCCACATCGGGAGGCCGATGATGTCGCGAGCCTTGAGGCTGTTGTGAGTCAGTTGCGCGTTGACGAGCACGTTCGCGATCCGCGTCAACCCGAAGCCCACGCCGACGCCGAAGACGCCGCCCCAGAAGCCCAGGAAGGAGGCTTCGAGCGTGAACAGGCGTCTCACACCAGCACGTGTCGCACCGCACGCTCGCATGATCCCGATCTCACGGGTTCGCTCCAGGATCGCCATGACCATCGTGTTGATCACGCCGAGGGCGGCGACGGCCAGGGCGATGCCGCCGATTCCACCGAGCACGTAGCTCAGGATGTCGAACGTCTGCAGCTGCTTCTTCACGTAGCTCTGAGCGGTGGCCGCGCCGACCCCCAAGCCCCTGATCGCCTTGGCCACGCCGTTCACGTCCGACGCTCGATCGGCCCTGACCACCAACGTGCTGTAGCCGCGCTGGTCGAGGTCGCTCTGTGAGATCAATGAGGGCTGCGGTTGGGTCCCGGGCGGGCCCGACATCTCGTAGTGCCGAGATGTGAGGAGCCCCGTCGCCCACTGCAAGGTGAAGTAGAGAGCCTGGTCGTCGTCATCGACCACGCCCAGGATCGTGGCCTGGAGCTGGGTGGGCGTCTGCTCGTTGGGCGAAGGTCGGCGCCGGTCCATGACCGGGGGCTGGAGCTGTGCGCCTTCGCCCGTGAAGAAGGGTTGCGTCACGAGGACGACCGGGTGGCCCACCAGCCGGTCGTAGCGGCCGTCGTAGCCCAGCTTGTCGGCGTACGACCTGCTGACGAGCAGCACTCCCGCGCGGTCTCGGCTGGTGAAGTCCCTCCCGGCCAGCATGGAATGGACGATCACGCCGTTGGTGTCGTCGGCGCGCGCGCTCTTGATCGCGAGCGTCGTGCTTCCCGACACGAGGTGGTCGAACACGTACGGTTGGGCCGTCTTGGCGACCCCGGTGACGTGAGGGATCGTGTTGATCCTCTGCGCAAGGTCGTCGGTGAGCTTGGTGCCGAGGTCGTTGCCGCCCCCCGCATACTGAGCCTGCCTGTAGTCGAGATCGGTCTCTCGCGTCACGATGACCTGCTCGAGCTGGCCGGTCGTCTTGTATTGGTTGTAGAAGAAGCTCTTCGCGCTCGTGACGAGCGCCAACATGATGGTGACCGAGGTGGCGCCGATGACGACTGCGAGAATCGTCAAGGACGAGCGCAGCTTCTGACGTCGGATGTTCCGCAGCGAAGTGCTGAGCTCGTCGATGAACCTCATGTCAGCTCGGCCGCTCCGTGAGGCGACCGTCGTGGATCTCGACGATACGGTCTGCCTGGCTGGCGATGCCTTCGTCATGGGTGATGACGAGGAGCGTGATGCCTTGTTTCTCGTTGAGTCGCACCAGCAGCTTGATGATCTCGGCGCCGCGGGCCGAGTCGAGATTGCCGGTCGGCTCGTCGGCGATGATGATGGAAGGTCGGTGAGCGAGCGCGCGGGCTATCGCGACCCGCTGGCGTTGGCCGCCGGAGAGCTGGGCCGGCTTGTGCCGGAGCCGGTCGCCGAGGCCGACCGCTTCGAGGCACGCGCGTGCGCGAGCTCTGCGTTCCTTGCGCGTCACCCTGGCGAACACGAGCGGCGTCATGACGTTCTCCAGGGCCGTGTCGTGCGGCTGGAGATTGAACGACTGGAAGACGAAGCCGACGTGGTGGTTCCGGTAGGCCGAGAGCGGCTTGTCGCGGACGCGAGACAGGTCGGTTCCGCCGATGACCACCGCGCCCTCGTCGGGCGTGTCGAGGCCACCGATGATGTTGGCGAGCGTCGACTTCCCGGACCCGGAGGGCCCGCAGATGGCGACGAACTCCGACCTGCGGATCGCGACCGAGACATCGTCCAGTGCGTGCACGATCTCGTCGCCGAGGCGGTAGGTCTTGGTGACGCGGTGCAGTTCGATGAGGGCTCGCCCGGCGACGGCTACTTCCTCGGTTCGCGCCGGTGACGTCGCAGCCGGCGCAGCTGTCGCGCCGGCCGGAGGAGATGCGGGCGAAGATTCGGCGCGCTGGGCAGAGATCTCGGTTGCACCGCTCACCGGCGACCTCCCCGATCGAGTCAGCCGGCCCGATCGAGTCAGCCGGTCTCCCTGCTTCGGCGATTTCGCGTGCCGGGTTGAGCGTCCTCCGCATCCGTTGGGCGCCGGCGCCGAGAAGCCGGGCGCTGAGTCCCGACGCCGACCGACTCGAACGCGAGTGTCCGGAGGTTCGGGGTGCGGTTTCGGCTTGTCCCGGTGACAGCCCCGGCAGACGTGGGTCCCGGACGGCGACCGAGGCACACTTCTCCCGTGATAGGTGATGTCGCGCGCGTCTACGACCAGATCGGGGTCGGGTACGAAGCGCTCGGCTACACGCGCGCCTGCGCGACCGGCAAGCCCGTTCGGGGGCTGTCTCGCCATCGCTCGAGCGCGATCGCGAGCGCGTAGCCGATCGCGAGCGCGATCCAGCCGCCCACCGCGTCGAGCAGGAAGTGGTTCCCGGTCACGGTGATGGCGAAGATCGTGCTCACCGGGTAGGCGACGAGCAGCGCGCGCGTCCAGTCCCGGCGCAGGAGTGGGTAGAGCGCGAGCACGGTCCACGTCGACCAGCCCACATGCAGGCTGGGCATCGCGGCGTAGAGGTTGCCGAACTCCTTGACCGAGTTCGCGGTCGGCTTGCCGAAGCCGAAGAACTTGGCCGGCGTGTCGACGAAGCCGTAGGCGTGCGGGAGGAGCCGCGGCGGCATGAGCGGGTAGAGCCAGAAGCCGAGGATCGACAGCGCCAGCATGAAGAGGAACGTGTTCCGCCACCGCACGTAGCGAGCCGGTGCCCGGCGGTAGAGCCAGACGAGGGCCACCGCCGGCATCACGAAGTGGATCGTGCCGTACCAGATGTTCCAGAACGACACGAGGGGATGGTGGGGCAGCACCCACTGCTGCATCGCGTGCTCCTGGTAGAGGCCGAGGACTCGCTCCCAGTGGATGACCTGCTTCGCGTTGCGGAACGCGCTGGCGGCGGGCCCCTGGGCACGGTCGCGGGCCCAGTCGTAGACCTGGAAGAGGCCGAGCACGGCGAGGGCCTCGAGCACCCAGCCCCCGCGGAGCCGGTGGCTGGCGGGAACGTCGGTCGGTACGGGCGGAGCGGCGCGCAGGGGCTCGGTGAGCGTAGCCATCGTGAGCCGAAGCCTACGAGATCGGGGCGCTGATACCGGCCTGCCCCGGGGCCGGCCACTCCGCGCGACCATGGATGGGGAGGCCGAGCTGGCCGGGGGGGCCGAATGAGACGCCGCCGAGGAGCGCAGCGCGAGGGGCGAGCCGTGAGCACCGCAGCGCGGCGTGGCCTCGCCGCGTTGCGGCCCCGCCACCTCGACGAGCCGGCCGCGGCCCGCTCCATGCAGGTCGCGCTGCGCGTGCAGCTCTCGGTCGCGCTCGGCGTGCTGGTGGTCGTCCCCTTCGTCCCCGGCCTCAGCGGCGTCGGTCGCCTGCGCACGGTCGAGCTGATCGTCCTCTACGTGGCTTTTGCGATGGTGGTGCGCGCGACGGTCGTGCGACACCGCGTGGCGTTGGCGTGGCTCCTGAACACCCTCGGTGGCCTGGTGGTGGCGTTGCTCGGCACGCTGGCCGCCCCGAACGCGCTCCCCGCCGGCCTCTTCGCGTACATGCTCGTGGTGACGGCGGCGACGTGCGTAGCCGGACGCGCGGCGGGTCTGTCGCTCGCGGCGCTCGCCAACGTCTTCGAGCTCATCGCGGTGCTCGCCGCGCCCACGCCGCGCAGCGACGAGCGGCTCACGCTCGTCACCGGTGGGCTGTGTCTGTTCGGGCTCGTGCTGGTCGTCGACGGGCTCACGCGCGAGCGACGCCGCACCGCGACCAACCTGGACCGCCTCCACCGGGCGCTCCGCACCGTCACCGCGACGCCGTCACTTGGTGCCACCCTCGACTCCGTCATCGCGTCGGTGAACCGCTCCGTGGGCGCCGACCAGACCGGGGTGCTACTGCTCCAAGGTGGAGACCTCGTGCTGGCCGCGCCGACGGTCGTGAGCGATCGGTGGGGCTCGCGGCAGTTCTCCTCGTTCCGGGAGGCCTCCTCGAGAACCGCTCCCGACGACCGCAGTCCTCAGGCGCTTGCGGTCACCACCGGCGAGACCGTGGTGGTGGCCGACATCGACCACGACGCCCGCTTCCCCGAGTGGACCGAGCAGTGGGCCGCGGCGATGCATGGGTTCGGCCTCGCGTCGATGATCATCGTGCCGCTGCGAATTGGTACCGACGTGATCGGCGTGCTCACCGCCTGCTTCGGGCACACCGGCGCGCTCGAGGAGGACGAGGTCGGGCTCCTCGAGGCCTACGCCGAGCAGGTCGCGCTGGTGATCGCGCGCGCCCAGGCCTACGCCGACCTGGAGGAAGCCGACCGGCTCAAGTCGGAGTTCCTCGCCATGGTCTCGCACGAGCTCCGCACCCCGCTCACGGCAACGAAGGGCTTCGTCGACACCGTGCTCCTGCACTGGGATCGCCTCCAGGAGCTCCAGCGCCGCCAGCTGCTTGAGCGGGCGTCGAGCAACGCCGACCTGCTGGCCCGGCTCATCGAGCAGCTCCTCAGCTTCTCCAGGGTCGACGGTGGGCGAGTCCAGCTGCATCCCGAGGTGGGCCAGCTGGGCGAGATCGTCGACCAGGTCGCTGATGATTTGCTCCCCATCCTCGACGGCCACGCCCTCGAGGTCGACATCCCGGCCGCGCTCGCGGTGGTGGCCGACAGGCAGGCACTCGTCCACGTGCTCGGCAACCTGCTCACCAACGCGGTGAAGTTCTCGCCCGAGGGCTCGGCGGTGCTCGTGAGCGCGGGCGCGGTTGACGGCGAGGTGGTCGTCTCGGTGCACGACGACGGGATCGGCATCGCGCCCGAGGAGCAGGAGCGCATCTTCGAGCGCTTCTACCAGTCGGCCGGGCCGCTGGCGTCGCGGCGGGGGACCGGCATCGGGCTGGCGATCGTGCACCGGCTCGTGGAGATGCACGGGGGCCGGGTCTGGGTGGAGAGCGAGCTCGGCGCCGGATCGACGTTCTCGTTCACGCTTCCCGGCGCGCCGAGCACCGCCGAGACCGGCGAGCCTCAGGTGCTCTCCGACGTGTAGTCGTAGAAGCCGCGCCCGCTCTTCCGCCCGAGCGTCCCCGCGCGCACCATCTCGCGCAGCGACACCGGGGCCCTGAACGTGTCGCCGTGGGTGGCGCGCAGGTCGTCGAGGATGGCGAGGAGCGTGTCGAGGCCGATCCGGTCGGCCAGCGCGAGCGGCCCCACCGGGTGGTTGTACCCAAGCCGCATGCCCGTGTCGATGTCGGCGGCCGAGGCGACGCCCTCGTCGTAGACTCGCATCGCCTCGGCCATGAGCACAACACCGAGGCGGGTCGTGACGAACCCGGGCGAGTCGCGCACCGCGATCGTCTCCTTGCCCAGCACGTCGCAGAACGCGAGCGCGCGCTCCACGGTGGCATCGGTGGTCTCGGGCCCGCGCACCACCTCGACCAGGCTCATCGCCGGCACCGGGTTGAAGAAGTGCAGCCCGATGGTCTGACCCGGCCGGCCGCTGGCCGTGCTGAGCACGGCGATGGAGAGACCACTGGTGTTGGATGCCAGCACGGCGTCGTCGGTAACACCGGCGCCCGCGACCGCGAACACCGCGCATTTCAGCTCGAGCTGCTCCGGAACCGCCTCGAGCACGATGTCGGCCTCCTTCACGGCGGTCGTGAGGTCGGGGGCGAGGGTGAGTGGCCCCAGCTCGGTGAGGTCGGCGCCGCGGGAGCGGGCCTGCTGCTCGCGTCGCTGTCGGCCTCGACGATCGTGACGGGGAACCCGGCTGCACGGGCCACGAACGCGATGCCCGCGCCCATGATCCCGCCGCCGACCACTGCCACTCTGGTGTTGGCGACGCTCATCTTCCGTTGCTCCGCCGGAGCATGAAGGTGGCGGTGGCCTTGGACACGAGGTCGCCCGCCGCGTCGCTCACGGTTGCCTCCACGTATGCGATCTGGCGGGTCAGCCGCACGACCTCGCCCCGCACCGCCAGCTCGTCGCCCGCCTTCGCGGCGCGCATGGTCGAGACCTTGATCTCGAGCGTCGCGCACCGGTCGCCCGACTCGAGCGCGGCGTTGGTCGCGAAGTTCATGGCCGCGTCGTGCACGACGCCGTAGACACCGCCGTGCACGGTCCCCGCCGGATTGCAGGCGAGATCGGTCGGCGTCCACACCGCCTCCGAATACCCCTCGCCGTACCGCTCGAACGACAGCCCGAGCCCCGCGAGGAGCGGCATGCCGCCGTCGCCGAGGGACCGGTCCATGTTGCGCACGGGCGGGCACGTTAGCGGTCCCTCGTCGGCCGGCGTTTGACCGGCACCCGAACCACGGCAGAGAATTGACCGCTTGGTCTAGTTGCCCTTCGCCCCAGGAGGTCCCATGACGACGGCCGTCATCGTCGACGCGGTCCGCACCCCGCTCGGACGCCGCAACGGCAAGCTCAAGGAGGTCCACCCCGTCGACCTCGCGGCCGACACGTTGCGTGCACTGGTGGAACGCAACGACCTCGACCCCGCTCTGGTCGAGGACGTGATCATGGGCTGTGTGATGCAGGTGGGCGAGCAGTCGCTCAACGTCGGGCGCAACGCCGCGCTCGCGGCCGGCTTCCCCGAATCGGTGATGGGAACCACCGTCGACCGACAGTGCGGCTCGTCGCAGCAGGCCGCCCACTTCGCGGCCCAGGGTGTGATCGCGGGTGCGTACGACGTGGTGATCGCGGCCGGGGTCGAGATCATGACCCGGGTGCCGATGGGTGCCTCGATGACGAGCCACGGCATGCCGTTCGGCCCGAAGATGGTCAACCGCTACCCGAACCTCGTGCCGCAGGGGATCTCGGCCGAGCTGATCGCCGAGAAGTGGGGCCTGTCGCGCGAGGAGCTCGACGCGTTCTCGGCCGAGTCGCATCGGCGGGCCGCGCAGGCCACCGACGAAGGCCGGTTCCAGAACGAGATCATCCCCGTCACCGTCACCACCGACGACGGGACCGAGGCGTTCGCGGCCGACGAAGGCTTTCGCCGCGACAGCTCGGTCGAGAAGCTGGCCACGCTCAAGCCCGCGTTTAAGCCCGACGGCGTGATCACCGCGGCGAACTCGTCGCAGATCAGCGACGGCGCCGCGGCGATGCTCGTCATGAGCGAGCAGAGGGCGAACGAGCTTGGGCTCCGCCCGCGGGCTCGCTTCGACAGCTTCGCGCTCGCGGGCGTCGACCCCGTCCTCATGCTCACCGGGCCCATCCCCGCGACGTCGAAGGTCCTCGAGCGCGCCGGCATGGCGCTCGATCAGATGGACCTTGTCGAGATCAACGAGGCGTTCGCGCCGGTGGTGCTGGCGTGGGAGAAGGAGCACCACCCCGACATGGGTAGTGTCAACGTGAACGGCGGCGCCATCGCCATCGGCCATCCGCTCGGCTGCTCGGGCGCGCGTCTCATGGCCACGCTGCTCAACGAGCTCGAGCGCACCGGCGGCCGCTTCGGGCTCCAGACCATGTGCGAGGGTGGCGGCATGGCCAACGCGACGGTCATCGAGCGGCTGGGTTAGGTCGGGGCCGCCGGCCCTACACTCCGGAGCACCGCGCGCGAGACGCGCGGTGCTCGGCAGATGTGGCCTCGCAGATGTGGCCTCGGTAGATGTGGATAGTCCTCAAGCTCGTCCTCGCGCTCGCCGCCGCGGTGGTGCTGTACCTCGGCGCGGCCAAGCTGATCCGAGCGTTCACGGTGGAGCCGCCGCCCGAGCCCGACCCCGACGATCTCCGGCCGGTCGACTACCGCTACCGGTGCGCGGTGTGCGGAGCCGAGGTCACGATGACGGCGGCGCCCGGCGACGAGCCACCGGACCCACCCCGTCACTGTCGGGAGGAGATGGTGCTGGTGGGGGGCGTGGGCGACCCCTGATCCGACCGCTCCCTCGACCACCCGAGCATGGGCACGAACGCTTCGGGTGACGATCCACAGGATGTGGAGAACGCTGTGTGCAGCGAGTTACAGCCTTGAGATTCCAAGGGATTCGGGCTCCGGTGCCACCGGCCGATCGCTGCGGTCAGCGGTAACGGGTGGCGAAGACGAACCCCAGCACGATCTCGATCAGGCCGAGGAAGAGGTAGCGGTTCTGTTGCTGGCCCGGGAGCAGGCCCAGGTAGTTGGTGATGATCACCACCGTGCCCGTGAGCAGGAAGGCGAACATCGTCACCGGCACCCATAGCGGGCTCGGTGGGTCCTTCTTCTGCGGCGGCGGCGTGTACCTCGACCGCTTGCTCTTCGACACCGGCACGGATCGGAGGATATCCGGGCTCGGGGCCCGGTGTGATCCGGTACCGTCACGGCGTGGCCGCGCGTGTGCTCGTGATCGACAACTACGACTCGTTCGTCTACAACCTCGTGCAGTATCTGGGCGAGCTCGGGGCGGACCCGGTCGTGAGGCGCCACGACGAGGTGGGGCTCGACGAGATGCGCGCGCTCGAGCCCGACGCGGTGCTCGTCTCGCCCGGCCCGGGCCGTCCCGAGAACGCGGGGCTCTCCAACGCGGCCATCGCCAACTTCGGCGAGCGCGGCGTGCCGGTGCTCGGCGTGTGCCTCGGCCACCAGTGCATCGGCCAGCTCTATGGAGGGCAGGTCGTGCGGGCGCCCCAGGTGATGCACGGGAAGACGTCGGAGATCATCCACGACGGCGCGGGTGTGTTCGCCGGCCTCCCCAGCCCGCTCACCGCGACCCGTTACCACTCGCTGGTGGTGGAACGCGGGTCCGTCCCCGCGTCGCTCGTGATCACGGCCGAGACCACCGACGGCCTCGTCATGGGCCTTCGGCATCGCGAGCTCCCGGTCGAGGGCGTGCAGTTCCACCCCGAGTCGATCCTGACCGACTCCGGCCACGCGCTGCTCCGCAACTTCCTCGCCTCGGCCGGCCGCCTCGAGCGCGCCTCAGGGTAGGCGGGCCGCTCCGCTCGCCACCGCGGCGAGGCCGTCGTCGACGAGCGAGGAGAGGGCTTCGCCGTCGAGCTCCGCCATCGCGACCGTGCCCCCGGCTCGGAGCCGCGCGAGCACCCGACCTCGGCGCTGACGGAACGAGCCCTCGAACGCCGCCTGACGACTCCGGGTCTCACCGGGAAGCGGGCCGCGCGTCGCGCACGCGTCGCCCAGGGGACACCGGTCGCACGCCGGGTCGCGCGGACGACACAGGAGCGCGCCGACGTCCATCAACGCGAGCAGGCGGTCGCGACCCGAGAGCGAGGGCGCCACCCGCACCATCGCCGCCTCGGCCGCACGCGGCGTGAGCCGATGGCCCTCCGTGCGCTCGAGCACCCGCCGGACGTTCACCTCGACCGCGGGCACGTCGTCACCGTCGGCCTGGGCCCGCACCGCGGCCGCGGTGTAGCGGCCCACGCCCGGGAGCGTCGTGAGGTCGTCGGGCCAATCGTGCTCGGCGATCGTCACCGCGGTCTCCCACAGGCGACGGGCCCGGCGCGGGTAGCCGAGCGGGCCCCAGGCCTCGATCACCGCGCCCGGCCCCGCCGCGGCCATCGCGGCCGCCGTGGGGAAGCGGGCGAGGAACCCCGGCCACGCCTCGGCGACGCGGGCGACCTGGGTCTGCTGGAGCATGACCTCGGAGACGAGCACCGCCCAGCGGTCACGTCGCCCGCGCCAGGGGAGCGTGTGACGACCGTGCCCCCCGTACCAGCGCGACAGCGCGCTCACGGGCGTCAGGGGCTCGTGCCGGGAGGCAGCAGCCCGTCGCCCACGCCGAGGGTGATCGTGGTGCCCTTGGGGACCGTGGTGCCGGGGAGCGGTGTCTGGCTGATGACCTTGTCCTTCTTGGCCGGCGTCGACGGCACCGAGATCGTGTTCACCTGGAAGCCGGCGTTGGTGAGGGCGCTCGTGGCGCTGCCCGCGTTCTTGTCGGTCACGTCGGGCACCGTGACCTGCTCGACCCCGGTCGACACGACGAGCTTGACGTTGGAGCCCTTCGATGCCCGCGTGCCCGCCGCGGGATCGGTGCTGATCACGTTGCCCATCGCCACGGTGTCGCTGGCCTGCTGCTCCTTGGTCACGCTGAAGTTGAGCGCGCCGAGCTGGCTCGCGGCCGTGACCTGGTCGAGGCCGACCACGTTGGGCACGGTGACCGGCGCCGGCCCGGCCGACACGAACACGGTGACGGTGGAGCCCTTGGTGGCCTTGGCCGCCGCGGGCGGGTCGGTGCGCGTCACGAGGCCGGTGGGCCGCGTGTCACTCGACTCGAGCTTCACCTGCACCTTGAGGCCGAGCGCCTCGAGCTGTGCCTTCGCGTCGCCGGGAGACTGGCCCGCGACGTCGGGCAGGGACACGTCACCGGGCCCGTCGCTGACCGTAATGGTGACCGGCTGGCCCTTCTTGAGCTTGGTGGCGGGCTCGGGGTCCTGGGAGAAGACGACGTCCACGGGGACGGTGGCGTTGGGCTTGCGGACCACCTGCACCTTGAAGCCCGCGTGCTTGAGCACCCGGGTGGCGTCGTCGACGTTTCGCCCCGAGACGTTGGGGACCGCGACCGTCCCGGTGCTGCTTCCTCCGCCGACCTGGCTCACGACGAGGGCGATGATCGTGCCCACGAGGAGAAGGGAGAGGACCGTGACGACGATCGCGCCGCGCCGACCGCGGCGCCGGCGGCGGTCGGGAGCGGTCGCGGCCGCGGCGCCGGCGATGGTCGTGGCAGCAGTGGCTCCCGTCACCTCGGTCACCATCGCCGTGACGGGTGGGCCGGCGATCGGGCGGTCGCGCCGGAAACGCAGGAGATCGGCCCGCAGCTCGTCGGCCGACTGATAGCGACTCTCGGGGTCCTTGGCCAGCGCGCCGAGCACGATCTGCTCGAGCGCACGCGGGATGCCGGGCACCCGCCGCGACGGCGCGAGCACGTCTTCCCGCACGTGCTTGTACGCCACCGACACCGGGGTCTCGCCGCCGAACGGCGGGACGCCGGTGAGCATCTCGTAGAGCACGACGCCGAGCGCGTACACGTCGGAGCGACCGTCGACCGGGAGCCCCTGCGCCTGCTCGGGGGAGAAGTAGGTGGCCGTTCCCATCACCGCGCCGGTCTGCGTGAGCGACTCGCTCGTGCCGGACCGCGCGATCCCGAAGTCGGTCACCTTGACCTCACCGGCCGGCGTGATCAGCACGTTGCCCGGCTTCACGTCGCGATGAACGACTCCGTTCTTGTGCGCGAACGCGAGCGCGGCCGCGATCTCGGCCGCGATGTCGGCCGCGAGCGCGGGGGCGATCGGGCTCTCAGTCCGGATCGTGTCGCGCAGTGGCCGGCCCTCGACGAACTCCATCACGATGAAGTAGGTGCCCGCCTCCTGGCCCCAGTCGTAGACGGCGACGATGTTGGGGTGGCTCAGGTTCGCGGCGGCCTGGGCCTCACGCCGGAACCGCTCGACGAACGTGGGGTCGCGGGAGAGCTCGGCCGACAGGACCTTCAGCGCGACGGGTCGGTCGAGCCGAAGGTCGCGCGCGAGGTACACCTCGGCCATGCCTCCGCGCGCGAGCTCACGGACGATCTCGTAGCGGTTGGAGAAGACCTGCGCGTCGATGACCACTCGTCGTAAACCTACCTGTCGTCGCGGTTCGGACCCCGGCAGCGGCCGGGCCGTTACCGGTGGGGACGTGGCCCTGCTTCCCCGTCTCGCTCCTTGCCGAGCCCTCCGTGCCGAGCCCTCCGTGCCGAGCCCTCGTTACCGAGCCCTACTTGCCGAGCCCTACTTGCCGAGCAGAGCGCGCAGCATCTTGGCCGCGATCGGCGCGGCCACCTTCCCGCCGGTGGCCTCGTCGTTGCGGTTGCCACCGTGCTCGACCAGCACGGCCACCACGAACTGGGGTGCCTCCGCCGGGGCGAAGCTGATGAACCACGCGTTCGGCGGGCCGCCCTCCACCTGGGCGGTGCCCGTCTTGCCGGCCACGGTCACGCCGTCGATCTGGGCCGCGGTGCCGGTCCCGCTCGTGACCACCGAGACCATGAACGACGTGACGGCGGCCGCCGTCTCGGGCGGCATCGCCGTCTTCCACGGCTTCGGCGAGATCACGCGCAGCCTCTTCCCGTCCGAGTCGCGGATCTCCGCGCCCACGTGGGGCACCATGATCACGCCCTTGTTCGCCACCGCCGCCGCGACCATCGCCATCTCGAGCGGGGTGACCGAGACCGGCCCCTGCCCGATCCCGGCCAGCGCGAACGCGGGCTTGTTGTGTCGGAAGGCGCCGGGCGCGGGGCCGGTGCTGGCGACCGGTCGCGGAAGGTCGAGCGGGGGCGGCTCGTAAATGCCGAAGCCGGCCATCCCGGGCGGGAACTGCTCGCCGAGCTGGAGGCCGAGGGCGGCGAACGTGGTGTTGCACGAGTCGCGGAAGCTGACCGCGAGCGTCCCGCCGCATGGATGGCCGCCGAAGTTGGCGATGGTCTTGTCGGACTGCGGGAGCCCGAGCTCCTTGATCTGAGGGAACTCGGTGTCGGGGGTGGTCCCGGCGTCGAGCGCGACCGTGGCGGTGACGACCTTGAAGGTGGAACCGGGCGCGTAGAGCTGGCGGTACGCGCGTGGCAGCGCGGGCTCGGCCGGCTTCGCGTTCACCTGGTTGGCCGCCAGTTGCGCGACCGTGGCGAGGTGACTCGTGAGGGGCTGCGGGTCGAAGGTGGGGTTCGAGTACATCGCCAGCACCGCGCCAGTACGCGGGTCGAGGGCGACGACCGTCCCCTGCTGGTCGCCGAGGGCGTCGCGGGCGGCCTGCTGCGCGGCGGCGCTGACCGTGAGCACGAGCTGGCCGGTCTTCTTCTTGCCGATGAGCAGGTCACCCAGGTCCGAGAGCCGCAGCGCCTGGCTCCGCCCGGTGAGCGCGCCGTCGTAGCTCGACTCCGCGCCGGTGTTCCCGACGAGGAACGACTGGTAGCCGCTCACTTGTGCGAACAGCGGCCCCAGCGGGTAGCGCCGTTGGTACTTGAACTCGTCGTGCGAAGGCTCCGAGCGGGCCACCACCAGCCCGTCGGCGGTGATGATCTCGCCTCGAGGCCGCGCGAACTCGAGCACCTGGCGGCGCACGTTGCGCGGATCGTGGGCGAGCCGGTTCGCCTGGACGACCTGGAGGTAGGTGAGCTGACCCACGAGCGCGAGCAGCAGCACCGTGACGGCCAACGCGACGCGCCGGATGGCGTGGTTCACGGCGCCCGCGCCGCGCCGACGCGTCCTCTCGATGAGCGCGTGGCGCCGGCGTCGGCCGCGGTCTCGTCGGAGATTCGCAGCAGGAGTGCCAGCACGACGAAGTTGGCGACGAGCGACGATCCCCCGTAGGAGATGAAGGGGAGGGTGACGCCGGTGAGAGGGATCAGCCGCGTGACGCCGCCGATGATCACGAACGCCTGCGCCCCGAGGGTGATCGTAAGCCCGGCGGCGAAGAGCTTCGGGAACGGGCGCTCGGCCCGCATCGCGATCCGGAAGCCGCTGCCGACGAGGAGGAGGAAGGTGATCACGAGGGCGACGCCGCCGATGAGGCCCAGCTCCTCGCCGATGGCGGCGAACACGAAGTCGGTGGCCGCGTTCGGAATCTTCTGCGGGCTGCCGAGTCCGAGGCCGCGCCCCGCGAAGCCGCCGGTGCCGAACGCGAAGAGCGACTGCACCAGCTGGTAGCCCTTGTTCTGCGCCGCCGGCCACGGGTCGATCCAGGTGGAGACGCGCACCTGTACGTGCGCGAAGACCTGGTACGCGACCGCCGCACCCGAGACGAAGAGCGCGAGCCCGGCGAGCAGGTAGGCCGACCGGTCGGTCGCCATGTAGAGCATGGCGGCGAACACCCCGAAGAAGAGGAGCGACGAGCCGAGGTCCTTCTCGCGCACCATCACCAGGATCGACACCACCCACGGCACGAGCAGCGGACCGAGGTGCTTCGGGTCGGGGAGGAACAGCCTGCCGATGCGACGGCTTCCGGAGGCCAGGAGCTCGCGCCGGTCGACGAGATAGGCGGCGAAGAACACCACCAGCAGCACCTTCGCCGCTTCACCGGGCTGGAAGTTGAGCGGCCCGATCCGTACCCACAGGCGGGCCCCGTTGATCTCCCTCCCGATGGCGGGCGCGAGCGGCAGGAGGATCGCGACCACACCGAGGAAGAGGAAGGTGTAGCGGTAGCGCTCGAGGCTGCGCACGCGTCGCACGACGATCAGGACGAGCACGAACGCGCCCACGCCGACCGCCGTCCAGATGGCTTGGATGCGGGCGAGGTCGCGGTCGAGGCGCGAGATCGTGACGAAGCCGATGCCGTTGAGGAGCGCGACGAGCGGGAGCAGGGTGGCGTCGGCACGGGAGGCGAAGTGGCGGACCGCGAGGTGTGCCAGCACGAACAAGCCGATGAGGGCGCCGAGGAAGACCCAGAGATCAGCCGGAATGTCGGGCTTTTTCGCCAGCGCGACGAGCGCGTAGCCGGCCGCGGTGACGATCAGAGCGAGCGCGCCGAGGCTCAACTCGGCCGAGCGGCGCTGCCGGGCGACGAGTGACTTCACGCCTGCCACGTCACGCCTGGCACGTCATGGGCGGGGCAGCGGGGCGGTTGTGGTGGTGCTCGTCGTGGCGCTCGTGGCCGCGCGGCTGCTCACGTCGCGCTCGAGCTGGGCCACGAACTGGTCGGCCTTCGTCTTCGACGAGAACCGATGGCCGGCGACCAGGTCGAGATGCTCCGCCTGGTCGAGCCGGTTCTCGTCGAGGCCCGTGCGGCGCTCGACGGTCGGGTCCCACCCGAGGAGGCCGCCCGGCACCCCGCGGAACACCACGACGCGGTGGTCACGGATGCCGACGAAGAAGGTACGGCGCGCGTACCAGCCGACCGCGCCGAACGCGAGGCCGAGCACCGCCAGCACCGGGAAGAGGAACAGGACGAGCCGGCCCACACGGCGGCCGGTCCCGCGCGGCATCCGCCGGGCGGGGCGCGGCTCGGCAGGCCGGGGAGTCGGCTCCGCCATCGGGGCGACGGCTGGGTCGGAAGCGGCCGGGTCGGGGACGGCCGGGTCGGAACCGGCCGGGTCGGAAGCGGCCGGGTCGTCGTCGACGGCCGCGACCACGATGGTGGTGATGTTGTCCTCTCCGCCGGCCGCGTTGGCCGCGTCGACGAGCAGGTCGGCGGCGCGACCGGGGTCGGGCTCGCGCCGCAGGATCGTCGCGATCTCGACCGGGCGCACCATGGTGGTGAGCCCGTCGGAGCAGAGCAGTATCCGGTCGCCGGGCCGCAGCTCGACGGGGTAGACGTCGACCTCGACCGTGGGGTCGATGCCGAGCGCGCGCGTGATGATCGAGCGTTGAGGGTGGACCACGGCCTGCTCGGGAGTGAGGCGGCCCTCACGCACCAGCTCCTCCACCAGGCTGTGGTCCTCGGTGATCTGGTCGAGCTCGCCGCCGTGCACGAGATAGGCGCGGGAGTCGCCGACGTGGCCCACCACGAGCACGCCGTCGCCGCTGGCGACCACGGCCGTGAGCGTGGTGCCCATGCCGCGCAGGCCGGAGTCGTCGGCGGCCTTGGCATAGACCGCGTCGTTGGCCGAGGCGATGGCGTCGTCGAGCGCGCGTCCCGACGCCACTGCGGCGCGTAGGGCCTCGAGCGCGGTCGCGCTGGCGACCTCGCCGGCCCGGTGGCCGCCCATGCCGTCGGCCACGGCGAACAGCCGGAGGCGTTCGTCGACAAGGAACGAGTCCTCGTTGCCTTCGCGTACCCTCCCGACATCGGTGGCGTGTCCGACGACGAGCTTCACCGCGCTACCTCGGCCACGGTCTGACCGAACTGCACGCGGTCACCACGCCGCAGGCGGGTGGCCGCGTCGATGCGCTCACCGTTGACGAAAGTGCCGTTTGTCGAGCCCAGGTCTTCGACGAACGTGTCGCGGTTTCGCCGGAACAGCCGCGCGTGGACCTGCGAGACGAAGCTGTCGCCGGTGAGCACGACCTCGCAGCCCGGCGCGCGCCCGACCGTCACCTCGCCGTCGATCACGTAGGTCTCGCCCTCGCGCGTGGCCGGCTCGACGATGCGCAGCCGCGCGCTGCTGCTGCGCTCCTTCTCCTTCTTCACCCGCGTCGGCTTGCCGGGAGTCGGCGCGGCGCCCGGTGGCTGGTCGACGGCCGGGGCGCGCAGCTCGCGCACCACCACCTGCACGACGCGAAGCAGGAAGAGGTAGAGGAGCGCGAGGAAGCAGAACTTGAGGACGGTGAGGAGGCCTTCGGACATCGTGCTCCCGGCGGGCTACGACGCCTCGAACCGGATGATCGCCGATCCCACGCCGATCTCGTCGCCGTCGTCGAGGAGCTGCTCCTTCACCGTGACGCCGTTGACGGTGGTGCCGTTGAGCGATCCGAGGTCACGCAGGACGTACCCGTCGGGGTCGGGCCGGACCTCGGCGTGGCGTCTCGAGACCTTCGGGTCGTCGACCGGCACCCTGCACCCGGGCAATCGTCCGATCAGGGCCGGCTCCTCGGCCAAGGGGAGTCGCCGCCCGTCGGGGAGGACGAGCGCCCCCACCCTTCCACCCTCCACGATCCGGGCCTCGATCTGGAGGTCACCCCGCCGCAGCCCGTCGTCGACGAGGAGCTCGACCGTGACCGGCCCCACGAAGTGGTAGCTCTCGCCGCGGGCGTGCTCGCGGGCCTCCTCGGCCAGCTCGCGCTCGAGCACGTCCACGAACGACTCGAACCGCTCCGCGTCGCTCGATGACAGCGCCACCGCGAAGTGATTGGGGACGACCGGGCCGCGGACACCGAGCGTCCGGCCGGCCTCGAGCTCGCGGATGAGCTTGCGGGCGATCTCGACCGGCTGGAGACCGCTGCGGAAGGCCTTGGAGAACGTCCCTTCCACGAGCCGCTCGAGCCGACGCTCGAAGCTCTGGAGTCCCATCGGGGCGAGTGTACCGGTGGGGTGTGCCGGTTCTCCGTCTGCCTCCCCTGTGTGTCCGGGCTCGCCGACGGTGCCCGAAGGGTTGCTTGCTACGCTCGGCGTTCCACCGGGCGAGTGGCGGAATTGGCAGACGCGCAGGATTCAGGTTCCTGTGTCCGCAAGGACGTGGGGGTTCAAGTCCCCCCTCGCCCACCCCGACCCTCCGCTCTGGCGTCACCGGCCGAGCGCGGTTCGGGTTCGGCAATGCCGGAGTGAGCCGGGAGTGACGACCGTCGATGCGGAGGTGCGGCCCGAATGAATGACCCCGATGGATGACAGGGAGGTGGAGGTGACGAGCGCGGAGGTGACGCGGACCGACGACGAGTGGCGAGCGCGGCTGACCCCGGAGCGGTACGAGGTGCTCCGGCGCCAGGGCACGGAGCCGCCCTTCAGCGGCGAGTACGCCCTCTGCCACGACGGCGGCCTGTACAAGTGCGCGGGCTGTGGCGCGTCACTGTTCAGCTCCGGGGAGAAGTTCGAGTCGGGCACCGGCTGGCCGAGCTTCACGGAGCCCGCGGTGGCGGAGGCGGTCGAGCTCGTTCCCGATCACAGCCACGGCATGGCGCGCACCGAGGTGCGGTGCCGCCGCTGCGGTGGCCACCTGGGCCACGTGTTCGACGATGGCCCCGCACCCACCGGTCAGCGGTACTGCATCAACTCCCTGTCCCTCGAGCTCGACCGCGACGAGACCTCGTAGTCGCCCAGGTAATCCCGCGTATGCCCTAGTAGACGCGGGGGATGTCGCGCTATTCTCCGGGCTATGCCCACCTATCGGCCAGGCCAGGTCGCGGAGCTGCTCGGCGTGAGCGTCGACACGGTGCGGCGCTGGGCCGACGACGGCCGGCTGCCCACCCGGCGCAGCGCAGGTGGGCAGCGGCTGATCGAGGGCGCCGACCTGGCCCGTTTCCTGCGCGACGCGGCGCGCGCGCCCGAGCCCGAGTGGACGGCGCGCCAGTCGGCCCGCAACCGGTTCTCCGGGATCGTGACCCGGGTCGAGAAGGACAAGGTCGCGGCGCTGGTCGAGATCCATGCCGGTCCACATCGGATCGTGTCCCTCTTGACCCGGGAGGCCGCCGACGAGCTCGCGCTCGCGCCAGGCGACCTCGCGGTCGCCGCGGTGAAGGCGACGAGCGTCGTGGTGGAGGTGCCCGGTGCGTAGGGTGGGCGGTGTCGCGGCCGTAGTCGGGTTGCTCGTCGCCGGTTGCGGGAACGCGGGGCACTCCGGCCCTGGCTCGCTCCGGGGCTCCATCACTGTTGCCGCCGCGTCGTCGCTCACCGACGCGTTCACGAAGATCGCGGCGGGCTTTCGCGAGCGGCATCCGGGAGCGAAGGTCGCCCTCGATCTCGACGCGTCGTCCGCGCTCGCGCTGCGGATCCGCCACGGAGCCCCGGCCGACGTGTTCGCGTCCGCCGACGAGGTGAGCATGCGGCGGCTCGTCGACGAAGACCTCGTGCGCGGGACGCCGACCGTCTTCGCGCGCAACCGGCTCGAGATCGTCGTGAAGAAGGGAAACCCCTCGCACGTGAGGACGCTGGCCGACCTGGCGAGGGTGGGCACCGTCTCGCTTTGTGTCGAGACGGCGCCGTGCGGCACGCTCGCCGCAGAGGCGCTGCGCATGGCTGGCGTGACGATACCGGAGGGCCGCACCACGCGCGCGCCGAACGCGCGCGCCGCGCTCACCGCGGTCGCACCGGGCGACGCGGACGCGGGGATCGTCTACGCGACCGACGTGCTCGCGGCCCGTGGCTCGGCGAGCGGCGTGCCCATCCCCGACGCGCAGAACGTGCTTGCGGTGTACCCGGTCGCATCCTTGAAGGGCTCGAAGCACCCCGCGCTGGCGAAGGAATTCGCTGACTACGTGTCCTCACCCGACGCGGAGCGGACCCTCCGGAGGCTCGGGTTCGTGGCGCCATGAGAGTGGACGCCACGCGAACCGAACCGCGCTCGCCGCCCGCCGCGGTCGTGGTCGTCGCTGCCGTCGCGATGCTGATCTTCACGGTGCCACTTGTCGGCCTGCTCGAGCGCGCGCCGTGGAGCGACCTGTGGCGCGAGCTCACCGCGCACGAGACGCGGGCCGCGCTCCGCCTCTCGATCGTCTGCTCGCTGTGGTCCACCGCGCTGGCCGTGCTGCTCGGCGTCCCGCTGGCCTGGGTGCTGGCCCGGGCCCGGTTCCCCGGCCGAGCCCTCGCTCGCGCGCTCACGACGTTGCCGATGGTGCTCCCGCCGGTCGTCGGCGGCCTCGCTCTGCTCCTCGCGTTCGCCCGTGACGGTCTCGTCGGCCGCTGGCTCCACGACGGACTCGGCATCCAGCTGACCTACAGCACCGCGGGCGCGGTGCTCGCCGAGACGTTCGTGGCGATGCCGTTCCTCGTCGTCACCGTCGAGGCCGCGCTGCGGTCGATGGACACCCGCTACGAGGACGCGGCCGCGACCCTGGGCGCGCGCCGCTGGACCGTGTTCCGACGGGTGACGCTGCCGATGATCGCCCCGTCGCTCGCGGCGGGCGCGGCGCTGAGCTGGGCCCGGGCGCTGGGCGAGTTCGGTGCCACGATCATGTTCGCGGGCAACATCTCGGGCCGGACCCGCACCATGCCGCTGGCGGTGTTCACCGCGCTCGAGACCCGACCGCAGGGTGCGATCGCGCTCAGCCTCGTACTCCTCGCCGTGTCCCTCGTCGTGCTGGTGCTCCTGCGGCACCGATGGCTGGGGTCGGCGTGAGCCTCGAGGCCTCCATCCGGCTGCAGCTCGGCACCTTCGCCCTCGACGTACAGCTCGCCGTCGCCGCGGGCGAGGTGGTGGCGGTGGTCGGCCCCAACGGCGCCGGGAAGACGACGCTGCTCCGCGCGCTCGCCGGTCTCGTCGCGCCCGCAGCGGGTCGGGTCGTGCTCGACGGCAGCGTGCTCGACGATCCGGACGCGGGCGTGCGGGTTCCTCCCGAGCAGCGCCCGATCGGCGTGGTCTTCCAAGACTCGCTCCTGTTCCCTCACCTGAGCGCAGCCGACAACGTTGCCTTCGGGCTCCGTTGTCATGGCCTCAGCCGGTCCGAGGCGCGCCGCCGGGCCCGCGACCGGCTCCACCGGGCCGGGCTCGGCGACCTCGCCACTGCTCGCCCGGGCGCGCTCTCGGGCGGTCAGGGCCAGCGGGTCGCACTCGCTCGTGCCCTCGTCACCGGGCCCCGCCTCCTGCTGCTCGACGAGCCGCTCTCCGCCCTCGACGCCGGCGCGCGCGTCGAGGTGCGTCGTGAGCTCCGGCGCGAGCTCGCGAGCTTCGAGGGCATCCGGCTGCTCGTCACTCACGACCCGCTCGACGCGGTTGCGCTCGCGGACCGGATCGTGGTGCTCGAGCACGGGCGCGTCGTGCAGTCGGGGCCCATCGGCGAGGTCACCGCTCGACCGCGCTCCCGCTACGTCGCCGATCTCGTCGGCACCAATCTCATGCGAGGGATCGCGCGTGGCGACCACGTGGAGCTCGCCGACGGGACCGGCGAGATCACCGCGCCCGGCGCCGGCGCCGGTGAGGTGTTCGTGCTCGTGCACCCGCGCGCGGTCGCGCTGCACCGCGACCGGCCCGAGGGCACACCCCGCAACGTGTGGCGGGGCCGAGCCGAGGCCCTCGAGCCCCTAGGCGACCGGGTGCGGGTGCAGGTGCAGACGGCCGGGGCGCGTGTGGTCGTGGCCGAGGTCACGCCGGCGGCGGTGATCGACCTCGGGCTGGCCGACGGCGTGGAGGTATGGGCCTCGGTCAAGGCGACCGAGGTGCAGGTGTACCCGGCCTGAGCCCGCTGGCCGGCGGCCGACGCGGCTCCGCAGCTCAGCCCGCGCCCGGGCCCGCGTCGCAGACGTGGTTCCAGCTCCCGATCACGCGCGTCTCGCGCTCGTAGCCGAGCACGCTGACGCTGGCCGGATCCAGCGCGAGCAGCTGCCCGGCGCCGGGTGAGAGCCCGAGCCAGCCCGCGGCGAGCACGCGCAGCACGTGACCGTGCGCGAACAGCACCGCATCCCCTCCCGCGGCCACGGCACGGTCGACGACGCGCTGCGCGCGTCGAGCGAGGTCGTCCACCGTCTCGCCGTTCGACACGCCCCGGCTCCAGATGGTCCAGCCCGGCACCCGCTCGCGGATCTGCGCGGTGGTGAGCCCTTCGTAATCGCCGTAGTCCCACTCGAGGAGGTCGGAGGTCTCCTGCGCGACCGCGCCGTACCCGGCCAGGCGGCACGTGTCGGCCGCGCGACCGAGCGGGCTGGACAGCACGAGCGCGAAGGAGCGCGCGGCGAGCAGCGTGCCGAGAGCGAGGGCCTGCTCGCGACCGTGCTCGGTGAGAGGGACGTCGGTGCGGCCGGTGTGCCGGCCCGCGACCGCCCATTCGGTCTCGCTGTGGCGCACCAGCCAGAGCTCAGGCATCGGCCGGCGTCGCGACCTTCGGATCGTGCCAGCCGCCGTCGGCGGCGAGGAGCGCGGCGGCCTCGGGCGGGCCCCACGTTCCGGGCGGGTAGGGGTGAGCCGGGCCGTGGTCGGTGATGACGGGGTCGACCACGCGCCATGCCGCCTCCACGCCGTCTTCGCGGGCGAAGAGCAGGGTCTGGCCTTCGACCGCGTCGCCGAGCAGCCGCTCGTAGGGTGACATCTCGCCGCCGAACTGGTTGCAGAGGTACAGCTCGAGCTGCTGGCCGACGAAGTCCTCGCCCGCGACCTTGGCCCGAGCGCCGAGCGCGATCACCACCTCCGGGTCGAGCCGGAAGCGCAGGTAGTTGGTCTGGCCCGGCGCGGGCTCGGACTCCGCGAAGACGCGCTGGGGCGGGGCCTTGAGCTCGACCATGACCTCGGTGCAGGTGACCGGGAGCATCTTGCCGGCCCGGATGTAGAAGGGCACGCCCTCCCAGCGCCACGACTCGATGTGCACCCGCACGGCCGCGTAGGTCTCGACGTCAGAGTCGGGGGCGACACCGGCTTCGTCTCGGTAGCCGACGAACTGCCCTCGCACGAGGTCGGCGGGCGTGAGCGCGCGCATGGCGCGGAACACCTTCTCCTTCTCGTCACGCAGGCCTTCGGGCGACGTGCCGACGGGCGGCTCCATCGCGAGCAACGCGACGGTCTGGAGAAGGTGGTTCTGGACCACGTCGCGCAGCGCGCCGACCTCCTCGTAGAACTTCCCCCGGTCCTGCACGCCGAAGTTCTCGGCCATGGTGACCTGCACGCTGGCGACGTAGTTACGGTTCCAGATCGGCTCGAGGAACGAGTTGGCGAAGCGGAAGTAGAGGATGTTCTGCACCGCCTCCTTGCCGAGGTAGTGGTCGATACGGAAGATTGCCGACTCGGGGAAGACGGTGTGCAGTACCCGGTTGAGCTCCTGCGCGGAGGCGAGGTCGCGCCCGAACGGCTTCTCGACGATCACGCGCGCGCCGTCCGCGCTGCCCGACCGGCCCAGCCCCTCGACCACGGTCGGGAAGAGACTGGGCGGGATGGCGAGGTAGTGGGCCGGTCGCGTCGCGCCGTCGAGCTCGCCACGCAGGGTCGCGAAGGTCTTGTCATCGCGGTAGTCCCCGTCGACGTAGCGCAGCGACTCGGAGAGGTGCTTCCACGCCTGTTCGTCGTCGACGCCTCCGTGGGTCTCGATGCCTTCGCGGGCCCAGGTCCGGAGCTGCGCGAGGTCCCATCCCGACGAGGCCACTCCGATGACGGGCATGTTCAGGTGGCCGCGCTTCGTCATCGAGTAGAGCGCGGGGAAGATCATCTTGTGCGCCAGGTCGCCGGTGGCACCGAAGAATACGAGCGCGTCGGAGACCGGCGCGTCGGAAGCCGGCGGGGCGCCCATCACGCGGGCTTTTCGTCGTGGCCGCCGAACTCCTTGCGCATCGCGGACAGGAGCTTGTCGGCAAAGTCACCCTCGCCGCGCGAGCTGAACCGCTCGTAGAGCGCGGTGGTGAGCACGTTGGCCGGCACCCCCTCGTCGACCGCGGCGAGCACCGTCCAGCGCCCCTCGCCGGAGTCCGATACCCGGCCGCCGAAGTCGGCCAGCGCGGGCGACGCGAGCAGCGCGTGCGCGGTGAGGTCGAGCAGCCACGACGCGATCACGCTCCCGCGCCGCCATACCTCGGCGACTTCCATCGTGTCGATGTCGTACTGGTAGTACTCGGGGTCACGCAGCGGGGTGGTCTCGGCGTCGGCAACGCGTGCCTGCTTCCCGGCGTTTGCCTTGTGCAGCACGCCGAGGCCCTCCGCGTACGCGGCCATGATCCCGTACTCGATGCCGTTGTGGACCATCTTCACGAAGTGGCCGGCGCCGGTGGGCCCGCAGTGGAGGTAGCCCTGCTCCGACGGACCGGGTGTGCCCTCCCGCCCCGGGGTGCGCGCGGTGGTGCCGACGCCGGGCGCGAGGGTGGCGAAGATCGGGTCGAGGTGCGCGACCACGTCGGGCTCGCCTCCGATCATGAGGCAGAAGCCCCGCTCGAGCCCGAACACCCCGCCGCTGGTGCCGACGTCGACGTAGTGGATGCCGCGCGGCGTCAGCGTCCGGGCCCGGTCGATGTCGTCGCGGTAGTAGGTGTTGCCGCCGTCGACGACGATGTCGCCCGGCTCCATCCGGTCGGCCAGGTCGGTCACGGTCTGGCCCGCGTAGGCCGCCGGCACCATCACCCATGCGGCGCGCGGCGCGGAGAGGCGGGCAACGAAGTCGTCGAGCGACGTCGCGCCGGTCGCGCCCTCGCCTTCCAGGTTCTGCACCGCGGCCGCGTTCACGTCGTAGACCACGCACTCGTGGCCACCGTGCATCAGACGCCGGACGAGGTTGGCACCCATCCGGCCGAGGCCCACCATTCCGAGCTGCATGTGCCGGCTCCTCTCCCCGTATCAACCGGTCCCGGCCAGCGAGCGCGTGCATGTCGGGTCGCCTCCCGCGCCAGCGCGTCGACGGCAGGCTAGCGAGACGAGCGGCGGCGACGCCCGACCGGGCCGGGGAGCGAGTCGCGTCGGCGGCTCTACGATCGGCCGCGGTGAGCTCGAACAGATCCGCCGACGCGGAGGTCGCGGCGCTCGTTCGCCGGCGGATCGGCTCGACCTCGTCCGCCGTCGCCGTCGTCGTCGGCATCGCGGGCGGCGTGGCGGTGGGAAAGACCACGACCGCCCGGAGCCTGCGCGACGTGCTCGTCGGGACACCGGCTGCGTTGCGCGTCGACGTCGTGGGCGCCGACGGGTTCCTGTTCCCGAACCGCGTGCTGGAGGCGCAAGGGCTCATCATGCGCAAGGGCTTCCCGGAGACGTACGACACCGCGGCCCTCGAGCGCTTCGTCGCCGACGTGCGGGCCGGTCGAGCCGAGGTGGCCGCGCCGGTCTACTCGCACGACGTCTACGACGTGCTGCCCGGAGAGCAGCAGCTCGTCCAGCGTCCCGATGTGCTCATCCTCGAGGGCCTGCACGTGCTCGCGCTCGACGGTCTCGACGTGAGGGTGTTCGTCGACGCGGACGAGCGCGACATCGAGGCATGGTACGTGGAGCGTTTCCTCGCCTTGTGCGCCGCGGCCACGACCGGCCCCCGCTCCTTCTTCCGCCACTTCGCTCACCTCTCGCCCGAGGAGGTCGAGCAGGTAGCGCGGCAGGTGTGGCGATCGGTGAACGCGGTGAACCTGCGCGAGCATGTGCTGCCCGCGCGCGATCGGGCCGACGTGGTGATCGAGAAGGCGAGGGACCACTCGGTGCGCGCCGTGCGCACGATCACGCGGTGACCGTGTCCGCGGCCGAGCGGGGCCGGCCGGCCTGCCGAGGTCAGCGCCGGGCCCGGTAACGGCGGATCAGCGCGGTGGTGGAGCTGTCGTGGTCGAGCGCGGGCTTCTCGCCCGTCGCGAGCTCGGCCACGATGCGGTTGGCGAGGACCTTGCCCAGCTCCACGCCCCACTGGTCGAACGAGTCGACGTGCCAGATCGTCCCCTGCGTGAGCACCTTGTGCTCGTAGAGCGCCACGAGCTGCCCGAGCACGTAGGGGGTGAGCTCGTCGGCCAGGATCGTGTTGGTCGGGTGGTTGCCCTCGAAGGTGCGGTGCGGCACGAGGAACGCGGGCGCACCCTCCGCCGCGACCTCCTCCTTCGTCTTGCCGAACGCCAGCGCCTCCGTCTGCGCGAAGAAGTTCGCCATGAGCAGGTTCTGGTGGCTGCCGACCTCGTGGTTGGCGCGCACGAAGCCGATGAAGTCGCACGGCACGAGCCGTGTCCCCTGATGGATGAGCTGGTAGAAGGCGTGCTGGCCGTTGGTGCCGGGTTGGCCCCACACGATGGGGCCGGTGGGCTCGCGCACGCGGTTGCCTTCGAGGTCGACCGACTTGCCGTCGCTCTCCATGTCGAGCTGCTGGAGGTAGGAGGGGAAGCGCCACAGGTACTGGCTGTAGGGCAGGACGGCCTGGGTCTCGGCGCCGAAGAAGTCGATGTACCAGACGCCGATGAGGCCGAGCAGCACGGGAAGGTTGCGCTCGAAGGGCGCGGTGCGAAAGTGGTCGTCCATGGCGCGGAGGCCGGCCAGCATCTCGCGGAAGCGCTCGGGCCCGATCGCGACCATGAGCGAGAGACCGATGGCCGAGTCGAAGGAGTAGCGCCCGCCGACCCAGTCCCACATCTCGAACATGTTGGCCCGGTCGATGCCGAACTCCTCGACCTTCTCCGTGTTGGTCGACACCGCGACGAAGTGTTGCTTCACCGCCTCCTCGTCGCCGAGCGCGGCGAGCAGCCACTCACGCGCGGCGCCGGCGTTGGTGAGGGTCTCGATCGTGGTGAACGTCTTCGAGCAGACGACGAACAGGGTCTCGGCGGGGTCGAAGTCGCGGAGGGCCTCCCAGACGTCGGTGCCGTCGACGTTCGATACGAAACGGAAGGTCATCGACCGGTCGCTCCAGCCCTTCAGCGCCTCGTAGGCCATCGCCGGCCCGAGGTCGGAGCCCCCGATCCCGACGTTGACGACGCTGCGGATCCGCTTCCCCGTGTATCCCCGCCACTCGCCCGAGCGGACCCGGTCGGCGAAGGTGCTCATCCTCCCCAGCACCGCATGGACCTGTGGCACCACGTCGACGCCATCGACCACGATCGACTCGCTCTCGGGCGCGCGCAGCGCGACGTGCAGCACGGCCCGGTCCTCGGTGACGTTGATCTTCTCGCCCGCGAACATCGCGTCGATCCGGTCCCGGAGACCGGCCCGCTGGGCCAGCGCGACGAGCAGCTCGATCGTCTCGCGCGTGACACGGTTCTTCGAGTAGTCGAGGTAGATGGCGTCGGCCTCAACGGTCATGTCCGCGCCGCGGGCCGGGTCGTCCGCGAACAGCGTCCGCAGGTGCAGCGACGCGACCTCGCCCTGATGTGCCCGGAGCGCCTTCCACTCGGCGCTTCCGGTGATCGGCTCCGTTGCCATCGAGCGCTCCTCCCGTCGCGCCCGGAAGCGTAGGTGTGCGGGCGTCGGCGGAACCGGCCCGCCCGCCCCCACGGCGCGGCGGGTGCGGGCCAGAATGCCTCCGTGCCGGATCGCCGCCTCGAGACCCCGTTCCCGCTCGACCTCCCGCTCACGCTGGGGCCGCTGCGGCGGGGCCCCGCCGACCCGTGCCTGCGGATCGGGCCCGACGAGGCGTGGCGAGCAACCGGGACCCCGTGTGGGCCGGCCACGCTGCACATCCGACGCGAGCGCGACGCGGTCAAGGTGTCGGCGTGGGGCGCAGGTGCCGAGTGGGCCCTCGACACGGCACCGGCGCTGCTCGGCTTCGACGACGCGCCGGCGGGCTTCGAGCCTCGCCACCCGCTCCTCGCCGATCTGCACCGCCGCTTCCGGGGCCTGCGCATCGGCCGATCGGCAGCGGTGGTCGAGGCGCTGGTGCCGTCGATCCTCGAGCAGAAGGTGACGAGCGCCGAGGCCAACCGCTCGTACGCGGCGCTCGTGCGGAAGTTCGGCGAGCCCGCGCCCGGCCCCATCGACCTGCTCCTCCCGCCGCGCCCGGACGTGCTCGCGGCCGCGCCGTACTGGTCGTTCCATCCGCTCGGGATCGAGCGCCGTCGGGCCGACGCGATCCGGCGCGTCTGTGCGCGCTCGGACCGGCTCGAGCGCGTGACCGCGAGCGCGCCGTCGGCCGCTTCGCGGGTCCTCACGTCGGTGCCGGGGATCGGGCCGTGGACCGCGGCCGAGGTGGCGGCGGTCGCGTTGGGCGACCCGGACGCGGTCAGCGTGGGCGACTTCCACCTTCCAAACGTCATTGCCTGGGCCCTCGCGGGCGAGCGCCGGGCCGACGACGCCCGCATGCTTGAGCTGCTCGAGCCCTACCGGGGCCACCGGCTCCGCGCCGTACGCCTCATCGAGGCAGCGGGGATCGCACCGCCGCGCCGTGCACCGCGCGCACCGATCCGTTCGATCGCGGCCATCTGACGAGGGCCACGGCCCGGGGTATGCGGGGCATGCGGGGCATCTTGCCGGGTGTCGAGCGGCTCGTCGTCCCACCAGCGCCCTTGCAGGCGGTGGCCGTGAGCGGGACACTGAGCGGACGCTCACGAATGGGGGTCCACAATGGCGAGATACCTGATCAAGGCCTCGTATACCGCCGATGGCATCCGTGGGGTGATCAGCGGTGGCGGGACCGCTCGGCGAGAGGCCGTGGCCAAGACCGTCGCTGATCTCGGGGGGCGGGTGGAGACCTTCGACTTCGCGTTCGGCGAGGACGACGCCTACGTGATCGTCGAGCTGCCCGACAACGTCAGCGCCGCGGCGATCGGGCTCGCGGTCGGGGCGAGCGGGATGGCACGGGCTCGTACGGTCGTGCTCCTCACACCCGAGGAGATCGACCGCGCGGCTGCAACCAAGGTGGCCTACCGCCCGCCCGGCCAGTAGCACAGAAGCGGTCGCTCACCCGCGCCGGAGATGGATCCGATCACTGCGTCGGGGAGCCGACCGGCCGGAGCAGCATCTCCTGCGCGACCGAGACGGCGAGGCGGCGGTCGGGCCCATGAATGGTTCCTCGCAACAGACCCCGGCCGCCCGTGTTGATGAGTGAGTGGACGTCGTAGAGCAGCCAGTCGTCAGCCCTGAGCGGCCGGTGGAACCAGACGGCGTGGTCGAGGCTCACGATGCCACTCATGTCGCCGTCGAGGTGAAGCGGGCGGCCACCGGTGCCCGTCATGTCGGTGACGAAGGCCACCAGCGCGGCGTGGAGATGTAGGTCGTCCGGCAGCGCGCCGGCCGTACGGAACCACGCGCGACGGGTCGAGCGGCGGGTCCCGTCCCTCTCCGGCAGCGTAGGGCCGACCTCGGCGACCTCCCACGGGCCAGGTCCCACGGAAACTGCCAGTTCGTCGGGCGCGGGCACGTCGCCCCAGACGGGCAGCTCGTACTCATAGCCGTCGGTGTCGGCGGCGAACGAGCAAGTCATCGTGAACACGAGGGCGCCATCCTGCGTGGCCTCGAGGTGACGGATCGCGAACGAGCGTCCCTCTCGCACGGGTGCGATGCGGTACGACAACGGCTCGCCCGCGACCACGGAGCGGAGGAAGTACCCATGCAGCGAGTGGATTCGCCGCCCTTCGGGAGCGGTGCGAGTGGCTGCGTGCACCGCCTGGGCGACGACGAAGCCGCCGAAGAGCCGGTCGCCGAACCATGTTGGTGCGTCGCCCACCCAGCCGTCGCCGTCCCGGCGCACGGTGACGAACTGGATCGTCTCCTCGATGATCGACTCGATGTCGATCTCCGCGTCCGCCATGCAGCGGAGCGTAGGACAGTGGAACGACGCGGACCGACGGGAATTCGTGGCCGGTCCCCGTTGGAACGGTCTCGGCTAACGGGCTCGGGGAACGGCTCAGTCGCCGATCCACTCCCCCGGTGTCTCACTCGGGCGGCGTGCTCAAGGGCTGGCGGCCGGCAAACCCGTCCTCGGGCCAGTGCCACCATGCGACCTCGGGCTCGCCCAGCACCCAGCACAGCCAGTAACGACGCCCGCTCGGCGCGACCGCGGTGAAGTCGACCAGGCCTCGCTCGGGGTCGCGCAGCACGATGCCGTCGTCGCTCAGCTCCTCGAGGGCGGCCGCGAGCCGGCCGTCGGCCGCGCCGGTCGCGCCGTGCCCGTTGGTGGCGGCCTTCCGGCGGCCGTTGCCGGCCACGGTTGTCGCCGACTCGGCGAGCAACGCCCGGACCCTTCCGATCACCTCGGTGACGCGGGGGAGCGCCGTGTTCACCTCGGCGATCGTCCATACCCGCACGCTCGCGACGATAGACATCCGGGCCGTGGGGAGACATCCGGGCCGTGGGGAGACACCCGGGCCGGGAGAGGCCCGCCGGTAGCATTCGGGCGTGCCGCGCATCGCCTTCCTCGGGCCATCGGGGACGTTCGCCGAGGAAGCCCTGCTCACCCAGCCCGACCTCGCGGCAGCCACCCGCGTCCCCATGCGATCCGTGCCCGAGGTGATCGCCGCGGTCGAGCGGGGCGAGGCCGACCTGGGCCTGGTGCCGATCGAGAACTCCATCGAGGGGTCGGTGTCCGTCACCCTCGACACGCTGGCGTTCGAGAGCGAGCTCCTCATCCAACGCGAGGTCGACCTTCCGATCTCGCTCAACCTCTGTGTACGGCCCGGCACCACGATGGCCGAGGTGCGGACGGTGCTCTCGCACCCGCACGCGAACGCGCAGTGCCGCCAGTGGCTCGCACGCACGCTCCCCGACGCGACGGTCGTCGCGGCCAACTCGACGGCCGAGGCGGCCCAGCACGTGGCCCGGTCGAAGCGTGCCGGGCAGGCCGCGATCGGCACCGCGTTCGCGGCCGAGCTCTACGGGCTCAAGCTGCTGGCCCGAGAGATCGAGGACCACCCCGAGAACCAGACTCGCTTCGTCGTGGTCGGCAGCGCCATCCCCGCGCCCACCGGCCACGACAAGACGTCGATCGTGTGCTTCCAACGCGAGGATCGGCCCGGCTCCCTGCTCGCGATCCTCCAGGAATTCGCGGCACGGGCCATCAACCTCACCAAGCTCGAGTCGCGCCCGACCAAGCGCAGCCTGGGCGACTACTGCTTCTTCATCGACTTCGAGAGCCACCTGGCCGACGAGCTCGTCGCCGACTGCCTGCGCACGCTGGCCGCCAAGCAGGCGGAGGTGAAGTTCCTCGGCTCCTACCCGGTCGCCGGCGAGGAGGAGGCCCACGCCCGCCGCCGCGCCGTCGGCAAGGCGTGGCGAAGCGCGTCGGCGTGGATCGAGGGCCTGCGCGCGCAGGTGCGCGGGCCGGGCGAGCCGCCGTGATCGACCTCCGCCGGCTACGCGACGAGCCGGAGTGCCGGGCCGGGATCGAGCGCAAGCGGGTCCGCGCCGGGCTGATCGACGAGGTGCTCGTGGCTGACGACGGGCGACGCGCGGTGCTCGCGCGCGTCGAGGAGCTCCGGGCCCGGCAGAACGCGGCGTCGAAGGAGATCGGTCGGGCCGGGCCCGACGAGCGGGCCGCAAAGATCGCCGCCGCCGGCGCGCTGAAGGAGGAGCTCGCGGCCGCCGAGCCCGAGCTGGCCGCGGCCGAGGCGCGGCTGCGCGATCTCGCGCTCCAGCTGCCCAACCCCGCGCATCCGTCGGCGCCCGACGGGGGCGAGGACGACGCCGCGGTCGTGCGCGTGGTCGGCGCTCCCGGCGACGCTCCGGCGCTCGACCATGCCACCTTCGGCGAGCGGATCGGGTTCGTCGAGACGGAGCACGCGGTCGAGGCGAGCGGCTCGCGCTTCGCGTATCTCATGCGCGAGGCGGTCATGGTCGAGCTCGCGCTCGTGCAGTGGGTGACGGCCCGGCTCGTGGCGGAGGGCTTCGCGCCGGTCGTCCCGCCCGTGCTCGTGCGCGAGCAGACCATGGAGGAGGCGGGCTTCTTCCCCACCGACCGCCAGCAGGTCTACGAGATCGACGGCGGCGAGCTGTTCCTCGTGGGCACGAGCGAGATCGCGCTCGCCGCCCTCCACCGCGGCGAGATCGTGGCCGAGGGCGACCTTCCGCTCCGGTACGTCGGCATCTCGCCGTGCTTCCGGCGCGAGGCCGGCACCTACGGCAAGGACACCCGCGGCATCTTCCGGCTCCACCAGTTCGACAAGGTCGAGATGTTCGTCTACGTGCACCCCGACCGGTCGTGGGACGAGATGGACCGCCTGGTCGCGCTCCAGGAGTCGATCGTGGGTGGCCTCGGCCTCCCGTACCGCGTCGTCGACATCGCGGCCGGGGACCTCGGCGCGCCGGCGGCGAGGAAGTACGACCTGGAGGTGTGGCTCCCCTCCGAGGGCCGCTACCGCGAGGTCACGTCGTGCTCCAACTACCTCGACTACTCGGCCCGCCGGTTGCGCACGCGCTTCCGGGGAAGCGACGGCACGCAGCTGGTGCACACGCTCAACGGCACCGCCTGCGCGGTGGGCCGCACGCTCGTCTACCTCTTCGAGAACTACCAGGACGTGGGCGGCAGCTTCTCGGTGCCCGACGTGCTCCGGCCGCTCACCGGCTTCGATCGGGTCGAGCTGAAGGGCTGAGCGCCCGTCCCGCGCCGGGCGCCGTGCACGAGAACACGTTCTACGGCGTAGCCTTGCTCCCGGAGGGATGCCGGAGCGGCCGAACGGGGCGGTCTTGAAAACCGCTGAGGCGCGAGCCTCCGTGGGTTCAAATCCCACTCCCTCCGCTGACCAGGCCTGACCCCGCACCCGAGGGGGCAGAGAGGACACCCGATGTACATCGGCTACACGCCCGAGCTCGAGGCGCTCCGCCGGGAGCTGCGCGAGTACTACACGGGGCTGCTCACACCGGAGATCGAGGAAGAGCTCGGCAGGAGCGAGGGCGTCGGCCCCGTCCCGCGTGCCATCACGCGCCAGATGGCCGCCGACGGTTGGCTCGGGATCGGCTGGCCGAAGGAGTACGGAGGCCAGGGCCGCACCCCCATCGAGCAGTTCGTCTTCTTCGACGAGTCGATGCGCGCCGGTGCGCCGGTGCCGATGCTCACCGTCAACTCGGTCGCGCCCACCATCATGCGCTACGGCACCGACGAGCAGAAGGCCTTCTACCTCCCGAAGATCCTCGCCGGCGAGATCCATTTCGCGATCGGCTACACGGAGCCCGAGGCCGGCACCGACCTCGCCGCGCTGAAGACGAGGGCCGTCCGCGACGGCGACGAGTACGTCATCGACGGGCAGAAGGTGTTCACGTCGCTCGCCACCGACGCCGACTACATCTGGCTAGCGGTGCGCACCGATCCCGACGTGAAGAAGCACAAGGGGATCTCGATCATCATCGTCCCCACCGACACGCCCGGCTTCAAGGCGGTCCCGATCCAGAACATGGGCGGGCTCAACACCAACATCACCTACTACGAGGGCGTGCGCGTGCCGGCGGGAAACCTCGTGGGCGGCGCGAACCAGGGCTGGGGCCTCATCACCAACCAGCTCAACCACGAGCGGGTCACGCTGTGCTCGTCGGGGATCGTCGAGCGTCAGCTCCACGACGTGCGCGAGTGGGCGCAGCAGACGAAGCTGGCCGATGGCCGGCGCGTGATCGACCCGGAATGGGTGCAGCTCAACCTCGCGCGTGTCCATGCCCGGCTCGAGTTCCTCAAGCTCATCAACTTCAAGGTGGCGTGGGACGCGACGCGGGGCGCGCCGCTCAACCCGGCCGACGCGTCGGCCACGAAGGTGTTCGGCACCGAGTTCTACCTCGAGGCGTTCCGGCTGCTCATGGAGATCCTCGGCCCGCAGGCCTACGTGAAGGGAGGCTCGCCCGAGGCCGTGCTCCGCGGCCGGCTCGAGCGGATCACGCGGAGCATGCACATCCTCACCTTCGGCGGCGGGACCAACGAGATGCAGCGCGACCTCATCGCCATCTTCGGCCTCGGAATGCCCGGCTCACCGCGCTGACCAGGAGCACGCACATGGACGCGAACATGGACTTCGGACTGACCGACGAGCAGGAGGCGCTCCAGCAGCTCGCCCGCCAGATCCTCTCCGACCGCATGACGCTCGAGCGGCTGAAGGCGATCGAGGCGACTCCCGACGTGTTCGATCGCGACACGTGGGAGGAGCTGGCCAAGGCCAACCTGCTCGGCATCGCGGTGCCGGAGGAGTCGGGCGGCCTCGGCTACGGCTTCCTCGAGCTGTGCGTGCTGCTGGCCGAGGTCGGGCGCACGGTCGCGCCGGTGCCGGTGCTGCCCACGCTCGTGTCGGCCGCGCTGCCCATCGCCGAGTTCGGGACGCCCGAGCAGCAACAGCGCTGGCTTCCCGGAGCGGCGTCGGGCGAGCTCGTGCTCACCGCCGCGCTCACCGAGCTCGGCACGCCGCCCGAGCAGCCGACCACGCGGGCCTGCCGCGACGGGAGCCGCTGGCGCCTCGACGGCGTGAAGGTGAACGTGCCCGCCGCGCACCTCGCCGACGTGGTGCTGGTGCCGGCCCGCACCGACGCCGGCGAGGTGGGCGTGTTCCTCGTCGACCCGGCCGCGGCGGGCGTCGTGCTCGAGCGGCAGGAGACGATGA